>Ga0187783_10001167_pt1 | contig 19414 bp, 12 predicted proteins | sample 1015_SJ02_MP02_2_FD_132471 | JGI IMG/M metagenome (GOLD analysis project Ga0187783, IMG submission 132471) | Tropical peat soil microbial communities from peatlands in Department of Meta, Colombia - 1015_SJ02_MP02_20_MG | ecosystem: Environmental > Terrestrial > Soil > Wetlands > Peat | place...
CTTCTATTACATCACGCTGATGAACGAGAACTACGCGCAGCCGGCGATGCCGCCGGGCGTCGCGGCGGGGATCCTGAGCGGCGGCTACCTGCTGCAGATCGGTGGCCGCGGCAAGGTGCGCGCGACGCTGCTCGGCTCAGGCACGATCCTGCGCGAGTGTCTCGCCGCGGCGAGGATGCTCGAGGACGACTACGGCATTCCCGCGGACGTGCTCTCGATCACGAGCTTCAGCGAGCTGCGCCGCGAGGCCCTCGAGTGCGAGCGCTGGAACCTGCTGCATCCGGGCGAGCCGGCGCGGACACCGTACGTGCGGCAGCTGCTGCAGGGACGCGAAGGCCCGGTGGTGGCCGCGACCGACTACATGCGCACGGTACCCGATCAGATCCGCCAGTGGGTCGATGGGCGCTACGTGACGCTCGGCACGGACGGCTACGGCCGCTCCGACGCGCGCGCGGCGCTGCGCCGTCACTTCGAGATGGATCGCCACTACATCACCGTCGCCGCGCTCAAGGCGCTCGCCGACGACAAGCGCGTCGACCAGGCGACGGTGGCGCATGCCATCAAGACGCTCGGCGTGGATCCCGACAAGCCGGTGCCCTGGAACGTCTGAGGAAGCCTGAGGCGACATGAACGCCGCCAGCGGACTCGTCGAAGTGCGTGTGCCCGACATGGGCAGCTTCAAGGACGTCGCGGTCATCGACGTGCTGGTAAAGCCCGGCGACGCCATTGCGATCGACACGCCACTCATCACGCTCGAGTCGGAGAAGGCCACCATGGACGTGCCTTCGACCGCGGACGGCGTCATCGAGAAGCTCCACACCGGCAAAGGTGGCAAGGTCAACAGCGGCGATCTGATCGCCACCGTGAGGTCGGACGGCGCGCGGCCGGCAGCGGCGGCCGCGCCGCCTGCCGCTGCTGCACCGCCGGCTGCCAGTGCGCCAGCGGCTGCGACTTCGCCACCGCTTTCCACTGCGCCGCCGGGGACAGCCGCCACACCGCGTGCAGCAAGCCCACCACCCGCTGCGGCGCCACCGCCGGCGGCAGCCACTGCGACCGCTCGCCCGTCCACTGGCGCCGTACGGAGCGCTGGAGCCGCGACACCCGGAGCCGCTGCCGCACTCCCACCGGCAGTCGCCGCACCCGCACCGGCAGTCGCTGCGGCGGCGCCACCGCGGCCCGAAGCGCCGCCGGGAAGGCTCGTTTCGCGATCGCAGCTCGGAGTTCCGACCTCCTACCGCAGCGACCTGGCACCGATCGATGAGCCGGGGTTCGCCCGTGCCCACGCGGGGCCCTCGGTACGCAAGTTCGCGCGTGAGCTCGGCGTCGATCTCGCGCAGGTCACCGGGCACGGCTTCAAGGATCGTATCACCCACGAGGACGTCAAGGCGTTCGTGAAGAGCGCGCTCGCCGGCAGCACGCCCCGCGGCATCGCAAGTGGCGCGGCGGGCGGCGATGGGGGGCGCGGTGATGGCAGCGCCACGGCCGGCGCGGCGGGTGCCGCGACCGAGCCTGTGGAGGCCCGCCCCGGCTTGCCGCCGGTGCCGCTCGTCGACTTCTCACAGTTCGGACCCACGGCCATCGAGCCCCTGTCGCGCATTCAGCGCATCTCCGGGCCGCGGCTACACGCGAGCTGGGTGAACATCCCGCACGTCACGCAGTTCGACGAGGCCGACATCAGCGAGCTCGAAGAGCTGCGCGGCAGTCTCAAGGAGCGGGCGCAGGCGGTCGGCGTCAAGCTGACTCCGCTCGCCTTCATCATGCGCGCGTGCGTCAAGGCGCTGCAGGAGTTTCCGCGCTTCAACTCCTCGCTCGATGCCAACGGGGCAAATCTCATCCTGCGCAAGTACGTGCACATGGGCTTCGCCGCCGACACGCCGAACGGGCTCGTGGTCCCCGTGGTGCGCGATGCCGACCGCAAGGACGTCTACGAGCTCGCGCGCCAACTCGGTCAGCTTTCCGAGAAGGCGCGCGCCGGCAAGCTGCCGCCCGTCGACATGCAGGGCGGTTGCTTTACGATCTCGAGCCTCGGGGGCATCGGCGGTACCGCCTTCACACCCATCATCAACGCACCGGAGGTGGCGATCCTCGGCGTGTCGCGGGCGGCGATACGGGCCGTATACCGGGAGGACGCCTTCGTGCCGCGCCTGATGCTGCCGCTGTCTCTGTCTTACGATCACCGCGTCATCGACGGCGCCATGGCCGCACGCTTCACCACCTGGCTCGCCCGTGCGCTCGCAGAGCCGCGCAGCCTCCTCGAGGCGGTACCGTGAGCGTCGATCTCGCCATTCCCGACATCGGCAATTTCACCGACGTCGATGTGGTCGACGTGCTGGTCAAAGCGGGCGACGTCGTGGCAGTCGACACACCGCTCGTCACGCTCGAGACCGACAAGGCGTCGATGGATGTGCCTTCGACCGCCGCGGGCACCATCACCGAGGTGTTGCTCAAGCGCGGCGACAAGGTCTCGAAGGGCTCGCTGATCGCGCGCGTGGCCGCCGGGGACGCGGCCGCGAGCCCGGCCGGCGCGGCGGCGAGCGCTGCCGCGAATGCCCCTGTCGCTGCGGCCGCTCCGGCAGCCGCACCCGCCACCGCGCGCAGCGGCGCACCGACGCCGCCGCCTGCGGCGCGCGCCGAGCCCGCCGGAGACACCGTGCGCATGCCCTCGCCGAAGCCGCCGGGAACCGAGCGCGCGGCGGGCGATCGCAGCGTGCAGCTCCTCGTGCTCGGGTCCGGCCCCGGCGGCTACACGGCCGCCTTTCGCGCGGCGGACCTCGGACTCAAGGTCACGCTCGTCGAGCGCTGGCAGGAGTTGGGTGGCGTGTGTCTCAACGTCGGCTGCATCCCCTCGAAAGCACTCCTGCATGCCGCCAAGGTGATCGAGGACGCGGCCGAGATGTCCGAGCGCGGCGTTGCCTTCGGCGCTCCGAGGATCGACCGGCGGCGGCTGAACGCGTGGAAGGTCTCGGTGGTCGCGAAGCTGACCGGCGGGCTGCGCGTGCTCGCCCGGCAGCGCAAGGTCGAGGTGGTACGCGGCGCCGGGCGCTTCGTCGGCGCCAACGAGCTCGAAGTGCTTGGGCCGGGAGGCCCGGACCGCATTCGCTTCTAGCAGTGCATCATCGCCGCCGGCTCAGAGCCCGTGCGACTGCCGGCGCTTCCGGATGATCCGCGCATTCTCGATTCCTCTGATGCGCTCGAGGTGCCGGAGTTTGCCGGCGGCCTGCTCGTCATTGGCGGCGGCATCATCGGGCTCGAGATGGCGTGCGTGTTCGATGCGCTCGGTGCCCGGGTGAGCGTCGTCGAGCTCACCGGGCAGCTCATGCCGGGATGCGATGCGGACCTGGTGCGCCCGCTCGAGCGGCGCATCCGCGCGCGCTATCAGCAGATCCTGCTCTCGACCCAGGTGTCCGCCATCGAACGCCAGACTGAGGGGTTGCGCGTCAGCTTCGCCGGCGAGAAGGCGCCTCCGCCGCAACTGTTCGAGCGCGTGCTGGTCGCGGTCGGCCGGGCGCCCAACGGCCACGCGGTCGGCGCCGAGCGCGCGGGCGTCAAGGTATCCGAGCGCGGCTTCATTCCCGTCGACCGGCACATGCGCACCAACGTGCCGCATATCTTCGCCATCGGCGACATCGCCGGGCCGCCGCTGCTCGCACACAAGGCGATGCACGAGGGCAAGGTCGCCGCCGAGGTCGCCGCGGGACAGAAGAGCGCCGCCGACTGGCGAGTCATCCCGTCGGTCGCCTACACGGATCCCGAGATCGCCTGGGCCGGGCTCACTGAGACCGAGGCGCGTGCCAACGGCACCCCCTACCGCAAGGGCGCATTCCCCTGGGTGGCGAACGGCCGCTCGCTCACCCTCGGCCGCGAGGAGGGCTTCACCAAGCTGCTCTTCGACCCCGATACCCATCGCATTCTCGGCGGCGGCATCGTCGGCACCAACGCCGGTGAGCTGATCAGCGAGGTCGCGCTCGCGATCGAGAACGGCTGCGACGCCGCCGACATCGGGCTCACGGTCCATCCACACCCGACGCTCAGCGAGACCGTGGCGGGCGCGGCCGAGGCGTTCGAGGGGACGCTGACCGATCTCTACATCCCGAAGAAATGAGCCGCGCCGAGGCGACTGCGCCAGCGCCCCCTCGGGTTCTACCTTGGCAGCTTTTCCTTCGCCACCATCCCGATGACCCGCTCGAGAGCCGCGCGGACGTTGAGGCTGCGCTCGTCATAGATATTCCAGGCCGTGAACACCGCGATCAGATCCAGTTGCGGAATGACGATGAGATACTGCCCGCCGTAGCCAATCGCTGCATACGCTTCGTAGGTCGACTCGCTCCGACGCGAGAGGGACCACCATTGAAATCCATACCCGGCGGCGTTCCAGTGAGTATCGATGCTCCAGCGTGTTGATTGATGCACCCAGGTTGCCGGAACGATCCGTTTTCCGTCCCACATCCCCTCGTGCAGGTAGAGGTACCCGAGCTTCGCCAGGTCGCGGGGCCGCAGATACAGCCCGCCCTCGGTGTCAGCCAGGCCGCGCGGCGTTCGCTTCCAGGCGTACTGCCGGATCCCGAGCGGGCCGAACAGATGCTCCTTGGCGTAATCATCGGCCGCCTTGCCGGTGGTCTTCTGGATGATGTAGGAGAGCAGCTCCGTCGCACCGCTGTTGTATACAAACGTCGAGCCGGGTTCAGCTGCCATCGGCTGCTCCAGCACGTACTGAATCCAGTCCTCGCTCGCCTCCATCTGTGCGCAGTTGTTTTTCAGGTCGGTGTAGGTCGCCGTGAACTCATCCCACTTGATACCGGTCGTCATCGTCAGAACGTTCCACAGCAGCATGCGCTCGCGCCGCGCGTCCGGCGGGACTGTGAATGCCGAGAAGTAGGGCAGCACCCTGACGTTCACGTCCGCAATCTCGCCGCGCTCGATGGCAATTCCGATCAATGCGGAGGTCACCGACTTGGATACCGACTGCAGCGTGTGCAGCTCAGTGCGTTTGTAGAACGGGTGCCACTCCGGATCGTAATAGTTGTAGAGGCCCGGCACGCCCTTGCCGACGAACAGCTTGTCGTAATCATGCGGATAGTGTCGCTCGAAGGCGATGCGTCCATGACGGATCAGCAGGATTCCATCGACGTAGCCGTATTGGCCGGCCGCGACCTCGCGGTCGAGCGCCTGCAGGGCGCTCGAGTCGAGGTCCACAGCCTCGGGGGAGGCAGTCGGCCAGTCACGCGTCGGCCAGGGCACGGGCGTCTGCGCAGCGGCGCCGGCGGTGCCGATCATCGCCGCTACCACGAGCACGAACGCAGGCCAACGGCAACCGCTCACAGAACGCATCTCCCATCACCTCCCTCACCACACGCTGCAGTCTGCGCCGGCGGCGACTGCCTGGTCGATCAGAGCGCACCCGCGGCGCCCGCGGCGCAGCACCTCCGGCGCGAGCTTAGAAGCGGTAGAGCGCGGTCAATCCGTAGGTGCGCGGTGGCACCCCGCGCGCGAAGTAATTGGTATCGAAATTCACCTCCTCGCCGGTCGTCGGCGACGCGTAGCCGTTAATCGCGGTGGTCGCCAGATCACGCGAGACGAAGATCGGGGTATGGAAGTTGAGTGCATTGTGAACGAACAGTGAGAGATCCAGCCCGCTGAAGCGCAATCCGCCACGCACATCGAGTATGCGGATCTCGGGCAAACCCGGAAGCGTCGCATCGGAATTGGGTGCGTTCGCCGGGTTGATGTACGGCACCAGGCTGTTCTGTGCCGTGGCGAACTGATAGTCGAGCCGCAGGTACGGTTTCTTCCCGACCGCGCTCCATACGTACTCGGCGTTCACGTCCAGGTTCCAGGGTGACGCCTGCAGGTGATCGCCCTTCGCTACGAACTGGTCGTAGAGACCGGGACCGGTCAGCGCCACGGTGTTGTCGTAGGCGGCGTCCGTGTAGGCGGCGATGAGGCCCAGCATGAGGTCAGGGGTCGCGCGCCAGTTGATCTCGAGGTCCCCGCCCTTGCCGGTCACGTTGCCGAGGTTGTAATTGAATCCGAGCCCGCAGGTCAGATAGACGAACTGCTGGATGTTCTTCCAGTCGATGTAGTAGAGCGCAGCGCTCACCTGCAGGCGGTGGTCCGCCAGCGTGTTTTTCGAACCGATCTCGTACTGCCACAGCGAATCCGAGGCGAACGTCGTCGGGGTTGCGGGGAGGTTGTAGGTACACTCCGCCGGCAGCTCCGTGTTGATGCCGCCAGGGCGGAATCCTTTGGCCGCACTCGCGTAGTACAGGCTGTCCTGATCGGGGGTGTAGTTCAGCACGAAGCGCGGCGTGACCGGCTTGTCACTGCCGGAGGTCCGGCTGTCGACATTAAGATTGCCGAAACCTTCGAATTGCTGCTCCTTGACCGTCCCGGTGTAGTCGAGCTTCGAGTAGCGCAGGCCGGCAGTGGCAGAGAATACCTGTGTGAGCTTGAAATTCAGCTCGCCGAACACCGCCAGCTGCTTGTCGACCATGCGGAATTCGGGTTGCAGGTAGCCGAGGTTACCCGGCTCAGTGGGTGCGAGATCGGCGCTGTAGATGATCTCGGTCGAATTCTCGTCCGCGTGCAGATAGAAGAGCCCGGCCGTCCACTGGAGTCTGGAGGCGGCGTCCGTCGAACTGAGCCTGATCTCTTCGCTGAAATTGTTCTGGTGGTCGGTGAAGTAGGCGGTACTGGTGTCGCCGACCGGCGGGTATTGATTGAACAGGAACACCGTGCTGATCCACTGGGTGTAATCGGACACCGAGTGCTGTTCGCGCGAGAAATACGAGGTATTCGAGACGATGTCCGCCCAGGGCTGGTTCCAGTTGATCTTGAGGGCCGCGATGTACCACGGGTCGGTGCTCGGATTGCGCTGGGCATTGCCGTTGAGGTAGCTGTTGTCGGCCGGGTTGGAGATATTCACCCAGTAGGCTGCCGTGTCGTTGATATGGAGTGTCTGCACATAAAACGATGGGTCGATCGTCAGGTCTGTCGTGGGCGCCCAGCGCAGCGCCGCGCGCAAGGTCTGCGTGTCGTGCCAGTTGGCATTCGACTCGATCGTGTTGGTGACATCCGGAACGCTCGTATAGACGTCCGCCGGAAAGCCGAAGCAGACGGCCGGGTTGCAGACCGTCGGGGTGGGAGTGGGTCGCGTGTAATTCACCCGATCGACCCAGCCGCCGTCTTCGCGAAAGGAGGCGCTGACGCGAAAGCCGAGCACGCCATCGATGATCGGCCCGCCGAAGGCGGCGCCCGCCTCGTAGTTCTGGCCGCCGCCATCGATCTGGCCGAACTCGGCCTTGGCGAAGCCCGAATACTGGGTGAGCCCCGGAGCGGGCGTGATGAACCGGAGGGTACCCCCTTCGGAGCCCGAGCCGAACAGCGTCCCCTGCGGCCCCTTGAGCACCTCCACCCGCTCGAGATCGAAAAGCGCCGGGTAGGGATTCACGGTGCCGAAGTTCAGGTGTCGGGTCTGAATGGGCGTGTCGTCGATGTAGATGCCGGTCGTGGAGGCGCCAGCCGTCGAATCGATTCCGCGGATCGAGATATCCGAGTCCTCATCGTTGTAGTTGCCGCTGGCACTCATGCCATTCCTTATGAAAGTGACGCCGGGCGCCACGCGCGTCAGGTCGTCGATGTTGTGCAGTCCCTTCGCCTCGATGGCTTCCTGGCTGAGTGCCGTCACGCTCATCGGCACATCCATCAGCTTCTCGGAGCGCCGCTCAGCCGTGACCACGACCTCCTGCAGCTCGCTGCCCGAGGGAGCGGTGCTCGCCTCGGTCGACTGTGCCAGGCTCACCCGTTGCCCGGCTGCAGCGAGCGCCGACAGCAGGACGCACAGAACGAATCTATTGGCCCCTGATCGCATACCGCCCCCTTTGGCGCTTTGGTCGCGCGCATTTTTGTCTCTCGCCCGCGCAGCGCGGCTTACGGCTGCGCCTGACGCGAATACACTTGCTCGCCGCGGAACCACGTCGCCAGGACCTTGGTGTCCGCAATCTCTGCGGCGTGGCCACTGTCGGCGAGTGCCAGAATGTCGCGATCGAGCACGATGAAATCGCCCGACTTGCCGACTTCCAGCGAGCCGGCCACATCCTTGAGGTACAGCATCTGTGCCCCGTTCACCGTGTACGCAGCGAGCACGTCGCGCAGCGGGATACTCTGCCCGGGGCTCAAAGCCGGGAGACCCGGATAAGCGCGCGTCACCGCGCGCGCCATGTTGACGAATGGCCGCGGGTCGTTGGTCTCCACTGGGGCATCCGAGCCCGCCACCAGAATGCCGCCAGCGGCCTCGATCGCCCGCACGGGGTAGGCGTTGGACTCGTAGTAGCTGCCCGGCTGATGCAGCGCCTGATAGCTGTTGCCGCTCACCTTCTGGAAGAAGGGGATTACCGTGAGATCGTAGCCTTGCTCGGTGTTCATCCACGCGTACGTAAACGCCGCATAGAGGTGATCGTGGCCGAAGCGGGCCACGTCGGCGGGATCGACGACCTGCAGGTGCGCGAGTCCGTCGTGCGTCGTCGCCACGCCGTCGAACTTGCGTGCCGCCTCGATGGCATCGATGGCGGTGCGCACGGCTGTGTCGCCGATTGCATGGATGTGGAGATTGAATCCCGCGACGTGCGCACGTCGCGCATACTCGAGGATCACCTCGCGCGCATGCTGCAGCGTCCCGTGGGAGATGGCGCACTGCGCCGGATGGTAGCCGTGCGCCTTGATGAAGGCCTGGATCGCGGCGCTGGACTCGTATTGCTGGGGGCGTGACCGGACATTCGCACACAACGCTGAGGCCGTGTCGACGTAGCCCGTCACCGTGACATTACCGCTCGCATCGCGACCGAAGATCGGCTGCAGGAAAGGCCGGAGTGAAGCGGCATTGGGCAGCGTCGGCGGGATGGCGTATGGGTTACCTTCGAGCACGCCGTCGGCGAAGATTTTGATGAAATCGGCGCGGATGAGCGGGTTGTTCGCATATTTCGCCCGCGTCGCGCTTGCCTTGACGAGAATCAAGTCGTAATCCACACGACCGTCCGCGGTGCGCGTGCGCGAGGGGTCGTAGAACTGGGCGAGGCGCGCACGCGCGGTCATGTGTCCGCTGGCGTAGAGCTTGTCGTAGACCGCGAGTGCCTCGGGCGAGGTCATGGCATCGAGGAAGGCGGTGATGCCAGCGCTGTTGAGTTTCTGTGTCACCCGTTCCGGCGCACGGGCAACCAGGTCGAGGTCCACATTGAGCATGCTGTTGCGGTTGATGAGGTAGCGCGCATCCTCGTTCACCGCGCCATTCGGCTCGCCATTCGCATCGACGCCGACGAACGGACGGTATTCCCTGAATTGCTTCGTGAGCGACTGTTTCGAGAGCCCGACGACCTTGCCGGCGGAGTCCTTCGCCTGCGCGAGCGCGAGGCTGTTGAACGCGCCGTGATGCCCGTCATTGCCGAGCAGCTGTATCTGGACTCTGGTGGAAGCGGCATCGAGGGCTGCGCGCACCGTCGGATGATCCGCGTCAGGCTGGTTACCGTCGATGTGGTTCCACTGATGAACGATTAAACGCTCACCCGCCGGGGTCTTGTAGCGGGCGAGGCAGCCGCTGACGAACGCCGTGAGCTCCTTGAGAGTCACCGGCTTGCTGCCGAGATTGCAGACGTCCAGATCGAGGATGTCCATGGGATGGATGTGTGAATCGACGAGGCCCGGCAGCACCAGGCGTCCGGCGAGCTTTTCGAGCCGGGTTTTGCTTCCGATGAGGCGCTGCGCGTCGGCGGCCGAGCCGACAAAAATGATCTTGCCGTCTCTGACGGCGAGCGCCTCGGCGATCGAGCGCTGCGCGTCCTGCGTGTAGATCCTGGCGTCAGTGATGACGAGTTCCGCGGGACCCTCGGCCGCGGTTGCGACGCTGCCGGCAGCCGCAAGAGCGCCGCTCAGCAGCAGCGCGCTGCATAAACGCATGTGACCCCCAACTCGATCGGCCTCGAGATCATACCATCGCGTCGCCGTGTGTCAGCAGCGCTATCCGAGACGGGTGTCGAGCCGGCGCGTCAGGGCGACAGGCCCTCACAGTTACCGGTGAACGACTTGCCGGCGAGTCGTTCGCGGACCCACTCGAGCTGGTCCGGGGTCGACTTCTCCATGGTTGGATCGTGGTCGAGGCCCGGATAAGAGCGGAAGTCGAGCGCTATGCCGTTGCGGCACGCTTTTTTCACCACCGCTTTCACGAGCGCGAGAGGTACGGTCTCATCCGCTTCCCCCGTGAGCACCAGCAGCGGACCGCGCACGGGAGCGGAGCCCAGCTGGTTGGCAGCGAAGAACCGTTGCGCGGCAGCCGTCTGATCCCAGCCGGGCTTCAGCACCTTCTCATCGTGATCGTTGAGAAAGCTCGCATAGCCGTAGGCCCAGCAGCCCTTGGTCGTGACGTCCGGATAACGCTCGAGCGCCTTGCCGAGGAGCATGTCCGCGGGCTTGAAGTCGGGCGAGCGGACATGGATCGCATACGCCATGTACACGAGATAGAAGGCCGCCGAGCTTCCCGGTTCTCCCATCTGCTCGAGAATCGACTTGGTATCCGCGGCGCCGGAAACCGAGATCGCACCCAGGTAATTCGGATCCTGCAACGTCGCTTGCATCTCGGCGACACTCCAGGCGGCTATGCCGCCTTGCGAATGACCGATGACGACCCACCGCTCGCCGAGCCCCGGAACTGCAGCATGCGCCGCCGGCAGCGAGTAGATGACGTCGCGGGCCTGCGCGGTCTTGTTGATGTACTCGTGCGGCCCCTGCGTGCCGAGGCCGTGATAGTCGGTGGCGATGACGGCGAACCCCGCGCGCACCATCGGCATCAGGCCCTCCTCGCCGTAATACACGTCTTTCTCGAGCGATGGCGCACACATGCGCGCCACACCAGAGGTCCCGTGCGCCCAGGCAATGACTGGCCAGCCGCCATCGGGTGGACGGCCGGCGGGAATGAGCACCACCCCGGAGGTCGCGACATCGCCGCCCTCCCCATTCAATGAGTGATAGAGGATCCGGACGGCGGTCGCACCGGCCGGGACCGCGTAGCCGTGGAAAGGCTCATGGCGCAGGAGATCGCCGGGTTTGGTGGTGGCGAGCGAGGGAGAGTCGTAGAAGGCGGTCCTCGGTAACGCATCCGCCCGCTCCATGCGCGCCGCCTCGGCGAGCGAGCGCGGCAGACCCGGCTCATCCGCGGCGAGCGGCGCAGAACGAAACGTGACCATCACGGTCAATAGCGCGACTGCCATGGCGATCGTTGGTGTACGAGTTTGACTCATGCCTGGCTCTCTTTGTCTGTTTGCAGCGGCGCCCGCGCCCCCGCCCTTGTGACGCCGTTCTGGCCGGTGCGCGCCATCACTTGGCGTCGCCGCCCACGATCACGTAGCATATCCGCGCCGGAGATGGCATCCCTCCGCGAACCGCCGCATGGCTGATGATGCCTACCCAACGCCGTCCTGTGGCGTGTGTGGGACTTGCGTGCGGCACGCCCACCCCCTCGGGACGGGCGCGTGTTCGCGACAGACCGCACTGAAAGTACGAGGGCACCCATGCCCGGGCGCCATCTTCGAGCGCGCGCCGCCGCTGCCGCGGTGCGCGCATGACCGAGATCTACGCTCTCGCGACGCTGTGGCTCGGCCTCGCGTTGCTCGCGACGCTCATCTCCATCTGGCTGCGCATCGCGACCGCGATGTCGGAGATCATCGTCGGCACGGTCGCGCAGCTGCTCATCGGGGCGGCCCTCGGCGGCGCAGTGCTCGTTACCGACGAGTCGTGGATCCGGTTCCTCGCGAGCACCGGCGCGGTCGTCCTCACCTTCCTTGCGGGCGCGGAGCTCGACCCGCAGGTGATGCGGCGCGAATGGAAGCAGGCGACCATCGTGGGAGTCTTGGCGTTCGCGGCGCCGTTTCTTGGCTGCGCCGCGGCGGCCCGCTGGCTCATCGGCTGGAGCGCGGATGCCAGCTGGCTCGCCGGGATTGCGCTCTCGACCACATCGGTCGCCGTAGTCTATGCGGTCATGCTCGAGTTCGGGCTCAACCGCACCGAGTACGGCAAGATCGTGCTCGCCGCCTGCTTCATCAACGACCTGGCGACGGTGCTCGCGCTCGGCTTCAAGTTCTCGCCATTCACCGCGCGTACGCTCACCTTCGCGAGCGCGAGCGCGCTCGCCTTCATCGTTCTGCCGTGGATCGTGCCGCGTTTCTTCCGTCGCTACGGCGGCCGCCCGTCGGAGCTCGAGGCGAAGCTGCTGCTACTCGTGATGTTCGGACTCGGCGCGCTGGCGCTGTGGGCGGGGAGCGAGCCGGTGCTGCCCGCCTACGTCCTCGGCATGATTCTCGCGAGCTCGGTCGGCAAGGATCACGCGCTCGTCCGCCGCCTGCGCACGCTCACCTTCGGTCTGCTGACGCCCTTTTATTTCATCCGCGCAGGCTCGTTCGTCTCGGTGCCGGCGCTCATCGCGGCGCCCGGCATTCTTTTGCTGCTGCTCGGTGCAAAAATGCTCACCAAGTTCGTGGCCGTGTTTCCCATCACGCGGAGCTTCCGTTCCCCGCCGCGGGAGGCGATGTACACCACCCTGCTCATGTCGACCGGCCTCACCTTCGGCAGCATCTCGGCGCTCTTCGGCCTCACGCACCACATCGTCACGCAGCAGCAGTATTCCTACCTCATCGCCGCCGTGGTCGGCAGCGCCATCGTGCCGACCCTCATCGCGAACGCCTTCTTTCTGCCACACCACCTCGTGCGCCGCGGGGAGCCGCACAGGGCGGCGCTGCCTGCCGGCGTCGAAACCGGAGACGGCTGAGCGGCGCGCGCCACGCTTACCGGGCCCGGGCGAGATCGAAGCGATCGAGCTCCATGACCTTGGCCCACGCCGCGGCGAAGTCTTTCACGAACTTCTCCCGCGAGTCCGCGCATGCATAGACTTCCGCAAGGGCGCGCAGCTCCGAGTGCGAGCCGAAGATCAGGTCGACACGGGTGCCGGTCCACTTGAGCTGGTTGGTTTTGCGGTCGCGCCCCTCGAAAACGCCTTCAGCGCCAGGGGAGGGCTGCCATTGCGTGCCCATGTCGAGGAGGTTGATGAAGAAGTCGTTGGTCAGGGTCTGCGGCCGCTTGGTGAAGACGCCGTGCGGTGACTTGCCGGCATTGGCATCGAGCACACGCAGGCCAGCGACCAGAACGCTCATCTCCGGCGCCGTCAGCTTGAGCAACTGCGCGCGATCCACCAGCAACTCCTCGGCTGACAGGCGCTGCTCACCGCGCAGATAGTTGCGGAAGCCATCAGCGATCGGTTCGAGCGGTGCGAAGGAGTGGGCATCGGTTTGCTCTTGCGACGCGTCCATGCGCCCCGGCGTGAAGCGGACCGTCACTTCGTGCCCGCCTGCCTTGGCCGCGCTCTCGATCGCTGCACAGCCGCCGAGAACGATGAGGTCGGCCAGCGAGACTTTCTTCCCGCCAGACTGCGAGGCGTTGAACTGCTCCTGGATCGCCTCGAGCGTCTGCAGCACCTTCTTCAGCTCAGCCGGCTGGTTGACGTCCCAGTCCTTTTGCGGCGCGAGGCGAATGCGTGCGCCGTTGGCTCCACCGCGCTTGTCCGAGCCGCGGAAGGTAGACGCCGAAGCCCAGGCCGTCGAGACCAGCTGGGAAACGGTCAGGCCGGAGTTGAGGATCTTTCCCTTCAGAGCCGCGATGTCCTGCTCGCCGATGAGCGGATGATTCGCGGCCGGAATCGGGTCCTGAAAGGGCAGCGCCTCCTTTGGGACGAGCGGGCCGAGATAACGCCCGATCGGGCCCATGTCACGGTGGGTCAGCTTGAACCACGCCCTCGCGAACGCGTCCGCCAGCTGATCCGGATTCTGGTAGAAGCGCCGTGCGATCTTTTCGTAGACCGGGTCGAACCGCAAGGCGAGGTCGGTGGTCAGCATGGAGGGCGCGTGACGCTTTGATGGGTCGCGCGCATCCGGTACGGTCCCGGCGCCGGCGCCACCCTTCGGTCTCCACTGCTGCGCACCCGCCGGGCTCCTGGTCAGCTCCCATTCGTAGCTGAAGAGGTTGCGCAGGAAGTTGTTGCTCCACTTGGTGGGAGTCTGGCTCCAGATGACTTCGAGGCCGCTGGTGATCGCGTCGTCCCCTTTGCCTGTGCCGAATCGGCTCGTCCAGCCGAGGCCCTGCTCCTCAAGCGGCGCCGCTTCCGGCTCCGGGCCCACAAGCGTCGCATCGCCGGCACCGTGGGTCTTGCCGAAGGCGTGACCGCCCGCAATGAGCGCGACCGTCTCTTCGTCGTTCATTGCCATGCGGCCGAACGTCTCGCGGATGTCCCTGGCCGCTGCGAGCGGATCGGGCTTGCCGTTCGGGCCTTCGGGATTCACGTAGATCAGGCCCATCTGCACGGCGGCGAGGGGATTCTGCAGATCACGGTCGCCGCTGTAGCGCTCGTCCGCCAGCCACTTGCCTTCGGGGCCCCAGTAGACGGATTCATCCGACTCCCAGACATCTTCCCGCCCACCGCCAAAGCCGAGCGTCTTGAAGCCCATCGACTCGAGGGCGACGTTGCCGGCGAGAATGATCAAGTCGGCCCAGGAGATCTTCCGGCCGTATTTCTGCTTGATCGGCCACAGCAGCCGGCGCGCCTTGTCGAGGTTCGCGTTGTCCGGCCAGCTATTGGTCGGCGCAAAGCGCTGCTGGCCGGCTCCGGCACCGCCGCGGCCGTCGCCGATGCGGTAGGTACCGGCGCTGTGCCACGCCATGCGAATGAAAAGGCCGCCGTAGTGGCCAAAGTCGGCCGGCCACCAATCCTGCGAGTCCGTCATCAGGGCATGCAGGTCCTTGATCACGGCATTCAGGTCGAGCTTGGCGAATTCGCTCGCGTAGTCGAACGCCGCGCCCATCGGATCGGAGAGGCTCGAGTGCTGGCGGAGAACCTGCAGACTCAGCTGGTTCGGCCACCAGTCACGGTTGGTGTGCGCCTGGGATCCGCTCGCGAATGGACACTTGCTTTCAGTTGCCATGTTCTCTCCGCCTCGTGTTCCGCGTTTTACCGTTCACGCTGGCGCGCCTCACGTGCCTGCCAGCTGACGCCCATCTCGCAGCATCGCTTCGGCACGAGCTGACATCCAATCGAATGATCGGATCGGGCCGATAGTCGGCGCCGATCGCGCCGGCTGGTATCCGATCTATTACCTATACCTGGGGTGGTGCACTGGGAGCAGGCGGAATGGCCCTGTAGGGGATGCGCGGTCGGCGCCCCTGTCACGGCCGTGGCGAGCCTTCAGGGCAGCCGGCGAACGATCTCCTCGAACCCCGGATCGTCGCGATACGCCGCGAACTCAGGGTAGCCACGCAGATCCGGCAGGTTGTGGTCGTGCCGGGCCTCGGCAACCCCCAGCCACTTGAGCATGCCCGCGCGGTCGTTGGCGAGCGCCCGATACTCGGCCACGACCACCGGCGAGCCCGCCCCGCGCGCCCAGGCGTCCGCTTCGCTCTGACTCAACTGCTCGAGCATGGCCTCGCGACCGCCGGCCTCGAAGCGCTGCTGCGCGAGTCGCAGCACGGTTGTGACCTCCGCCTGTTGCCGCAGCGCGGCGGCCGTCTGCGCCTCGCGCAGGAAATCCGCATCGCGCAGCTCGATCAGATAGATGTGCGCCAGATAAAAGTGCACGGCCGAGAAGCCGCCATCGAGCTGCGCGAGCCGCTCGAGCGTCGAGAGCCCCTCGGCGCGCTGCCCGGTGGCAAAGCGCATCCATGCCTCGTCGGCCACGATGGCGCGACTTTCGGGGTCGAGCGCCCGCGCCCGCCCAATCGCCTGGAGCGACTCCTCGTAGTCACCGTGCGCGAAACGCGCGGTGGCATACCAGTGGTGAGCCTTCGCCGAAGTCGGCTCGAGCTGCAGCGCGGTGGCAAACGCCGTAAAAGCGGTGGCGCTGTCGCCCTGCCACCACCAGGCGACGAACGCCTGGTCGAGCCAGGCGTCCGCGAGCTGCGGATCGAGTGCCACCGCCGTGCGTGCGGCACGGGCCGCCTGCGGGTAGGCGACCGCATCGCTCATCGAGCCAAACTCCCGCAGCAGCAGGTAAGTGTCGGCAAGACCGGACCAGCCCGCCGCGCGCTCGGGGTAGCGATCGACCAGCTGGCGGAACCCGCGCTGCGCGGCAGTCAGGCCGTCCGCAGTTCGCATCGACAGCTCGAAGCGGGCGGACATATAGGTCTCACGCGCCTCGGCGTTGTCGTCATAAGGCGTGTGCGGCGCTTCGCTCGCGCGCGTGACACCGTGCACCGGCGGCTGCCTCCAGAGCAGCGCCGCGACGATGGCGAGCGCTGCGAGGGAAAGCGCTGTGATGAGCCGTCTCGGCCGGCGGGATGGCGTCGCCGGGCGCGGCGGTGCGGCCGTGGGCGGAAACACGCCGGGTGAGGGCGTCGCGAGGAATGCCGCCGCGGTGGGGGTCGCAGCCGTGGCTGGTGCGGGCACAGCGGGTTGCAGCGGAACGCCCGCCTTCGCCTCCTCGCGCAGCGTCGCCCGCAGCGCGCTCGGCAGCGCGCTCAGCCAGGCGGTGAGCTCCTCGGAGCTCCCCCACACCGAGCTGCGGCCCCCGCCCGGAATGCGGTGCACCGGAAGCGCCCGATCCGCCTCCCAACGCCTCGCCGTGCGCTCCGTGCATCCCAGAAACTGCCCAATCGCCTTCCAGCCGATCAAGCGCCGGCCATGAGTGCCGGCAGTACCGGCACTCGTCCGGGCAGTTCCATTGTCGATCACATTCGGATCCGCCTTTCCGAGCGCGCGACCGGCGGCAATTCTAGCAGTGGCGAGGGGGGGGCGCAGCGTCCTTACGCGCGGGCGCGTCCGCGGCCGCGCACTCGCGAGGGAAGCGGCAGCCGCCGCGCGGCCCGGGGCGGCGGTGTCTTGTGCTTGTATTCGCAGAGATCGCGGATGATGCACGTCGGACACTTCGGCGCACGCGCGGTGCACACGTAACGGCCGTGCAGTATGAGCCAGTGATGTGCGTCCTTGCGGAACTCGGGCGGCGTGTTGGCGTTGAGTGCGTCCTCGACTTCGCGGGGGGTTTTCCCGGGGGCGAGTCCGGTGCGGTTGGCGACCCGGAAGATGTGCGTGTCGACCGCGATCTCCGACTGGCCGAACACCATGTTGAGAATGATGTTGGCGGTCTTGCGCCCGACGCCGGGGAGCGCCTCGAGGGAGGCGCGGTCGGCGGGTACCTCGCCCCCATGGCACTCGAGGAGCTGCTGCGCGAGGCCCACCAGGTTCTTCGCCTTGGTGTTGTAGAGCCCGACCGGCTTGATGTACGGCTTTACGCCCTCGACCCCGAGCGCGACGATCGCCGCCGGCGTGTTGGCCACCGGGAAGAGCTGCCGCGTGGCGGCGTTGACGCTGCGGTCGGTGGTATGCGCGGACAGCATGACCGCGACCAGGAGCTCGAAGGGCGAGCTGTACTTGAGCTCGGTCGTCGGTGCCGGGTTGGCGGCCTGGAGCCGGCGGAAGATCGCCCGGCGCGTGGCGGGATGCATGCGCGCGCCCTCGCCTCAGCTCACCCGCGGGTCGCCGGCTGCGGCTTGCTTGCGTGCCGCGAGCACCAGGGCGCGCTCGCTCGTGCGTGCCGCCAGCCGCTCACCACGCGCCGCATAGCGCGTGCGATTCTCCCGCGGCGACGGGGCAGGCGGTGCGCCCGGCAGACTCGCCCGCGGCACGATCGCGATGCAGTCGACCGGGCACGGTGCGACGCACAGCTCGCACCCCGTGCACAGCTCGAGCACCACGGTGTGCATGTACTTCGCTGCACCGACGATGGCATCGACGGGGCAGGGCGGCAGGCAGCGGGCGCAGCCGATGCAGGCGTCCTCGTCAATCTGTGCCACGAGCGGCGGCCCTTCGCTGCCGTTGGCCGGGTTGAGCGGCAGCGGCGGGCGACCGAGCAGTTTGGCGAGTGCGGCGATGGTGTCGACGCCGCCGGGTGGGCATTGGTTGATTTCCGCGCTCCCCGCGACGATCGCCTCGGCATACGGGCGGCAGCCGCTGTAGCCGCAGCGCGTGCACTGCGTCTGCGGCAGGAGCGCGTCGATCTCGTCCGGGCGGTGCATGCGGGAGTCCGAGAGGCGCGCCGTTTCAGGTGATCCTCATACCTGGCGTCGCGCCCGCATCGGGGGAGAGCAGGTAGAGGCCCGGTGTCTCGCCGCTTGCGGCCAGCACCATGCCCTCGGAGACACCGAACTTCATCTTGCGCGGTGCGAGATTCGCAACCATGACGGTGAGCCGCCCCTCAAGCGATGCCGGGTCGTACGCGGACTTGATGCCGGCGAACACCGTACGCACTTCGCTGCCGAGATCGAGGGTGAGCTTGAGCAGCTTGTCGGCGCCGGTTACCGCCTCGGCACGCACGATGCGCGCGACGCGCAGATCGACCTTGCGGAACTCATCGAGCGAAAGCGGCGCAGAGGCTGCGACGTTGCTGCCGCTCGCCGCGGCACCGGCGGCCGCGTTGCCGGCCGGATTCGCGCCGCCGCCGGCCGCCGTGGCGGGCCCCGGGGCCGCTGTGACTCCAGCCCTCGCCGAGGCGCTCGCGGTCGGTGCCGCCGCAGCACCGGCGGCAGCTGGCGCCGCCGCGGCGTCGACCTCGAACAGCGCCTCGAGCTGGCGCGGCTCGACGCGCTTCATGAGATGCCGGTAGGGACTGATCCGCTCGGGAAGCACTGCCGCGTCGCTCCAGCGGAAGGGCCGGTCGAGCCCGAAGAGCTGCTGCGCGACGCGCTCGGCAACATCCGGCAGTACCGGCGCGAGCAGCACCGAGAGGAGCTTGAAGCCCTGCAGCGCGCGCGAGCAGACATCCTGGAGCTCGGCGCGTCGCGCCTCATCCCGGGCGAGCACCCAGGGCTGCCGGGCATCGAACTCCTGGTTGATACGGTCGGCGAGCGCCATGACCTCGCGCAGCGCCTTGCCGAACTCGCGATTCTCGTAGCTCTGCTGCACCTGAAAGGCGTGGGCCGCGGCGAGCGCGCTGAGCCGCTCGGTGTCGCCGAGGTAACGCAGCTCGCCGCCGAAATACTTGGTGATGAAAGGGGCCGCACGGCTCGCGATGTTGACGTACTTGCCGATGAGATCGCTGTTGATGCGGGTCACGAAGTCATCGGGGTTGAAGTCGATATCCTCGACGCTGGCGTTGAGCTTGGTGGCGATGTAGTAGCGCAGCCACTCGGGGTCCATGCCGATGTCGAGATAGCGCAGCGGGCTGATGCCGGTGCCGCGCGACTTCGACATCTTCTCGCCCGAGACCGTGATGAAGCCGTGCACGAACACGTGGTCGGGCACCTTGTAGGGAGGGCCGGCGAACTTCAGCATCGCCGGCCAGAACAGCGTGTGGAAGTAGATGATGTCCTTGCCGATGAAGTGGATCTGCTCGGTGTCGGC
>Ga0187783_10001168_pt1 | contig 19398 bp, 18 predicted proteins | sample 1015_SJ02_MP02_2_FD_132471 | JGI IMG/M metagenome (GOLD analysis project Ga0187783, IMG submission 132471) | Tropical peat soil microbial communities from peatlands in Department of Meta, Colombia - 1015_SJ02_MP02_20_MG | ecosystem: Environmental > Terrestrial > Soil > Wetlands > Peat | place...
CGTGCTGATCCTGATCCTGCTCGGCAGACTGGTCGCTCGAATCGCCCGGCGCTACTCGGAGTGAGGCGCCATGACCGCCCCGGACAGTTGGCCGGCGGCCGCTGGCGATGACGAGGCTTGGCGCGCGGCGGGGTCGCCGGGCGAAGCCGCACCGCCGGAGCGCAGCGTTACCGGCGGCGGGGACGGCGGCAGACGGCAGCATGCTGGCCGGGCTCAGCCAACCCCGATGCCCAGGCAGGCCGTGAGCGTGCTCGCCGACCGCCTGGCCGCGGCTTTGATCCATCACGAGCCGGGCTGGCGGCTGCCCCGGCACTCGGCCCTGGCCCGCCGCTACAGCGTGAGTGCGGCCGAGATCGACGCTGCCGTAGCGGAACTCGTCGGCAGGCACCTGGTGCGCCGTCTCGCTGATGGCCAGATCTACCGCGCGAGCCCGGCCGAGTACGTGATCGGCATCGAGGGCGTGCCCGGCCTGACGACGTACGTCGACACCATGGGCGGCCAGTTCACCTGCCGCAGCCGGCAGGTGACGTGGCGGTTGCCCCCCGAGGACATTGCCTGGGCGCTTCGGATGCCGGCCGAGCAGCAGGTGTGCGTGGTCAGGTTCCTGTGGACGGCGGGTGGTGAGCCAGCCGCCCTGTGCACGACGTACGTGCCCGGCGACGTCGCCAGCAGGGCGCACGTGGGCGCCGCCACCGGGCTGCCGGCTGCCTTCAACCTGCTGCAGGTGGCCACGGTTGCTGACATCCCAGTGCAGCCTGTCGCTGACGGCGAGCCGCGGCCGCTCAGCGGCCAGGCACCGAGCCAGCCCCTCATGGGGTCTCCGACCGCACTGCACATCGAGCAGCAGGCGCCGCCGCCATCGGTGGCCCGCAGCCTGCGGCTCAGTGCGGGTCAGCCCGCGCTGATGATCACGGTGCGGTTCGCAGAGCCTGAGAGCGACCGGCCGGTGGCCCTGACGATCGCGGTGCTGCGGCCCGACATGTTCCGGCTGATCGTGCAGACGCCGCAGCCGCCGCTGCCCGTCAGCGAGGTGGGCAGTTCTGCCGCGACCTGGGCACACATCGCTGAGGGCTGGGATTCCTGACACGGAGCGGCGGGCCGGCGAGGATGGAGGCATGTCCCTTCCGTTCCGTCAGGTCGACGTCTTTACCGCCACTCCCTACCTGGGCAACCCACTCGCTGTCGTCCACGGTGCCGACGGGCTGTCTGCTGAGCAGATGCAGCGCTTCGCCAGCTGGACCAACCTGTCGGAGACGACGTTCCTGCTCGCGCCCGGCGAGGGGGCCGACTACCGAGTCCGCATTTTCACGCCGACCAGGGAGCTGCCGTTTGCCGGTCATCCGACGCTGGGCAGCTGCCACGCGTGGCTGGAGGCGGGCGGACGACCGCGTCAGCCTGGCGTCGTCACCCAGGAGTGCGATGCGGGCCTGGTTGATATCCGGGTCGGCACGGACGGCCTAGCCTTCGCCGCACCACCGCTGGTGCGCTCGGGCCCTGTCGATGAGGAGCTCGCTGGACGTGTTGCCGCCATGCTGGGCATCGGTCGTGCCGACATCGTGGATCTGCGGTGGGCCGATAACGGTCCCGGCTGGATAGCTGTGCTGCTGGCCAGCGCGGAGGCGGTGCTGGCCATCCAGCCCCAGCCGGGTGACCTGGACGTGGGCGTCGCCGGACCGCATGAGCCTGGCGGACCGGCGGCGTTCGAGGTGCGGGCGTTCTTTCCTGGCAACGGCGTGACCTACGAGGACCCGGTCACCGGCAGCTTCAACGCTTCGCTGGCGGAGTGGCTTCTCTCTACCGGCCGGGCGAAGGCGCCCTACCTGGCCCGGCAAGGGACCGCACTGGGCCGCAGCGGCCAGGTCAGCATCACGCAAGACGCGGACGGCCAGGTCTGGGTGGGCGGCAGCGTCGTCACCTGCGTGTCCGGGACGGTGGACCTGTGATGAGGACGGCGGCACAATCCAGACCAATTAGGTAGCAAGCCCGCTCCGGGCCTGGTAAGCACGCACCATGGCAGAGACCTCAGGCATCAGCGGCGGCTCTACCGGCCTCTGGTACCGGGTGCTAGCCGTTACCTCGAACTCCCTGACCAGCACGGCCGCGGCAGACTACGCCTCGATCCTGCCGGCCGCGCTGCACGCGGCGCGGCATCGGCGGCCGTTCATCGCCGGCTGGCTGTCCCGCGGTGGCGGCGCGCCTCTCGAACTGGTCACCAACGCCGGCCCGCTGCCTGCGGCGGGCCCGCCCGGCGAGCAGGCCGGAACCGAGCCGCCAGCCGACTCGGCTGCGCGCGGCCCAGCGGATGCCGACGTGGTGGAGATGCTGTTTCCCTGGGGCGCGCGCGGCACTCGCATCGATCAGAACATGATCGACGAGCTCGACCGGCTCGTCTGGGCGCCGTGCCCGGGCCGGCAGGTCCGGACTGACGCAGGCGCCGGCTCTCGCATCGAGACGTCGGCCGCCGACGAGTACGGCACACCGACCCTGTTCGAGTCCGCGCTGCAAACCCTCATCGGCCGGCCGTTCGGCTGGCTCATCGTCGCCGATCCCACCGACCTGCTCGACGCCGAGACCGCGGAGCTGCAGGGCGAGGTCACCATGCTGGGCCGCTACGAGGACGAGCGGGCCAGGGTCGAGGCACGCAGGGTGGCGGAGCGGCTGGCCGAGCTTGACCGGTTCCGCGAGGCCGGCCTGTGGCAGGTGCGGGTGCTGGTCGGCGCGGCGAGCGAACAGGACCTGGGCCTGATCGCGCCGCTGCTCGTCGGCGCGGCCGACCTCAGCGCGCATCCGTACCGACTGCGCTGTCCAGCGGGCGCGCAGGAGTTCGCCGATGTGCTCGCGGCAAGGCTCACGGACTCCACAGACGGATCCGCGGTCCCGTTCTCGGCGACCGCCGGTGCCCTCGCGGCACTCACCGGCCTGCCGAGAAACGAGGTGCCCGGCGTCCGGCTCATGCGGACCGGCCTATTCGATGTGACCGCCGAAGCCAGTGTCCGGACTCCGGCCGTCGAGCTCGGCCGGATCCTCGACGGGCGAGACCGCGAGGTCGGGGCGTTCGCCGTACCGCTGGCCACGCTCAACCGGCACATGCTCGTGACCGGAGCGACGGGCTCCGGCAAGTCGGAGACGATCCGGCACCTGCTCGAGCAGCTGACCGGCGCGGGTATCGGCTGGCTGGCCGTCGAGCCGGTGACGTCCGAGTACGCCGCGCTCGCGGCGCGACTGGCCGACGTCCGCGGCGCCGCCGATGAGGCCGGCCGGGCGGGGCACGTAACCCTGGTCAGCCCGGCCGATCCGGAAGCGGTGCCGCTCTGCGTCAATCCGCTGGCGCCCGAGCCCGGCTACCCCGTACAGGGCCACATCGACATGGTCCGAGCGCTCTTTGTGGCCGCCTTCGCCGCCAGCGAGCCGTTCCCGCAGATCATGTGGCAGGCGCTACAGCGGGTCTACGCCGACTGCGGCTGGGATCCGCAGACCGGCGGCGGCCGGGCGGACCTGGACGCGCCCCCGGCCGTGCCCACGCTCGCCCGGCTGCAGGCGGCTGCGCTCGACGTGATCGCAGACGTCGGCTATGGCCGCGAGGCGCAGGCCGACATGCGAGGCTTCATCGACGTCCGGCTTCGCTCGCTCCAGGCTGGCGCGGCTGGCCGGTTCCTCGAAGGCGGTCACCCGGCCGACATCGGCGCGCTGCTGGCCGGCAACGTCGTTGTCACGCTCGAAGACGTCACGAGCGACGAGGAGAAGGCCTTCATCACCGGCGCGCTGATCGTCAGGGTCGTCGAGCACCTTCGGCTGCGAGCCAGATCCGCGCCGAGCCCGGAGGGTCGAACAGCACTTCCAACGGAGGAGTTGCGACACGTCATCGTGCTGGAGGAGCCGCACCGGTTGCTCCGCGCGGGACGCGAGGGCGCGGCGGGGCGCGCTGTCGAGGCGTTCACGAGCCTGCTGGCGGAGCTCCGCGCGTATGGCGAGGGCGTCGTGATGGCCGAGCCGATACCGGCCAGGCTAACGCCGGACGTCGTCAAGAACACCGCGCTGACGGTGCTGCACCGGCTGCCCGCGGCCGACGACCGGCAGCTCGTTGGCGCCGCCATGAACCTGGACGAACGGCAGTCCCGGCAGGTGGTTTCGCTGCCGCCGGGCGAGGCCGTCGTGTTCGCCGCGGGGATGGACCGGCCGATGCGCGTCAGGGTGCCGTTCGGCGACGACCGGGCGCGGCGGTCGCCGACGGTGGCGGATGCCGGCGATGCTGCGCCCGCCGGCCCGGAGCCAGTCGGCGCGTCCTTGCTGGCAGGCCGTCGGTCACCGGCGTGCAGCCAGGCGTGCGCTGCCGAGCGGCCCTGCACGCTGCTGGAGATCCGGGCCGCCGACCTGGTCGCGCGGTCGCCGCGGGACGCCTGGCTGCGGGTCTGGGCGGAGGTGTACGTGGTGGCCCACCTGGTCAACCGACCACGGCCCCGGGTGCCGGTCCCGCTGCGCCAGCGCTGGGCCGAGCTGCCGGAGCGGCTCCGTGACTGCGCCCTGGCTACCGCGATGGACCAGGCCACCGAACGCCGCGGTCAGGTGCTGCGAGGCAGCTACGACCCGGCGGCGCTGTCGGTCGCCTGCGCGACGTCAGCGGCGAGTCTGCTGGCTGGGGGCAAGGGCGCCGGGACCATGCCGGGCACCGGCTGGGTCATCCCGCAGCTGCAGTGGCTGCATGAGCTCGAGCGGGTGTGTCCGCTCGACGGCGCGCCGCCCGACCCGTTCGCGCTGGCGCCGCCCCTCGACTTTGCGCTGGCTGAGCTGCCGGACGAGGCCAACGTGAAGATCGGCCAGCGGGTGAGCGGTCTGCGCCGTCATCCACTGTCGATGGAGGTCACGGCCAATCGCCTGATCGCCTGGATGGCGCTGCTCGGCGAGGACGACCACGCCGCGTTCATCGAGGACCTGGCCACCGTCGCGATCGGAGTCAGCCACCGGGGTCAGCTACGGAAGGTTGCCGGGGAGATGGGCGTTACGGCCTGGCTCGAAGCCGTGCTCTCCTGGCCGCGGCGGTTCATCGTCGGTGCTGACGACCAGGCGATCTCGCCGGCCAGGGAGCCGATTCGGGCAGCGGGGTAGCATCGGCCGACATGAGCAAGCTTCCGCTGCGGGCCCGAGTCGCGACGTCGGTGAGCGGCGCGGCAGGCCGGGTGTCCCGGCTCGCGGGCCGCGGCGATGGCTCGGTGATCGGCGGAGTGCTCGGTCTTCGGATCGAACCTGAGCTGCTGAGGTTGCTTGCGGTCGGCCGCCAGGTGGTCCTGGTGACCGGCACGAACGGCAAGACGACCACGACCCGGCTCGTCAGCGCCGCGCTCGGAGCGCTCGGCCAGGAGGTTGCGACGAACGCGTTCGGGGCGAACATGGAGGCCGGCCTGGCTTCCGCGCTCGGCCGGTCGCCCGATGCTCCCTATGCCGTGCTCGAGACCGACGAGCGCTACCTGCCTGCGGTGATCGATGCGACCAAGCCGCGGGCGGTCGTCCTGCTCAACCTCAGCCGGGACCAGATGGACCGTGCGGCCGAGATCTGGCTGACCGCTCGCCGCTGGCGCCGCGCGCTCGGGGCGGCCGCCGACTGCGTCGTCGTCGCCAACGCCGACGATCCGCTGATCGCGTGGGCGGCCTCGACGGCTCCGCGGGTCTGCTGGGTCGCGGCGGGACAGCGCTGGCACGAGGACTCCTGGTGCTGTCCCGAGTGCGGCTCGCACCTGCGCCGGGATGAGCTCGGCTGGCGGTGCGGCGAGTGCGGATTCGCCCGGCCGTCGGCCCGCTGGGTGCTGAGCGGGGACACCGTGGTCGACGACACTGGTCAGGTTCGTGAGCTCGCCCTGTCGCTGCCCGGCCGGGCGAACGCCTCGAACGCGGTGATGGCCCTCGCGGTCGCCTCGTACTTTGGCGTGGGCGTGGATCAGGCGCTGCCGCTGCTGCGGAACGTCAAGTCCGTCGCCGGCCGGTACACACAGGTTGAGCGCCAGGGCAAGCTGGTGCGGCTGCTGCTGGCCAAGAACCCGGCGGGGTGGCTGGAGGCGTTCGATGTGCTGGCGCCCAAGCCGGTGCCGGTGCTGCTCGCGGTCAACGCGCAGGGCCCGGACGGGCGGGATACCTCCTGGCTGTGGGATGTCGATTACCGGATCCTGATCGGCCGCCGGGTCCTCGTTAGCGGCGAGCGCGGCACCGACCTGGCAGTAAGGCTGGAGGCTGACCAGGTGCCGTTCGAGGTCGTATCGGGTATCGACGACGCGGTGAGCCGGATCAACGGCGACGAGCTGGACGTGCTCGCCAACTACACCGCTTTCCAGCAGATCCGGGCGCTGCTCGGGCGCGCCCAGTGACGGAGAGAAGGGGCCGGATGACCGACCGCGCCGGACGACATGCTGCCGCGAGGGACCCGGCTGAGACGCTGATACTGCCGGCGCAGCAGCGCGTGCTCGGTGACGGCGCCGGTCTGCCGGAGCCGCCCGCCCGGCCCGCCGCGGGTCGGCACGCGAACGGCAACGGCAAGGGCGGCGCGGCGGGCCCAGATACCGCAGCCTCCGTCCGTGAGCCCGCCGCGGCGGAGCCGCAAGAGGTAGCGCCCGCCGCGGACCAGCGGCCCTGGTCGGCGGATGGCGCCAGCAAGCTGCGCCTCGTCTGGGTGTATCCGGACCTGCTGAGCACGTATGGCGACCGCGGCAACCTGCTTGTCCTCTGCCGACGGGCCCGACTGCGTGGCATCGAGGTCGAGGCGACCGAGGTCAACTCCGATCAGCGGGTTCCTGCCCACGGCGATATCTATCTGCTGGGGGGCGGTGAGGACCTGCCACAGATCCTGGCTGCTAAGCGACTGAGCAACGACGGCGGCCTCGAGGCAGCCGTCGGCCGCGGCGCCGTCGTATTCGCGGTGTGCGCCGGCTACCAGCTGGTCGGCCATCGGTTCGGCGGCGTGGAGGGCGAGCCGGTCAGCGGCCTTGGGCTGCTGGACATCACGAGCGGTCGCGGGGAGCGGCGCGGGGTGGGCGAGCTCGTGGCCGACGCTGACCCGGCGCTCGGCCTGCCTCGGCTATCCGGATTCGAGAACCATCAGGGTGTCACCACCATCGGACCCGGCGCGCGCCCGCTCGCAACCCTCACGCACGGGGTGGGCAACGGCGACGGCACCGAGGGCGCGTATGCGGGCAAGGTACTCGGCACCTACATGCACGGGCCGGCCCTCGCCCGCAACCCCGGTCTCGCCGACCTGTTGCTGAGCTGGGCGGCCGGCCCGCTGCCGCCGCTCGATCCGGCTGACGAACAGTGGGCTGCGCGGCTACGAGCCGAGCGCCTCGACCACGTCTCGTAGACCTCGCCCGCGTCAGTAGACGAGCGCTTGCGCTCCCTCTGCGAGCATCTCCGCGACGAAGGTCGTGGCTCCCGAGATGCGCACGCCCTCGACAACGTCGGCCGCGGTGATGTCGCGGCGGGCCGCGCACTGGGTGCACAGGGTGACGGTGCCCATCTTCAGTACCGTCGCGAACAACTCGGGCAACGGGGTGGCGTGCGGCAGTTGCAGGTCCGGGCAGCCAGCTGGCAGGGCGAACCAGGATGCCTCTCCAGTCAGCCAGAGCGACACCGGCACCCCACTGGCCGCTGCGGCAGCTGCCACGGTCAGCGCCTGGTTGCAGCGCTCCGGCTCGTCCTTGCCCGTGGTGAGCTTGAGAACCAGGGAACGTGTGGCCATGTCTTGCACCATAGCGCTCGGACTGCTGCCCAGCTCTCGAGCGCCAGCGCGGCCGCGGGTCCGCCGCGGGGGGTGCGGGGGGTCGTCCCCCCGAGCCAGCACCGGCGGCGTGGCGTGGGCGAGCCGCGGGGTTGGAAACCCTACACTGCGCAGGCATGGCATCCCTGCTAAGCGGCGTCGTGCTCGTCGGTGCCCTCGGGCTGGCCGCGGCGGCCGGGATCGCCCTACTCGTCGGCCTGTTCCGGGTGGGCGGGCGGCGGCTCGGGTAGGCCCGGGGTGTGCGCGCCAAACTGGATCGGCCATGCTGGCGGGCAGACCAGCGGCTCGCCTCAAGGGAGTGCCACATGGAACCAGGCCAGCCCGCCGCATCCGGCAGACTGCCCGAGCACTTTGACATGCACCCGAGGCTGGCCCCCGTGCAGTTCCTGCTCGGGCGCTGGGAAGGCGCAGGCGTGGTGGGATACCCGACGATCGAGAGCGCCAACTTCGGCCAGGAGATCACCTTCGGCCACAACGGCAAGCCCTTCCTGATCTACTCGAGCCGCACCTGGCTGCTAGCCGCCGACGGCACCATCGGGCGGCCGCTGGCGATGGAGACGGGTTACTGGCGGCCTCAGGAGGACGGCGCGCTCGAAGTGGTGCTGGCGCATCCCACCGGGATCACGGAGATCTACGTCGGCGAGATAACCGGCACCAAGATCGAGCTGGCCACAGATGCGGTAGTCCGAACCGCAACTGCCAAAGAGGTCAACGCTGGACGACGGCTCTACGGGCTGATCGGCTCCGATCTCGGCTGGGCCTACGACATGGCCGCCGTGGGCCAGCCGCTGCAGTCGCACGTCTCCGCGCAGCTGAAGCGGGTCGGCTGAGGTCCCACCGCGGGCGGCTTCGGCAGGTGCGCTATAGCCGGACGCATGCGTCCGGTGCCGACGGCGCGACGACGTCGCCGCTGTGCGGCCCACGGGCGGGCCTGGCTATGGACAGGAATCTGCATCCGGCGCCTAATAGCCCGCCAAATCCTGGCCTAGTTTTGAGTCGCCTGGGGAATGTCGCGTAGTGCTGGCTCGTGCGCGTCACGGCTGGCAGCTATGCCGGGTGCCAACGGGGGTGCACGCGGCGTCCGGGCAACCCGGAGCTAACCCGATTGATGATCTCCCGCGGGGGCGGAGATGCGGGGCATTTGGCTCGTGCTGGCCTGGCGGTCTTACCGGCCGATCAATTGCTTCGGCCATATGCCGTACACCGGAAATTCATCTGACAGTCGCCTTACCGCCATTCGCCGACGAGCCAAAGTTCCGCTACGTCCTTCGCGGGTGTCGCCGCTCGTGCGGTCCGCCGACAGATCGTCGGCCAGGGCTGGTCATTCACCGGGGCAAAAGCAGTAGATAGCTAGAAAAAGGAGATACCCACGATGCAACCTCGGGGCACGAAACGGATCACCGTCGGGGTAGGGGGGGTCGCGATCGTCGCGGCCGTCGTCGCCCTGTCCGCATGCTCCTCGTCGCCTTCGCCATCGAGCACTAGCTCGCCTGCCGTCAGCGGTACTCTCAACGGCGCGGGATCGACATTCCAGAACACCTTCCAACAGGCGGCCATCTCGCAGTACCGGTCGGTCCAGTCGCACGCGACCGTGAACTACAACAGCGTCGGCTCTGGGGCCGGCCGCAGCGACCTGGCCGCCGGAACAGTCAACTTCGCGGGCTCCGATTCGCCGATCCCCTCGACAGAGCAGTCGAACTTCGCCGGTAAGCCGACCGTGCTCTACTTTCCAGTCCTGATCGGCCCGATCACGATGTCCTACAACCTGCCGGGCGTGAGTGGTCTGAAGCTGACCCCGACGGTTATCGCGAACATCTTCCAGGGCAACATCACCACCTGGAACAACTCGGCCATCACCGCGATCAACCCGGGCGCGAAGTTGCCTAGCACTCCGATCACGCTTGCCGTGCGCTCGGACTCGTCGGGCACGACGCAGAACTTCTCGCTGTTCCTGCAGACGGCCGAACCGAGCGTGTGGAAGCTCGGCAGCGCCTCGACTATCAGCTGGCCGACCTCGGCCCGGGCAGGCATGGGTAACACCGGCGTGGCGCAGATCATCAAGTCCACAACCGGGGCTATCGGATACGTCGATTACGCCGACGCCAAGGCTTCCGGGCTGACCTTTGCCTCGGTCGAGAACTCCTCCGGCAAGTTCATCACGCCGTCGACGACCGGGGCGTCCGATGCCGCGTCCACCGTGACGGTCCAGCCGAACCTGACCTTCCACGCGGTCTGGGCGTCGGGCGCGAGCTCCTACCCGATCACGTATCAGAGCTGGGTGCTGGCCTATCAGAAGCAGCCGAACGCCAACGACGCGAAGCTACTCAAGTCCTACATCGGGTACCTGCTCGGCGACGGCCAGAATCTGCTGCCCGGCCTGAACTATGCGAAGTTGCCGGGCAACATCGACTCCATGGCCAAGGCACAGCTTGACAAGATCACTAGCTAGCGGCTGGCGTGACGGAAGCGCACCAGATCGCGCCTCGTCGTGAGTAACTCGGCGCGGGCGGATCCGGCCGGCAATGCCGCGTCCGCCCGCGCCCTGAGACGCCCGCGGCCACTGGGCGACCGCGTCTTTCAGGTGCTGGCCCTCGTATCCGGCCTGCTCGTGCTGGCGATCCTTGTGCTGATCCTGGCATCCACCACGCAGCAGTCCACGTCGTGGTTCAGCCACGAAGGCATCTCGGGCATCTTCTCGACCACCTGGTCCGTGCAGAAAGACCAGTTCGGGGCGCTGACCTTCATCTACGGCACGGTGATCACGGCGCTAATCGCCGTCATCCTGGCGGTCCCGCTGAGCGTGGGCATCGCGCTGCTGCTGACCGAGGTCGTGCCGTACCGGTGGTCGCGCCCGATCGTGTACGTCGTCGACCTGCTCGCCGTAGTCCCGTCGGTGGTCTGGGGCTTGTGGGGCATCCTCGTCTTCGCGCCGTGGGTGCAGCCGCACGTCTACGCTCCGATCGCTGCAGGTCTGAAAGGCGTCCCGGTGCTGGGCAACCTGTTCGGTCCGTCGACTGGCGGGGCGGTGTACGGGGCCTCCCTCTTTACCGCCGGGCTGATCCTCGCCGTCATGATCACACCCATCATCACGTCGCTGTCTCGCGAGGTCATCGCCACGGTGCCAGCTATCGACCGGGAGGGCGCGTACGCGCTGGGTGCGACGCGCCTGGAGATGATTCGCGGCGTGGTCTGGCCGCACAGCCAGGGCGGGATCGTCGGCGCGGTGCTGCTCGGGCTCGGCCGGGCGATGGGCGAGACGATCGCGGCCGCCCTGGTGATCGGCTCGTCGACACAGATCACGTCGCACTTGTTCACGCCCGGCTACAGCATGCCCGCGGTCATCGCGAACCAGTTCGGTGAAGCCTTCGGCGTGCAGCGGTCTGCGCTGCTCGGCATCGGCGTGCTGCTGTTCGTCCTCACGATCATCGTCAACGTCCTGGCGCGCGCCGCCGTGGCGCGCTCGATGGCGAGGCAGCGGGGCGCCTGATGGCTACCGCGATCCGGCCGGATAAGACCGACCTGCGCGAGCCGCGAGGCTGGCGCCGCGCCAAGGACCGCATCGCCACCGTGCTCATGGTGATCGCGTTCGTGATTGTGATCATCCCGCTCGGATTCGTCCTGGGCACGGTGATCGCCAAGGGTGCCTCGATCATTAGCGCACAATTCCTCACCAGTTCGATCCCATACAACGTTGCACCCGCCAACGTGGGCGGGATGGGCCCGGCGGTGCTGGGAACCATCCTGATCACCGCCCTCGCGACGGTGCTGGCCGTGCCCATCGGGATCCTCGCGGCGATCTATATCAACGAGTACGGCGGCAACCAGTTCCTCACGCGACTCATCAGATTCATGGCCGACGTGATGACCGGCGTGCCGTCGATCATCATGGGCCTGTTCATCTTCGCGATCTGGGTCATCCATTTCGGCTACTCGGGCCTGGCCGGCGCATTCGCCCTCGGCTGCCTCATGCTGCCGCTCGTCATCCGATCGAGCGAGGAAATGCTGAGGCTGGTCCCCGACTCGCTCCGCGAGGGCAGCTACGCCCTGGGCGCCAGCAAGGCCCGGGTGACGCTGACCGTGGTGCTGCCCGCCGTGCTCAGCGGCATCGTCAGCGGCTCACTGCTGGCCGTGGCGAGGGCCGCGGGCGAGACCGCTCCGGTGCTATTCACGATCTTCACCGTGACGACGGCAAACCCCAATGTGTTCTCCGGCGCCAACACGACGCTGGCGGCGCAGATCTTCGCTAATGCCTCACAGCCGTACGTCGGCGCCCAGGATCGCGGGTGGGGCGCCGCGCTTACACTCGTAGTTATCGCCTTCATCCTGTTGGTCGCTGCTCGCCTGGTCACCGGCCGGGTTGCCCGAGTCTCCCGCTAGGAAGCGTGATGCACGAGCCTGACCAGGACCTCACCAAGCTGGGCTTGCCTGAGCTGGCGGCGCACCACGAGGAAGCGCCGTCGAAGCCGGGCAACACGATTTTCGACACCCAGAACGTGTCGATTTACTACGGTTCGTTCAAAGCTGTGACGGATGTGTCGCTCTCGATATACGAAAACGAGATCACGGCGTTCATCGGCCCGTCCGGTTGCGGCAAGACGACGGTGCTCCGGACCCTGAACCGGATGAACGACCTCATCCCCACGGCCCGCGTCGAAGGTAACGTCACATATCGCGGCGAGGCGCTCTACGCTCCCGCGGTGTCGGCGACCGCCGTGCGGCGACACATCGGCATGGTCTTCCAGAAGCCGAACCCCTTCCCGAAGTCGATCTACGACAACGTGGCGTACGGGCCTCGGATTAACGGCGAGCGCAAGAAGGCCAGGCTCGACGAGATCGTCGAGCGCTCACTGCGCCACGCTGCGCTGTGGGAGGAAGTGAAGGACCGCCTGAGCAAGTCCGGCCTGAGCCTGTCCGGCGGGCAGGCGCAGCGACTGTGCATCGCGCGCACGCTGGCGGTCGAGCCCGACGTGATCCTCATGGACGAGCCGTGCTCTGCCCTCGACCCGATCGCGACTGGTCGAATCGAGGACCTAATGCACGAGATCAAGTCGCAGTACACGATTGTCATCGTCACGCACAACATGCAGCAGGCGGCCCGGGTCAGCGACCGGACTGCGTTCTATTCGGTGCTGCGGGATGAGAAGAGCGACGTCCGGACCGGCACGCTGGTCGAGTATGACCTGACAGAGAACATCTTCGCCAACCCGCGCGACCCCCGCACTCAGGCTTACGTCACCGGCCGGGTGGGCTTAGGGTCGACCAGGCTTGCCGCCTAGCCAGTGCCGCGTTAGCTGCTGACCGGCCCGGCGAGGTAGGCCACTCGCCTCGCGATATTGAGGGCGTGCGCGGCCAGCCGCTGGTAGTCATGGGCCACTAGCGTCATCTCCATGGTCACGGGCAGCGCCATCCGCCCTGCGGCAAGCTCGCCGATGAGGCTGGCGTGAAGCTCGTGCACCTCCTCGGCACGATCGGTGAGCGCCAGGACGGCCGAGCGGTCGCGCTGATACCAGGAATCGGCCGCCGCGCGCCACATGTCGCTGACGACGTATCCCAGGCGCTCGACCATGCCCTCGGCGCGGGCAGTGAGGTCATCGCCCAGCACGTGATTGGCCTCCGAGGCGATATGCATGACCAGGTCGTGTGACCGCTCGATCTCCGGCACGATCCGCAGCACGGACAACAAGAATCGCAGATCTGACGCCACCGGTGCCTGCAGCGCTATTTCGCGGTTTACGAGCCGCTCTGTTTCCAGGTACAGGGCATCGGTCACCTGCTCGCGCTCGGCCAGCACCCGGAGTACCTCGTTGTTGCCAGTCAGCAGCGCCTGGGTGGCCTTGGGCAGATCCTCGGCAAGGAGCGCGAACAGCTCAATGACCTTCGTCTCGATCGCTTCCAGGTCGCGCTCGAACTCGTGCCGCTGCCCCGTCATGGCTTGAGCGTAGCGACAGTAAAAACCCCCGGACGGCTCCCGTACCGGACTAGGCCCGGTGCTCGTGCACCGAGGACAAGCCCGCCACGGGGACCGGCTGGACTAGGCCGGTCAGTCCGGGGGCCCGGTGTCTGTCGTGAATTCGCCAGCCGCCGCCCAGCCCAGCAGGCTGATACCAATCTCGCGCGGTCACGCATGGCGTGAGCAGCAAGATCAGCCAGTTCTGAAGCAGGCCAAGGAGCGACTGGTGATGCGCCTACCGCGGCAAGCCGCGAATCGGTGCTTCACGCAGGCGGCGGCTAACTGACAGCCACCTCGCAAGTCCGACATCTATGCATACGTTGGACCACCTCCTTTCCTGCGTACCGCCACGCTACGACACCATGCGCCGGCCGGCAACCACGTTATGGGCGGTGCGGGCCCGCGGCAGGCCCGCTCGCGGGCGACGCGGCCCGGTGGCGAGCGTTACTACACTCAGCAGCATGGTGCAGACGTGGGACGACGCCCTGCGAGCGGGCGGTTATCGCGTCACGCCGCAGCGCCAGCTCGTGCTCGAGGCCGTTGCCCGGCTTGAGCATGCCACCCCGGAGGAGATCCACGCCGAGGTCCGGCAGACCGCGCACGGCATCAACGTCTCGACCATCTACCGGACCCTGGAGCTGCTCGAGCAGCTCGGCCTCGTCAAGCACAGCCACATCCACCACGGCGCGCCGAGCTACCACCTGGCCGAGCACGCCCAGCACGTGCACCTGGTCTGTCGGCAGTGCGAGCAGGTTACCGAGGTGGACCAGTCGGCCGTCGCGCCGCTCGTGCTCGCGCTCGAGGAACGAGAGGGATTTGCGACCGACGTGGGGCACCTCACCGTGTTCGGGCTCTGCGCAGCCTGCCGCGGGCAATGAGAACCAGGAAAGGGGAGCCGAACGTGGCCGATTCCGGACGCCGCCGTCCGTCCTGGCCGGGGGGGACGACCCCCCTTAACACCCGGCGGTCAGGCCGATGAGCAGCCCGCTGCTCGCCGAGCCCGGAGCTGTCCCGGCTGACGCACCCGACGCCGGCGTCGCCGCGCACTATGGCGACCCGTACGCCGAGCAGCGCGCCGTGGTCGGCGGCTGGGGAGTGGTTGACCGGTCACATCGCGGCGTGCTGCGTATCGCTGGCGCCGATCGGCTGAGCTGGCTGCACAGCCTGACGACCCAGAACCTGGAGCAGCTTCGGCCGGGCGCGACCGCTGAGGCGCTGGTCCTCAGCCCGCAGGGCCGCGTCGAGCATCACCTCACGCTGACCGACGACGGCGCCGCGGTGTGGCTGCACGTCGAGCCCGGGGAGGCTGGCTCGCTGCTGGACTTTCTCACCTCGATGCGGTTCATGCTGCGGGTCGAGCCGCAGGATGTGTCTGCGGAGTACGCCGTGCTGACCCTGCTCGGGCCAGCGGTCCCGGCCGGCGAGCTCGTACCGGACGCCATTCGCCTGGCGGCCGACCTGATCGTGCCGCGGGCGGACCTGGCGGCCACCGTCGCCCGGCTGCGCGAAGCCGGTGCCGCGCTGGCCGGCATGTGGGCGCACGAGGCGCTGCGCATCGCCGCGGGCCGTCCGAGGATGGGGCTCGACACCGACGACCGTACGATCCCGCACGAAGTCGGCTGGATCGACGCCGCGGTGCACCTGAACAAGGGCTGCTACCGAGGCCAGGAGACCGTTGCCCGAGTGCACAACCTCGGTCACCCGCCGCGTCGTCTGGTGCTGCTGCACCTGGACGGGAGCGAGGACCGGCTGCCTACGCACGGTGATCCAGTCCAGCTCGAGGGTGCGGCCATCGGCGCTACTGGCTCGGCCGCGCGGCACTATGAGCTGGGACCGATCGCGCTGGCGCTCGTGAAGCGAACCAGCCCGGTCGGGGCCACCCTCACGGTCGACGGCATCGCGGCGGCGCAGGAGGTCGTGGTGTCACCGGAGACCGGCGCGACCGTGCAGATCGACGCCGCCCTCCGGCGCCGAGGCGACCTCATGGGCCGCGCGCGCTAGAGTTCGGGCGGCCCCGGCGTAACCCCGTTCCCCCCGGGAGGTCTCTCCGCAGTGCTGCGCCAAGCTCTCCTGGCCCTGTCGGCCAGCCATCGATCGCGAGATCTGATCATGGCCACGCCGGCCACCCGCGCCGTGGTGGCCAGGTTCGTGGCCGGCGAGACCATCGACGACGCGCTCGCTGTGACCCGGCGGCTCGCTGCCGACGGGCGCCTCGTCACCATCGACTTCCTCGGCGAGGACACGACCGATCCCGAGCAGGCAGCCGCCGTGACCGCCGAGTACATCCGGCTCCTCGGCCGGCTGTCTGCGGACGGCCTGGCGGCCCGCGGCCGCGCGGAAGTCTCGGTGAAGCCCACCGCGGTGGGACTCGACCTGCCCGGCCACGGTGACAAGACGGCGCTGGCGAACATCAGGCGGATCGCCGCTGCGGCCCGCAACGCCGGCACGACGGTCACCGTGGACATGGAAGATCACACCAAGGTCGACCGCACGCTGCGGATGGTTGCCGAACTGCGTGCCGACTTCCCCGACCTGGGCTGTGTGCTCCAGTCCTACCTCCGGCGCAGCGCCGATGACTGCCGCGCGCTGGCGATCGCGGGGTCGCGGGTCCGGCTGTGCAAGGGCGCCTACCAGGCACCTGACGGGGTGGGCCTGGCGAGCCGGGCCGACGTCGACCTGAGCTATGCCCGGTGCCTGCGGATCCTGCTGGACGGGCCCGGTTACCCGATGCTCGCAACGCACGACCCGAGGCTGATCAAGATCGTCGGCGCCCGGGCCGAGCTGGTCGGCCGGGATAGCGACAGCTTCGAGTACCAGATGCTCTACGGGATCCGCTCGGCCGAGCAGCACCGCCTGGCGGCGTCGGGTGCACAGCTGCGGGTCTACGTGCCCTACGGCACCGACTGGTACGGCTATCTGGTGCGCCGGCTCGCCGAACGGCCGGCGAACCTGGCGTTCTTCCTGCGGGCGCTGCGCTCCTGGCACTGACACCGCCGTTGGCTCGCCCGGTGCGGCGCAGTCGGCCCCCAAGGGGCATGGCTGTCACAACCGCCAGCCCTCTATGGGGATGCTTGTGACAACGACGCCCTTTCGGCGGGCGTCGCGGGGCTGGCAGCAGAGCCGGCGAGCGCAGGGCCAACGGTAGGCTCCATCTCATGATCGCGATAATCGGCGCCGGCAAGATGGGGGAGGCGCTCGCCTCCGGCTTGCTCCGGGCTGGCGTCGTCGGGCCCGGCGAGATCGTGGCCGCGGTGCGCCGCCCGGAGCGCGCAAAGCAGCTGCGCGACGGCTACGGCATCGAGGTGGGCACGGCTGCCGAGGCCACCGAGCGGGCCGGGACCCTGGTGATCGCCGTCAAGCCACAGGACATGGGTGCGCTGCTGGCGGAGATCGGCCCGCTCGTCAGCCCCGCCAAGCTGGTCATCTCGATAGCGGCGGGTATCCCGACGGCCTTCATCTCCGACCGGCTCAGCGGAGCCGTGCCGGTGGTGCGGGTCATGTCCAACACGCCCGCCCTGGTGGACGAGGCGATGAGCGTGATCTCGCCGGGCCGGCACGCCGCCGAGGAGCACCTGCGCCGGGCCGAGGAGCTGCTGCAGCCGGTCGGCAAGGTGCTGCGGATACCTGAGGCGCTGCAGGACGCGGCGACGGCGTTGTCAGGCAGCGGGCCGGCGTACGTGTACTTCCTCGTCGAGGCGATGGTCGACGCGGGCATCCTGCTGGGGATGCCGCGCAGCGACGCGCTGGAGATGGTCAAGCAGGCGGTATACGGGGCGGCCAAGATGCTGCGCGACTCGGGCGAGCATCCCGTGCTGCTCCGGGAGGCGGTCACATCGCCGGCCGGCACCACGATCAGCGCGATCCGAGAGCTGGAGCGGCACGGGGTACGCGCGGCCGTGCTGTCAGCGATCGAGGCGGCCAGAGACCGGGGCCGCGAACTCGGTTCAGCGTAGGGCCACCCGCCCGGCTGCGGGCGACCGCGTGTCGGGGCGAGATTGGTGAGCCTGGTTGGCCGCAATGGCATTGGATTGGCGTCTGGGGTGACTGGCTACCCAACCGTTATCTTGGCGTCTGACCTGCGATTTTGCGTCCGACAGCGGCTACGGACCGGAATTTCGCTGGCAGTTTGCCGAATTGGCCTGGCTCGGCCGGGTTGCCCTTTCGCATACAGGACTTACGCTGGAGACGGGCGTGACTGATGCGCAGGAGTCTTCGAGCGCAGCAGTTCGGTCGGAAGAGGGCTATCAATGGCAGCAGACGCTACTCCGCTCAGCGAGGTCAGGTTCCTGACCGTGGCCGAGGTGGCCGCAATCATGCGCGTTTCCAAGATGACTGTCTACCGACTTGTGCACTCAGGTGAACTGGAGGCCATCCGGGTCGGGCGCTCGTTCCGGGTGCCGGAGCAGGCGGTGACGGATTACCTGCGGGAAGCGTATGTGGCACTGGACTGACTGATCGTCAGCGGCCGCAGCGCGGCCACCTGGCGGTTGACTGCCTGCGCCAACTGGGCGATATGCCGGGCGATGCCCGACGAGGCGCCGCGGCGGAGGTACGCTGTGGCGTTGGCATGTGCCCGGCTACCCGACGTGGCGAGCATGTGCGCGGACATGCCCGTCAGCCAGGACAGCAATTGAGGGTGGTCACGTGGGTTCTGTCATCAAGAAGCGGCGCAAGCGGATGGCGAAGAAGAAGCACCGCAAGCTGCTCCGCAAGACGCGCGTCCAGCGCAGGAACAAGAAGTAGCCTCCTGACGGGCTGGCCGGCGGCCGTGGCGACGCGAAGTCGGACGTTCCTCGCGGACAGCAGCCGTCCGTCCGCAGACGGCGCGCTGAGCGCGCCGTCGGACCATGCCTGAGTCGCTGTCTCTGCCGCCACCGCCCGGCTGGCGAGGCAGGCTGGCCGGGGTCGCGGGCTTTGCCCGGCGCCGCCTCGGCGGCGACTACCAGCTCGACGAGTTCGGCTTCGATCCCGAGCTGAACGAGGCCGTGCTCATGCCGGTTGCGCTGTCGCTGTACCGCAACTGGTTCCGGGTCCAGATGCGCGGCGTGGCCAACGTGCCGGGCGCTGGGCGGGCTCTGATCGTCGCCAATCACTCCGGCGTGCTTCCGCTCGACGCCATCATGCTGCAGGCGGGCATCTATGCCGACCATCCGGAGCACCGGCACCTGCGGCTCCTCGGCGCCGACCTCGTGTACACGCTGCCGCTGCTGGCCAGCCTCGCCCGCCGCAGCGGGCACATCAGGGCCGACCCGGAGCATGCGCACCAGCTGCTGCTGGCTGACAAGCTCGTCGGCGTGTTCCCCGAGGGTTTCAAGGGCATCGGCAAGCCGTTCAGCGAGCGGTACCGGCTGCAGCGATTCGGCCGGGGCGGGTTTGCCCGCACCGCGGTGCAGGCGGCTGCGCCGATCATTCCGTGCGCCATTGTCGGCGCGGAGGAGATCTACCCGATGATCGGGAACGCCGAGCCCCTCGCCAGGGCGCTGCGCCTGCCGTACTTCCCGGTGACGCCGCTCTTCCCCTGGCTCGGCCCGCTTGGCGCGGTGCCGCTGCCGTCGAACTGGATCATTGAGTTCGGCGAGCCGGTGCCGACGAGCGAGATCGCGAAGGCAGCGGTGGACGACGAGACCCGCGACAAGCTCATTGCCGATCTCGCGGACCAGGTCAGGGACGCCATCCAGGTCAGGCTCGACGA
>Ga0187783_10001169_pt1 | contig 19365 bp, 19 predicted proteins | sample 1015_SJ02_MP02_2_FD_132471 | JGI IMG/M metagenome (GOLD analysis project Ga0187783, IMG submission 132471) | Tropical peat soil microbial communities from peatlands in Department of Meta, Colombia - 1015_SJ02_MP02_20_MG | ecosystem: Environmental > Terrestrial > Soil > Wetlands > Peat | place...
CGCAGCTCGGCGCTCGATTGGTAGCGAAGATCGCGGTCTTTTTCGAGCGCCTTGCAGATGATGCGATCGAGTTCCGCAGGAAGCTCCGGATTCAGGCGCAGCGGCGAGACTGGCGTCTTATGCAGGATGGCATCGAAGATGACGGCGGAGGTTCCGCCGGAAAATGCCTGACGGGAGGTTGCCATCTCGTAGAGCACGACACCAAAGGAGAACAGGTCCGCGCGCGCGTCTAATTCTTCTCCGCGGGCTTGCTCAGGCGACATGTAAGCGACCGTGCCCAGAGCCGTGCCTGGAGTGGTCAGCAGGTCCTCGGGACTCATGGTGGGCGCGCCGCCAGCACCCGCGACCTCGCTGATGCGGTGCGGATCCGCGGCCAGCTTCGCCAACCCGAAATCCAGAATTTTGGCTTGCCCGCGAACAGTCACGAAGAGATTGGCAGGCTTAATGTCGCGATGAATGATGCCCTTCACGTGAGCTGCGTCCAGAGCGTCGGCAATCTGGATCGCAAGCTCCAACAGCTCCTCGGTCCTCAGCTTCGTGACCTCGATACGGTGCTTGAGCGTCTGGCCCTCGAGATGCTCCATAACGATGAAGTAGCGCCCATTCTCCTCTCCTATTTCGTGAATCGTGCAGATGTTAGGATGATTCAGCGCAGAAGCAGCCCGGGCCTCCCGTTGAAATCGTTCGAGCGCATAAGGATCGCGCGCCAGCGTTTCGGGGAGAAACTTCAGCGCCACATGGCGCCCTAGGCTTGTGTCCTCGGCCTCGTACACCACTCCCATGCCTCCGCCACCGAGCTTGCCGATGATTTTGTAATGGGAGATTATGTCCCCGGCCAGAATGTTCGCGTCCGTCATGCGAGGGGATCATAGGTCACCGCTTGTGGCAAGTCAATGTCAGCAGGCGTTTTGGCTTGGTAGTTGAATTCAGTAAAATCCACCATTGCTCGATCAGATTCCTTCGGGAGGGTGCTATGAATCACAAGGTCACAGTCATCGGGGCGGGGCGGATGGGATCCGCTCTCGCAGCAGCGCTCTATAAGAGAGGATTTGATACCACCGTATGGAATCGTACTTTGTCAAAGACGGAATCTTTGTCCCGGCTCGGCCTACGCGTCGCTCCAAGCGTGCTCGAAGCGGTCGGCAACACTGAAATCGTCGTCGTCAACATCAACAACTACGAGTCGACCAATCAACTGCTACGACAGCCGGCAATTGAGTTCGCGCTTCGCGGCAAAGTGCTTGTGCAATTAAGCAGCGGAACTCCCGATGAGGCTAGAGAGATGGAATCCTGGGCTCGACCACGCGGCATTGACTACCTCGACGGAGCGATCATGAACTATCCGGTCGATATCGGGAAGCCGGAAGGCACGGTTCTGTATTCAGGCCCAGAGGAGCTCTTCAATCGCGTGAAGCCAGTCCTGCTTGCCTTTGGTGACAATGCAATGTTTGTTGGAAAGGAAATCGGCCAAGCTTCGGCAACCGATATTGCCGGTCTTTCCCTTGCCATGGGAGCGATGTTGGGCTTTCTTCATGGGTATATCGTCTACGAAGCGGAGAACCTTCCCGTAGACCGATATCTGCAGGTCATCAAGAAATTCATGCCGGCCATTGAGGCCGCGCTCGCCGATCTTTGCGACAAGATTCAAGGTAAAGATTACCGGAACACGCAAGCCGCGCTTGAAACCTGGGCGGTAGCGGCTCGGGAACTTGTTGGGTGGTGCGAGAAACATCGGGTCAATCACACCTTTGCCGACCCACAACTTCTGCTCATCGAACGGGCCGTAAAGGCCGGTAAAGGCCAATGGGATTTCGCTTATCTCTACGAGGTTCTCAAACAAGGCGCAGACTGATCTTGGTTCTCGTCGGCGGGCCGCTCGTTTCCGAGTGCAGCCCGTCATCCCCCCGAACCCGGCTCAAGACAGCAACCTTGCTCGGTTGCGGCACCAGTCGAAGCGCCCCCACCTTCGCCGCCAAGTCTTAAAGTCGTGGCCACTGAGCCGTTTTGCTCTCCGCGGTTACCCTAAGTTTGGTAAGATTTCTTGGGCACATCCTGCAGACTCAAGCTTGCCGGCTGGTTTTCTGTCGACTTCCGAGGAACCCGATCGATGAGCCAGAGTAAACTTCTGTTCACTCCCGGCCCCCTGACCACCAGCGACACCGTGAAACAAGCCATGCTGCGCGATCTGGGTTCGCGCGATGCAGAGTTCCTGTCTTTGGTAAGCCACATTCGCCGCCGTCTGCTGGAACTCGGTCAGGTAGCCCATGGCTCTTACGAGGCCATCCTCATGCAAGGATCCGGTACCTTTGCCATCGAATCTGTGCTCTCGTCTTTGCTTCCAAGCAGCGGGAAATTACTGGTTGCGATCAATGGAGCCTACGGTCATCGCATGGCAAAGATCGCCACAGTCCTGGGCATCTCGTGCAAAACCATCGTCTTCGAAGAGGCCACTCCAGTTCACGTCGAGCGCGTGCGTCGGGCACTGGTTGAAGACCCAGCCATCAGCCACGTCGCAACCGTCCATTGCGAAACCTCGACCGGGATTGTGAACCCTATCGCCGAGCTAGGCCGCATCGTGCGCAGTGGAGGCCGCTTATTCATGGTCGACGCCATGAGCAGCTTTGGCGGTATTCCCATCGACATCGCCGGAGAGCAGATCGATGTTTTGGTGTCTTCGGCAAACAAGTGCATTCAGGGAGTACCGGGGTTCGCATTCGTGCTGGCTCGCCGTGATCTACTGCAGGCGGCGGAAGGCTGCGCGCGCAGCGTGAGCCTCGATCTGCTGGCCCAATGGAAGGGATTGGAAAGTGACGGACAGTTCCGCTTCACGCCTCCGACCCATGCCCTGCTTGCCTTCGAGCAAGCTTTGCAGGAGTTGGAAGCGGAAGGCGGGGTAGCCGGCCGGGCTGCTCGGTACGCAGCGAATCGGCAGGTGTTGATGAACGGCATGACGGAGCTTGGGTTTGAAGCTTATCTCGCGCCCGAGCACCAGAGCTACGTCATCACATCGTTCCGCTTCCCGGCGCACGAGCGTTTTGACTTCCCCGCCTTTTACCGGCGGCTGAGCGAATTGGGCTTTGTGATCTACGCCGGCAAAGTAAGCAACGCCGATTGTTTCCGTGTTGGCACCATCGGACACATCTTTCCTCAGGACATACGAGCGCTTGTAGCCGCCATTCGACGGGTGCTCCGCGAGATGCAAGTCGATTTGTCGCCCGCCGTCACTCACCCATGAACAGCGTGAACCGACCTTACCGCGCCGGGCTGCAGGCTGTGGTTCTTGACTGGGCCGGCACCACCGTGGACCACGGCAGCCTGGCTCCCATGCGCGTGCTGCAGAAGATTTTTGCTGACCGGGAAATCGAGATTACCGAAGACGAAGCTCGCCGGGACATGGGCGTTCTCAAGAAAGACCACATCCGCTCCCTGCTCCGGCATCCGCGCATCGCCCGAGAGTGGGAAAGACGCTATCAGAAGTCCCCGGGGGAAGATACGGTGGAGACTTTGTTCGCCGATTTCCTGCCCCAACAGATGAAGTGCCTGGTAGAGTGCTCGACGGTGATCGCAGGCGTGAGTAGCGCGGTGCAACGCATGCGCGACCGCGGGCTCAAGATCGGCAGCACGACCGGTTATACACGGCCTCTGCTCGAAGTCCTGCTTGCCCATGCGGCCAGCCAAGGCTATGTGCCCGATTGTGCCCTCTGCCCGGATGATGTGGGAGCCGGACGCCCGCTTCCTTGGATGCTCTATGAGAACGCGGTTCGCATGAAAGTTTTTCCTTTGGTAGCGGTGGTCAAGGTCGGTGATACGATCAGCGATATTGAAGAGGGGCTCAATGCAGGCACCTGGGCCGTTGCCGTCGCCCGCACGGGAAACACGATTGGACTGACGGAAGAACAGTGGTGTGCCTTGCCGCCAGGGGAACGTGCCGAGCGCTTGCAGACGGCTTATCGACAGTTGCTGGACGCCGGCGCGCACTACGTCGTCGACACCCTGGCTGACCTCGATCCTGTCCTGGACCGGATTGAAGTTCGCCTGCGGACGGGGGAGCGGCCCTAGCGTTCTGCGAGGGGCGTACCGGTTGGGAAGGAGCGGCTGTCATCACGCTCGTGCGCGATTGAAGAATTGATTCTCATTCCATGCTCAGATCTGACTCTCACCGCCTGCTGCTTCGCTCGATCGCGATGTTCAAATTCATCAAAGCGACCCTACTCGTGGCCGCCGGGATTGGCGCACTCCGTCTTCAGAACAAAGACATCTTTGCCTACGCAGCCGAGCTTGTCGGCAAGTATCACCTCAATCCCGGCAATCACGTTGTCATGCAGATACTTGCACGAACAACCCATATCACACCGCGACGGCTGCATGAGCTCGGAATCGGAGCGTTTGTCTATGCCGCGCTGTTTCTGGCCGAAGGCCTTGGTCTCTGGACTTTGCAGCGATGGGGAGAGTGGATCACTGTCTTGATCACTGGCTCCCTGCTGCCCTTGGAGATCTATGAGCTCTACGATCGGCTGACGCTTCCGAGGGGTGCGGTACTCGTGCTGAATGCCGTCATCGTTTGGTATTTGGTGGTTCGACTCCATGGGGAAACCCGCGACCGTTCGGTTGGCGTTGTCGACGACGAAAGGAATTATGGATCGGTCTGAGCGACACCCGATTGCCAGCGCTTAGCATTTTCTGACCCGTTCCAGCTTCCCGCGATCCAAGAGTTCGAGCGCTCGTCAGAGAAACGACACCTGCAATGAGATTCGAGAACAAGGTTATTCTCGCGATACAGTATGCAGGCCGACTCGCAATAGAAGTGCGGGTACAAGAGAACCGATGGCCGTCTCCACGTTGACAAGACACTCACCGCCACGTATGTTGCTCAGCGGGAGGTGGTCAGGAATGAACACAAAAATATTGGGGACGGCGTTGGCGGTCTCATTGGCATTGCTCGGTTGGTCGTTGTACGCTCAGGTTACGCGTCCCTACCACAGCGGAACGGTGTGGGAAATTCAGTTCGTTCGAGTTAAGCCCGGCATGGATAGCGCTTACAAGGAATGGCTGGCAACCGATTGGAAGAGAGAGCAAGAAGCGTTCAAATCACGCGGACTGACTTTAGGATACAAGGTTCTGGAAACGGAATCGCACAATGCGGCCGACTTTAACATGATGTTGATCACCGAGGTCAAAGATCTGGCCACCCTGGAATCCAATGAACAAAAAGCGGATGAGCTCGCCCAGCAGGTCATTGGCTCCGACGAACAACAAAGGCAGGGTTACAAGACTCGCGAGGCATTGCGCGATCCTCTCGGCACACGCATCGCTCGCGAAGTCGTTCTTAGCCCACAATAGTACGCCATCCGACTTCACCGTGAGTTGTACCGAGTGCCCGCGCGCGCCAATGCCTTTCGATCGACCTTGCGTTACCCCGAGTGGTGACCGGCTTCGACGGAACGCTCGCAAACGATCGGGGAGTGAATCGGGCAAGATGGAGCCGTGTAGGTTCCCATCCGTGGCGCGAGGCGCGGCTCCCTCGTCGGCAGCCCTCCTGCACGAGCACTGCTCCCACCATCGACTAAGGCTAGCAGCCGGCTCACGCAAGCGCGCAGCCTGGTCTCCACGACACACTTTTTGGGGGATCAGGACTCCACAACGAGGTTCATGCTAATGATGAGCCGGGGCGGGAGCCGGATGCGGAATCCCTCGCTGTTGTTGTCGAATGCGGTGCACTAAGAAGACGAAGAGCAGCACGAGGATCAGAATCATGAGCGCACGACTGCCTGGCTCTTTCTTCTTGGTGCGACGGCGCAGACTTGCGTCGTCCTTACTGATGGAGGCTCCAGCACGCGGTTCCATGCAAGGGAATCTCACTCCCGCAGTTCATCAACCCAGGAGGCGGACGCAAAAGGATGGCAGGCAAAAATCCCCGGTGTGACTGAGTCATATTCGTGCGGCTGAGAGAGTTAAGGACCCTCTACGATTTTCTGCATCGCACTATTGATTTTCTCAAGGATGTCGGCAATCCTTTCAAGAGACGCACGGATGTTCGCTAGCTCTTTCTGCGTTTGTCCTTCCTGGGTCTGTTGCTCGAGTCTTTCCGTTGCCTGGCGAATGGCTGATTGGGACACGATAACTCCTTCCTATCTCTCGATACTAATTGTCCCCCGAGTGCAACACTAGGTCTAATCTTGATTCCCAGTACGGTGCAGCATTTAACATCCCTCCCGGCTGCGACCTTAACCATCAGACGTACGCCGAAGGTCGGCGACAACTTGCTGCTGCGGACGCCCAGTCCGCTATAATAGACTGCAGTACCAACGGTGAAGGAGTTCACCGCGAACCGCTGTCCCTCCTTTGAGCCGGAACAGCTGATGACTCCTGACAAGCAGGTCTTGTCGCGGAGTCATAGCCACGGCAGGCACCAGCAAAGAGTTCCAAGTCGAGTGGCAACTATCACCCAGCGTGCGCTAGGCGTGATCCCGCGGTGAGTGATCGACACGGTGTACGACGTGCACATAGAAATGGGAAATCTCGTTTTTGGTCGCGAGGAAGAACAGCGCGCCCTGCATCAACGTGTGCTGACGAAGAAGCCGTTTCTTCTCCATGGGCCAACGGGGGTTGGCAAGACGTTGCTTCTTCGGAGCCTGCTCGAGCAGATGCCTACGGTTCTATATTGTGAAACTTCGGCCAGCCCGCACCTGGTCTTTCGTAGTGTGGCTCAGTCTTTATTGGAAAGAGGCGATCCGGGTGTCCAACGAATCTGCTGCGACCGAGATGGCATCCGAGCAAAATCCGCCGTTTCCCTCAGGGGCATCGTAATGGATGCCCTGCGCCACGGCAGCTACTCGATTGTCCTCGATCACGTAGGTTGTCCATCCCCATCCTTTGCAATGGCCATGCGGGAGATTCTCGGGTGGTGCTCCACGCCGGTCATCGCCGTCGCGCAATCCAGTCACATGGAAGACACCGGGTGTCTCCAGCCTTTGTATTCGAATCGGCACGACCGTTACGAGTTGAAGAACTTTGCCTCTGCCACTGCCGAACGGTTCACGCAAGCCATGACCGAACGCACTCACCTTTCGGCGTCGAATCTCAAGGAATTCCTGGGAAAGATGCTGAAGCTGAGCCAAGGAAATCCGGGTGCGATCCTCTCCATGCTTCAGATGGCCAAGAACCCAAAATACCGTACCGACGAGCACATTAAGATTTCGCCACTCTATATCGACTTCCGCATGCATTGGGCATCTGCGGTGCGGGGCCGCTGAATGTCTGCGAATTCGACAGGCGTAACCGGAAAACACGCTCGATCGATGTCGATAACGATTGACGGCATGCCCCTCCGGTTGCCATAATTCTGTCTGGGTGTTGGAGTTCACCTATAACCGCCCGCATGGGCAGATGACTCCTACAAAGAAGAAGGAATTCTCTTGGTAGGGGTTGATTTGCGAAATGCTCCCCTCCACCTTCTGATCCCAAGAGATTCCCTGAACTTGCGTTGAGGATAAGGGAAGCAGGACGTGTGCGTGTCTGCTTCGGCTGGAGCCTTCATGGCACAGGAGTCCCTCAATTCGAACCACGCCCGCCGCCTGTCGATTACCTGTCGCCACATCGACAAGCTCCTGGCCGATATGGAGAACGTGGTCAATGTCTCCGATTCAACGAGGGCATTTCCTGAGTACCTGCCCGACATCACGCCGGCGCAACGGCATGTCATTGAAGACTACATCGCTCGCATCCGCTTCCAACTGGCCCGTGTGCTGGTGGGTCAGGGTATTGCCCGGCCTGAGCCCTCCATTCCCATGAGTCGCTGTCTGCATACGATTCTGACCTTCGCCGGTATCGCCGCCGAGGAGTTGCAGCCAAAATATATGCGCGGCTATGGTGAGATTCCGGCCGCGGCTGCCCTCGAACTGAACGGGATTGCCGCCGAGCTTCTCAGCCTCACCCACCAACTCGATCAGTACATAACCCGTGGAGCGGGCGAGAACCTGCGGGACCGTCTGCTTCGATTGGAGCAGGCCGGAGCGGAGGTGGCCCTGCTCAAGAAACTGGAGGCGATCATCAGCGAACGAGGGTTGGTGGAGTTCCGCTCCAGCCTCTCCACGATTCTGGATCGGCTCGCGGACAACAGCTTCGAGATCGCTGTCTTTGGACGGGTTAGTTCGGGCAAGTCGTCACTGCTGAATGCAACCCTCGGAACGGACGTGTTACCCGTCGGCGTCACTCCCATCACCGCCGTTCCCACCCGAATCGCTTACGGAGAGATTCCGGCTGTCCGTGTGTGGTTTGCCAATCGACCGCCGGAGCAGTTTCCAGTTTCGCGCCTGGCAGGGTTTGTTGCGGAACAGAGCAACCCGGGGAACGAAAAGCACGTCACGCGGATCGTTGTTCAGATGTCATCGCCCCGCTTGCGGGAGGGCATCGTCTTTGTGGACACGCCAGGTCTGGGTTCCTTGGCGACTCGCGGCGCCGGGGAGACCTTGGCCTATTTGCCCCGTTGCGATTTGGGGGTCGTTCTGATTGACGCAGGTGCAACCCTTACCGCGGATGACGTGCGGATTGTGCACGCTCTCTACGAAGCAGGGATTCCCGCGAACATCCTTCTGAGCAAGGCTGACCTCCTGTCCCCCGCTGACCGCGGCCAAGTGATCGAGTATGTCAAGGGCCACCTCCGCTCGGAGCTTAACCTGGAGACTCAGGTGCATGCCGTGAGTGCCCAGGCCGCGGCAAGACATCTGCTGACGCAATGGTTTGAGAAAGACATTGCTCCTCTCTACGGCCAGTCCCAGGATTTGAAGTTGCGGTCGATCCGGCGAAAGGTGGGAAGGCTACAGCAGTCTGTCGAATCCGCCCTTAAGGGGCGCCTGCGCCAGGGCGACCAACTCAGGCTCACTACGGAGGAGCTTCGTGATCTGGAGGGCAGGCTACGCCAGGCTGGCGGAAAACTCCAGGAGGCCCATGCCACGCTGAAACAAACGGCGAACGAGATCGGCGACCTGGCTTCTGGGGCGATATCAAAAACTGCGGCTGCTCTGGTGGATCTTTGGAATCATGGCAGCAGGGAAGCGGACGCGCCAGCAGTCCTGCGCGCTGCGGTACACCAGGTAGTCGCAGAAAAGAGCAGGCAGCTGCACGATGTTTTTTCTGCTCTGCGCGACGAACTCCACGGCACGTTGCAGCGGACCGCGCAGGCGTTGCGGCTGGACGATGTTCCGACCTCGGAGGAGTTCTCCGGCTGCTTGCGGGAAATGCCGGTGCTTGATCTGGGAAGGATCAGCGTGAGGTCAACGCGTCCAGCGGTGGCCTGTCTGCTGGGACGTAGGTTCGCCGAGCGTCGGACCGCCCAGAGATTGGCGAGAGTGATTGCACCGGACCTAGGGCGGGCTCTGACCGCCTATCGCCAACTGGCGAGCGATTGGTCCGACAGGACGGTGAACCAGATGCAGCGGTGGTTTGATGCCTACGCCAACGGTTATCGAGCGCTCCTGGAACGATTGGCGGGCCCGCACGAGCTGTCGAGCGAGCAAGAACAAGCGATCCGCAGATGTCTGAACGCCTTGCAGGAAGAACAGGCGAAGCAATCGGTACCGACGAGATCCTAGAAAACGCGGCCGACACCGGTTCGGCCTTCAATCCGTGGCGGGAGAAAGGAACACGACGCCTTGCTCAAGTATCTCATGGTCGGGATGGGAGGATGTTTGGGCTCCATTTTGCGATTCTGGCTCGGAAGCTATGTTGGCGGCAGGCTTGGCAGCCGATTTCCGTACGGCACATTTGTGATCAACGTGAGCGGCTCGTTCTTCATCGGCATGGTGCTCACCATCATGGCGGAAAAGACTCAATGGAGCCCGAATTGGAGATACCTGATTCCCATCGGGTTCATCGGGGGATACACCACGTTCTCGGCCTTTGAGTACGAGACATTTCGTCTCTTTCAGGACGGCCAAATGGTGACTGCGATGCTCAATGTCGTCGCCAGCGTAATGGTTGGCTTTGCGGGTGTCTGGATTGGTACGGTCGCCGCGAGGTCAATCCCATGAAGGCGAGCGCCTGGGCGCATGAATTCGCAGCCGGTCCGGTTCTGGCCAAGGGGGCGTGTCCGATCTGCGGAGTTCTGCAGGAGTTTCAGTCGACTTTGGCAGTCAACCTTCAGCTCGTTGCCGAGGTGATGTTGTGCAACTTTCATACCTGGCTGCCGGCGGGTTGGGCACCGGCACAAAACGTGGCCGGGTCTATTTGAAGATGCTAAACCGATCGTCGCTTGCTAAAGTGGGGCCGTCGGAGTGCGACTTTTATCGCCGCACTCTCGAGGAGGAGAGTGCTCGACTGCGCGAACTGATGCAACCGATGCAGCGGGCCGTATTTCTCGAGTGGATGAAGAACCAGGACAGCCTCTGTCTCGAGCAAGCGCACAAGCTTGCGCAACATGGCGCCCCTGGAAATGCTGCCTGTCATCCGTGCGATCGTCGAGCCCACTCCCAGCTGCAACAAGAACTGGGAGCGTTTCTCGAGCAAGCCGTACAGGGAACTCACGCCGGCGCCGGGATCCTGGGCGGTGCGGCTGAATTCCTGGTCAGTCAACGAGGACTCTGAACGCAAGGAGGGAAAATGCTCACACCTGGGCCCGCAAAAAAGGTCATCATCTACGTCGCAGAGGACCAACAGTACCACGGCAGTACGGCGTATGCCGCCATTCTGGATTTTCTCTTCTTTCGTGGTGTTTCCGGCGCAACCGTAAACCGCGGTATTGCTGGCTTCGGCGCCGACCATCACATGCACACAACCCGACTCGTGGATCTTGTGACACGGCTGCCGGTCAGAGTGGATTTCATTGAAACTCCTGAGAAGGTGCAGGAATTGCTACCCAAGCTGCGAGCCATGGTCGGAACGGGGATGATCGAAATGCACGACACCACCATTGTGAAGCCGGCTGAGAGCAAGAAGGAACCAGCGGCCGCCCCCGAAAAACCCGCACTTAAGCAGGAAGGCAAAGCCAAGTTGATGCGCATCTACATCGGGGAGAATGACAAATGGAATGGCAAGCCGTTATATGAAGGCATTGTGGGTGGCCTTCGGGCGCATGACATTGCCGGCGTCACCGTGTACCGGGGAATCCTCGGCTACGGAGCCAACCGAAGGATTCATAAGGACGCCGCTCTGAGCCTTTCCCACGACCGTCCGATCCTACTCTCCATTGTGGATACCGAAGACAAGCTCCGGGCGTTTCTGCCCATTCTGGACGAAATGGTGCAACAGGGACTCGTCGTGCTCTCCGACGTGGATGTCATCAAGTACACCCACAATTATGAAACCGCGGAACGGCGTCAGGAGACACGGGCATGAAACTTGAAGGCAAGGCCAAAATGCTGCGCATTCACTTCGGCGAAGACGACAGGTGGCATGGCAAACCTCTTTACGAGGCCATCGTCGAGAAATGCCGCGAGCTCGATCTTGCAGGAGCGACGGTTTATCGCGGAATCGAAGGCTACGGCGCTAGCACGCTGATTCACCGCGCCCATCTGCTCCGCTCTTCTGACCGCCCGATCATGGTGTCGGTCGTGGACACCCAGGAAAACATCAATAAGCTGCTGCCAGTACTCGATCAGATGGTGGACGAAGGCTTGATTGCCATGTCGGACGTCGAAGTCATCAAGTACGTGCATCAGGGAGGAACACGGTCGCAGGCGTAGAAACAAAGAATGTCTCCGGGGGAGCCACATCCAACGACCGCAACCAACGCTCTCGTCGAAAGCGAGGGCGCCCCAGTGTCAGAGAATGGTGCGGTCGATGGCGCGTCGCGCCTACTACGACTTGCGGCATGGGCGGAAGACTTGGGAGCGAGCCGCATCGAACAAGAGGCCAGAGATCTCGCCGGCCGCATCGCGGAAGGTCGCTTTTATGTTGCCTGCATCGGGCAATTCAAACGGGGCAAGTCGACCCTCATCAATGCCCTGATCGGCGATCCCGTCCTTCCCGTTGGCTTTACTCCCGTGACCGCTGTTCCTACGGTCGTCAGGTTTGGCGAGCTGCGCCGGGCACGGATCCAGGGGCAAGACGGCTCATGGCAGGACGTGAGCGTCACCGATCTCGATCAGTATGTCTCTGAGGGATGCAATGCGGAGAACAGGAAGGGAGTGCGTGGAGTTGAAGTCTTTGTCCCCAGCCCACTCCTGGCTGCCGGTATGTGCTTCGTGGACACTCCGGGGCTGGGTTCGGTCTTCACCGGAAACACGGCGGCAACCCAGGCATTCATCCCCCACATCGATGCTGCGCTGGTGGTGATCGGGGCCGATCCACCCCTCGCGGGTGAAGAACTGGCCCTGGTAGAAGCCGTAGGCCACCAAGTACAGGAGCTCGTCCTGGTTTTGAACAAGGCGGATCGCACGACTCCCGAGGAGAACGCTGCGGCCGTAAGTTTTGCAGCCCGACAGCTCCAGAAACGACTGGGACGGGCGGTCGGTCCAATCTTCGAAGTCAGTGCTTCCGAGCAGCTCGACACTCGGGGTCCGGATCGTGATTGGCGAAAGTTGCTGCAGGCTCTTCAGAGCTTGGTTCATGAGTCTGGGCGACAGGTGATTTTTGCCGCCTGTGCGCGGGGAATCGGCCGACTCAGCGAGCAACTGCGGGCGGTCATTGGCGAAGAAAGAGAAGCACTGCAGCGCCCCCTAGAAGAGTCTGCGCGGCGAATTGCGACCATGAAGACTACCGTCGGGGAAGCAGAACGGTCGATGCGGGAACTCGGATACCTATGGATGGCCGAACAGCAGCGTCTTTCCGATTTCTTTGTGGGTCGCCATAAGGCCTTCCTCGCAGACCTGCTTCCCGGCGCGAGCCGGGACTTTGACCAGGCAATCGCAGCCCTTCGCCATGGCGCAGGGCCGGGTTACCGACGGCGAATCATGCGACAGGCGCAGGAGATCGCCAGGCTCCGTGTGCTACCCTGGTTGAAACCAGAGCAGGCCGAAGGAGAAAGGCAATATCGCAACGTGTCCGTTCGCTTCGCAGAGATGGGCAACTCCTTTCTGCAGAGACTGGCCGAAGCGGGCCTTCCCGAGCTGGCACGGTTGCCTCATGCCCTCGATCCTGACGTCGGATTTCGGGTTCGTTCGAGATTCACCTTCAAAGATTTTATTGAAGTCGCAGAACCCGCCTCGCCATTGCGATGGCTCGCCGATTTGGGGTTGGCACTGCTGGGTGCACGAGAACGAATCACAAAGCAAGGCCATGCTTTCCTCGAACACCTACTGGTGGTCAATAGTACGAGGGTTCACACCGACATTTTGGATCGAGTGCAGGAAAGCCGCAGCCACTTCGAGGTTGAGATCCGCAAGCTTCTTCAAGAAGTCAGCCACATCGCCGAGCAGGCGTTGCGGAACGCCAAAACAACGCAAGAAAAGGGGGCGCCCGCAGTCCGCTTCGCCCTCGAACGACTGACTACGCTCGAGCACCAGGTCACCACGCTCCTCCATCCCAATCAGGGAACCACGAAACTCGAACCTTAATTCTCGCTGGACCTTGAGAACGGCTGCCGGAAGCGGGACTAGGCAGCGGGAGCCTTGACTGGATTCCCCTTTCCTACCATAGGAGTGGCCGGAAAGTTATAGTTACTCCCCTCGCGTTTTTGTTACCAAAGATTTTCGAGATCCAGCGATAAAACTGAAGCACAATGAGGATCCCAGGATTGCCCAGGTGCCTTAGTTCTGCAAATCGCAGACTGTTGCAATTGTCAGCAAGCCGAACGGATGAGAAAGGCTGAGGCAACAACTCAAGCCTTGCTCACCACCTTTGGAGAAGCAATTCGAAATGAGGAGAGAAATGATTGTCGTACCGTTGATTACTCTGGGACTGCATCTGCGCGATGGCAGAGTCCGACAAGTGAGAAACGCGCGCAAGACTCTAGCTAATACTACTCGAGCCTTGGTGATGGTGAGTTCTCCCGACACCACCATGGTTCGCAGAGGGGGGATAGCATAGTGAGTCTCGGAATCGCGTTACTCTTAATTTTCCTGCTGTATCTCATCGATCAGCATCATCTGTGGCGTGGGGTTGCCAGAGCCACCTTGGTGCCTGTGGCCGTCGTGGTCATTGGAATAGGCGGCTGGTACGCTCTGAGTAAGTACCGAGACCTGCGGCAGCAGCGAAGAGTTGCCGCCGACAACCGGAGAGCAGTCCATGCCTGCATCGCCCGCTTTCCTGGCCAAGACGCAACTGACGCCTGCGAAACGGATCCCCAACTAATCGCTTGTAGCCGGACAACGGTACCTTGGACGGACTTCGGTACTGAACCGAGCACGGAGCCAGGTACGGTCAATCCCGATCTGGACCTTGTCGACATCGATCTTTCCAACAATTGTTTCTACCCACCCACTTTGCCGGTGCGCATGCCGGACGGCACTGTCACAGAATTCCCCGAGGCCACGCGGGCCGCGGAGATTCAAAGGGCGATCGCGGAAAAGTTTCCCAGCGCGTACGAAAAACCTCATCCCGCAAAACCGACCGTTCTCTACGTCCAATCGGATGTGAGTTGGGACTTAACCCTGACGTCCGAAGAATCCGGGGGCGTACACGTGGGCATCGTGCATCCCGGTGAGAAAGTGATTCTCATGTACAGTGACAGCTACAGCGCCAAGGTAAAAACTAAGAGTGGCGTGGTGGGCTGGGCCGAAGCTGGCGATTTTGAAACGGTCGAAACTGCACGAGTCACCTCGACTGACAGGGCAGACGCGAGTCCGGCGAAGCACGCGCGATGATGTCCAACTCCCCCCGCCAACCCACCGGTTCGAAGGCGCTGCCATCCTTCTGGACCAACGTCATGGTGGTTGTACTCACCGGGCTAGGTCCTCGGGCATCCTGGCGCTGAGTCCCTGACCGCTGCAACCTTGTAGCGACTCATTTCATGCCCTCCAGCACCGAACCCACAATGCCTCCGACGACACCGCCCTCCACGGCTTTTCTCGAGGCTTCACGCGGCAAATATCTCTCGATGGCGTGAGCCAGCTTTGCGATAGGTAGGGTCTGGAGCCAGATTTTTCCCGGGCCGGTGAGGGCGGCAAAAAAAATTCCGTCGCCGCCGAAGATCATGTTCTTAATGCCGGGCACGGTCACAATCTGGAACGAAACACTGGCCTGAAAAGCACCCACATGACCGGGATGAACGCGCAGAGTTTCGCCGGGCTGCAGCTCGCGCACGACCAGTTCCCCGGAAAGTTCGAGCCAGGCAGTTCCCTGTCCGCTGAGTTGTTGCAGCAGAAAGCCGTCGCCACCGAAGATGCCCGCGCCGAGCGATCGCTGAAAGCCGACGCTAATCTGTATTTGCGGTGTAGCGCAGAGAAAGCCGTGGCGGTGAATCAAGTATTCGTGTCCCGGGGAGACTTCGACCGGGACGATGTGGCCGGGCAGTTTGGTCGCGAAGGCCAGTTCACCGGCAGAGCCGAGAGCACGATATTCGGTCATAAACATTGACCCTCCGCCAGCCACGCGCTTGAGCACGCCGAGCAGGCCCCCGCCCCCGGCGAACTGGGTGTGCGTCGTCATCTGAATGGAACTGCCCATCCAAGACAATTCTCCTGCCTCGGAGATAATCGACTCATTGGGGTCGAGCTGGAACTCCAAAACTGGCATGGTCGTTCCGCTGATGCGACTCTGCATAAGAGGTCTCCTGACTTGAGGCCGGGCGCGCTCAAAAGGCTCGGCTGCCCCGGGACCTTCCGAGTATACAAGCCCCGGGGGAGGGTGGCCGGACAGCAAAGCTAGCTTCGCTCCCGCTTGACGACGCGGCCGGGTTTCGCACCCGTATGCTCACCCGTGTGCACGACCAGCACGCCGTTGACGAAGACCTCCGAGACCCCGGTCGCCGTCTGCCGGGGCTTGTCAAAAGTGGCATGATCCTGGATTGTGGCCGGATCGAAGACAGTGATGTCTGCGAAGAACCCGGGCCGCAGCAGACCACGGTCGGCAATGCCCAGATTGGAAGCCGGTAGAGAGGTCATCTTGCGAACCGCTTCGGCCACGGTCATGAGGTTCTCGTCGCGGACGTAACGGGCATAGACGCGGGCAAAGTTGCCGAAAGTGCGCGGATGGGCGCTGAATTTGAGGAAGACTCCGTCGACGCCCTCGGGATCTGCGTCGGAAGCAAAACTCACCCAGGGGAGCACGATCTGCTTGCGGATATTGTCCTCGCTCATCAGAAAGTAGACGGTTTCCACCCGGGAATCATCCTCGATCACCAGATCCATGGCAGTTTCTTCCGCCGTCGAGTGCCGCAGGCGGGCGACTTCGCTGAGTGTCTTCCCGGTCAACGGCTTGAGCGCCTCGCTCTTGAATCCGACCAGAAGCACGTTGTCGGGCGTTCCCGCGGCGTGAAGAAGGTTGTCGTATCGATCGCTCGAGGACATCTCCTGCCTCACGCGCTTGCGGATGGCGGGATCCTGCAGCCGCTTGCGCCATGCCTCGAGGCCACCTTCCTGGACCCATGGCGGCATGGCGGCGTCGAGGCCGGTTTCGCCTGCGGTATAGGTGTACATATCAGCGGTAATGGCGAGGCCCTGGGCTCGTGCGGCTTCGATCTTCTGAATCACTTCGGGCAGGTGGCTCCAGTTTTTCTCGCCCGCGACCTTGAGATGATAGATCTCCGCCGGAATTTGTGCCTGGCGGGCGATGGTAATCAACTCCTCGATGGCATCCATCTCGTGATCACCCTCGTTGCGGATGTGGGAAATGTAGATGCCCTTATATCGGGCGGCGACCTGGGCGAGCGCCACTAATTCCTCGGTGCGGGCGTAGTTGCCGGGCTGATAGATCAAAGCCGAGGCCACCCCGAGCGCGCCGTCCTGCATGGCCTTTGCCGTGAGGTCACGCATGCGGTCGAGTTCGGCGGGCGTGGGCGCGCGGTTGGCCCGGCCAAGCACATTGATACGGGGCGTCGCGGCACCGATAAAAGAGGCTACATTGGGCGAGATGCCGTTCCGGACCAGGGTTTCGAGCCCTTCGTTGAGGGTGTGCCAGGTGATGTCGTACTTGATGTCGGCCTGCTGGCTCCGAGCCTCGGCGCGCATATCGTCGGTGAGAGGACCCATGGACTCGCCTTCTCCGAAGATCTCTAGCGTGACGCCCTGGAGCAGATCGCTCAGACCGCGACCATCGGCAAACATTCCTTCTGGCCCTGACATGAGGTTGATAAAACCCGGCGCAATGACCTGGCCGTGAACGTCGATATCGATACGCCCACGATCGGCGGAGAGATCCCCGGTTTTGGCGATTCTGTCACCCGTGACAGCAAGCCCTCCGGTGCCGCAAGGTGAACCGCTGCCGTCGCAGATCAAGCCGTTCCTCAAGACGACGTCGAAGTTCGGCTTGCGGGTACAGGAGATCAGCGTTACAGAAATCGCTAGCAGGAAAAGTATGCGCCGCATGGATTGACGGATCGACCATCCATAGTACCGCAACCGACCAACCGGCGGGTTACCGGCTGAACCGGCTCGACATTTCAGTCAGCGCGAGAAAAGACGGATTGTTGCCCGGCCGGTCATGCGCCGGACTTTATCCGGTATGCAGAACCCGGTGCAGGCTTACTTTATCCCCGTCGCCCGCCCGGAGTTCGCAAAAGATGATCGTCGATAGAATCGTGAAGCCGCCAAGCGCGAGGAATGCTTTATGGATTCCATGGATGAATGCGATGCGATCGGCATCAGCGCTGGCCGGAAGGAAGAAGGCGGTGGCCAGGCCTGCAATCGCTACTCCGAAACTGATCGACATCTGCTGACTGGTGCTGGCAATCGAGCTCGCGCGGCTGACTTGTTCTTCCCCGATATCAGCGTAGACCAGAGTGTTCATGCTGGTGTATTGCAACGAGGTAAACCCCCCATAAAGAAAGGTCAGAACAAGGATGACCCATATCGGTGTGGTCAGCCCTATGGCCGCGAACAGAAGAAGTAGAATCCCGATAATCACGGTGTTTGAAACCAGCACGCCGCGATAGCCCAAGCGCGTCAAAACTCGTGACATGACTAATTTCATCGTCATCGAAGCGATCGCCTGCGGCATGATCAGCAGGCCGGATTGAACGGGACTAAGTCCAAGGCCAACCTGATAAAGCAGCGGCAGAAGGAATGGAACTCCGCCAATGCCGAGACGGGTGAAAAAACTGCCACTCACGGCGGTACTGAATGTCCGGATGCGAAACAACGAGAGCTCGAGCAACGGGAACCGGATCCCCCTGGCATGGAGTTCGTATCCGGCAAGCAGAGCCAGTGAAATCATCATCAAACCCAGAATCTCGAAAATGCTGAGGGTATGTTGCCCAAATACCTCCAATACATAGGACAGCAGCCCGATGCCGGATCCAAACAGGATCAGCCCGACCACATCGAGCGGAGGACTTTTCTCCTCTCGGTAGTCGGGCAAATAAAGGTGAACCAGCAACAAGCCGACAATACCGATGGGAATATTCACGAAGAAGATGACCCGCCAATGTAGGTATCGGACGATAAGACCTCCTGCGAGGGGTCCGAGCATAGGGCCGATCAAGGCGGGGATGGAAACAAAGCTCATAACTCGGACCAGCTCGGGTTTGGCGAATGTTCTCACCAGAGTGAGTCGGCCTACCGGCACCATCATGGCTCCGCCGCAGCCCTGTAGAACACGGCAGAAGACAAGTAAGCGAATGTCGCTCGAGAGGCCGCAGAGCAGCGAGCCCAGGCTAAACAACCCGATCGCGGAAGCAAACACACGACGCGTGCCGAAGCGGTCCGCCATCCATCCGCTGATCGGAATGAAGACCGCAAGGCTCAACGTATAGCTGGCCAGCACGGACTTCATGTTGAGCGGAGTCACATGCAAGGCATCCGCAATGGCCGGCACGGCCGTGTTCAGAATGGTCGTGTCGAGCGACTCCATGAAAAGGGCCACGGCCACAAGCCATGGGAGAAGATTCCGGTTCGGCATACCTTATGAGCGTACTACCACGAATCCTTTTCCCCTCCCATCAGGATAAGAAGCTGTTTGCTCCCGGGATTCTGGTCCCGCTGCTAGAGCAAGACCAGGAATCGGCTTTCCGAGAACCATCGAGGCGGGTAGCAAGCCGACGAGCAGAGTTTCGCGCGAACGCGCAGGATCGATAGACTGGCGTCGGAGAGCGGGATGGGGGGGCAAAACAGCTGGGTCACCACCTGGTTTTTCACCTCATCCGGATCACTTTCTGGTAGAGGCTTCGAACGCTGAAGTGACGTCCCGGTTGTGGAAGCGATTTGCGACTCCCCAAGAGGTGCCAGCCAGGGTCGTGTACGTGTGCCGCCCATCGGCCGACCCATAGAGCAGCCCGACTTGCCCTGCCCCTGGTCCCATCGACTGCATTTTCTGGCCCTCTGCCCTCCCCTGACA
>Ga0187783_10001170_pt1 | contig 19359 bp, 14 predicted proteins | sample 1015_SJ02_MP02_2_FD_132471 | JGI IMG/M metagenome (GOLD analysis project Ga0187783, IMG submission 132471) | Tropical peat soil microbial communities from peatlands in Department of Meta, Colombia - 1015_SJ02_MP02_20_MG | ecosystem: Environmental > Terrestrial > Soil > Wetlands > Peat | place...
GATGGTTCTCTATCCGTCCATACCATGCGGCACAGGTCCTGCCGGCAGATCGCGAGCGACGGCTTCACTCATGTGACCGCCGAGGAATCGGCGCAGCTCTTCATCGTTATGTCGGGAGAAGAACTGCCGCAGGTTCTCGCCCGGCCAGCGATCCAGCAAATACATGCGCAAGAGCCGCTCGACGGCGTCGGGGACCTCCCGGGCGGCGCAGCGATAGCCGATAGGCCGCGCAATGGCTTGGTTCCGGCCGACCGCTCCTCCCACGCAAAAGTAATAGGCATCGACCATCCGTCCCCCGACGCGCAACTTCTTGCCTTCGATTCCGATGTCAGCGATCCAGTGCTGCCCGCAACTGTTGGGGCAACCGGTGACGTGCAGTTTCAAAGCTTGGTCAAACTCCGGCAGGCGTTCTTCCAGCTCTTCGACCAGCCAGCGAGAGAAATTCTTAGTCTCGGTAATGCCCAGCTTGCAGAATTCGCTGCCGCTGCAGGCGATCGAACCCCGCCAGAACGGAGATGCTTCTACTCTCAGGCCCGCTCGCTCGAGTTCCCTGGCCAATTCCTGAGTATTTTCCCGAGCAACATTCACAATCAGCAGGTTTTGCATGTTCGTGGTTCGCAGCTGACCATCGCCGAATCGTTCGGCCAAGCCAGCGGCGGCTCGCATTTGTTGGGGATCGATTCGCCCGCGCAATACGGCTACACCCACGTAGCAGTACCCGGATTGTTTTTGCGGATGAATGCCTACGTGGTCGCGGTAAACCTCCGAGGGCGGATGTTCTTCGACTGCTCCATCCAGACGGAACCCGATTCGGCCTTCGAGCTCGCTCAAGAAGTCCTCGGCAGTCCATCCCTGCCGCAGGAAGAGAAACTTCAGCCGCGCCCGTTCCCGATGTTCCCGCAGGGACGGGGAGTCACGGAAGAGCCGAGCGATGCCATGGATGACCGGCAGAACCTGATGCCAGCGCACGAAGACGTTGAGCCGGTTTGCGAGGTGCGGCTCGGTCGAAAGCCCCCCGGCAACTCGCAGCGAGAATCCGATCTCCTCCCGGCCTCGAAGGGTGCGGCGAATTGCGGTCAGCCCAATGTCGTTAATCTCCGGATACGTGCACCATGCCCGGCAGCCGGTGATCGAAATCTTGAATTTGCGCGGCAGATTGTAGAACTCCCCATTCCCGGCCAGCAGCTTGGTCGCTTCGAGGGCCAGCGGGGAAGCATCGCAGAGCTCCTCGGCGTCCACCCCGGCCAAAGGGCATCCCGTGACGTTGCGAGTTACATCGCCGCAAGCCCCGGTGGTATTGAGACCACAGCTCCAGAGGGCCTCGAGAACTTCCGGCAAAGTCTCAATCGCGATCCAGTGGAGCTGAATGTTCTGTCGGACTGTGATGTCGGCGATTCCTCGCGCATAGCGCTCGCTGAGATCGGCAATCGTTGCCAGTTGCCGGGAGTCGAAGAGCCCATTGGGAACGCGAATGCGGAGCATGAAATACGGCACCGCCCGCCCCTCACCTCCTTGGCCTCCAACAACTCCCTCCCCGTCGCCTTGGGTGTAGACGCCCCACCAGCGGAAGTAGGTGCCCAGCCAGTCCGGCGGAATCGAGCTGAAGCCTTCCCGGGCAAACCGGCGGATCTCGTCGAGTGCCTCCCAGGGGTTCTTCTCCCGCTTGAGCCGCTCGATGCGCTGAGTTTTCGTTTCCTCGGTCATGACTGCCCAAAAAAAAACCATCGCCAGCTTTCTTCTGGCGATGGGTGATGGATGCCGATACTTAGAAAATGCTTAGGCCAGCAGCCTCCTTGCGCCAGAACGCACGGGTGCGCAACAACAACAAGCGCAACAACAGGCATTCCGACGATTGCGACGGCCCAACATGATTAAAATCCGATTCTACGGTCAGACGACGAGGGCCGTCAACCCCAGTGGATAGCCTTCGAGAGCTACGCCCGAGTTGGAAGAACCCTTGCGGTTCCTGAGCGCGGAGGTGTTCGAGATCGTCGATGGATCCCGGAGCCGTCGAAATTGCCCGGCGCAGACTGCCGCTCGTTCTCGAATTGGGAAGAGGAAATCCGCTACCATGGGTTCGCCATCTCTTGACCGAGGAGGAGTACGTGGACATCCCGGAACGCCGACGGTTCTTGCGCACTGCCCTGGGAGCTGCAGCACTTACCTTCACTTCCGGTCTCTCGGCATACGGTCGCACACACCGCCTTGCCCTGCGGACGGCCACAACCGGCGCCGAACTCCCCGACCGTCTCCCTCCTGCCTGGTATCGCCGCAAGATCGGCCAGGTGCAAGAGGCCATGGCCGAGCGCAAACTGGATGCCCTCGTTCTGCTGCATGCCACCAATGTCATCTACACTACCGGCTATTTCCATCTTTCAACCGAACGACCTTTGGCGGTGTTGATACCAAGGTCTGGCGAACCGGTACTGTTTATTCCCCAATTGGAGTCCGATCAAGTGAAGCTCTGGTGGGTTAAGGACTACGAAGCCTATTTCGATTTTCCCGGCCCCGTCGACCGGGTGCGCTGGATCTTCGAGCGTGTGGCCCGGCGCGGCTTCGGCAATGGTCGGATTGGAATCGAAGAGTCAAAGACCGGTTCGCTGAAGCAGATGGCGCTGGGCGCGCCTCATGCCAATCTTGTCGAAGCCGGAGACTTGATCGTTCGGATGCGATGGGTGAAAGATCCGGACGAGCTCAATGTCATGCGCCGCGCCATGTATTTCGCTGACTTTGCCGTCCAGACCGGGCGCGATTTCGTCGCCACTCACGCCAAAGTCAAAGAAGACGAGATTCTGAAAGCCACCGCCGATGGCCTGGCGGACAAGATGTCGGCCGAATTGAAAGACGTCGTAGGAATCGGCATTGCACCACCCTTTGGAGGACTGGTGCCTTTCGGGAAGCGCTCCGCCTTCCCGCATGCCGTGCCTAGCAAAGACCGCCTCGCACCAGGCGATGCCCTCATCCTCAGCTACAGCGTCCAAGTGGGAGGTTATAACGTCGAATGCGAGCGCTCCTTCTCGGTCGGCAAACCGACCGATCATGCCAAACGCCTTTTCGAGGCCATGCTTGCCGCTCATGATACCGGCGTGGCCAACCTGAAGGAAGGAGCGATCGCTGAAGAAGTGGATAACCTCAGCCTGGAACAGATCCGCAAAGCTGGTTTTGAGAAATTCCTCAGGCACCGCACCGGCCATGGGATCGGTCTCGATGGACACGAACCTCCATGGATTGCCGAAGGCGACCCGACGGTCTTACGGCAAGGGATGACTTTCAGTTGTGAACCCGGAGTCTACGATCCTGACTGGGGAGGTTTTCGGCATTCCGATACCGTGATCGTGCGCCAAGACAAGGGAGAGATCCTCAACACCTATCCAACCCGCCTAGAGGACATGATCATTGAGGTCTGAGCGACTCGCGCTCGATCACTCTCCCCGCGGCAGCCGTCTAGTCCCCGGAAAGCGCAGAAGAGGACTCAGCCGCCAGGCCGAGAGTCGTGATCGTACTCAGCAAGGCGGGATGAGCGGGCAGCTCCGACAAGCGCACGTGATACACCTGGCGGGCCAAGCCGAGCTTCTTGAGCATCCAGATGCCGTACCAGTTGAGGTCGACTTCGTACCAGGCGATGCCGTGGCGGGCAGAAACGGGATGCGCGTGATGGTTGTTATGCCAGCCCTCTCCAAAGGTGAAAATGGCTACCCACCAGTTATTGGTCGAGAGATCACGGGTGGCGAATCGACGTGAGCCCCAGGTGTGGGTGATGGAATTCACCATCCAGGTAGCATGCAGGCCGACAACGGTGCGCAGGAAGAGTCCCCACATCAACCACGGCAGGCCGCCCATCGCCAGCAGGCCTAAGCCCACGGCCACAATCGGAAGGTAGTGATACTTGGTGATCCAGACGTGAAACTTGTCCTTCGCCAGGTCGGGGACGTAGCGAGCCAGCGTCGAGGTGTCATGGTGCATGGATTTGCCGGTGAGGATCCAGCCCATATGGGCCCACCATTTCCCGTCCCGGGGCGAATGAGGGTCGCCATCTTCATCCGAGAACTGATGATGGATGCGGTGGGTGGCCACCCAGAAAATCGGACCCCCTTCGAGAGCCGTGGTGGCACAGAGAGTGAGGAAATATTCCAGCCACTTCGGGGTACGGTAGCCGCGGTGAGTCAGCAGACGGTGATACCCAATACCGATACCCCAGCTGCCCGAAATCCACCAAAGCAGACAGGCGAGGAAGAACGCTTTCCAGGTGAAAAAAAAGAAGGCTGCAACCGCACCGGCATGAAAAATGGCCATGAAAGTCGCGGTGACCCAATTGATCCCGTCGTCAGCAGATTTCGAATTCAAGGCTTCGATTTGCACGTAGGTTTCTCGGATACCAGGTTTCGGACGCTTCCTAACGTTATCAAGACCGAGGGCAGGTTGTATGTAATACTTCTGTCATCGAGAAGTGCCCCTTCAGTTACGACAGTACACGCACTCAAGAGTCCGCCCCAGCGGGGACGTACGGCAGGACCTTCTGAGTGAGGGGATGGAGGAAAATCAGGCGGCGCTGGCCCCTTTAACTTCAACGCCAGCCCACTTCTCAAGCAGGGTTAGGGTTGCGGCATAGTCCAGGTTCTCGTGACCATCCTCGGCCGCCATGTCGTAGATTTCCTCGACCGTCTCGAGTCCCGGCAACTTCACCCGCGCTTCTTTTGCCGCGTCTAAGGCCAGGCGGATGTCTTTTTGCATGAGGCGCATGGGGAAGTTGGGGGAGAAATCGCGCTTCAAAACGAAGGGCGCTTTGTATTCGACCACCCCGGAGCGAACCATGGAGGCCTCGATTAAGGGAATCAAGGTCTCAGCGTCCACTCCCAGCTTCGTAGCCAGGGTGAGCGCCTCGGCAAAGCCCTCGTAGATCAGGGCAATCTGCAGGTTCATGGCGAGTTTAGCGGCCTGTCCCTTGCCGGTTTCGCCCATGCGGAAAAACTTCTTGCCGGTGGCCGCGAACAAGGGCTTCAGTTTCTCAATCGCGGCCAGGTCACCGCCGACGATAAAAATCAGGGTACCGTTCTCCGCTCCGGCTTTCGACCCGGTCATTGGAGCATCGACATAGTCAACTCCGCTCTTGCGCACTCGCTCGGCAAACTGGCGGGTGGCAGAAGGCGAGATGGTGCTCGAATCGACGATGATCTGGCCTTCGGCCAGCGACTCATGTACACCCTGCGGTCCAAACAGGATGCCCTCGACGGCTTTGGTATCCGATACACAGGTCCAGATCACCTCTTGACCGCGCGCCGCCTCACCCGGGGAATTTGCGACGATCGCGCCCTCCACGGTCTTCCCGGGGGTCCGGTTCCAGACTGTCACTTGATGACCGGCCTTCGCCAGGTTCGAGGCCATCGGTTGTCCCATAATTCCCAAGCCTAGAAAAGCAACTCGCATACGTACTCCCTGGGCCAATCGAAAGACCCGCACGAGAATTAGAACTGACGGGGCGCAAGCGGTCAAGCAATGCATCCACAAATGTTCGACAAATGTCTTACAATGAGAACAGGATACGCTGTCATTCCGAGCTAAGGAGATCGAATTCGTAGCGGACCAACCTCCGCGTCCATGATGTTTAAAGCCACGATCAAGAATCCCGGCCTCCGCAAACGCGCCCGCGCCTTCGGCCACCTGGTGCGTCACTCCGCGGTCAGTCCCCGCAGAGGGCAAACCCATAAACCTAAGCTGGTAACGAACGGCGAGTTAGGGGTGACTTTCATCGGGCACGCCAGTTTCTTTGTCCAGATTGGCGGGCAAAACGTGATGATCGACCCGAATTTTGCCCGCTGGCTGTTTGTTCTGAAGCGTTTGCGAAAGCCCGGCTTGCAGGTTCGCGATCTGCCGCCGATCGACCTCGTACTCGTCACCCACGCCCATTTCGATCATCTGCATCGGCCGTCGTTGCGGGCCATCACGCAGCATGCGCGCGCCTGCGGGGCGCCTGCTCCGATCATCGTGATTCCCACTCATGTGCTCGACTTGGTTTCCGACTTGGGATTTGGCGATGTGATCGAACTGGACTGGTGGAACAACTATCGCCATCGCGGCTTGACGGTCACGCATGTTCCTTCGCGGCATTGGGGTGCGAGGATCATCAAGGATTCCCATCGCGGCTACGGCGGGTATGTACTTCGGGACGGAAGACATTCCCTATATCACGCCGGAGACACCGCCTATTTCCCGGGGTTTCGCGAGATTGGAAGTAGGTTGGCGCCCGAACTCGCTTTATTGCCCATTGGAGCCTACAACCCGCCGTCGTTCCGCAATGTCCATGCCGATCCCGCCGACGCCACACGGGCCTTTCTCGATCTGAACTCGCGCTGGATGGTGCCGATGCACTACGGCACATTCCGCCTCTCGCATGAGCCGATCGATGAGCCGCTGCAGCTGCTCGAACAGGAGGCGAAGGCCGCCGGGATCGTGGATCGCGTACTGGTGATGGAGGAGGGTGTGACCCAGTTCTTCTGAGTCTTGGCCTCTGCCGGCAGCAACGGTTTCCGGGCAACCGTTCAATAGGCCAGCAGAATCCGCAGATCCCGGAGATTGTTGGCGGTTGCTCCCGTGGTGATGTCGTCGCCCAGGGCGTGGAAAAACGGATAGGCGTTGAATCCGTCCAGGTGAGTTTGGGCCACGAGACCGCGGTCCTTTGCCCGAGCCAGGGTGGTGCCATCCACGATCGCTCCCGCCGCGGGACTGTTTCCGTCAATTCCGTCGGTGCCGGCACTAAGGACGGTAACGTTCCGGTGGGCGATGTTTTCGGCGCACTCCAGCGCGAACTGTTGATTCCGCCCGCCGATCCCTTCGCCGGTCACCTTCACCGTGACCTCGCCCCCCGAGATGAGGCAAACCGGTGCCGACTGCTCGCGCAACCGGGCGAGCCGCCCAACGAGATAAGCGGCCGCCTCTCGATAATCCCAATCGTCACAAGAGTTATCCACCTCAGTTCTGAAGCCGGCACGCTCGGCTTCCGTTTTGGCCGCCGCGAGTAAGGACCGATTCGACAAGATCGTCCACCAGCGGCTGCGATGAAACGACGGATCGCCGGATTTCGGAGTTTCCTCGAGCGCATGGCGCTCGAACAACTCCCGTACCGACGCGGGAAGATGCTCGATCAGTGCGTATTGCTTGGCGATGCGGTAGCAGTCCTCGACGGAAGTGGAATCGGGCATGGTTGGGCCGGAGGCGAGAGCGTCGGGATGGCTGTCGGGCACATCGGAGACGAGGAGAGAAACCTGTCGAGCGGGAGAAGCCGCCCGCGCCAGCCTTCCTCCCTTAATGGCGGACAGATGCTTGCGGATCGCGTTGATCTCACCAATGGGAGCGCCAGAGAGAACCAGCGCACGATAGGTAGCCGTCAAGTCGTCCAGGGAGATGTCCTCATCGATCGGTTTCTCGACCATCGAGGAACCTCCTCCGCTCAGCAGGAAAACCACCAGCGAACTCTCATCGAGCGCCTCGACGGACTTGAGCATGGCTTCGGCGGCGTGAATCGACTCCGCAGTGGGTGTGGGATGTCCCCCGCGAAAGTATCGGAATCCGCGAGTCTGTGAAGCGGGGGCCACGGAACTCACGATGATTCCTTGAAAGCGACTGCCGGCCCGGCCCTCGAGCGCATCCACCATCTTTTGTGCCGCTTTGCCGATGGAAACAACAACCACCCGGCTGTAGGAAGACAGTTCGTAAAGGTCCTCGCACACGCGCAGCGTGCTGTGCTCGCAACTCACATGCCGCCCAAAGGCACGGTCGATGTTTGCTTCAGAAAGGCTGTGCTCGAACAGATGGCGCGCCATGGCGCGCATCTCAATCGTACGGTCCTCGGCAAGCGGCATGGCGGCATTATAGAAGCCAATACCGTCGGTTTGTCTCGAGGATAGTTTGGCTTCAGAGTGGAGATAAGGTCATTCGAAGCCACTCTTCAAGACCTTGGCGAAGTTCGCGCAATCGGCCCGCGAAGAAGTGGTCGGCGCCTTCGATCAGCACCAGCTTCTTCGGCTCGGCGACGGACCGCAGGAGTTCGTGAAGCTTAGCAGGCGGGCCAAACGAGTCGCGGGCGCCGCTAATGAACAGTTTGGGTTTGACACAGCTTTCGAGAAAGCGAAAGTCATAGCTGAGTTCATCCGCGGGGAGGACTGGGATGCCCAGGGCAATGGCGGCCTTTACCCGCGGGTCGGGACATGCCGCTCGGAGGCCAACCGCAGCTCCAAAGGAGAAGCCGGCGAGGACGAGCGGCAGGTGAAACTCGCCATCCAGCCAATCGAGTGCAACCTCGACGTCCTCTACCTCTCCCTCCCCGCTCGCGTGTTCCCCTTGGCTCAATCCGGTCCCGCGAAAATTAAAACGCAGCACCGGAAGGCCGAAGTGCTGGAGCGCTTTCATGGTGTGAAAGACGACCTTGTTGTGCAGGGTTCCGCCATAAAGCGGATGGGGATGGCAGACCAGGGCGGCGTATGGGGAGGATTCCGTGCCCTGGTTGAGCAGGGCCTCCAGGCGACCGCACGCGCCGTCGAGAAAGAAGGAGCGAATGGTGGAGTTTTCGGGCACGCGGACCGGCCTCCACACTATCAGAGTTCTTCGCGCTTTGGCAGGGCGGAAGCGCGCTCGAGCGAAGAAACCAACCGCGCTTGAGGTATTCTTCTTGCCATGGATGTTGTGGATTTGACCCGCCAACTGGTCGACATTGAGTCGGTGAGCGGCAACGAACGGCAGGTGGGCGATTGGCTCTACACCGAGCTCTCCCGTCTCGGCTACCAAGCAAGGAAGATGCCGGTCGAGGGAGAACGATCGAATGTGTTTGCCGTTTCTCCCCAGCGACCTCACCCCGCCATCGTGTTTTCCACTCACATGGACACGGTTCCGCCTTTTATCCCTTCCTCCGAGGATGCGACCCGGGTGTACGGCCGAGGCTCCTGTGATGCCAAGGGAATTATCGCCGCCCAGATCGCGGCCGCCGAACGCCTTCGCTTAGAAGCCATCGAGGTCGGCTTGCTCTTTCTGGTGGGCGAAGAACGTGACAGCCTGGGCGCGAAGGTGGCAAACCAGCAGGCTCCCGGAAATCAGTTTCTGGTCAATGGCGAGCCGACCGAAAATCGAATCGCGGTGGCATCAAAAGGGACCCTGCGGGTTGACATCGTCGCCCAGGGGCGCATGGCGCACTCGGCCTATCCGGAACTGGGTGAATCGGCCATCGACAAGCTGCTCAAGGTTCTCAATCGGCTCGAAGCCATGAAACTCCCGGTCGAGGAAGAAGTGGGGCCAACGACGTTGAACATCGGAGTGATCGAGGGTGGACGGGCGCCCAATGTGATTGCCGACCACGCACGTGCACAATTGCTGTACCGGCTCGTGGGTCCTGCGAACCTTCTGCGGCAACAAATTGCCGCGGCCGCAGCCGGGCTGGCAACGGTAGAATTCCTCTCCGAGACTCCCTTGGTGCGTTTGCGTACCCTCGGCGGGCTCCCCACGATGGTGGCGGCATTTACCACCGACGTTCCGGCGCTGACCAACTGGGGTGAGCCTCTGCTCATTGGGCCGGGCTCGATTCACGTGGCCCATACCCGGGACGAATACATCGAAAAAAAACAGCTGAGCGAGGCCGTCGATCTCTATTGCGGGATTGCCAGACGCCTTACCGAGAAAAATTGAAAAGGGCCGAACTGCACTCTGCTGATCGCAAAAGGGCGATTCTCAGTTGACTCAAGGCCCGAGTTTTTTTGACATCGGAGGTACCCGACACTCAGCTTCCTACGTGTATGTCGAACACGCCCGTCTCGACCTGGCCATGCCGCTTGACCTGCACGAACAAACGGTAGTCGCCGGGCTGGGGAAATCCATAGGGAAAAGAAACCTCAGCGGGCAGGGAATCGATCGGCCTTTGATTCATCGAGCTAGGCTCCATCGAATGATGCGCCATTGAATTGTCATCGGAGGGCAGACCGAAGTCTTTCTCCACGATCACCAACGATGCCATGGGCACGGAGCCAGCGGGATGGATGTGCGCAAAGACCGACAGATCCGAGCGAACGAACTCGGCATGACCGGCCATGCCCATGTAAGGTTCCAGGTCATTCACCGGTTGATGCTGGGCATCCTCGACGCGGAAGCGTAGCCAGGTAGCCGGTCCGGCTTTCAGCGCATTACCATCCTGTTCCCAGACCATGCGCCCGCCATCGGAAAGTTCGGCGACATGGACCGTCTGGCCGGAAGGTTCAAACCCCGATGCGACCGCCCGAGAGTCGTCGCCTGATAACGGTTCGCCCTTCACTTCCGGCAAATCGATTTCGCTGACTAGAGTCTCGGGGAACCCGGTTCCGCGGACAATGTCGGCAAAGATTTTGTATTTTCCCGCAGGAATTGCCGGCAACCGCATGGTGAACGATCCATCGCTCGTTTGCTCCGGATGCAAATGATAGAAGCGATCCATTGCCGGAACGCGGAGCAGAAAAACATGCATGAGGTGCCCGTGATCGGGAATCAGGCTCATCGACCATTGATTAGCGCGGGTCTTGTGCCAGAAATCTTCTTGGATGCGCAGCGTGAGCAGATCGGCCTCGTTATGCAACCGATCGAGGGACACACCGAGTGGCGGTATGCTGTAAATCATGGTGTGCTTGAGGTCGGCCGCCTGCACGTTCCACCACCAGTTGCCCAGCGTCAGGATGGTGACCACCAACCCAGCGGCCAGCAGCATGGCGATGCGCCCCAAACGACGATGTCGCGGGGAAGGAATCACCGCGGGCGCGAGCCCGCCTTCGCGCGCGGCTGCTCCGGCGATCGATATAATGCCGATCGAGAGAAACAGCATCAGCCCCAAGAGCAGAGCACCGAGGGCTTTTTCCATCGGCAAGGTGCGGCGCGCAAACACGGGGACGGGCACCGCCATTTTTCCGAGTCCTTGCGTTCCTGCCACCGCGAAACGCACTTCCCACGATCCTGATTCCATCAACCATACTTTGCCCGTGAACCATTGTGGATCCGCTGCGGAGGGTTCGAGGATATCCGATGCCGGCGGTAAGCCCTGATCTTTGCCATTCACGTAGACCGGCGCGACGCTGATGCTCGCGACCGTGCCCGAGGTGACGCGAACCTCGACCTGCGCGATTCCGGGCACCATGGCCGGTGGATTGATCGTTACCAACAGTCGGTAAGGACCGGCGGCGCCTTCAAAGTACACGTCGGGGCTGCCGACGTGCGCCAAGGCCAAGGGCGTTACCATCACAAGCAAAATGAATCGTCCGAAGGCCCGCACCCAAACCTCCTTGCCGCTCCAACCAGCCGGACGCGGCGTTCGCTAACGGCGGACACGGCGCATCCAGTCTCCCCAAAGCATGCCGATGCGCGCGGAAATGATGGTCGCTACGAGTGCGATGAGCATGCCGACCCAGAATTCAGTGCGCGTCTGCTCGTAGGCGCGCAGGGTCCACCCCAGGGGATACTGCGAAGGCGGAGTGCTATAGGGGAATTCGTTCATTGCGAAAATGCGGTTGCGCGCGTAGGGCGACATCATGAAGTAGGCGAATGGCCAGTTCACCGCCAGATTCACGGCCATGAATGCGCTACCGCCCACCGCCGCCCGCCACGTGTCGCCGCGGTAGGAGAAACGGTTGAGGACGAAGTCGAGCGCGATCGCCCCGGGAAGCACGAGCACCGGGAAACCCAGCGGCACCATGTGCGTGATCGGAGTGAACACCGGGCCCAGCTTTAGCTGGGCAGGGAAAAGGGGAAAAATCCAGTTTCCCGCGAGCCACAAACCCGTGTACATCGCAGCCAGAGTAGTCGCGGCCCAGCGGCGTCCGCAAGGGCGGCCAATTCCGACCAGCACGACGGGCATGGTCATTCCCAGCACGCGGTAGTAGATGGCGCTGTGCATTAGAGTCTGGTCGCCAATGTACTCAAGACCCAGCATCGTCAGCAGGCAGAGCAAGAGCGCGCCGTTATAGAGCAGCAGCCGGTCGAGTTTCGTGCGGCTTTCCCCCGTCGACTGATTCATTTGACTGGTCGTCAGGATGAGTCCGCCGAGGCCCATGGCAAAAATCCCAAGAATCAGCACCACGTGCGGCGGACTGAGGATTGTCACGTCCAAGCCGAACGAGTTGTGCCACCAGTTATCGAAGGGCGCAGAGGTCAGCATGCAGAAGCCGCCCCAAGCCGCTACGAATGCGCCCAACGGTCCGCGGAATCCCCAAACCTGCACGCTACTCTCTCGGGCCGCGAGGTTGCCCGAGAAGGTGGTGTGCAAGATTAAATACGCGCAGCAGAGCCCGGTGAGCACCGCTCCAAACTGGATGGCAAGGTGAGCCGGTGTCCAGAATGTGTCGCGGCCGATGCCCGTGTGCCAAGAGATATCCCAGTACAGACCGACCGTAGTCGAAGTCACCGCCACAGCGGACGTCCACACATACCAGGGCACGGCCGTGGCGCGGTTCCGAGACAACTCCGTTACGGCCGCAGAAGGCGGAAACGTGATCCTAGCGCTGTCTGCCACCAGGCACCTCCGGAGAGACTTCAGTTCGCGCGGAACCTAGACGGTCGACCCGATTGGGCGACAAACGACGACTGCGTCCAGGACCTCAACCGCATATATTGTCCAACACCGGAGCGCTCGGGGGCAAAAGCATACCATCGCTCCGCTACCCACAGAGGATGAGAGAAGCTTGAACATGGGACGTACGGGGCGGACCGAGATTCCCTGGATCGGGTTCGAAAGTCGAGACCGGGCATGGACATACGGATAGCCCGCGACCGCCGGCAGTTTACGCCCACTTCGGTCGGGGACGTGGGTCGCAGAGGGCGTTCGAAGCCCGGCACCGGATAGGGCGAGCGTAATGTCGTCGGTGCCTTCTCGGAGGTTGGATGGAATGGTGGCAGCCTGGGCTATCTGGGCCCTGCGCAACTTTGACCCAAAACCATTTAAACTGAAGCGATGTCGACCGGAACCCCGAATTCGCTCTCGAAGTCGTCTTCTGCGTACTTGCGTTCGGCCATGCACCAACCCATCCGATGGCAGGAGTGGGGAGAGGAGGCGTTTCGTCAAGCGCAACGGGAGAACAAACCGATCTTGCTCGATATCGGCGCGGTCTGGTGTCACTGGTGTCACGTGATGGACCGGGAATCCTATGACAGCCCGGAAATTGCCCAAATCGTGAATGAACGATTTGTTGCCATCAAAGTCGATCGCGATGAGCGGCCCGACATTGACAGCCGCTACCAAATCGCCGTCAGCTCGATCAGTGGGCAGGGTGGCTGGCCGCTAACCGCGTTTCTGACGCCGGAGGGCAAACCGTTCTACGGCGGAACCTATTTTCCTCCCGAAGACCACTACGGGCGGCCTAGCTTCAAACGAACGCTCGTGGCGATCGCCGACGCTTACCGCGAAAAGCACGGCGACGTGGTGGAGCAGGCAAAACTGGTCGAAAGCGCGATCTCCCAGGCGGAATCCTTCCCCGGCGGGAAGGCTCACTTTTCGTCGACCATCATGGATCGGATCCTCGAATCGATTCTGAAGATGTTCGATGCCGACCACGGGGGATTCGGCAACGCGCCGAAGTTCCCGCACTCCGCCGCCCTTGACCTCGTCATCGATCAGTATGTCCGATCGAACGATGAAGAGCTTCGTCGCGTATTTGTGACCACCCTAGAAAAAATGGCGCGAGGCGGAGTTTACGATCACCTGGCGGGCGGATTCCACCGTTATTCGGTTGACCAGAGCTGGATTGTTCCGCACTTTGAGAAGATGTGCTACGACAACTCCGAGCTGCTCAAGAATTACGTGCATGCCTATCAGGCGACAGGCGAAGAGTTTTTTGCCGACGTGGCCCGCGACATCATCCGTTGGATGGACGGGTGGCTGAGCGACCGCGAGCGGGGCGGCTTCTACGCCTCACAGGATGCCGATTTTTCCATGGATGATGACGGCGACTACTTCACCTGGACTCGGGCCGAGGTCGAAGCGGTTTTGACGCCCGAGGAGGCCGAGGTCGCGAGCTTACGTTATGACGTCAACGAAATCGGAGAAATGCACCATCATCCCGCCAAGAATGTTCTCTACATCCGGGCTGCGGTGGAGGAAATCGCCCGACGGCTGCGACTGACGCCCGCTGAAGTCGAAACGCTCCTCGCGTCAGCGAACGAGAAGATGTATGCCGCGCGATTAAAGCGCCCCACTCCGTATGTGGACAAGACCGTGTACACCGGGTGGAACGCACTCTCGATCTCAGCTTACCTCGAAGCTGCCAAGGTGCTCGGACTCGACGCGGCCCGGCAGTTTGCTCTTCGCTCCCTGGATCGCGTTTTGGCGAGCCGGGAAAAGAGCGGGGAACTCCTCCACCTGCTGGCTTATTCTGACCCCGACGCCTCCCCGCGCCATATTCCGGGTGGGCTCGACGACTACGCGTTCACGGCAGTGGCATGCCTGGATGCCTATGAATCCACCGCTGACTTGAGTTATTTTGCGTTTGCACGGCGCATTGCCGACACCATGCTCGATCTTTTCTTCGACCCGGTTGACGGAGGATTCTTCGATACTGCCCGCACCCTGCCCGGCGAAAGATCTCTGGGCATTCTCGGTACGCGCCGCAAGCCCTTTCAAGATTCCCCTACTCCCGCCGGAAATGCTGTCGCCGCGATCGCCCTTCTTCGACTCCATGGGTACACCGACGACCCAACTTACCGGCAAAAAGCGGAGCAGACGCTTGAGGTTCTGGCCGGAGTGGCTGGACAATACGGGCTATTCGCGGCTACCTACGGCATCGCCGGGCTGCATTTCTCGCAACCTCATACCCAGGTTGTTGTCGTCGGCAACGGCCCAACCGCCGCCGAACTCTACCGTCAGGCGGTAAGTCCGTTCTCTCTCACCAAAGCTGTGCTGAAGCTCGATTTCAATGAGGTGGTTCCCGAGAACCTTCCTCCCGTCCTGGGCCAAACCGTTCCTCAGTTGCCGACCGTGCGAGAGCATGGGACGGCAGCGATCCTGTGCTCGGGCTTCTCGTGCCAGCCTCCCGTTTCTGAACCGGAAAAACTCGGGCGCCTGCTGCGCGAGGCCTTGCTAGCCAACCGCGTGGCCTGAAAAGGAAAAAGGCTAGCGCCGTTTCTGCGGTCACTAGCCTTAAAACGTTTGGCACATCGAAGAGGAGCACCAACCTTCTTCGATTGTGACTAAGTCGCTGATGGATGCGGCGGCTCGAGAGGTATCGGCGCCTCATCCGCGATCGCGATCGTCGGAGTTACCAACGCCGCACCAACGCAAAAGAACCCTACCACGAAGACAAAGGTCCTCAGCGCACGTCTCATACATTTCTCCTTGTGCGGATTCCCTGGGAGCGGAAACCCTTACTGGCGAGGAATTATAAAAGGCATGTCAAGCACAGCGGTGCATTTTCGACCCGCGACGGGACCCCGACACCGATTGTGTTTGGCGCCGTCGATCCCACGCTTCCAATGCCTGGATTGAGTGGGGGGCTTAGAATCGCGGCCTCAATCAAGCGCGCAACGAAGGAGAAGCAGAGAGAGGAGGTTCGACCTCGGGAGCGGGTCGACCTTCGGCTGCTTGATATTCGAGGTGCTCGGGATCCTTCGCGTTACGCGAGAGAGCGCGGTCGACCATCCGTTCGAACATAGGGATCAGAGAATCGGCAGGGGCAGGGTGCTGCAAGTCGCTCAGGCTTTGTTCCCAGCGCTGCGATACCAGCGCCGTCCCAATGTTCTGGGGGGAAGCAACTTTGCTGGCCGCGTATGCCAGCCACACCAAAATGCTGCAGCAATACAAAGACATGTTGGCGAGCACGAAGACGGGGCCGCTGATCTCGCCCCCGCTATAAAGGGCGTTTCCGGTTAACTGTGTGCCCGCAAGCACTCCCAATCCGAGGGCGATGCCGAAGCTAGGTTGTTTCCAGGAAACCGACAAGTACCTGGAAAAAATCATCAGGAACAGGACCAATCCGCACTGAATGACGCGCACGCATCGCTGCATGGTCAAAAGAGCCACGATCAGAGGAGATTGCCCGGTCGGGCTTGAGACTGCGACCACTAAGGCCACAATCATCATGACCAAGGCGGCCCATTTAAAGAGGACAGTCCCAAGGTCTCTCAGCATGTGGTAGGGGCGAAATACGTCGACGAAGATCTCGTGGATAACGAGGAAACTGAATGTCAGCCCGATGGTGGAGGCGATCCAGTAGCTGTAAAAATATACGTTGTAGTTCGCATATTGATGAATTGGAAACAAAACTGCGAAGTGTACCAGCTGGAAAACCACAAAGGAAAAAAATACCGGGAATTTGCGATACAGCCTACGCCAAACTAGCGCTGCGGCCAGGAGCAGCTCGAGGACCGGGTGGGAAATCCAGAGCACGAGCTGGATCTTGGGATTCACGAGGTCCTCACAGTTTGCCCAGGGCCGAAAGTAACCCTACTCAGACACTCTAGTAACCTAAGCATCTCGGAGCGGTTGGTCAACGAACCAAAGTAACCTGTCGGGGGTTACCACAGGAAGAGGAGCACGATCACCTGAATAAGGGCACGAGCACTTGCTAAACGGCGTGTTGCCAGGGCCTGGACGGGCAAAAGCACGCCTTAAATCTGTGCCTGGATATAGGCGCGCATCATCCGCACCTCAAAATCCTTCTCTGTCAAGTCGTGCAATAGAACATCGCGGAGCGAAACCATCGCCAGGAGTTGTTTGCCATCACAGATCGGCAAATGACGGAAGCCGTGGCGGCGCATCAGGATCATACAATTCTCGACGGTTTCCCCAGGGCTTACCGTCAGTGGATCTTGCGTCATTACTTCTTCGATGCGAGTGCTGTGCGGGTCCCGGCCTTCTGCCACCACCCGTCTCATCAGGTCCCGTTCGGAGAAAATGCCCACGATGACACCGTTGCGAAGCACCGGCACGGCACCGATATTCCGGGCCACCATGGCTTCGACGACCGCAAGCACCGTCTGCTCCCCGTCCGCTCGGTACGTGTCTTGCTGGTTAATTAAATCGTAAATACGCATTTTTCACCCCTCGACCACACGCGTGCGGGCGTGAGTATATGACGAAACCGCTCGGTTGCCTAGTGGGGAAATACGTAAGCGCCTGAGGTCCAAACCGCTAAAACCGGGAAATGGATGGGTTCCATCGACTTAGGGATCGTCTGGCGAGATTGGTACTTCAGACCAATCTTATCTGCCCTGTCCCAAGAATACGAAGTAGGAACAAGCCCAGAGGACAGTCGGAATCGTCCCGCGGGGGCGGGCGGTAAGAATAATATTGTAATCGTCGGAAGGTCGAAGGCCATCGAGCGCCGAAGCGGAGGGCCCGGGTTGGACGGTGGCCAGGTAGGCAAGAAAACGATAGATATCCTGTTCTCCCGCATAGTCTTGTGCCACAAAGGAAATCTCCGTGTTCTCATTCGAAAAGTGCCAGCCAAGCGAGGCCGCCAGGCCTATCGCGTCTTCATACTCCTTTTCCGGAATCAGGCCGCTTGGCGGGTTATCGAACACAATTCGCAGCTTCCGCTCGTCTTCCCGGCTAAACTCCCGCACTTTCAGCGAACCCGACTTGGCCGTAGCCTTCCAGTCCACGTGCCGCGCCGAATCCTCCGGCATGGATTCACGAATGCGATAGAGATCGTAGCCGCGCCCACGGGCAAAGGTCTCAAATTCTCCTCGGATGATGGGTAGCACCTCAAAGAAGTCATCCGGCGGTTCTATGGCCGGGTACACGGTGATTTCGCGGGCCAGAGGCACGCGGCGGGTCTTGGTCAGGAAGGCGAACGGGAAGCGGGTCGCCAAGCCGAAGCCCTCTTGCCGGTAGGTTCCCCGGCGATCGAAACGAAGCTCCAAATCCGCCCGCAGTTCACCTCGAGAAGGAATGTAAGGGAAGTAAGCGCTGCCCTCGAAAATACCGGGGTGAGACTGAGGGTTTCCCTGCGGCCGACTATCCTTCAGTGGAATCCATTTTTTCTTGGCGCGGCGGACGGGAGCCGGAGCGGGGGCTCCCGGTGCCGATTGCCCGCGGGAGCCGTGTCGGGGTTTGTTCACCGGCACTACATGAACGGAAAACGACGGAATGAGGCGCCGCTCGTTCCGCAGCACAATTCGTCCGACTGTGGTTCGCCCCGCGAACAGGTGGTCGGGCAGGTGGATGTCCAGTTGGAGATCGCGTAATACCGCAGCCGATGCGACTCCTGAGACCAGGATGGCTGCCAACATCGCAGCCACCACGATGTAGAGCAGATTGTTCCCCGTGTTGAGGGCTGCGATTCCGATCAGCAAAACCAGGAGCACGTAGACAATCCCTACGCGGGTGACCTCGTAATCTAAAGCGTCGCGAATCCGGGCCTCGGTCACCCGACGTGCCAGGTAGGGCACAGTGGTAAGCCCCACCAGGGTGGCGAGCAACAGGGCACCCGACGCCAGGATCAGGGTTGCCCAAAGATTTCCCGACTCTCTCGACACGGTCGAGAATAAGGCGGCCGCGAAGGCCAGGATCAACCCCACGATGGCCATAAGGAAGCGGACCCATACTTCGGGGATATGAGCGTCGAGCCAATGGGATAGCGGATTTCTCAGCACGGGTGCCGCGGGGTTCGGTTTGGAAGAAGTTTGAATCCGATGGCTCCTTGGTGGAGGTTAGCACCACGGCCGAGAGGCATCAATTCTCTTCGGTGATCTCCTCAGTGAACAGACACGGTTGGCTCGCCGCGGCGCAGAAACTCCAGAATCGACTGGTTAAACTCCTCGGGAGCTTCCTCATAAGGAAGGTGTCCTGCACCGGCGATTATGCGGAGCCGGCAGTCATCAAACTGCTGACGCAAGGGAATGGCGGAAGCGGGGTCTACGGCACCATCGCGGCTGCCCCACACGAGGAGGGTAGGGATGCGGGAAATCCGGGGCAAGACCGACTTCAGCAAGCGCAGATCCCGATTCCAGGAGCGAAGCACGGTCAGGGCGTAACGAAACGGGTCGGGGCGGAGCAAGGGCTCCAAATAGCCGTCGACTGCTTCCGGACGGATCCGCCGACTGTCCCCATATAAGCGTCGAAAAAAAAATTCCTGCAGGGTTCTGAGCCGGGGTGCCGCTCCGAGGAGCACCGGCATTGGCAGTACGCGGCTCAGGAAGACTGACAAGACCTTCCCACGGGCAGACCAGGGATTCACCGGGGCGACCAGAATCAATGCCCGTATCCGTTCCGGAGCCATCGCGGCTGCCATGATCGCAACCGCCCCCCCATGCGATGTGCCCAAGAGATTGCAGTCCTCGATGCCGGTTACGTCCATAAAGCGAAGAAGCCGTTTGGCCTCGGCTTCGAGGTGACAGTCCATGCCCGGCGGAGAATCCGAGAATCCGGCA
>Ga0187783_10001171_pt1 | contig 19357 bp, 16 predicted proteins | sample 1015_SJ02_MP02_2_FD_132471 | JGI IMG/M metagenome (GOLD analysis project Ga0187783, IMG submission 132471) | Tropical peat soil microbial communities from peatlands in Department of Meta, Colombia - 1015_SJ02_MP02_20_MG | ecosystem: Environmental > Terrestrial > Soil > Wetlands > Peat | place...
CCGCGCGCAATCAGTATTTTCCGCAATCTCGCCTGGCGTTTATTGATCCTTGAGGTATGGTCGAACGTACATCGGGTCAGCCCCAATGCTGGTTGAGGGGCTCGTCAGCACCATCATCCCCGTCCACAACCGGCCCGCGCTGTTGAGGGAAGCGGTTGCGAGCGTGCTTGCCCAGACCTATCGGCCGATCGAGGTTATCGTTATCGATGACGGGTCAACCGACGAAACAGGGCACGAAGCGGAGGCCTTGGCGGAGCGTCATTCAGAAGTTCGTGCGATCCATCGTCAGAATGGGGGTCCTGGCGCTGCACGTGAGACAGGCCGGCTCGCAGCTTCTGGCGAATTCATCCAACATTTGGATAGCGACGATCTCTTACTTCCACGAAAATTCGAACTTCAGGTTGCTGGCTTGCGAGAATTCAGCGATTGCGCCGTCTCCTACGGAAAAACGCGCTTCTACGCTTTCGGGGACCGCCCCACTGATGTGGCATGGAAGCGGACGGGGGAGCAGATTTCGACGATGTTCCCTTCGTTTTTGCAGTCACGTTGGTGGGGCACATCGACAGCCCTCTATCGACGCGCGCTAACAGACTCGGCGGGTCCTTGGACTGATCTGAGGACTGAGGAGGATTGGGAATATGATTGTCGGATTGCTGCTAAAGGTGTGCGCTTATGCTACGTTAATTCGTTTGTGTCGGAAGAAAGAGTCATTACTGGGATACATCTGAGCGTTGGAGGAACTAGCAATCCCGAAAAGTTGAGGGACCGAACGACTGCCCATAGAATGATTGTAGAACACGCGTTGGCAGCGGAAATTTCTTTCAGTACCTTCGAAATGCAGCATTTTGTGCGCGAACTTTTCCTTTTAGCGCGTCAGTGCGGTGCGGCCGGACTTGCCCGAGATGCGCAGACTTTGTTCGAGTTGGCGCGGCAGACCTCCAAGGCCGGGCGGAACCGCGGCTTAGACTTTCTTCTATACGGAGCGGGAGCTCGCCTTCTGGGCTGGCGCGCAATGGGGCGCTTGGCATGCCGCTTAGATCATTTCAGGGCATGAGAAGCAAGCCTGAGGTTTCTGTTGTAATGAGCGTTTACAACAGCGCTTCTGACCTTGGCGTTACCATCGACAGCATCTTGTCGCAGGAAGAAGTAGAGTTTGAGTTTATCGTTGTGAATGATGGCTCAAATGACAAGTCGGGGCAGATCCTGAATGAGTATGCGCGACGCGACGGCCGACTGCGTGTTATTCACCAAGAAAATAGCGGGTTAACACGCGCCTTGATCCGCGGATGTCATGTTGCTCGGGGCGAGTTCATCGCTAGGCAAGATGCGGGGGATATCTCCCTGCCGGGGCGATTGAAAAGCCAAGTAGCGATGTTAAGGGAGCAAAAAGGTTGTGTATTTGTTTCTTGTTGGACCGACGTCGTGGGGCCGAACGGCGAGTTTTTATACACATCGCGTGGTACGGGCTTGGCGTCTAGCCCAATTAATATTCTGTTGCCGCAAACAGAGTGGAGTGTTGTTGATGGCCCGACCCACCACTCGTCCGTGATGTTTCGAGCAAAAGAATATGTTTTGTGCGGCGGTTATCGGCCTGAATTTTATTTTGGTCAGGATTGGGATCTTTGGTATCGGCTGGCCGCCCTCGGGACTTTTTGTACACTTCAGACGACTTTGTGCGTATGTCGATTTAAATTAGGATCAGTAAGCGGTTCGTATAAAGACGACCAAGATCAATTTTCACAACTGTGCGCAAAGGCGATGTTGAGGCGCGCAAGCGGAGCCTCTGATGAACCTGTGTTAGCCGAGGCACGACAACTCTTATCGTCCTTGAAAAGAAAAATGAGACGGCATAATGACGCGGCAGCAAACTACTTCATCGGTAAGTGCCTATTGAAGAACGGCAATGGGGCGGCCGTTGGATATTTGATGGCAGCGATCAAGGATGATCCATTGCATATGAAGGCATGGGTGAGTTTAGCGCAATCTTTGCTACCATTTGCCAAATATGTTGGTCCAAATCCAAACAGCGGAGCTGCAGGACGGAGTTGCAAGCTCTAACGCACTCCGAAAGCTCGGCCACACGGTGAACCATGTTTGTGGATTATTTGTTCCACCACATAACACATCTCAATCTCGTGTGTTTGAACTCCCGATAGCATAGAGAAAGGCATTTAGAAGGCGAACCAATATAATGACCGGCGCGAGACTGAACGCAGCGCCCCTCTCGGCCGTAGGCGCCTAATCCGGTTTTAAGAAAACTTCCGAGCGATTTTGCAGCGATCGATATCCGAAGGTGGCAGCGGCCCGCTGTTGAGTCGAGTCGGTTAGAATCAAAAGGTGCCAAGTCTGCAAGCGTTGGGAGGGGCAATGGTTGCACTGGAAGGTTCAGTGGCGGCTCTAAATGCCTTGCGGCCTTCCTAGTATCGGCCGCTGCTTTGGTGAATCTCAGTGTGTATTTTTCTTTAGAGGTCGCGCCCACGACTGGAAGGCATTAAGATGAAGCCTGTAATTAAGTTAGCCTACTCGGATTTCTGGCCAGAGTTCAACCGAGAGACGGATTATTTTACCCGGATTATCCGCCGCCATTACACAGTCGAGTGGAGCGATCAGCCCGACTTCCTGATTTATTCCGTCTTTGGGTTCGAGTATTTGCATTACCGGTGTGTTCGGATCTTTTACACAGGAGAGAATGTCCGGCCCGATTTCCGGGATTGCGATTACGCTTTCTCGTTTGATTATCTAGATCATCCTGAGCATTACCGCCTGCCGTTTTACGCATATCGCATTGCGGGTGCAAATCTGGAGGAGCCAAGCCGAGATTTCGAGGCTGAACTGGCGCGTAAGACGCGTTTTTGTACCTTTGTGTATTCGGATTCTTCCGGAATTCGCCGTAACCGATTTCTGAAAAAACTGTCGCGCTACAAGCGAGTCGATTCGGGCGGCAATTACCTCAACAACGTGGGAGGTCGGGTGGCAGACAAGATTCCATTCCTGCGTGAGGGAAAATTTACCATCGCGTTTGAGCATACTAGTTATCCGGGATATACCACTGAGAAGATTACCGACGCGCTGATAGCTGGAACGTTGCCGATTTATTGGGGAAACCCCCTGATCAACCGTGAGTTCAACACGGGTCATTTCCTGAACGCGCATGATTTCAAAAGCGACGACGAGTTGATCGAGCGGATCGTTGAACTGGATCGTGATGATGAGCAGTATCTTGCGGTGATGCGTCAGGCCGTATTTCCAGGCGGCGTGGACAGTCCGTCCAGTCGTGAGGCGAATATTCTGGCTCAGTTTGATCGTATCTTCGCGACGCCCGTTGTCCCGGTTGCATTGCGCCGCGAGTGGGCGCGTACATGGGACCGTCAGATTCGCCCGCTTGCACGCCGCGTGCGTAACCGGTACGAGCGGGAGCGTCCTTGGCCTCACGTAAAATACGCTTTTGCGAATTTAAAATTCCCTCGCTGGCTTGAAAAACGTGAACGTTAACGCGTGTCGCCGAACTTTCGGGTGACCGCTACCGGAGGTTATGTCAGAATTCTGAGCCGCAGACGGCGTTAGGTGAAGTTGAATGAAGATCTTCATTCCAACGGCAGCTGAATGTAAGCTCGCCACTATATATGACGGTTGTGTAGCTGCATTTCGTAAACATAATGGAGATAAGGGTGTTTCTTGGGTTTCCGATCCTAATTCGGCAGATATCATTATACTGTTTGAGGAATGGGACACTCGTTTTTGGCAGCATTCCAAGACTTTGAAATCGGATCCGTTTTTTAGAGTGTATTGGAATCGCATTTTTACGATAAATTGTGATGACTTGGGGCGAGGATTTTTGCCTGGTTGTTACACTTCTCTCAACAAATCAAACTTCGAACCTCAACTCCATCGAGCTTGCGCATATCCGTACACCTATAATCAGTTCGTGGCGAGCTCATCTTCGCGTGAGTATCGTGCCAGCAAATGGCTTTTTTCTTTCCGAGGGACGGATGCTTCTAATCCTATACGTAGGAAGCTGTTTCGGTATTTTGCGACGGACCCGCGAGCGAAATTAGTCCGAACTCTGACGCAATTTCACAGCCATTCGGTCAAGGAAAAGCAGGAGTATGTTGACGATATTCTACTAAGCAAGTTTGCACTTTGCCCCCGCGGTTGGTCCCCCACAACATACCGGTTGTTTGAGGTGATGGAGCTAGGGTGCTGTCCGGTGATTATTTCTGACGACTGGATTCCCATTGATGGGGTGCCATGGGACCAATGTTGCGTAGTAATCAAGGAAAGGGACTTACCTTATTGCGCGGATATCTTGACACAGCAGGAACCGAACGCGGAACGTCTGGGGAGGGCAGCTCGGGACGTCTGGGAGGCACATTTTTCCGAGCCAAGGAAGTTCCGCGCGATGCTGGAGTCAATCCTTGAACTGTGGGGGAGAAGTAGCGGCGATTGGCACGATTACAGGGAACGATGGTCCTCGTGGCGCTTTCACTATTCAAACGAGTGGCTACCTCATCAAAGGTTAGCCAGAAGGATTGGACGGGAGCTGGATGCCATACAAAATTCTCTCTGCTCAGGACTCAGAACGCTTTATCGCCAAGCCGATCCAGGATCTGCCATGACGAAGCAGTCCGGCCGCGGTTCTTGATTGATACTTGCCCTATCGTTCGACAGTGCAGCAGTATTCCAGAATGAATGAATAAAGGTTGACCATATAAAGGCATCTGGTGTTTTCGGTTTGAATGGAGAATTGGTCGCATAACATTTTGGATGAATCGGTTTCGAAGCTTGCCACGTGCAATTTCTCTACATCGGGACGTTTCACGGTGTACCATTATTAGCCGCTATTTCGCATGAATGGCTTGCGCAGTTGGGAATAGGACGAGTTTTCTATTCGGATAGCCGAACGGTAAGTGGATCGGATACCCTGGGTCAAGACAGGGGATTGGCGAAAAGCGGCAAATTTCGCCGTCCAGGCAATTGAGAATCGTGAAGAATCGAAATTTCTGCCGAAGTGCCAAAGACCCAATGAGTTACAGTTGGCGCAGGGTTGCTATCGAAACGGCGTGAAACATTGCTGACCATTGTCGTTCCAACCTACTGTCGTGATGGAGTTCTGCTGGAAACTCTGCAGCATCTCTTTGCACAAAATCCTCCAGCATCGGAGATTATCGTAGTCGACCAGACGGACAAGCATAACAGTCAGGTCTCCTGTACTCTGGGTACGTGGCAGGTATCAGGCCGGATACGATGGTTGCGATTAAAAGAGCCTAGCATTCCGGGAGCGATGAACCGTGGACTGCTCGAGGCGATTTACCCGACGGTGTTATTTCTTGATGACGATATCATCCCACATTCAGGGCTAATTGAGGCGCATGTGAGCGCATTGGAAAAAACAGGCGCGGCGCTTGTGGCTGGTCGTGTCGTTCAACCGTGGCAAGCTGGCCGAGATTTCTTGAACGGGCACGATTTCCACTTCGCCTCTCCTCGACCAGCATGGATCTCAGACTTCATGGGAGGAAATTTTTCAGTACGTCGCGACACTGCATTGCAGCTCGGGGGCTTTGACGAACAATTCGTGCGCGTCGCCTATAATTTTGAGACAGAATTTGCATATAGGCTTCGCCGCAGCGGCCACCGGATCTACTATGAGCCGGCGGCACTCATTGATCATTTACGGGTCAGCACTGGCGGCACACGAACGTTTGGGGATCACCTGAGGAGCCATTGGCCCCATCATGCAGTGGGAGCCTATTATTCGATTTTACGCACGTGGTCAGGTTGGCAGAGCTTAGTCCGTTTCTTATGTCGTCCGCTGCGCGCTATTTCCACACGGCATCACTTCTGTAAGCCATGGTGGGTCCCGGCGACCCTCCTCGCGGAATTTTTGGGAATGTTTTGGGCGTTACTGCTGCTAGCGCAAGGACCTCGTTATTTGGATTCCAGCAAATGACGACTGAGTTGGCTATTTCGCTGGTTGCTGTTCCAGCTTTCTGGGCATTCGCGGAATGGCGCTTAGGCCTATTGTTGAGTCTGGCGACAGCTATTCTCCAGGACCCCCTGAGAAAGCTCACACCGCATCAACCCGTTTTATTTGTCGGGTTTGTGGGAGTGGTGTTTGGGGCAGCCTGCGTTGGAGCCTGGGCTCGGGGGGTATCGTTAGGTCCGAGTAGCATATTCAGTCGATACCGGCAGTTCGCGATGCCTTCGTCGCTCTTAGTGCTGCTGATAATACTAGAAGCATTCAACGCTTATTTTCGTTTTAACAATCTGATAATGCCGCTTATTGGGCTATTGACGTATGTGATGCCATTGCCATCGATTGTCTTGGCATATCAGCTGGTTTCCCGCCAAGGTGAGTTCCGCATTATTCAGTTTATGAAATGGTACATTGTTTGTATCAGCCTAACGTTAACAACAGTCTATTTGGAATTTTCAGGTTACCAATTGCCGGTGCTTGGACAGGTGGGTCCAAAATTCATAGTATATGGCGACTCCGTTGGATTGCTTTCATACTCAGGGCTATTCCGAGCTTCCGAGATCGCAGCATGGCATTCGATGACGGCAGCGTGTTTTGTTGTGCTATTGTTATTCTTGAGAAGAACAAATTTTGCACGATTTTTGACTGCTGCCATCGTTGTTGCGCTTCTTATAGGAGTCGGGGTTCTGACGGGGCGCCGGAAAATTGTTATCGAGTTCGCGGTCTTCATGAGCACTTATCTCGTTCTTTGGGTTATCCTCGAAAAGGGTGCAGGTAAACTAGCTGTCATCGCGATGATTACTGTCGCAGTGTTCGTGTATACAATGTTTGCAGCACAGCTGCGAGACAGTGTTCCGCAGCTAGATATATACAAAGATTCGGCAGCATATTCGAGCTACGTTCATCGTAGCCAAAGTGTTTTCCAAGATGCACCGTCGCGGTTCGTTGAGCTAGGAATCGCGCCTGTAATGTGGGCGTATTACGGGTTTGGCCCATTCGGCGCCGGCCTGGGAGTTGGGACCCAGGGCGCGCAATACTTCGGGGGAGGGGGAGCGAACGCAGGGGCAGCGGAAGGAGGGTTAGGCAAGATCACGCTTGAGCTGGGCATACCCGGTATTTTTGTGATAGGATGGATGGCTTTTTTGTTGTTGCGGTATGTCTGGGGGGTCATGCGGGTTACATCTCAATATTCGCCAAAAATAGCTCGACTTACTATAGGTCTTTTCAGTTTTCTCGTGGCCAACGTGGCAGGTTTCTCGGTAGCCACGCAGGCATTTGGTGACTTGTTTGTATTGTTGATCTTGAGCTGGACGGTCGGTTGTCTATTAGCTGCTCCGGTACTGGTGGAACGCGAAGTCCTTGCCCGACAGCTGCCGGCTCCTGAAGAGGTTACTCCTGTATCCCGGCCGCAGACTGCTTGATCACGCATACGTCGTTCGAGTTCGCAAAGAAACTGCGCCCGAATGGAGCCGCTTTTCTTCACCATTTCCAACCTGGGCGAGTTATTCGCCGCATTAAGGTGTGGCGTCGGTCATTCGGTTCGCGCACCGAGTTTCGAGTCGCGAAATCGTTGCAACTCTTGAAGCTGAACGTAAACGAAACTTAACATTACAATATGCTTATCGACAAGTGCCTAGCTTCGATCGGAAGCAGATGCGAAAATTCCGGCATTATACCTCCAGTGACCATTGTGGTTCCGATCTACGGTGACTTGCCTACGCTGACATCATGTGTCGAGTCACTCAAGCACAACGTAGACCTGAAGCGAAATAGTGTGCTGCTCGTCAACGATTGCGGGCCGGATGCCAGCGCCATCGAGGCGGGCCTGCTCGTTCAGATCAAGGATTGGGATTCGATTCAGTACGCGAGGAACGACAGGAACATTGGATTCATTGGCACATGCAACCGTGCTGTGATGGAGCTTGACACGACTGATAACGATATCCTGCTGCTTAATAGCGATACCGTGACGACCCCCGGCTTTCTAGAGGAACTTTCGGCCGTGCTTCACCTGTCGCCGCTCCACGGCATTGTATGCCCGCGGAGCAATAATGCGGTGATAGCAAGTTTTCCTCACAGTCAGCGGGACCCGTCAACTGCCCGTGATTTTGCTAGAGCCGCGGAGGTGCATGCCGCGCTGTCGGCCACGATCCGACGCTACAGTGTGTCACCGATCGTACACGGATTCTGCATGCTAATTCGCCGAGAAGTGATTGCGAAGCATGGGCTTTTCGACGAGGTTTTCGCGCCGGGCTACTGCGAGGAGTATGACTTCTGCATGCGCGTGAATGAATTCGGATACTCATCCATTATCGCCAACCGCGCCATCGTATTTCACGCGGGCTCCTGTAGTTTCGTCGGAGCAACTCGCCGCGCGTTGCTTTCCGCGCACGATAGGCTACTCCGGCACCGCTATCCCTTCCTAATGAAGGCAGTGGAGGCATACCTATTTCTTGACCGCGACCCGGTGGATGCGTTCGCTGATGCACTCGTACCAGCGGATAAGGTTCGACGTGTGCTTGTGGACATCGATGCCATTCCGGCCGCCGGATTGCCGGACGACACGAGCGCGTTGCTCGCGGCGCTGCAGGAGGCGTCTGATCCGGCTCGCCTGGTGGTCAGCGTGTCGACTCCAGACGACCAGCAAGACAATATTGCGGCCCGGTACGCCTCGCTGCGGGTCATTCGTCAGTCGCGACTCGATGGATTGTGGGACGTTGCAGTCGCCTCAGGTGACATGATATCGCTTACCCAGCTCATCCGTCTGAACCGGGTCAGCCCCCGGTGGGTCTTCACTATTACCGGCATCGGCGACGTGCGCACGTGGCGCACGCGTGCGGCGAATTCATCGATCAAGGCACTCCTGCAGGATGCCATCGGGCACGCCGACGGGGTTATCGCGCTGCGCAGCGGCCTAGCGGCCGAGCTTGAATCATATGCCGGCGGCGCAATTCCCCTTCTTCCTAGTAGTATTGTCGAGCTCTCCGCAGTTGGCCCCGACCGAATCGTCCAGGAGGTCGTCGAACGGTACGGACGGTCGGCCATCGACATCGAACGCCTGCGCGCACGATGGGACTACTTCGCTCGGATGCGCTCCTACGAGGGCTACCCCGAAGACGAGTCGTTCATCCGTCGTCTCGTTCGACGGGCCGAGTACGCAGCCCCCCGTGCGGTCAGCTACGCGAAGGACGTGGTTCGCAAGTTCCGGCGATCACGGTTGGAACAGGGAACATGAGAACTGTCGAGGGCGCTTTTTCCTAACGTTTCGGGGAGGCTTAATCCCGAAGAGCCCACGTGATACGGGGCGACACCTCGCCAACTCAGCCCCCGTTTCCAAAATCACGCCAGAGCACACAATGTTTCACAAGGTGCGCGATATCGCCTTCGTCTGGCAACTAGCAAAGAATTGGCGGTCGGACTGGGGCGGTGCGTTGTTCTGGTGCCCAAAGGCCTTGTATCTGCAGCTGGTCTTCAACACGCTCCTGCTCTTCAACGTCCGCCCCGATACGAACCACTTCGTAACGCAGGTCTCGCCGTACGCCCAAGGCAAGCGCCTGACCATATGCGGCCGACGCTGGCCCGGATCGACACCGGCGGCGTGCTGATCGAGATTTATTGACTAAGCCTGTTCGGCGCGCCCGCGCCAGTCTGGCCGGCGGTCGGTGCCCCTATCGGACATTTCTGATCAGGGCTTGGAAATATCAATATGGCAGGGATACGTCAGTCGGAGCGGGATCGTCGATCGCATACTGACTAGATAAAATAAGATCGAAAGAAAAAGGTTCGGAGCCTGTGCGTCTCACCATGCTTTTGCCAATTATGCAAAGCAGAACTAGAGCACACGGGTAACGACTGTAGACTCGGAGCAACCCACCTACGGTTACGCGGAAGCGGTGGCGTGGTGATGGGGAATTCGTCTTCCGACCTAGAGATAGAAAGCGGCTCTTGCCTCAGAGCCATCGTTACTCATGAATTACCGGCAAGCAAGTTTCAAGAGGCTATTCACTCGCTTTCGGCGAGCTCCGCCGACCATTCGCCCGATCGAGCTAGATTTTAGCGCGGCAATTCCCTTTGATTATCATCCAGCGGCACACACTTCTGCCCTTGGGCTTGCCGTGATCTGCCACATCTTCTATGCTGATATGGTAGCTGAATTCGGACGGTATCTTCAAAATATTCCCTTTCCTTTTGACCTTTTCATTTCAACTGACACCGAGTCCAAGGAAGCGGTGATTAGACGATTTTTCGCAAATTGGATGAAGGGCAGTATCGATATTCGTTTGGTAAAGAACCAGGGGCGAGATATCGCCCCCAAATTCGTCTCGTTTCGAGATGTGTATTCGAGCTATGAATACGTTCTTCATCTCCATTCAAAAAGAAGTGATCACGCGGGCTTCCTCGCGAATTGGCGAGGATTTCTTCTAAATAACCTAATCGGATCGACGGATATTGTTAACAGCATCTTCGCTGCTTTTTCGCATTGTCCAAGACTCGGAATTATCGCGTCGCAGCATTTCGAGCCGATACGCCCTTTTATCAACTGGGGCGCAAATTTTGAAATCAGCTCGAAACTCGCGAACCGTATGGGAATTACTCTCAGGTTAAATCACGCCCTTGATTTTCCTTCTGGCTCAATGTTTTGGGCTCGTAGTGCCGCTCTCAAACCGCTCGTAGAGTTAAATTTAACGTTTGACGATTTTCCCAGCGAGTGTGGCCAACTCGACGGCACGTTAGCACACGCGGTCGAGCGGCTTTCTTATTTCGTTTGCGAGCGTGCTGGCTTTAGGTGGATCAAGGTATCACATCCAAAATTATTCAATCAAACAGGTGCGATTGTTCGCATAGAAGGGCCGAGTTCGCTCGATCGTTTCCTGGCCGAGAAAACTCCAACTTTAATTGCGTAATGTCGATGGGCGAATTCTTGCGCCGTCGAAACGATCGAGCTTTTGAAGGTGTTCTCCCTTCCGAGTCCTCGCCAGTGTAGGCCCGCGCGCTGCCGCATTTAGCTCTCGCCGCGCCGAAGCCAACCGTCTCGCTGTGGCCCAGAGGGTTCGGGTGGTTGGGCTGCTCGTTGAAGAGCCTGAAATGCGACGCCGTGTGATCGGCAGAACCAATTCACCGGACCGTAAAAGAGCTAGAGATATTGCGATCGGCGCGCGAGGTAGCGGTCGATAGAATAGTCGTTGCAACCGCCGCAGATCAATTGCGGCCGCCCGGCACACTGAGGACTGACCTAACGTGCAACAGAGACTGAAGAACTTGCTAAAGAAGACTCTGTCCCCACAGGTCTACGAGAAAGTTAGGTACCTTTATCATAAGACGTTCATTTCGGGGATCCCGGAAATATTTGCGCACGAGTATGACCTCGATAGCTTGTATCTGCTAAAGCCGCATGGTCACGATTTCCACATGTATGTTACACCCCGTTATCGATTTCATTATGAGCAGCAGTCGTATGAACCGTTTACAGCAAGGCTGCTCAATTCGCTGTTGCCGCGAGCTCAGCTGTTCATGGATATCGGGGCGAGCTACGGATTCTACTCGATGCTTGTCGCGTCGCGCAATTCAGCAGTTGAGATCATGGCGCTAGAGCCCACTCCCACTACCTTTGCAGTACTGCAACGTAATCTCGGTCTGCTTGACAACTCGAACAATATCTCCATGCATCAGCTCGCGGTCTCCGATTGCATTGGCCGTCGAAAATTTAAGGTTACGTTTGCGTCCGACAGTTGTGGATTTTTTGATCACCCGAACGTCGGAACGTTGGAAATTATCGAAGTTGATACTGTAACTATCGACGCCGTACTCAAGGACCGAGCACCATGCCCGCTCGTAATCAAGATCGATACTGAGGGTAATGAGCTGGCGGTTCTCCGCGGCATGGCCGAGACGCTCGCACGGTTCCCCGATGTAAAGCTGATTGTAGAATTCAATCCGGCGACGTTGCGCGCTGCAAATGTTGAACCAGATGCTTTGTTAGAGTATCTAGATCGATTGGGGTTTCAAGTATTTTTTATCGATGAAGAGCAGGCGAAATTAAATCAAGCAACCGTGGACGACGCTTGGTCTCCGAAAACCCCAAATGACTACGTGAACCTTTATTGCGTGCGCTGAAAGAAATCTCCAGACGACACGGTTTCAGAGCGACAGGCCAATCGGTTCTCAGCGCCTTTTACTGACCACGATTAACAGATGCGCGTCTGCTTCGTTTCACACATGTCCGATATGTCCGGCGCTGAACTCGCCATGATCGACGTGATCGAGGGACTTGTCCGGCGCGGCGTAGAATGCCGGGTTGTGGTCTCGACACCTGGTGAACTGGTGGCTGAGCTGGAGTTGCGCGGCATAGTGAGCCGTGTCTGCCCCTTTGGCTGGTGGGTCGGTTCGCGGCAGACGCGCGAGATTAAGAAGTGGATGAAAGCGGCCGGTTCGCAGCTGCGTGGGGGCTGGAGGATTGCCGAAGCGCTTAATAGCTGGAAACCGGACGTGGTTGTTACCAACACAATATGCATGGCGGCCGGGGCCTTCGCAGCCCGGAAGCTCGGCGCGGCCCATGTTTGGTATATTCACGAATTCGGCTCGCTCGACCACGGACTGCAGTTCTTGCTGGGCCGACGTCTGTCGCTGTGGGTGATGAACCGGTGCTCCGACGCAGTGATTTGCAACTCGCTAGCTGTCGCGCAACACTTCTCCAACGGCATCCCCGCTGCCAAGCAGCGGATAATCCCCTACCGTATGAAGCCGCCACCGGAACGCACGGAGGGGGTGCGAGTCGCTCAGCGCCACGGGTCACTGAATTGCGTGATGGTCGGCGAAGTCGCCCCGCACAAGCGCCAGGAAGATGGTGTGGTCGCGGTGGGAGAGCTGACTCGCGCAGGACTGGATGTGCGGCTGTCGATCGTGGGCCACCAGCGAACGATCGAATACCGGAAGATACTGAACCGGCTTATTGACGAGTACGGCATCAGCGAGCGGGTCGTGTTCGTGGACTGGGTGCGAGACCCAGCGCCGTACATGCGCGCTGCGGACTTGCTATTGATGTGCTCACGGATGGAGGCGTTCGGCCGGGTAACGGCGGAGGCCATGCTGCTAGGCCGGCCCGTAATCGGTGCCCGTAGCGGGGGCACAACAGAGCTGATCCGCGACGGAGAGACCGGCCTTCTGTTTGAGGTAGCCAACCCCACGGACCTAGCGCAGAAGATCCGCCAACTCTACGAAAATCGCGACCTCATGGCCAAGCTTGGCACCACGGCCCGTGCCTGGACCAACGAGACGTTCACCGAAGAGGCAACGACTGGGAAAGTCTATGAACTGCTCTGTCAATGCGCGGCTTTGCCTTGAGCGACGGCACCTTCCCAGTTTCGAATCGTTACTTCCGCGTCGTCTGACAGCTAGAGCGTCGCGCCAAAAACAAAGGACTCCCGAAAACTATCCGCGGATCGGCGAACACGATGCAGGAAAGTGTTTGTTAGGAAATCCAGATAACGTACCGCGCGCTGCATAGCTCTAAGCTATACCTGCGTAAGTTACATGTAATAAAGCTTCGCGAAAGTTCATGACGACAATCACGCAACAATACGAGTAAAAGACAGGGACGCGACGTCGACGAAGTGCCAGTGCCAGGCGGCGAATTCGAAGCCGAGATGCTGCGTCGTGTGGCTGTTCCTGTTCGCCGCCTGCATCTATGTGTGGGGCGGCGGCCCGCACGCCGGCTTTTACATTCCGTAGTCATGAGATGTGAACAAATTCTGTCGAAAGCGCGTCTTCCCAAGCGGGGGGCACGATCCCAAATTCCCGATTGAGACGCGTCAGGTCGAGACGCGAATTGTGCGGCCTGCGCGCCCTTGCGGGGTAATCTTGCGTTCGAATGGGAACGATACTTTCGCTCTGAAGGCGGTCACCCCGAGCTCTCAATCGATCAACGATTGCGGTGGCAAAGCCATGCCAACTGGTCTCGCCAGATGTCGCAACATTGATGATGCCTCCAGCGTCTGCGAAGCGCGCGCGCATATTGGATCGGCACTCCTCGAGTATTGTGGTCACAATACGCGCGATCACCCGCGCTGGCGTGGGCGCGCCAATCTGATCGGCGACAATGCGCAACTCGCTGCGCTCACGCGATAACGCTATAATCGTGTTCAGAAAATTTTTGCCTTTGGCGGCGTAGATCCACGAGGTTCGCACAATGAGATGCGGTCCCTGTGCTTCGCGGATCGCCACTTCTCCAGCCAGTTTGCTTGCGCCGTAAACTGAAAGAGGCCCTGTGGGATCTTGCTCGCGCCATGGCCGCTCGCCGGACCCATCGAACGCATAGTCGGTGGAAAAGTGAATGAGCGGGATGTCTCGCATGCTGGCCCAAGCTGCAATTTTTCCCGGTGCTGCTGCGTTCACACGATAGGCAATTTCGACCTCGTCCTCGGCGCGATCAACCGCAGTGTACGCTGCCGAATTAACAATTAAATCAGGCGCGACCTCAGATAATACGCTAGAAATCGTGGCGGGCAGCGATAGATCGAGTTGGCTACGGTCAAGGGTTACAACAGTACCCATGGCGCCGAGAGGAACGCGCAGTGCGCCACCCACCTGTCCCGAGGCGCCCGTTAGGAGTATACGCATTACACGCTGCCGTAAGTCGGTAGCCCCTCGATTTTCGCGAGCAAGGGCGCGGCGGCATCACGTGCAGACAATACCGGTCTCTCAATACCCCAATTGATGCCGATGGATGGGTCGTTCCATCGCACGACGATTTCATCACTCGGTCGATAGATGTCATCGCACTTGTAGAAGAAATCAGCTGATTCAGACAGCACCGCAAATCCATGCGCAAATCCGCGCGGCACCCAAATCTGGCGGTTATTTTTGTCACTGATCTCTATAGCGAGGTGGTGTCCGAAGGTGGGACTGCCGACGCGAACATCCACTGCAACGTCAAGAATGCGGCCGCGCAAAACCATCACCAGCTTACCTTGCGGACTCGGGTACTGGAGATGGAGCCCACGTACCACGCCGCGAGCCGAACGCGACAGATTGTCTTGCACGAATGGTCCATGAATCCCGTGTGACGCATACCGTTCGGCCTGGAAGGTCTCCAAAAAAAATCCTCTGGGGTCCCCAAAAAGCTTGGGTTCGATAATCACTACGCCTGGGACATTGGTCTGGATGACATCCATGCCTCACCACTCACCCCGGTGTTGCTTGATCCCCGAGGCTATTATCACGCTTGTTTGCCATATTCTATCTGATATCGAGATATTAAAATTCAGCAACTGCGGTAGAAAAGCGTGACATCAATGAAAGGTATCATACTCGCTGGTGGTACTGGGACGCGACTTTATCCCGTCACGACGGTTATTTCCAAACAACTGCTGCCTGTATTCGACAAGCCAATGATCTACTATCCATTGACTACGCTGATGATTGCCGGAATTCGGGACATTTTGATCATTTCGACTCCTCAAGATAAACCATTGTTCGAGCGGCTTCTGGGAAATGGATGCGATTGGGGTTTGACGTTCTCGTATGCCACTCAAGATCAGCCCCGGGGGTTGGCGGATGCGTTTATCGTTGGACGCGAGTTCATTGGTAATGATCGCGTGGTTCTGATCCTCGGAGATAATATCTTCTACGGCCATGGCCTACCCGAACTCCTCAGCAAAGCGGCCACAAGAACCAAGGGCGGCACGATATTTGGTTATGCCGTAAACACTCCGCAACGATATGGAGTCGTCGAGTTCGACGACGACGGGCGGGTGCGCTCCATTGAGGAAAAGCCGCGCCACCCGAAGTCAAACATCGCGGTAACCGGTCTCTATTTTTACGACAATGATGTCGTCGAGATTGCCGCAGCGCTAAAGCCATCCGCGCGGGGCGAACTCGAAATCACGGATGTAAATCGTGCTTATCTTGAAAAGGGGGATCTGGATGTCGAGATTTTTGGCCGCGGTTTTGCCTGGCTTGATACTGGCACTCACGCCTCCCTTGTTGAAGCGAGCCATTTCGTGCAGATACTCGAACAGCGTCAAGGTCTGCGCATCGCCTGTCCCGAGGAGATCGCTTTGAGCCTGGGCTACATCTCACCAGATCAATTTTACAACCTGGCGCAAAGGACCGCGAAGAGCAGTTACGGGGAATATCTGATGTCGATTTACCGTTCATTTTCGGCCGAACATTAGAAATTCTCGTGACCAGGGCCATGCGATTCGCCAATTCAACTATTTTCGTTACTGGCGGCGCCGGATTTATTGGCTCAGCGATCGTGCGGCACCTGCTCGAAGATACCGACGCATTCGTTCTTAACGTCGACAAGCTTACATATGCGTCGAACCTCTCCTCAATACCCCAGGCTCCAGGCAATTCGCGCTATGCTTTCACAAAGGTCGATATCTGCAACGGTCAAGAACTACGGACTCTGTTTGAACGGTATCAGCCGGATGCGGTCATGAATCTCGCGGCTGAAAGTCACGTTGATCGGTCTATCGACGGTCCTGCAGAATGCATTGGAACTAATATCGTCGGTACTTTTACGTTATTAGAGGAGGCACTTCGCTACTGGTACAGTCTTCATTCCGCAAAGCGTGCAATGTTTCGGTTCTTGCACGTCTCGACAGACGAAGTGTACGGGTCCCTCGGATCCGGAGGCCTGTTTAAGGAAAAGACACCTTATGCGCCCAACTCGCCTTATTCAGCAAGCAAAGCGGCTTCGGACCATCTGGTTCGCGCCTGGTACAAGACTTACGAGCTGCCAACCCTGATCACCAATAGCTCGAACAACTACGGGCCGTATCAATTCCCTGAAAAGCTGATCCCTCATGTGATCATCCAAGGGTTGGCTGAAAAGGAAATTCCACTCTACGGCGACGGTCTCAATATTCGCGATTGGCTACATGTGGAAGATCATGCTCGAGCACTTTCCCTCGCGCTCGAACGGGGCGTCGTGGGCGAGACGTACAACATTGGAGGCCGAAGCGAGCGCACGAACAACGACGTCGTTAGGACAATATGCAACATTCTCGATCGCTTAGAGCCGTCAAGCAATGGCTCAAGAGATCGTCTGATTTCATTAGTATCCGATCGACCCGGGCACGACCGGCGATACGCGATCGATCCGTCGAAGATCGAACGAGAACTTGGATGGCGTGCCACTGAGGCGTTCGAAACGGGAATTGAAAAAACCGTGCAGTGGTATCTCAACCATCCGGAATGGTGGCGATCGATCCTCGATCGCGGTTATGAGGCAAAGCGCATCGGGTTGGCGGCCACCCATTTGTGCCGCGAGCATTGCAGCCGGGGCTGAGTGTGCCAACAAATACCACCAGTCAAATTGCGGCGGCGTGTAGTCTGCGACTTGCAAGCTCAGGCGTTGTGATCGTCGCACATAACGAAGACACAACGAAGCTGAGAGTGGCGCTGGTCGCAGAAGGCTTTCGGATTGACGAGGTCCGAGGACCGTACATACCAGAGCGGCTGCCCTTTTCCGCGTCGATGCGATGCCTAGTAAATCATGCAAACGCGTGGCGCATTGCCGCTCGTCGCGATAAGCCAACGATAATCGTGGAGGCGGATTTCGTCCCCGTAACGGGGTTTGGAGCTTTACCAGTCCCAATACCTTACGAAAGGTGGAGGAACAGCCTTGGCTATCTTTATTCGACCGGACCCGAGGTTTGGGACCTCGCGGGCGTCAATACGGCAAGAGGACATGCCGGAGGCACGGTTGCATTATGGGTCCCGCCTGATGTGGCATCTCTGCTCCTGGAATTTTTCGATGAGGAATTACCCACAGTGCCACCCGGTGCCCGTTGCGATTTTGACACTAGGATCGGCTATTGGCTATTGCGCAGGGGTATCGAGAGTTATATTCCTTATCGTCATTATGGAGAGCACGGCGGAATTCCAAATCCGGAGCATGCCGTAGCAGGCTTTGGACGGCCGTCCCAAGCCGATGTACTCCAAGGAAAGCTCCGGTTTCTACCGATGTACGCAAGAGGCAAGCTTTTCAAATATTGGAGAATTCGTGCTCGCGCCCGTATGTGGGGCGTGCTGCGATTGGTCTGCGGTCGATATTTGGCATGGCATGATTTCAGAAGAGCAGATCCATGGAAAATGATTCGATTCGCTGCCGGTCGATTTTTGATTCGAACTCCTTGAAGTATAAAGCGGGTGTTGCCAGCGGCGCGCTCACGAAGGACGAGGCCCGGCAGATCGCGAGTGAGTGCCAGTCGCGCCCTCTACTCCCCAAGCACCCGCAGCCGATACTCTAACTAGATTGACGAATGTGTTTCTCGAGTGCCACTCAAGAGGTAGCGAAGCCGTTCTGGGCAATGTGTCGTCCGTGGCCCTCTTCGTGAGATGCTGATTAGAGCATTCGACATGGATGGCGATCTGTATTTATCGCCAAAGCTATTTGCAATAGCCGCGGGCGCTGCGACTTCGGATGTCGGGTCTTTATCAACGCGAGCTTTGAGGCAACTCGCTCACCAGGATGAGCGAGGTTGACCGCGGAGTGCGAGAGAGGGCGAAGAAATTTGAATGTTGGCCGAATGTTGTAGCTTTGGTTTGCTGGGCGATCCTGATCGCGGTGATTATTGTTTCTTGGAGACCTCTTATCCCTGTGATCTGGGATGATACACCGGGTTATCTCGAGTCAGCTTTCCGCACGCTTGCAATGCTAAGCCCGACGGTTGTTGCCGGGCGCGATCCAGGCTATCCGATAATTCTGGCTCTGAATTTTGCGGTCGGCTGCAGCCTTAGCAAGGTAGTGCTCTTGCAGGAAGCGGCGTGGGGTGCTTTGATGGTAGCGCTTGCTGCAACGACCCACAAAATTACAAAGAGCGCCTATTCTCTCGGACTGATCATTCTCGTGGCAATGTATCCTGGTTTGTTGATGTATCGCAACATCATCTTGCCGGAAGCACTCTATACAGTTTTTCTCAATCTATCTGTTCTCTTGTTGCTTCTGGCTACTAGCGCTAAGAATCCAAGTCGGTGTTGGATGGCGGCTGCCGCCATTCCAGTCGCATTCGTAGCAGCCTGCTTCAAGATTCAAGGGATTCTGGTCGCGATCGCTGTCGTGCCGCTAGGCATATGGATCGCACGGCCGTATACGCCTGGTCGAGCCGCAGTGATCGTCTTGTCATCTGCCATCGCACTGACGATTTTCACAACTGCTTCACGGGTTGATGCTTCATCCTCTGATAGGTACTCAGTGGTATTTGGCCGAAAGACTCTCTTTTGCAATCACCTTAACATTGTGCTCGCAAGCGAGGCTGCGCGACGCGAGATCGCGGTGCTCGCTGGCGACCATGCAGAAGCGATGATCTCGCGCCTAACTACGGATCTGGATTCAAAACGACAGGTTTGGCCAACCTTGGGATTCTACGGTGACGA
>Ga0187783_10001172_pt1 | contig 19344 bp, 16 predicted proteins | sample 1015_SJ02_MP02_2_FD_132471 | JGI IMG/M metagenome (GOLD analysis project Ga0187783, IMG submission 132471) | Tropical peat soil microbial communities from peatlands in Department of Meta, Colombia - 1015_SJ02_MP02_20_MG | ecosystem: Environmental > Terrestrial > Soil > Wetlands > Peat | place...
CTGCGCCTGACGGCAACAACTGGCGCGTGCTCCTCTATGATTTTCGATGGCATCCGGGCCTAGTAAGATGGATCTCATTTCCGTTTGTATACGCCACAGTTCCACTGGTGTACATCATCTTCGGTCTCGTCGCGCATCGGCGTTGGCGAAAGGATCGCGACCAGCCCTGGGACTGGCTAGTACTTCTCGCGGTAACCGGCTTTGCCATGTTTCTCGCGATTGCTCCCTCGCCCTCCGTAAAGAGACTCTCAACGGTCAGTCCACCGGCCATGATTCTTCTTACTTGGCTACTCGATCGGCCGGGAAACACGGCAGGCCGGCTGAGGACGGTAGTGGGGGCGTTGGCGGTTGCGCTTGCTATCGCGGGGCCGATATACAATCAAAGACGGTGGCGAGCCTGCATTGACCTTCCGGCGGGCAGAACGGCTGTGGACCCTGTCTGGTATGAGGAATACCGCTGGGCGCTGAGACATACTAGCCCTGGGCAACCTTTCTTTGGCAACTCGATGATGTATTTCCCCCTTCGGCTCTGGAACCCTGCTTCAATCGAGGGATTGGACTCTACTGAGTACACGCGCCCTGAACAGGTAGTTGCGCTGGTTCAAGCACTGGAAAAGCACCGTATACCTCTTATGATACTGGGGCCGACGGAGGTTGCTATTTCCCCCGACCACCCCTTGGGTCACCTCTGGCCGTTTCGGGACTACTTGCTCCAGAACTATCATGTGACGAAAACGTTCCCGAGTGGGGATCAAGTTTGGGAGAGAACTGATGCGCCCCCAGCGTCCCAATAGGTAAGGTAGCCCCGCGTCGATTGGCAGAGTTTGACGACTAAATCCCATTCTTGTCCCCGGTGGCTACGCACTCCAGCACGTTGAAGCACGAACCTCCTGCGCGGGGAATCTAAGTATAGGAAAATCAAAAACTCGTTTCGGCGCAGCAAGATTTCCATTCTTGCCCCGAGCGGTGCGGGCCGGAATTATCGATGGCGATGAACCAAAGGGAAATGTGCCAGCGAGAAAACGAAAGCTCCTGCACTCCCGCCAACTTAGGCGATGCTGCGATTCGGATCTCCAAAAGCGTGTGGCATGGCCGGATTCAAACTGTGAAGTCGAAAAAGGGCAATCGTTCCTGCGAGACCTCTCCCCAATTGGTACAGCATCTTCGCGGCTACCTTTGCACCTGGCGACCAAACCCGCTTGGGCTACTGTTTGCCACTCGCAACGGCACGCCGTGGGATCTGGACACTGTGCGAAAACGAAAGTTGCATCCGCTCCTTCGTGAGCTGGGGATCGAACGCGCCGGATTTCATGCTTTCCGCCACAGAAATGCCACGATCATGATCAACAGCATGTGCCGATGGCTACGCGGCAGAATCGATTGGCCAGTCGGATGCCCGAACCACAATGGGTTACACACACGCACTGAGTGAGGATGGAGGCCGCTTTGCTGGGCACCTCGGGCAGGAGTTGACTGCCTGAATTTTTGGACCCAATTGGACCTCGATTGTTTTTGGCCGGGAAGCCAAGACTAAGCTAGATTGGTTGCGGGGGGTGGATTTGAACCACCGACCTTTGGGTTATGAGTTCAACGGGAAATTGATACGAAACAACTTACACGCGCACGGATGACACCTAAGCGACTGTAAGACACTGCAGGAAACGGATTGTAGTCCCCAATTTAGTCCCCAGTCCCCAAATAGTCCCTGGTGTCGGGGTGTCCGGAGGCTCTCTTAGCAGCAAGACAGGGACGGCCTACACTTTCAGCGACGGATGATTCTTGGCAATCCACTGCTCGACGACCTCCGCGAATTCTTTGGTCTTGGTCAAAATCTCCTTCGCCTCAGTCTCGGTGGCGACAAACGCATCGTCATAATCAATCACGTTCCGCTTTCGCCGGCATCTGTCGAAGTAATCGCTGTACGGGTCCGCGGATTTGCCAATCGCAAGTTTAACCACGTCGAAAGAGATTCTGTGGTGCCCAGCGCCGACGACGCGATATCCAGCGCATGCAATTGCCATTTTTGCAGCCTGAAGTGCTGCATTGTAGGCGGTCGCGAAGCGCCTGTCCGCCGACGCTCCGTCCAGCGATGCATCAGCGAGGTCGCGACGAATGACGGTACGCAGTTTGTCGAGTTCCTTTTTCGACGTCTTGTGTTTCTGAACTTCGTTATTTGCGAGTAACTGCGTCCAGGTCACGCTGTGCACCTTTCACGAAACGCAGACTGCCCTTCAGAGCGGTTGTCAAAAAGTGATCGCCCGCAGCGATTTTTCTGCGAAATTCGTCCACTGAGTAGTTTGTCACATTCACTTCCCGGCCAAGGCGCTTTTCGGTTCTTCGCAGAGATGGCGCGAGATCCCCCAAGCCGACGTTTCCAATGATCATGAGGTCTACATCGCTTGTAGCGTGCTCTTCGCGTCGGGCTATCGAACCGTAGACGAAGGCACATACGATATTGGCCGTGAAAGGTTGTAGAGCATTTCTCAACGTGGAAATCAGTCCTACTGTTTTCTCGAAGATGCTCCGCAGTTCCCGGAAGATCGGAGACCGAGTCTCCGCCTTGAAGTACACCCTGCGCCCGTCATTACGTTGTTGCAATATGCCACTGTGCTGTAGCGAGCGAAGTTCGCGCTGTAGACTGGATGGCCGAGTATCAAGGAAATCGGCCAATTCGGAGAGATACCACCACTTCTCTGGCCGCGTCAGAGTCGCGGCTAGCACGCCCTGCCGCACGCTGGGGAAGAGAGCGTTGAGTGCAGAGGAAGTATTACGCATAATGCGTATATTATTACGCATAATGCGTATATGCTGCAAGAGCTAATTCTTAACGTCTGATCCGTGATCAGCTGGATGCGACGCGACTGAAGGGAATCCGTACATTGCCTTCGAATTACTGCGCTCCCCGCGCGTGTCCCAACGCCTCTGCCATGCCGATTAGAGCCCATGTTCGCTGTTCAGTCGTCGGTCTGGAACGGGCCCACTTGAGAACTGCTCTAGGGCCAGACTTGATGGTCCACGCGCGAGCAATCTGATGAATCGCATCGGTGCCCCTTGCTTCCGCGAGTACCTTATTTTTCTCGCCAAGATTCACACTTTGAAGGTCGTTGAGGAGACGAAGGGCCTCAGCGATATTTCCTTTCCTCGCAGCCACGGCGGCGAACTGGCTCAGTCCGAAAGCCAGGTCTTGCGGATTCGACGTGTCACGCAATAGATGTTCCGCTCCTGAAGGGTCCACTTCGTACTGGTGGACCGCAATGAAAGAGACGTTAGAACACCCGCCCTTCCGAATGATCTCGTCGGCTTCGGCGAACTTCCCTCGTGTCGCCTCTAAGTACGCGTCGTCACACGGTGTCGCTTGAATGACTCTGACCTCTTCCGGATGGGGCCAAAGAGTGAATCGGGCACACTCCAGGAAGAGAGCAGCGAACTTCCGGTCTTTCATATGAGCCGCGAGTTTACGAGCTCGGCCTTGCTCGCCGCGAGTGCGCAGAGCATCGCCGATGTCGTAGAAGAGTTGATAACCCGACTTAGTTCGCCCAGCGGTATCAAGCGCTCCCTCAAAATCCCCCATCTGAATTTGGTGACTCCCATACGCCAGGAAAACCTCATCAGACTCGTCGAAGGAAGCGATCGTTTCAAGTGCGCCCGACAAATCTCCGTCCTGAGCTTGGATTAAAGCGACTACCTCGGCGGCTTTCTTCTGCAAGGCTGAGCCGGCCAAGCTGTTAATTGCGTTTTTCGCGCCTTTGATGTCCCCGTTTTCCGCACGAATTTTCACTAATTCGACGATTGACCACTGGACATCTTCGACACGTTTGAACAGACGGCCGGTGGCTGCCGCGTCATCGTAATAGCCTTGTGCCGCTTGCTGTTCGAAGATCTGCGAGTTGGGTCCATAACCGGGTTCTCCGGCGTTCTTCCATTCCTCGACTGCTTCCCGCAGCAAGTCTCTGTCCGTGATTTTGCGATTGGAGAATCCATGCCACAACATCCATCCAAGACCCAGACCGACACATAGTAGAACCCCTAGTGCTGCCAGCGTCGCTCGAAAAGTTGGCGAAGGTGGTGAGAAAAGGCTCATAACATACATTGGACACCAGTCACCTTCTGTAGACGAGTGTCCCAAGTAACAGAGGGATCGAACAAGTTCGCGGTTGCGACTGCGAGCGGCGTTAGCGGACCCGTGGAACTAACATCTGGGCGCCTGTGTGGCGGCCCAGTTTCAGTCACGGGTCACTTTCGTACTCTTGCTCGGAAAGGTCGTGGAACCTGAGGATTTTATGTGGAGTCTAAGCCCAATATGGCGATACCACCCAGAAGATGGGTCGGATATGCGCTGTCGGCCGCTGGCCTGTCTCTCCTCTTTGATACCCTCACATTTCTTCAAACAAATTGGTCTCCGCTAAAGGTCCCGATGTACGCCGCCAATGAATTGGCGGTTGGGTGCCTCTTGACTGTCACGGGAGTGCTAGTGCTGTCAGCGCCCACTCTGAAACGCACTCTGCTGAGAATTCGAATCGGCGTTGGATTGATTCTTATCGCTGCGGCTACTTACGGTGGCTGGGAGTGGTGGATGGCAACCCGAACGTGGGTTCCAGTCGACATGCCCGTGTCCCTTGCACAGGGACACATTCGCTCTCCCGAGTTCAAGTTAAATCTCGATGCTGGTTTCTGGATCTTTGTCGAGGTCGAGACCAAGGTTGATGACGAAGGCGTCTCATGCCTCACCGGCTATACGTCTGACTACTGTCACAAGAATGGTATTCGCGAGCTCCATGCGTCCTGGACTCTGTCCGACAGGGGGAGAGTCGTGGCGCGCGGCTCGACGGACAGCGACCAAGGGGCGCGCGGAGGAATGCTCAGCAAGGCCCGCGGCCTCGGTAACTTCTCGGTCCCAGCCGGCAACCACTTCGTTCTGGATGTCGAGTTTCCCGAAGATAACAGTCATTTCAATGGCGGCCATCCGCGGCTGGCAATCGTGCCACTTTCCTACTGGAGTTTCGCGGAAGATCGAACCCCCGTCTTCCTGTTTGCGATGTTCCTCGGCGCGCTTGGCACAGCGTTATTTGTAAGCGGGATTGTCCAAAGCGCTATCGCAAAACGCAACGAGCAAAGAGTGTCGTTAACTTCGCCGGGACCAATTGCTGGGGGATTTCAGTGGGAGGCAGAACCTGCAACGGAGAAGTCCAAGCCCGAGCGGCGTCAGCTCTTACGCAGGAGGGCATCAATCGGACTCGGTCTAGCGATGCTGGGCCTGGCGAGTTTTGTCACCGTCAAACGATGGATCGATACACGCATCTTCGTGCCGGTAGACATCCCCGTATCCCTCGCCGCCGGCCACATTCGCACAGGGCCGTTCCGGATCAATGTTGAACAGGGATATTCAATCTGGATCGATTTCGATCAAAGGACCTACTTCAATCCGATGTGCTCATCGTATTCCTTGCTCAAGACCACTTGGACTCTGTATCGGGATGGGCGGGTCTACAGGCAATGGGATGCGCCGGTGCTGCACGATGTCTACCTCGAGGGTTTCGATGCTACGAAGGGGTTCTATGATCTGGACGTACAGGTCCTCGCCAACGCTAGTTGCCTCAATGCGAATCGTCCACGGCTGAGGGTCGTGACGTCCCGAGACAACGACAGTTTCTATGCTGGTATCGTGCTGTGGTCGGGTGCAATCTTCTTTTTCGTCGGCATAAGCCTTGTCATCCTCGGTTGGCGAGGTGATGTTTTCAGCGAGCCTGAACAGTCCGCGATCATTACAAACGCGCCGACCGTAGGTCAAAATTTTCAGTGGGCACAGAAGTTGCCTCTGCGGCGTCCGATCGTAGGTATGCCGGCGTTCGGATTGCTTGCAGGGATGGTATTCGCAATCCTGGCGATGCTCATGATGATGCTAACCGGGGCTTTCCGATACACGCCAAGGGGGCTGGGGGTTCAGCCGACGAGAATGGACTATATACGTCGAAGGAGACGACTGTGTAGCGTGGGCAAACGTTATAAATGTGATCGATATCGCGCGCAGCGACGGGGCGAAAGTCTTCCTTCTTCCTCAGCGAAATCGGAAACCATGCAAAACGTATGTTGGGACAAGACCCTGAGATAACGAACCAGTAGATCACGAACATGCATGTGCGATTGATCAAGTCCTGCCCACTTGGATTGGGGAAAAAGGGCCACGGGAGTCGCAAGAAGCACTGTTACGTTGGGAACTTTCGCCGCCGTGTGGAGGAACTCGCGACCAATGAGCGCAGAGCGGTGATACCCGAACGATCAAGATTCTCGTTTCCGTAACTTGGAACAAGTCACGCACGAGTGCATAATTTGTGCAATTCCGATGGTTGACCAATCAATCGCCGATATCGCTGCCAGGGCTAAAGTCGAGCGTACTACGGCTCCCGTGTATCGCGTGCTCTACGATGGTCAGTGCGAGATTTGCCAGGCTTGTGTGGCGTGGCTGAAAACCCTCGACCGTGGGAATAAGACTGCTCCGCTGCCAATCAGTGCGGAGGTCTTATCCGCAGTCGATTCTCGACTCAGATTGGACGAATGCCTCCGGCAGTTGCACGTCGTCACTCCGAGGGGCGAAGTTCTCGTCGGCTGGGATGCTGTCGCGCGTCTCGCTCGATTGTTTCCGCCCACATGGATCATTGGCACCCTGGGGGAGTGGTTCCCGTTTCGGAATATCGGACGGCTGCTCTATGGCTTTGTAGCGAGGAACCGTTATTCGCTCAGCAAATGTCGTGGAGGCGCGTGTCGAGTAGCTAAACCACAAGCAGTAAAACGCCAAGCTCGATTGGGAGCGTTCTGGTCTTGCTATACGCTGGGATTCTTCATTCGATTGCCGCTCGTGTTGTGGGCAGGTATCAGGACCGCGATGCAAAGGCTCAGCATTTTCGCCCGAACGTATCATCGGCGGCTCGACCTACTGAATGGAAAGCTCGCGATTGTGTTTTTGAATGGGTTCTTACCCAATGCTGTGCCGTTGTTGTTCGGAGAACTCTTCACGACGGTGCTCTACGATGGTGTAGCCGTCGATCCCGGCTCGCCCAAGATGCGCAAATCTCTTGAACGACACCTTCGACAACTCAAACCACATATCACAAAAGTTATCGCGACCCACGCCCACGAAGAGCATGTCGGCAATCTCAATTGGCTGTCAGAACTGACTGGCGCTCCGGTCTACGTGTCGGAGATGACCGCTCGATTCTTGACGCCGTTTAAGAAGCTCCCATGGGTTCGGTCTATGATCATCGGAAAGCCTCCCAATTTGAAGGAACCGTATCGAGTGCTGGCCGATACGGTGGACACCACATCTGAGCAGTTGAAGGTGATCGCGACTCCCGGTCATTGCGATGATCACATCGTTCTGTATGATCCCAAGGAAAAACTGTTGCTGGCAGGCGATGCCTTCATGGGCAGTTACTTCGCAACACCAAATCCTGATGTGGACAGCCACAAATGGCTTGTCAGCCTTGAACGCCTGATGGAACTCGACATCGAGATTCTCGTCGAAGGACACGGGCACATCCACACATTGCGGGCTGACATCCCCGATTTTCCCGGTGTTGTCATCCGAGAAGACCCCAAGCTCGCAATTTCTCAGAAGCTCGACTATATGCGATGGCTCCGCGAGCAGATTGAAGCTGGATTTCGAGAACGGCTTCCGGTTCGCGTCATTGAGGCGAGTTGCTTTCCATGGGGCAGGCGCACGTCGTGGGAATCCTGCGCCACGGACGAATGTATCCGGCTCCTGAGCCTCGGCCACTTTTCGCGCACTGAACTCGTTCGGAGCTTTGTACGCACCGACTCAAATCCGCTCCCTACTGTCTACGAAGTACGACTGTCTGGGGGAGAGTGATCCCTTGCCGCTGAGCAAAGCAGAACAAGTCGAATCGGCTGAGATTGTGCGGAGTTCTTCTTGGATTGGTTGGCTTCCGATTCTAGTTCTACCTATCGCTGCAATCGCCTGTCGAAACCTGTTTTCAGCTTGGGCATTCATGTGGATTTTATCGTTTGCCATCTTCATCGGTCTGAAGTGGCTAACTTGGTGGAAGGCGCGAGGGGTGGTTGAACATCCCACTTGGCGTTCGACGGCATATCTCCTAGCTTGGCCGGGAATGGATGCAGAGGCTTTCTTGGATGTAGAGCACCAGGTTCTGCCGCCTCCAGCAAGAACTTGGGTGCGGGCGAGCCTTGAAACGGCACTGGGTGCAGTCTTGTTGTGGGTTGTGGCGCGTTCTGTTCCTCAAAGAGAAGCACTCTTGCGTGGCTGGATCGGGATGGTGGGTCTAATTCTGCTGCTGCACTTTGGCACATTTCAGATTGTCAGTCTCGTGTGGCAGAGCATTGGGGTCAAAGCAGTGCCCATCATGATGGCTCCGCTACGCGCTGTAGCCCTTTCCGAGTTTTGGGGCAGGCGGTGGAACCTCGGATTCCGCCTGCTTGCCCACGAACTAATCTTTCGTCCCCTGTACCGGAAAGTCGGGGCAGGATTGGCCGGATTCCTTGTTTTCGTTGCCTCAGGTCTGATCCACGATTTGGTCATCTCGCTGCCTGCTCGCGGCGGTTATGGACTCCCGACAGGATACTTTGTGCTTCAGGGAGTGGGGATAACGATGGAGCGTTCAACTTTGGGGAAACGGATTGGACTTGGCGGTGGGCGGATTGGTCGGTTGTTTATGGCGCTGTTCGTTGCGGGGCCAGTCTTTTGGCTCTTTCACCCGTGGTTTGTGTTGCGTGTGATGCTTCCTTTTATGCACGCCATTCACGCCTTATGACAAATTCGCTCGCTGAGAGTTTCTTCAATATCGATCTCTGGGTAGTAGGGGCAGCCCATTTTGTGATCTTGTGCGCCAGTTTTCAGGTGCCATATCGACTGCGGTGGAAGACGGACTTGCAGCAGCTAATGCCTTTCAATCGTAAGCTGCTGTGGGTTCAGAGTGGATTCACGGTGTTGACAATCATTGCTTTTGGCACACTGACGTTGGTTCTGCACAATGAACTGCTGCGAGGCGACCGTGCTGCCTTGGCACTTGCATGCTTTATCGGAGTCTACTGGACTGCGCGGGTTCTAGTGGATGCGCTTTATTTCTCGCATGCGGACTGGCCTGAGGGGACAATGTTTGCGCTGGGACACATCCTTCTGACTTCTTTGTTTGTCGTGCTTGCAGGTAGCTACCTTGCTTTGTTCGTCTGGCACATCTGGCACGGTACCTTTTAGATAGCAACGCTGATGTGTGCGGGACTACGATGAAAACTCGCTTCCGTATCGTCATTCCGGCTGGCAACGGGCAGGTCGGCACTGTCCTGTCCCGACATTTCCACGCACAAGGCCACGAAGTTGTAGCCCTCGCTCGCAAACCTCTTCCAGCGCCATGGCGCGTCGTCAGTTGGGATGGAAAGAGTTTGGGCGACTGGGTATCCGAGCTGGAAAACTCTGATTTCGTAATCAACCTTGCGGGTAGAAGCGTGAATTGCCGATACACAGCGGCAAACCGCAAGGCAATCATGGACTCCAGAACCGAGACGACGCGCTTGTTAGGTACAGCGATTGGTCAATTGTCGCATCCGCCGAGCTTATGGATGAACGCAAGTACCGCAACGATCTACCGGCACATCTATGACCGACCGATGGATGAGCAAACGGGAGAGATTGGTGGTAACGAACCGGATGCACCCACCAAATGGAAGTTCAGCATCGATGTGGCGACTAGCTGGGAGTCGGCTTTCTTCGACGCTGTGACCCCGAATACTCGTAAAGTTGCTCTGCGGAGCGCCATGATTATGAGCCCTGATCGCGGCGGTATTTTTGACATGTTGCTCCGTCTTGTTCGGTTCGGCCTCGGAGGAACGGCAGGAAGCGGCAAACAATTCATTTCGTGGATTCATGATGGCGATTTCGTGTCTGCTCTCGAATTCTTGATTGCCCACGAAGAATTCGAAGGCTGCGTGAACCTTTCATCTCCAAATCCCGTGCCTAACAGAGAATTTATGACTGGACTGCGGAGAGCGTGGGGCAGGCGCATTGGGCTGCCCGCAACCATCTGGATGTTGGGATTAGGATCGATTTTTCTACGCACAGAAACCGAACTGGTACTTAAAAGCCGCCGCGTGATCCCCGGTCGCCTTCTCGAAGCTGGTTTTCGATTCCAATTCCCGGACTGGCCTGCCGCCGCGCAAAATCTAATTGCCCGCTGGCGGAAAGTCGAAAACATCTCGACACGGTGACTGCAACACTGCAACCTACGCGCCGCTTCTCCTGCCGTGGGAGATTCGTCTGTTACCTCAAAATCAAATTCCTCCGGACCGTACCTCGCGTAAGAATCTCGGCTCAGCTGTCAGAGGTTGTTGGCGTGCATTTCTATTGCCTATCCCGGAATGGCGGAGATTTTGGCGCGGGTCGAGCAAACTCTGTCAAGGCGCGTGCCCGCGATAGCGGCGACCTTTGGTCGGCCTTGACAGAGTTTGCGCCCGCGCTACGCTGCCATCATCCGGGGCAGGCAGGTTTCTAAAAGCCTATTCCAAGACCCATGCCGTGCTCTTGTTGCGGTGCCTTAGAGATTTCCTGCTCTGGTGCTATTGTCTGCTGCGAGTTGATCTGTTGCAGTTGTGCAGTTTGCTTTGCAACATCGTGACCGAGAGCGATGGGCAGTTTGGCGCGATCATTGGTAAAAAATTGTGCGTCGAACGCTCCCCGCGAGACGGAAACATAGGCCATACGGGTATTGAGCAGGTCTTTTGCGGCCAATTCTGTGTCCGCATGAATCAGAACGCGATTCGCAGTTTGTCCCTGGCAGGAGTGGCTGGTCATTGCGTAGCCGTAGTCCAAATGCGGGTGCCTATTGGGATCGATTTGGAGTGAACGGCCAGAATCCGGTTGCACGAATCTGAGCATTTGATTGACTTGCCAGGTGACCCGTCCTAGCATTCCTTCCTGTGATCGGACAGACCATCTCCCACTACCGCATCGTTGAAAAGCTGGGCGGCGGTGGGATGGGTGTGGTGTACAAGGCTGAGGATGTAAAGCTCGGCCGGTTTGTTGCCCTCAAATTCCTGCCCGAAGACGTAGCCAACGACCCGCAAGCTCTTGCACGTTTCCAGCGCGAAGCCAAGGCAGCCTCGGCTTTGAACCACCCCAACATCTGCACCATCCATGAAATTGATGAGCAGAACGGACAGGCGTTCATCGCCATGGAGTTCTTGGACGGCATGACACTGAAACACAAGATTGCCGGAAAGCCGCTGGAGATCGAAACGGTTCTGTCCCTAGGGATCGAGATCGCCGACGCGCTTGATGCTGCCCATTCCTCTGGCATCGTTCACCGGGACATCAAGCCTGCGAATATCTTCGTCACGAAGCGGGGTCACGCCAAGATTCTGGATTTTGGCTTGGCGAAGGTCGCTATCAAGCTGGACAGCGTCGCTATGAGTGCCCCCACAGTCGAGTCCGAGGAGCATCTGACCAGTCCAGGAACGGCGGTCGGAACCATCGCCTACATGTCGCCTGAACAAATCAGGTGCAAGGAGCTGGACGCTCGAACAGACTTATTCTCGTTCGGAGCCGTGTTGTATGAAATGGCGACCGGGCAACTGCCGTTCCGAGGCGAAAGCACGGGAGTAATCTTCGAGTCTATTCTGAGCCGGACTGCGGTTCCTCCGATAAGAGTCAACCCCGATGTTCCGAGCGACTTGGAACGGATCATCCATCGTGCTCTTGAGAAAGATCGTGAACTTCGTTATCAGCACGCATCCGACATGCGTTCCGAGTTGTTGCGGCTGAAGCGCGATACGGACTCCAGCCGCGATGTCTCGACGCCGAGTGTCGGATCGGCCATGGCCACAACAACAACGGTCCAGTCCGCGCACACCAACAGCGCCGTTGGCACCCTCGCGAAGCACACGGGCTGGGGAATTAGGGTTGGCGTAATTGCCGCCTTAATCGTGCTCGGTGTGCTAGGTTTTGGCCTTTACTCCCTGTTGCATCGTCTTGCTCCGACGCCCTTCCAGAGATTCACCGTCACGCAAGTCACGAATTCAGGCAGAGCAGCACGGGCTGCCATTTCGCCTGAGGGCAGGTACGTGCTTAGCGTGTTGGACGACAATGGACTGCAAAGCCTGTGGCTTCGCAACGTGCCCACCGGCAGTGATACGCAAGTCATCCCGCCGTCGGCTTCGCATTATGAGAGTCTCGCCTTTTCGCCGGACGGGAACTACATCTATTTCCGTAAAGCGCTGAACGCCAGCCAGACTGACTACAACCTTTATCGATCTCCGGTATTGGGAGGCATCCCGCAAACCATTGTGCAGGACATCGACAGTGACATCTCATTTTCTCCTGATGGGCAGCACATTGCGTACATGCGCGGAAACAACCCAGAGGTCGGCAAGTACCGTATTCTAACCGCATCGTTGGAGGGCAACAACGAGAGAGTTCTGCAGGTTGGGGCAACCATAGCAAGGCCTCGTTTCTTCGCTTGGTCCCCGAAAGGCGACCAAATCTTTTACTCGTCGTATCTGTACGATCAAAACGTCGGTGCGGTCGACACCCTCAGTACGGGTACTTCCAAGTCGGATCGTTTTGTCACCCTCAAAGGCGTCTCCCCCCATGAAATCCGCTGGCTGCCTGACGGTCAGACGCTATTACTGAACTATGGGCAATTTGGTGGGACCAAGGGGCAGATCGGGCTGCTGCGACACAGTGGAGGAAACATTGAGGCAATTACTAGAGACACGAACACCTATAGGACACTTACAGTTTCCGCTGATGGAAAAACTATCGCCACGGTCCAGGCGAGAAGCTATGGCAGTATTTCAGTTCTCTCGAAGTTGGGGCGGAGGTTTGGCAAAGATCGGCTAGTTCTTTCACGACCAAGCGAGTTTGATGACCAGAGTTCCTTGGCTTGGGACACCAATGACAACCTCTTCGTCAGTAACTCTAGCCAAGTGTTGGAATTGCCATACAACGCGCAGAATCAAACGCAGATTTTGACAGATCCTACCGCTAGAATTCTTCACCTGTCCTCCTGTGGCAGTAGCTATCTGGTTTTGATTTGGGGATTTCACGGGGGCACAAACTCGTGGAATGTTTGGCGCGTGAACGTGGACGGTTCCAGTCCACTAAAGTTGACGGACGGAAAGACAGATTCTTATCCAGTCTGTTCGCCCGATCAGAAATGGGTGTACTACATGAACTTGGAGAATAACATCATCTACCGCGTGGCACTCGATGGCTCCGGCAAACCAGAAGCCATCGTGACTATGCCAGAAGGCTACTTGTTACCCCGGGCTGGGCTAAGCGTTTCACCTGACGGCAAGAAATTGGCAATTTTCGTAGAACCTGCGCAGCAGGCTGCCGTAAAGATCGCATTGTTTAACATTGGATTACCGAACCCGCCCCTAATGCTCGACACCAGTCACTATTCAGGAGTATTTCAATTCACTTCCGATGGCGAGGCGATCGTCTATGCAACCCGCGAAAATGGAGTCGATAACCTGTGGGTACAGCCACTTGACGGCTCGGCGGGTTATCCGATCACGGACTTCAAGTCGGAACAAATCTGGTCATTTAGCTTCACGCCAGATGCAAAGAATCTGGTTGTTCTACGCGGCCACTTTGATTCGGACGTGGTTCTCCTGCAAGAAGGAAAGCCGTAAGACTGCTTCGCACTGCTGGAAAGACGCCGATCCCGAGATCCCCATCCTGAAGCAAGCCAAAGCCGAGTACGCCAAGCTCCAGTAGCCGACTTTAGGCTTCGGTCAATGGGCTGGCCCTTATTGGCTTGACAAGGGGGCTTACGCTGGAAGCATTTGGAGAGAGGCAAACTTAACGGCTGCGAGTGTTTTATAAACCGGATTTCTAAACTCTTCGTCCAGGACAGGAGTCCCGTTCACTCGGCCAGACTCGATGACGATAGCTTAAACTCGGAGGAAAACCTTGCTCGACTCGCCGAAGAGAGCCTCGCTAGCTCAGACTCCGGTCTCTAATGGAGAGCAGAGGCTGCCGCCTGAGATGGATACCAACCTTATGTCTGCTGTTATGCAGGACTGATGAGGTTTTGACTAAGCGGAAAGCTGCTGCCCGATCGCCGCCGCTTGCGAAATAATTTGCGCAGTTTCGTGTTCCGGGTGACGGCTCTTTCACCGTGCAGCAACTAATCTATTGAGGGCAGAGACAGACTTTGGGCCACGAAACCAACGGACACCTCTAACCCGCTCATTCCTCTGGTTGCTCCAAGCTAGTGAGCACAGTTTGAGCACGAATGTCCGGAGGTTCTTCCTAGGTGAACACCTGCCCTCAACCCTGTATACGAAAAGATGCAAAGGACACTCTATGAACCGACTTTTAGGACCCCAAGAACTGGCTAGCCTGCTAGGGGTCTCGGTCTCATTTGTTTATGACCGGACCCGGCGCAACGCTGGTGATCCGATCCCCCATTTCAAACTCGGCAAGTACGTCCGATTTGACCTCGAACAAGTCCAAGAATGGCTACAGGAGCGCACCCGATGAACCCGGAGCCATTGACAGATGCCAGCCGCTTGGCATATATCCTGTTCTCGCATGAGGCGCAAGAATCCAGCGGCAGTGGCCTTGGGACGCAAGGGCGGGCGTTCTCGGATGAAGAACATGACAACCGAGCAGCGGATCGAACTGGCGCGCCAAGCAGCCAAAGCTCGATGGAGGAAACAGGAGGGAAAGAGCGAGTCCCGCTAAGGAGGCGGATTATGACTCGCAATACTTTCCAGAAGGGGTATGTATTTGCCCGAATAACGAAGCATGGGAAGGTCCATGTCATCCGTTATCGGGTGCGTTCAGCAGAAGGAAAATGGCGGCACAAAGCTGAAACTGTCAACTCTCCAAGACGCAAGGATGCAGAACGAATCCTAGCCGAGCGTCTCAGAGAAGTTAATCGGGGCCTCAAGGTCCCGATCGAGATCAGCTTTGAGCAGTTCGCTACGAATCAGTGGGAGACGTACATTACGCAGAACCTCAAACCTTCAACCCGAGCTTCGCACCGCTCAAACGTGAAAAGGCATCTTTTGCCCAGTTTTGGCAAACTTCGGTTGTCTGACATCAGTGCTCTCCAGATTATGGAGTTTTTGAGGGAGAAATCTGCTGCCGGATTGAAGCCGAAATCGTTACTAAATCTGTATGTGCTCTTGCAGAAGATGCTCAACCTCGCGGTTGCGCTGGAACTCTTGAACCCGAATCCGATTAAGCGGGTTCCTAAGCCCAGAGTTGAACGCGGAGAAAAACCATCCCTTTCCCCGGCACAAGTAAGGTCAGTAGCAGACAACATGCCTGAGAATCTCAAGGCGCTCATTGTTCTGCTCTACTTGACAGGGCTGAGGATAGGGGAGGCATTGGCTCTGAAGTGGAGCGATGTGGACTTTGAGCGTTCGAAACTCTATGTCCGCCGCTCAGTCTGGTGTCGCAAGGAACAGACCCCGAAGAGTCGTAGGAGCATCCGGGCGAAACATCTGCTCGGTGGTCTCAAGCAAGTGCTCAAAAGGCATCGGGAGCTGTGCATCTCGTCACAACTAGAAGATTACGTGTTTGCGAATGGGGCTGGGCGCTATTACGACCCGGATGACCTGCGCAAACGTGTGCTCTATCCTGCCATGCAGCGGGCCGGGATCGAGCGCAAAGGTGCGAGAGAGTATGGCTTCCATCTGTTCCGACACTCAGCTGGCTCGCAGATGCACGAGGTCACGGGCGACCTCAAGCAGACACAGAGCTTCCTTGGGCACAGCGGAATTGGAATCACGGGTGATGTTTACGTTCACCTGCAACCCGATTCCGCAATTGAGTCGATGGAAAAGCTGGAACAAGTGTTTTTCGGCGAGTTGTGCTCAACTGTGCTCAAAACTGGGGATGATGATGTCGAGAGGTCGATTCAGTAAAAAATGACAACAAACGCTCAACCCGTAACTTCAAGAACTCAAGAGATTTATTTGGATCTACGCTTGGGAGGTTTGGTTGCGGGGGGTGGATTTGAACCACCGACCTTTGGGTTATGAGCCCAACGAGCTACCAGACTGCTCCACCCCGCGAACCCATCATAAACAACCGACTGACCGAGGGTCAAACTGTGCACGCCCACCCCACGCATTCAGATTCGGTCTCAGCCCATTTCGCACGTCAAGTTAGTGATTTCCGCAGCGAAAACTCCGAGGCGTTCGATAAAGCCGGCACGAGCACGATCCGAGCTCCACCGACTGGTAAACAGGCCGTTGGGATGCGCCCGTTGCTTTGCGTAGTTGGAATGCCTTCGAGCTCAATGTAGCGGCGGTTCAATCATTCCCTGAAACGTGGTCCCAAGAAACTTCCCCTTCGCGTCGAAATTCCAGTTGAATATGGCGGATCCCGCATTGGCGCAGGCGTAACAGCCGTTGCGCAGCGGATAGCCCACGGTGAACTGTATTCCACCATTGGGCCCGGTTTGCGAGTTGGGCCACGTTTGTCCGTCCCGATCTCCTGGCCACACGTCGACGTTCGGAAATTGTCCCTTGAGGTCCTGAAACTGGGCACTCTGTTTCATGGTTTTGAGGTCGAGCAGCTTAAGATCTTCCACGTTGACGATCCGCGGCTGTCCATTCACCAGCAAGAGACCATAATTGGTATTGGCGCGCAGGGGATATGTGACAAAAGCAAAGGCAACCGGGCCCTCGTCCTGCAGCCCGGTCATAATTCCAAACTCTCCATGATTTTCCCGGTAGAGGTCTCGGGTAAAGCCGACGGCGTCGGACGGAGCTCCGGCCTTCGCCATCTGGCGGATCATGCATTCGCCGTAATTGGAGGACGAGGATTGGTCGCAGAGCGCATGGGCCGTCGTCATAAACTGAGGCGGCATCTGCCACACCGCCGAGGCCCCGATCTTCGCCGATGGATGCTTCGACTGTGCGGTCAAGCAGGTCGCCAAGAATAGGAAAACTAATGATGCACAGGCTGAACGCATGTTCGTCTCCCAAAAACGTGGTTTGGGGGCGTGATCGGAAAGCCCGGGTTGTCGAGATCTGACGCGTTGCGAAGAGATCACCAGATCCGCTCCTGATGGGATCTTTCAGGCTCCGAAACTGAAACGGACAGCCGGCGTTCGCGTGCATTGATCCGCTGCCCGAGCCATATTCCATTTCCTATCTGCTTCCGCGAAACTCAATCTAGCCTTGGTCCTTGGCGGAGACGCCCCACCGCCAAGCCGATCAAAGGGTGGGGCTGTCATCTCCCAGCATGGTTTGCCGGACGATCCTGACCGGGGGAAAGCCCTGCCGAAGAAATGTGTCGTGGAACTGTTGCAAGCTGAACCTGTCTCCCATTTTCTGCCGGTAGTCTTCGCGGAGCTTCAGAATCTCCAGCTTCCCAAGGGTATAAACGAGGTAGGTGGGATCGCTGGTGCCCCGTCGGGCTTCGACCTCGGCGACCGATTGGGGCTGATAGCCCTCGGTCTGGAAAAACTGCACCGCTTCCTCAAAGGTCATTTTGCCCGTATGCATGGAAATTCCGACGATGTAGCGTGCATCCCGCAGGAGAGCATCGAGCAGTTGGCCAAGTCGCAGCTTCGGGTCGCCGTTCCCGTATCCTTCGTCCAGCATCATCTGCTCGCTATAATGCGCCCACCCCTCGGCGTTTGAGCCACAACCTATTAACTTCCGAACCTTGGAGGGCGCCGAGGGAACCCATAGGAACTGCACATAGTGTCCTGGATACACTTCATGCACGGCGACGGCGATCATCGTCGCGCGGTTAAACTGCCCCATGAACGACTCCGTTCTCGCTTTCGGCCAATCATGCTCCGGCACGGTGACGTTAAAGAAGGCCTCCTTGGCAACGGTTTCATATGGTCCAGGGGTGTCCATCGAAGCGAAGGTGAGCGCCCGGGCGAAAGGCGGAGTTTCCTGGACGATGGGCGGGACTCGCGATGGAATGGTCACAATGTTCTTGTCAACGATGTATTGCCGAATGCCAGCCAAATCCTCCCGGAAAGCATCGAGCAACTGGTCGGGTGCGGGATGGTCCTCTAGGAGTTCAGTTCTGATCTGGTCCGGAGTCTTCTTAGGGTCGAGTTGTCCCGCGACCTTTTTAAACCACTGTTGATTATGCCGAAGATCGTTATAGCCAATCTGCAGCAACCGATCTTCCGGGATATCCACCATCTCATCGTACAAAAGCTTCTTCCGATAGTTTTCCGCGCCAATTCGAAAGTCACCAGTGGAGCGAGGAAGCAGAGTTTCTTTCAGAAATTTTTCGTAGTCTTCGAGTGCCGTAATGACCGCCATGTTGCTGGTTCGAAAGTCAGCAAGTAAATGCTGGTCTTCCACCTCATGGAAGGCTTCGGGCACGTCCTTTTGGAAAAAACCAACAATGCCGGGCAGTTGCTCAATGGCCACTTCCGTGTAAATCCGAGGCGGGTTCTTAAGATTTTCCCTGGCCGCTACAAGGACCCCAGGCATCGCCTTTTCGCGCTCGATCAGTGAGCGCAATCGTTTCTCCGGTGGCGCAAACTTGCGCGCCATGATCACAAAAGCACTTTGCGTAAGGCCGCTCGAATAACGATCCGGGTTCTTTTCCCAGCCTCGAATCTGTTCCAGTTCCAGCAGAGTCGATTTCAGATTGTTGGCCACCAACTGGTAGTCCTGACGTTCCTCCAAGGCCAATCCGCTGCTGTCAATGGTCTCCAGGCGATGGAGATAATCCTTGGCAAACGCAATCTGATGATCGATGCCGGTGCGGGAGTAATCTTCCAAATCAGAGTCGTACTGATGAAAACCCGTGGATGTAGCTTGCGTGGGGTACAGTTTGAAGTACTGATCGAAGAAGCCTTCCACCAGTTTGTTCCAATCAGAACTCGGTTGACTCTTGGAACCTGGGCTCCCGATCGTTGGTTGAAACAGCAGCAGCGAAGTCGAGAGTGTCAGCAAAACCAGCAACGATGCCACCATGATTTTCCTCTCGCGACCGTTCAATCACCGTGCTGCGTTACATGCCCGTACCCCGGATGTCTCGTGGCCGGTTCGAACGACCGAAAGGCAATTTTACGCGATTCGCCAGGGAGATTCAGTTCCGAGCAACGGCAAATCGCCTCACTTTGACTTCGGCCTGGTCGAAGCAACGCCCCTACGCACATCTACGGGTGGAAGCAATCCTCCACCCGAGCCTCGAACACGCATTCCAGGCGTGTCCGGCCCTTGCTCGATCGTGAGGGTTTTGAGCAGCCTATTCCAAAGACCGGGAGCGCGCCTTCTGTCCGCCGAAAGAGGTAACATGTTCGGTTGCCTAAATAGGCATGAGTCTAATCGGCGCGAGGGTATGTGGGGGCGGCGCTATGAAATCCCAGATCAAGA
>Ga0187783_10001173_pt1 | contig 19339 bp, 14 predicted proteins | sample 1015_SJ02_MP02_2_FD_132471 | JGI IMG/M metagenome (GOLD analysis project Ga0187783, IMG submission 132471) | Tropical peat soil microbial communities from peatlands in Department of Meta, Colombia - 1015_SJ02_MP02_20_MG | ecosystem: Environmental > Terrestrial > Soil > Wetlands > Peat | place...
CGCTTCTGGTGGATCGTGGTCGGTTACTTCTGTGCCCTCGTCGCCTGGTACGCCGTGCAGGTGCACCAGACCAAGTCCCTCATCGAGACAGGCTTCCCTCCTCTCGTGGCAGCTTGGTCACTCGGAGTGGTGAGCGTAGTGGCCATTCCCGGCCAGATCAGCCTCGGGGCATTGTCGGACCGGGTTGGCCGGGAGTGGGTATGGACCGCCGGATGTGCTGGTTTCGCAATCTGTTATGGCGCATTGATCGCGCTCGAATACTTACCGAGCACTGCGTTGCTCTACCTCATGATCATCAGTCAAGGCTTTCTCGGGTACGCGCTTACCTCGGTCATGGGCCCAATTGTTGCTGAGATTTTCGAAGGACCGCATTACGGGTCGATCTTCGGGACGATCACTGTGGCGCTGTTCGGTGGCGGTGCGATGGGGCCATGGATGGCCGGCGTCATTCATGACATGACGGGCAGCTACAATCTGGCTTTTGTTTTGGCCATTGCTTGCTGCGTTGTATCTGCCACGGCGATCTGGATAGCAGCACCCCGCACGGTGCGTCTTGTCGCCGGCCGGGTGCGGGCGAGTGATTAGAATTGGGCCGGTCTTCGTCTGTTCCTGGCGCCTTGGCGACATTCCAAGATGCCCGCTGCATGTCCGATTTCGCGGGCAAAGCCGACGCTAGGAGGCCTTGACCTTAGGTCCCCTTGACCGCACCTTGCCACAAAGTGAAGGTACAAAGCTGCACTAGAAAAAGCTTCAATGGGAGGAGAGTGCGATGTTGAGACTTATTGGTGTTGCTCTTATGGCGCTGCCTATCGGGTCATCGATCGCTTTGGCTGAAGATCTGAAGCTTCCGCCTCTCAAGAGGCAGTCAACTCCGCAGGCCGTCATCGATGAGCATTTTGACGCGCTTAACAAGTGCGACTGGAACAGGATCATGGCGCAGTATCCAGCGGACTATCAGCTTAATTTGCCTGATGGCACAGTCGTAAAAGGAAGGGAGGAGGCGGGCAAACTTTTCGCAAATTTCGTGAAACCGGTTGATCAGGGAGGCTTGTGCGGCATCAAGTTTACGCCTGAACAGACTTTCGTTGTCGGCGAAACTCTAAATATTCAATGGAGGGCCGAGGCCGAGTTTCTAACTGAACCATACAAAGGCTCGGATGCCTACGAGACCCACGATGGGCTTATGGCCGCCATGGTCAGCACCTTCAAGGGGGCTGACTTGAAAATGAAGAAGTGACCATTTGATCGAACCAGAGCGAATAACCGCTCTGGAGACCTAACAGTCCTCAAGCTGGCTTTGCACGCTGGCTTTGCACGCGGCTACCGGCGCCGCCATCGGGGTCGGTACCGGCGTCGTTGCGGGCCACGTCGGAGCGGCAGCGACGACGTCCAAGGCTGCAATTTGCCTGCAACGTAGTCTCGGCAAGCTGCTTGCTCACCGGCGCCACTTTTCGCCCTCAACACCGCTGTTGTAATGAAGGAATCCCGCCTCGGACCGAGCAGCGATCCCAGATCGCGTATTGCACGCCTCCAATCGGCACGGATCTACTTACATAGCCGCCGCTGCGGATTGGCGGCGTCGTTTACTAAGATGTTATGTTGATGTCGACCCAGGCGGCGCCGCCTCGCCCATTCAAATTTTCTCGCCGGCACGTTGAGCTTGCAATGAAAGCCAAAAGATCGATAATTCTCCCACAATAAGAAGTTAGTTTAGATTGGGGAGCGAATGAAAGTAGCGACGGTTTCCGTTGCCGAGCAGCGCGTAGGCCAGGTCAGCGAAGACGGAACTTCGACAATACCGTTCGACCTCACCATCTCCGAGGCGCAGGACGGCATCCTCGCCCTAATCCGCCGGAACGGCTCAGGGCTGTCGCCCACATTGTCCGCCATCCCGCTGGCGCAAGCCTCACTTGAAGCGCCGAATTCAGTCCTACGCCGAAACATTTTCTTCGTCGGCAAGGACTACCGCGAGCACGCCCACGAATTCGCCCGCAGCGGTTTTGATAGTAGCAGCGCCAAAGGTGCAGTATCCGCCAGTCCGATCATCTTCTCCAAAGCACCCAAGACGGTCGTCGCCGGCGGTGGCCCAGTGGTCATCGATCCGAAGGTGTCGCCAGTCGAGCGCTCGGCATGACGTCCGTTCAGGTGGCAGGCATGATGATCGACTCAGAAGGTGAGGGGCCGCCAATCGTTATGCTGCACGGGCTCGGCGGTACGTCGAACAGTTTTCAGGCCATTCTGCCGGCGCTTGCTGGGTTTCGGATCGTGCGGCCGGATTTGCCGGGCGCTGGCCGATCGTCCACTCCGCCGCAGAAGATCACCGTCGATTTCCTGGTGCTGGCCGTGGAGAACGCGACGTCGCATCTCGGTGTGGGCCGTGCCCACGTTGTCGGCCATTCCTTCGGCACGCTAATTGCGCAGCATATCGCTGCCCGTCACCCCGAGCGCGTCGCAAGCTTGACTTTGTTCGGTCCGATAGTCGAGCTGCAAGATTCGGCGCGCCAAAGACTGCGAGAGCGTGCTGCAACGGCGCGTAACGAAGGGATGACCGTGGTCGCCGATCAGATTGCCCGCTCCGCACTATCTGGTGCGACGGCGACCGATAACCCGGTCGCGGTGGCTTTCGTACGTGAGAGCCACATGCGACAGGACGCAGAGGGATTCGCGCGTTCGTGCGAGGCCCTAGGGCAGGCTGAGAAAGCGAACCACCGGCTTATCGACTGCCCGACCCTTATCGTCACTGGCGACGAGGATGCGATCGGGCCCGCCAGCGTTGCCCAGGATCTCGCCGACAAGATCGGCGGCGCTAAGACTGTCACTTTGCATCGCTGTGGTCATTGGACGCCGATCGAGAAGTCGAAGGAGTGCAGGACACTCCTCTCGGAATTCGTGCGTAGAATTCCGATTTAACGCAGGCGCGCGCGCCCAAGGAGGAACCATGATCAATGAAACAAACGGCTTAAACGGCAGCAGCACAGGGCCGATCCATTTCACCAATGTGCGGATTCTCGATGGCACTGGAGAGTATTCGTACACCGGGGAGGTCCTCGTACAGGGCAATCGCATTAAACAGGTGACGCGTGGCTCCTCGCGGCTCGGCCCCAGCAGCTCGGCCCACCGAGGGGAGACCGTCATTGATGGTATGGGGGCGACCTTAATGCCTGGGCTGATCGATGCGCATCTGCACCTGTCCTGGAACAACGCGCCGGGTATCGATCCAATCCAAATGATGGAATTGGAAGAGCACATGCTCGTAACCATGGAAATGGCAAAGCTCGTGCTCGACGCGGGCTTTACCGCGGGCAGAGGCGCTGCGGCAGCAAAACCGCGGCTGGATGTGGTCGCCAAGCGCTTTATCAACGAAGGGCGATTCCCCGGCCCGCGCTATCTCGCGGCAGGTCCCGAGATCACCACGGTCGGCGGTCTGGGTGACTCCGCACCGTCCCACATTCCGCACGAGGGCCTCAATCTCGGGATCGTGGTCTCGGGCCCGGAGGAAGTGCGGCGCACCGTGCGACAGCTGATCAAATACGGTGTCGACTCCATCAAGCTCAATCTTTCAGGTGAAGAAATCACCGGTATGGGTGCCGAAGAGACGCCGATGTCGGAGGAAGAAGTTGCTATGGCGGTAAAGGAGGCGAAATGCCGGAACAAGGTACTTTCGGCGCACGCCCGTTCGTCTGGATCAGTCAAACAGTGTGTTCGCCACGGCATCCAGAACATCTATCACGCCTCGTTCGCCGATGAAGAAGCGCTCGACATGCTGGAGGCAAACAAGGACCGGCACTTCGTCGCCCCGGGGATCGCGTGGCTGATCAACACCGCGCGCCACGCCGAGCCATGGGGCATCAAGCCCGGATCAAAGGTGGCGATGCTGTATGAGCGTGAACTCGAGATGTGCGTCGAGACCATGAAAAAGATGCACCGACGCGGAATTCGAGTCTGTATCGGCGGTGATTATGGTTTCGCTTGGACCCCGCAGGGGACCAACGCCAAGGACATCGAGACTTTCGTCGACATGCTTGGTTTCACGCCGATGGAGGCGATCCAAGCGGCAACTAAGTACGGCGGCGAAATCATGGGCATGGGTAACGAACTCGGTATGGTGCGGGAAGGCTACCTGGCGGATTTGCTTTTGGTTGACGGTGATCCGATAGCCGACGTGCGCATCTTGCAGGATAAGACTCGCATCCTGGCCATCATGAAGGACGGCAAGTTTCACAAACCGCCGCGTCTCAGTCAGCAGCGGCTGCGAATGACCGGATGAGTGTTGTCGAACAACCGGCGCCAGGATTGACCAGGCGGCAAGCGAGGGCCCTTGTGTGGGTGGTGTTCGCCGCCTTGGTCGCCTGGTTGTTCTTTGCTGTTTGGCCGGCTTGGCTTAACGCCGTCCTCATTTCCAAAAAGGCGTTTGTCAATTCCATCTTTAACGGCGTGACATTGGCGGGACTGTACTTCCTGGTCGCCAGTGGTTTCACGCTCGTTTTTGGATTGATGCGCAACGTCAATCTCGCGCATGGTTCGCTCTATCTGTTCGGTGCCTACATCGGTTACGAAGTAACGCAACGATCGGGATACTGGCTCCTGGGGGTTGCTGCAGGGTTTGTCGGTCTCGCAATTATCGGTCTGCTAATGCAGGTCTTTATCTTTCGTCGGTTGGAAGGTGACGAGCTGCGACAAACCTTGGTCACCCTCGGGATCTCAATCGTTGCCGCCGATTTGATGCTGGCGGTCTGGACTGGCATCACGTACCAAATCGGAGTTCCGGCTTGGCTCGACGGTGCCATCAAACTCCCGATCATCACAGCAGTGCGTGCGAACGGCGCCCCCGTGTTGATGACCTATCCGCTATACCGATTGATCGTGCTGGCGGTCGCCGTCGCAATCGGCCTGGGTTTGTGGCTGATGATCACCCGCACCCGCCTTGGCACCATGATCCGCGCTGGTGTCGACGACCGGGCGATGCTGTCCTCATCGGGCGTCAATGTGCACATCGTCTTCGCCATCGTCTTCGCCTTTGGCGCCGGACTGGCCGGTTTCGCAGGCGTGGTCGGCGGTACGGCGCTATCACTCGCTCCCGGCGAGGACGTCCGCTACCTGCTCGCCTCACTTGTCGTTGTCATCGTTGGCGGCATGGGCTCAATCCCCGGCGCCGCGATAGGCGCACTGCTAATCGGCTTGGCTGAACAGATTGGCCTCGTTTATTTGCCGACTTACGGCATCGTTCTGACTTTCATAATCATGGTCGCGACGCTTGCCCTTAGGCCACAGGGCATTATGGGGAAGGCGCGGCCTGCCGGCGCTCCTATCCTCGCGCTCGATCAAACGAACAAGGCCGTAATTGTACGCGGTGAGTTCGGAATCGCCCATGTCAGCCTCGCGGTAGCACTGCTCCTTTATCCGCTCGTTGCTTCCGAGTTCTTTCTCACGCAAATCGGTGCCTACTCACTGATCTGGGGTTTACTGGCGCTCTCGCTGATGCTGCTGGCCGGCTACGGGGGCATGGTCAGTTTGGCGCAGATCACAAGCGCGGGTGTCGCGGCGTATACGATCGCGATATTCGGTACCAACAACATCCATATCTATGGATTCGACTGGCCATGGTGGGTACTGGTGCCATGGGCTGTGCTGCTTGCCGCGGCTACTTCAGCAATCATCGGTGCGATTTCGGTCCGTACCGAGGGCATCTACATGATCATGATTACCCTAGCGATTGCCGCTGCTTTCTTTTACTTCGCGCAACAGAACTACGCGCTGTTCAACGGGCATTCAGGCTTTGCCGGAGTTCCTGCTCCGATTGTTGCAGGCGTCAACTGGCGCGATCCGATCCCATTCTACTACCTTTGTCTGTTCGCGGCGGCAGCTTGCTATGCCGCGGTGCTCTATTGTTCACGTTCGACATTCGGTCTCGCACTGCAGGCGATCCGTGACAATGGTCGGCGGATGCGCGCGGTTGGTTTCGATATCACGGCGCACAAGGTGGTTGCCTATTTGTATTCGGGCATAATTGCCGGGATCGCCGGCGTTTTGCTCGTTTGGTTCAACGGGCGTGTGTCGCCCGGCACGGTCGACGTAGGTCAGGCGATAGAGGTTTTGGTAATCGCAGTGATCGGTGGCTTACGCCATCCGATCGGCCCGTTCCTCGGCGCCGTGTTTGTCATTCTCATCCAGACCTTTGCCATCGATATTGTCGGCGCTGAGCGTTTCAACTCTCTGATTGGCCTCGTCTTTCTGGCGATCGTCTTTGTTTCGCCGGATGGTCTCCTTGGGTTGTGGGGAAAGTTCAAACCCCTGCTTGCTCAAGAGTCTGTGCGCTCCCGCCTACCGGGGGGAGTCGTGCTTCGCAGTCACGCAGTACAAACTATGCAAGGGAGGATGGAATGACCCTACATCGACGCGCGCTTCTTGGGCTCGCCCTCGCCGCGGGACTGACCCTGCCAACCCTCGCGATCGCCGAAGACACGATCAAGATCGGTGTGCTCGCCACGTTCGAGGGTGCATTCGCCATACTCGGCGACGACAGCATGCGCGGCGCTCTGATGGCTGTCGACGACTTCGGCGGCCACGTCGCCGGCAAGAAGATCGAGATCATCAAAGGCTCATCAGACGGATCGCCGGACAGCGCGGTCCGCGCCGTGCGCAAGTTGGTCGAGCAGGACGGAGTGAAGGTGCTCGTTGGCCCGCTATCAGGAGACGAAGGCTTGGCGGTCAAGGACTACGCAAAAACGAAACCAGACGTGACGATCGTCAATGGTACCTCGGCAGCGCAAGATACGACGCTACGCAATCCAGCACCCAACTTCTTCCGCTTCTCGACCGATGGGGCGCAATGGATGGCAGGTCTCGGTGACTACTCCTACAACGTCAAAAACTACAAGAAAGTCGCTACGCTGGCGGAAGATTACTCCTTTCCGTACACGCAAGTGTTTGGCTTCATGGCCCCATTCTGTAAGGCCGGCGGCCATGTCGTAAAGAAATTCTGGGTTCCGATCGGCACCAAGGATTTCTCTTCAGTCATCGCGGCAATGCCGGATAATATCGATGCGATCTACGTTGTCCTCGGCGGCTCGGATTCGGTCAACTTCCTGACGCAGTACAAGCAGGCGGGTGGCCAAGCGCCGTTGATCGGCGGTTCGGTAACCGTCGACCAGACAATTCTGGGGTCGAAGGGTAAAATCCACGACGTCGTCATCGGTACGCCTTCCGCTGGCCCGATCGCGGACGACAATGACACAGCAGCATGGAAGAAGTTCGTCGAGGCGTACAAGAAGCTCCCGAATGCCTTCCCATCGCCGTCGCTGTTCGCCCACGGCTACTACGTCAACGCAACGGCGCTGCTGACCGGATTGCAAAAAGTAAACGCTGACGTTTCGGATGGCGGCAACAAATTGCGGGCAACGCTGGCCAGCCTCGTTCTCGAGACACCAACCGGAAAGGTCTCGCTCGACAAGAACCGGAACGCGATCGCCGATATGTTCCTGACCGAGGTCACCCAGAATGCGGATGGAACGCTCTACAATAAGCTTATCAAGACCATCCCACAGGTGAACCAGACGCTGGGCATCCCGGAGGATGAATTCTTAAAATTGGGTCCGGTCGGCCGCGATAACCCAAGCTGCCCGTAGCGCCTACCGAGTGGATACTACCAGTGGCCGAGGTGTCCGTCGCCGACCGGTTGCAGGAGTCCGGCGCCTATGCGCTCGAACTCGATAACGTGGCGCGGCACTTCGGTGCACTGGTGGCCATCAGCGGCATCAACATGCGGATTGCGGCCAGCGAGCGGCGTGCGGTCATTGGTTCGAACGGTGCCGGGAAGACAACGCTGTTCAACGCCATAACCGGAGATTTCCTGCCGACGTTGGGCCGCATTCGTTTCTTCAACGAAGACATCACGACGCTACCCGTACAGGAGCGCATCCGACGGGGGCTGCGTCGCACCTACCAGATATCGCAGCTGTTTGGTGGTCTTAGCATCCGTGATTCCGTTTACCTCGCCTGCCGCGGGGTTTCTCGCGGACGGTTCGCGCTGACACGCCCGCGAGCGAACGACCGGACGATGATGCAAGCGGAATCGATCCTTCACGCTGTCCATTTGGAAACGATGCGCGATGGGTTAGTCGCGACGCTTAGTCACGGCCAGCAGCGACAGCTTGAACTCGCGCTCGCGCTCGCCGGAGCGCCGCGCTTCATTCTGTTCGATGAGCCGGCCGCAGGTTTGTCTCCGAGCGAGCGTGGGGATCTCGTAACGATTCTCAACGCACTGCCGAAACATATCGGTTACATCATTATCGAGCACGATTTGGATGTCGCCCTTCGCGTCACCGAATATGTCACGATGTTGCACAATGGCCGTTTATTCAAAGAGGGCACTCCGGACGAAATCGAAGACGATCCCGAGGTGCAGGAAGTCTATCTTGGGGGCCGCCATGGCTGAGCGCAGCGAGCCCGCCCTTAGGGTCGAGGAGCTTCACGTTTATTACGGGGAGAGTCACGCCATACAGGGCGTTTCGATAACTATCGACCAGGGAGTTCTTGCGGTGGTCGGCCGAAACGGGATGGGTAAGAGCACGCTTTGCAATACCATCGCCGGACTTAAATCGCCGCGCTCTGGCCGCATCTGCGTCCTCGGCCGTGAGACAGCGGGGCTCGAGCCGCACGTCATTCACCGCCTCGGGGTCGGTTACGTGCCGCAGGGCCGACGAGTCTGGCCAAGCCTTTCGGTCGACGAACACCTGCGCTTGGTCACCGCGGGCCCGGATGCAGGATGGACGGTCGATCGCGTCTACCAGACGTTTCCACGGCTCTACGAGCGGCGAACCAGCGGCGGCTCTCAATTGTCAGGCGGCGAGCAGCAGATGCTAGCGATCGCACGCGCGCTTCTTGGCAATCCGCGGCTGCTTATTATGGACGAGCCGACGGAGGGGCTAGCACCAATCGTCGTCGGTCAGCTCGAAGCCATGATGGTAGAACTCGCCAAAGAACGTGCCATGGCCATCTTGGTCATCGAGCAGAATATCGGCGTGGCTACCGCGGTTTCCGACCATGTCGCGATCATGGTGAATGGCCGCATCAATCGCGTCATGGAAACACGCACACTCGCCGCAGACCGCGAACTGCAACAGCGGCTTCTGGGCGTCGGCCGGCAGGAGGAGGACGAGCCATCGCCGCAGGAGATCGCATCTGGCGAAGGCGCCGAAGAACTGATGGCGGAAGTTTATCAAGTCGAACGCGAGCATGGAGCAGCACCAGGCTCTCTCGCAGGACGTGAGGAGAGCATGAGCTCGAGCCCGCTGTTGCCTGATCGCTGGAAAATGCCGGCGACCAGTCTGCGGCATTCCATCGGAGCGAATCGATCGGAAAAAGATTCCCAAGTCTTTGCAATGCCCCTTTCAGACCGGTTAGGTCGAACCGCATTGGTGGTCGGCACATTTGATACCAAGGGACGAGAGCTCAAATACATACGTGATCGGCTCAAAGCGCTTGGCATACCAACGCGCACCGTCGATCTCTCAACGTCCGGCAAACCTTCGACGGCCGATGTAACACCCGTGCAGGTCGCGAGCATGCACTTACGTGGCACATCAGCAGTCTTCTCAAGCGATCGTGGTCAGTCGGTGACCGCAATGGCCGAAGCATTCGCGCGCTGGATCGCGCGCGAGTCTCAGGTTGGCGGTATCATCTCGGCTGGGGGATCAGGTGGCACGACTCTCGCCACCGCTGGAATGAGAGCGCTTCCGATCGGCATTCCGAAGATGATGGTCTCAACCGTCGCGGCGGGCGATGTGCGCGACTACGTGGGCGCAGCCGATATTCTGATGTTTCATTCAGTTGCAGATGTTCAAGGTCTGAACTCGATCACCGAACGCGTGCTTTGCAACGCCGCCCATGCCCTGGCGGGCATGATTGCGCAAATGCCCACTCGGAACGCAATTGATGCGGAGCGAAGAGTTGCTCGGCCGGCACTGGGTGTCACGATGTTCGGAGTTACCACTCCCTGCGTGCAGGCGGTCACGAAACGGCTGGAAGAGGATTACGATTGCTTGGTCTTTCACGCTACCGGAACCGGGGGACGTGCCATGGAAGCCCTCGCTGATTCCGGCCTGCTTGCCGGGTTCTTGGATATTACCACCACGGAAATAGCCGACATGCTTGTGGGCGGCATCTTGCCAGCAGACCAGGATCGGCTTGGCGCGGCAATTCGTACCGGCTTGCCCTACGTCGGTTCGACCGGAGCTCTCGACATGGTTAATTTCGGGCCGCGCGACACCGTCCCTCCGCAGTTTCAGAACCGCAAATTTGTTGTACATAACCCCAATGTGACGCTTATGCGGACAACTCGGGACGAAAACCGCGTGGCGGGCGAGTGGATTGGCGAACGGCTCAATTTGATGGAGGGCCCGGTGCGTTTCCTAATTCCCGAAGGTGGCGTGTCGGCGCTCGACAGGCCGGGCGAACCGTTCCATGATCCCGCGGCGGATATGGCGTTGTTCGATGCAATAGAGAAAACAGTTCGACAAACCAGCAGACGCAAAGTCGAAAGGGTAAAAGCCAATATCAACGATGCGGCCTTCGTCGATGCAGTGATCGATGCCTTTGGTTCTATTGCGCCGCCGATAAGCAAGATGGCCTGAGTGCCTACATGGCTCGGAATGCGTTAGAGTTCGAAGGTGAAGATTAAGCGCATTCGCATCCGGAAGTGAGCGGAGGGTGAGATGAGTGCGAACACGTTCGGGGAGATATTGCTTTGGCTGATCGGAGTAGCGATCGCCATCGGTATCCTCGTTTACCTCCTTCGCTGGCTCTATCGTCGGTCTACCAAAGAAACAGCGTTCGTCCGAACAGGGTTTCTGGGTGAAAAGGTCGTCGTCAACGGCGGTGCTCTCGTGATTCCAGTGCTGCACGAAATAACGCCGGTAAACATGAATGTCATGCGCATCGAGGTGGTGCGTCGCGAGAACAGCGCCCTTATTACGCGGAATCGGATGCGCGTTGACATCATCGCCGAATTCTTCGTTCGAGTGGGTGCTTCCAAACCGGCGGTCGCGGCCGCTGCCCAGACTTTAGGTCGCCGAACGCTGCAGGAGGATGGCATCCGTAGCCTGCTTGAAGGAAAATTTGCATCGTCGATGCGAATGGTGGCGGCGCAAATGACTCTGGAGGAAATGCACGAGCGGCGGCGCGACTATGCTAATCAGGTGCGCGATCTAGCCTCCGAGGCGCTTGCGGCCAATGGTCTGGAGCTTGAGAACGTCTCTATTGTGGATCTCGATCAGACCAGCTTGGAATTCTTTGATCCGTCGAATGCCTTCGATGCTGAGGGTCTCACTCAGCTCACCGAATCGATTGAAGCCCGACGGAAGATGCGAAACGAAATCGAGCAACGGACGCTGGTCGATATCCGAAATCAGAATCTAGAGGCGCAGAAGCGAGTCTTCGAAATCGACCGCGAGACCGAATACGCACGGTTAGAGCAAGAGCGCGAAGTGGAGTTTCGACGGGCCGTGCAGCGTTCCGAGCTTTCCAAGGAACGCGCGTTGCGCGAGCAGGAAGCCGAGGAGGCACAGCTTTCTTCCCGTCAGACGGTGGAGAAGGCGCGTTTGGCTCAGCAGCTTGCTATCACGCAGGAACGCATCCGAAGCGAGGAGGACACACAGCGACGCGAAATTTTCCGCCGGCGCGCATTGGATGAGGCCGAGCTCAAGGCCCGTGAACAGACTGAGCAGGAGCAGATCAATCTCGAACTGCAATTGGAGACAGCACGGATCTCCCGAGGTCGCACGCAGCGCGAGCTGGAAATCACCCGGCAAAAGAACCTTGAGATGCTAGAACTCGATCGGCAAATCGCTTTGTCTGAAAAAACGCTCGCGGTGATTAAGGCTGAAGGTGCAAAGCGCCGAACTGAAATTATCGAGGCGCAGCTCACTGAGGCTGAGCGAATTGCGCAGGACCGCGCGCTGGACCAAATCCGGCTCGAGCGCGAGCGACATCTCGATGGCTTGCAGATCGCCAAGCGGCAGGCTTTCGAGGAAGCAGAAATCGCGGCCGGCGAAGAGATCGAGCGCGCCCGCATCGCCACCGAACGTGGTATAGAGGAAGCACGCATTGCCAAGGATCGCGACGTTCGCAGTCTCGCAACAGAAAGGGACAAGCTCGTCGAAATGGCCGAGATGGCCAAGGCAATTGAATTGGCCAAAAAAACCTCCGAGCGGTCCGCGGCCCTGGCTGCGGCCGAAGCGGTGCGCCTAAAGGTCGTCCAAGCAGAGGAGCAGGCGAATACGGCCCGCGAACGGGAGATCGCTGAGCGCCGCAAGCTGACCGAAATGATTGGTGCCCAAGGCGAGGCTGAACGCGAGGCGTTGCGACTCACGGCCAAGGCTGAGGCCGAAATGAGGGCAGCCAGAAGCTTCGCAGACGCGCAGAAGATTGCCGCTGAGGCGGCAGCCGAGGCGGAGAAGGTCCGTGCGTTTGCTGCCGCTGAACGTTACCAGGTTGATGCGGCCGGTACACGGCAGATCAATGAAGCAGAGAATGTGCTAAGCGAGCCGGCCCGCGCCGGCCGGCTTCGCGAAAAGCTGCTGGAGCGGATCGAGGGAATTGTGCGCGAAAGCGTCCGGCCATTGGAGAAGATCGACGGTATCAAGATTCTGCATGTTGATGGGCTCAATGGTGGAAGCTCGACGCGCAATGTCACTGATGAAGTGATCGACTCCGCCTTGCGGTACCGCGTTCAGGCACCGATGATCGACACTCTCATGAAGGAGATCGGCATCGAGGGCGGCAGCCTCGGCCGCATGACCGACGTGCTGCGCGACGCCAAGGATATTTCAGCGCTGACACGTGAGAGCAAGAAAGCTAAGAAGGACAAACGCGGCAAAAATGATGATGATCGCGACCGGTAGCCACTGAATAGGCGTATTGATGAAAAAATCGACGTTACACGTTGCCGATTTAGCTGCCGATCCAGCCTACGTTGAACGCCATCCACAAACCGTTGCAGCCGTTGAACTTGGGGGAGTGCGGACACTCCTAGCCGTCCCGAGTTGAAAGATGGCGAGCTAGTCGGGGCTTTTGCCTTATCCCCGCCGGTGGTTTTGGCATCGGCCTTGCGCACGGATTTGCCACGCTCGGCACCATCGCTTTTGAGGGCCGCTTTGATTACGCCGCGATTGGCACGGTTGCGAACGTGGCCTCTCGTCTTTGCGACGAGGCTAAGCCCGGTCAAATCCTGATCAGTCCGCGCGTGCTGATGGCGGTCGAGGATGCCGTCACAGTCGAGCCGGTCGGCGAGTTTACGCTCAAGGGCATCAGGCGGCCCCTGGCGGCGTACAATGTACTAACGACCATATCGGTTTGAGCGTCGGGACAACTCCCGTGTTAAGCCGTCTGTACAACGCTTATCGACTTTCTCGGCTACCATTTTGGTCTGGCTGGATTGACCGTAGCCAAGCAGACGCTCACGAACTTCATCGCGAAGGTATCTCGGCTTTTATGAGCAAAGGCGGAGGGCTGTTTCAGCCGCCTCTCCGTTTGAGATGTACGTCAGGCGGTGGCTTGGTTGGGCCGAGGGCGGGATGCGACGCGACACTCCGGACGAGTTAAATGGAAAACGAAAGGCCGGCTCGCGGCGCTCGGTCGAAATGCAGATTGCGTGGTCAGGCGTCCGCAACAGCAGCGGCATTTCTTCCGCGTACCTGCGCCGCGCGAGCGAACCCGCTAATGGGTATGCACGGTGGGCACCGACTCGGTGGGCGTGTGCGGCGTCATTGAGGGTGTATGCACTCCCACTGTCCGGGCATGCCCAACGCTTCCCGTGCTGCCAGTACCCTTGTCCTTGTCGGAAACTCAAGCTCGAACATATTGGTGGTGCAGTCCGGCCAGAACCGGAATGGCGAGAATGCGACCGTGGGCCTGCACCTCGCGCGAGAGTGGCGCGTCCTTGCGTAAGGCGAGGTGGGTGCGAGCCTCGTTGTAGTATCTTTGATACGCGGTAAGCAGATGGCGAAGATGTCGCTCGCCGAACACGACGACATGGTCAAGACATTCCCGTCGGATCGAGCCGATAAGTCTCTCGGCATACCCATTTTGCCAAGGCGACCGGGCCGAGATTGGATGATCCCGTATGCCCATCGCTCGAAGCCGCCGAATGACAATTGCGCCGTAGACGCAATCCCGGTCGCGAATAATGTAGGATGGTGTCTGTCGCCAGCCGTAAGCTTCAGTGAGTTGACGGGCAATCCACTCGGCGTTCGGGTGAGCCGTCACACCCAACCACAGAAGCTCTCGGCGGGAATGCTGCAAGATCAGTAAGCCGTACAACAGCCGAAACGAGATCGTCGGGACCACGAACAAATCCATCGACGCGATGCCGTCGGCATGATTGCGCAGAAAGGTCTTCCAACCCTGCGAGGGCGGCCGCCTTCCCCTCGTCATGTATTTTGCCACAGTTGTTTGGCCGATATCGATGCCCAGTTTGAGCAGTTCACCGTGGATCCGCGGCGCTCCCCAGAGGGGATTTGCCGCGCTTATTTTGCCGATGAGCTGGCGTATGTCTGCCGGCATCTCCGGTCGGCCACCGCATGGCCGTGACTTCCAGCGCCAATAGGTTTTCAAACCGCCGCGGTGCCAGCGGATCACTGTGTCGGGGGTGACGATCTTCAGAGCATCCACCTGTGTGTACCGACAACTCAGATTCGAACGTATTGGTGGTGCAGCCCGCCAACCAGCGCATGAGATTACGATGCGCCCGATTGGCTGAATAGGACGCGACACAGGCGCATCCTTCTGTAAGGAACGATGTGTTCGCATTTCATTATAATACAGCGCGTAAGAGCGCAGGATTCGCCGCAAATGCCGTTCGCCGAATACCACAAGGTGGTCAACGCACTCGCGGCGGATTGAGCCAATCAGCCTTTCGGCAAAACAGTTCTGCCATGGCGACCCAGCGGAAATCGGCTTGTCACGGATCCCCATCGCCTGTAGCCGACGCCTGACAACGATGCCATAGATCGCGTCCCGATCCCGGATCAGGTACCGTGGCGCCTCGTTCCAGGGGAAAGCCTCTGTAATCTGACGCGCGATCCATTCGGCCGTTGGCTGGGCCGTCACATTCACCCAGACAAGCTCTCGCGGAGCCAGCCGGACGATGATCAAGGCATAGAGCAGGTTAAATCCAATCGTCGGCACCACAAACAGGTCCATGGCGGCGATCTGAGGTGCATGGTTGCGCACAAAAATAGCCCAACTCTGACCGGGCGGGTCGTAACCCCTCCTGACCATGTACCTGGCGACGGTCGACTGAGCGACGCCAAATCCGAGCTTGAGTAGTTCACCGTGAATACGTGGCGCACCCCAAAGCGGGTTCTCTTGGCTCATGCGGCGGATTAATGCCCGCAACTCCGATCCGATCGGCGGTCGACCTCCCAGCGAGCGAGACTTCCAGCTCCAGTAGCGACGAAATCCCGCACGATGCCAGCGCACCAGCGTCTCGGGACGAACAATAGTTATGACCTTGAGGATCGATGGGAACCAACGATAGAGCTGGACGAAAAACAACCGATCGCCACTGGTAAGCGGGACGCGACCACGCACCCTACGCCGCAGCACGGTGAGTTGCTGCCTCAGCGCAGCATTTTCGGCCTCCAGCCGGCTCTTCGGCTTGAAGAGCGCGACCACCAGGCGGAGGGCCAGGAAGATTAGCGCCACCATCGCCGCCAGCCTGCGGCGATTCTCTCACCGGTTCAATCCGGATGGCGTTTTCGGTAGACACCGCCGCTTTGGTTTGTCCGCGCCGCCCCGCGATAGGGTTCCGCGGTTTCCGAAAAGACAGATTGGAGGCGCTCTAAATTATAGTAGGCTTTTGCAGACGTTCTCAAACTTTGCAGGTTGCATACTTTCTCTGAACGTGTTCGCTTTGGCCGCAGTGGTTGGCGCATATTGGATTTGGAATAAATCCATTGTCGCCATCCAACAGCTTAATCGCGGGCAGGACAGCGATGAGCAAAATCATCCTGAAAGCTTGTGCGCTGGTAGTGATGGTGTTGGCGACACCGGAAGCTCGGGCTGACGTTCGCGGTATTGTCTGTCCGCGCTTCGCGCCGGGCAGCGTGGTGCTGCCGCCGGCGGACATCTACAGCCAGAACGGCTTGCTCGACGTTCAGCTTAACTACAACACCAGGGTGGATGCGGACGGCCGCATGGTGTTCTGCTTCCAAACACCGGGCGGAGTCGAGGGGCCGACTCTCAACCTCAATCCGGGCGATCAGCTCAATATCTCAACGACAAACAATGTGCCGAAAGGCACGGCGGTGGAGCAGGTCTCGAATTCGTCGAACTCGTGCGGCGACCTAGAAATGTATACCTCGTCGGAGAACATCCACTATCACGGCACGACAACATCGCCCGACTGTCATCAGGATCAGGTGATCCATACGGTGATCAATTCGGGCCAGACGTTCCAATACAACGTTCCATTTCCGAGCTACATCCCTCCTGGACTTTACTGGTACCACACGCATATCCACGGTATCGCCGAGCCCACGGTGCAGGGCGGCGCCTCCGGTGCGCTTATAGTCGAGGGGATACAGAATTACGATCCCTCGCTCGCCGGCATGCCGTACCGGCTGCTCCTCATCCGCGACCAGCCGCTCGCCGGGTTCGGTAGCGGCAGTCCCGGAAGCGGTACCGGCAGTCCGGGAAACACCTGCTCCGGAAGTAGCAATGTGACGCCATCGTGGGACCTTGACATCAACTACGTGCCGCTGGAATTCCAGGCGGCGACCTGCACCTACACGCCCGCCGTCATCGAAATGAAGCCGAGCCAGCAGGAACTTTGGCGCGTCTGCAACTGCGGGGCTGACACCATTCTCGACATTCAGATTCTCAACGGCGAAGGCGAGCCGCAACCGCTCAAACTGGTGTCGCTTGACGGCGTGCCGATCGGCTCACAGAACGGCGCCCAGCAAGGTTCGCCCGAGACGGTGACCGACATCCTGCTGGCACCGGCGTCGCGGGCCGAGTTCGTCGTCACCGCGCCGCGGTTTGGGCAAACCGCGAGCCTCGTCACGCTGAACATCGATACCGGGCCGGACGGCGATGTCGATCCGACCCGCACGATCGCCATGATCAAGACCGACAATCCGACTCGGCTACCAGCGATCCCGGGGGTTAACAAGTGGGTGTCGGCGTCGATTCCGGCGTCGCAACAGCTGGCCAATCAGACGCCAACGATTCACCGCACTTTGTACTTCTCTGAGGTCCTGGAAGATCCGAGCAATCCCAATAGTCCCACCAACTTCTACATCACCGTCGACGGCGCGACGCCGGTCTTGTTTGATCCGAATAATCCGCCGGCCATCATCACCCGCCAAGGAGCCATCGAGGATTGGACCATCCAGAACACCGCACTCGAAAATCACGAATTCCACTTTCACCAGCTCCACTTCCTGGTGCTGTCGCAGAGAGGATTCTCAGTGCCTCAGGAAATTGGCCAGTTCCTCGATATGATTCAGATACCCTACTACAGCGGGAGCGGACCTTATCCGAGCGTCACGGTGCGCCTAGATTTCCGCGGCGTCGACATCGGCGACTTTGTCTATCACTGTCACATCCTCGGCCACGAGGACGGTGGCATGATGGCGATCATTCGGGTTTTGCCGCCAAACTCGTGAGGCGCGCGTTCATTCTCATCAGCGGGTGAAGACCGTGTTTGGAAGGCCTAGTCTGCGCCGCCTTGCGGCAGCCGCCGTCATCGTCGTCGTCGCGATGACCGCCGTCGTCATCACTCTCGAACGTACCTCCCTACTACGCGCGTCGCCTGAATTGCCGCAGATCGGGGGCCATTTTGACCTCTCGACCGCTGACGGCAGCCGCGTGAGCGAGCGCACGTTCCGCGGCAAATGGCTTCTGGTCTATTTCGGCTACACCTCTTGTCCCGACGTCTGCCCAACGACACTCAGCTCGATGGCGCAGGCGCTGCAGGCCCTGGGGCCGCTCGCCGACAAAATCCAGCCGCTGTTCATCACCCTCGATCCCGCGCGCGACAAGCCGGAAATCGTTGGCGAATACGCCAACGACTTTGATCCGCGTTTCGTCGGTCTCACCGGCAATGTGAGGGAGATCGCCGCCGCCGCGGGCGATTTTCACGTCTATTATGTTGCCCGCCACCTGGGCAACAATGAGTACGTCATCGACCACAGCTCCTTCATCTACGTACTCGATCCCGGCGGCAAGTTCGTGCGCCTGTTGACCGGCGACTTGCCCGGACATCAACTCGCCGATGAACTGCGCAAATTGCTCGGCTGACCGGCGTTGCCCATGAGTCGCTCCCGAACCTTGGCAATCAAAGGCTGGCTCGCGGCCGGCGCGGCGGTGGCGCTGTTGAGCGTAAGCGCGACGGCTGCCGCGCTCCTGCTTGCGCCGACAGCGCAACGGCCAGTGCATTTCGCCGACGCCGAGAACGCCGCCGTGGTAATAGAGGGAAAGCGGCTTTATGCGGGCGAATGCGCCAACTGTCACGGCCGGCGCTTGCAAGGTCAGTTGCTCTGGCAGGTGCGGGATCAGTATGCCGGCCGGCGCGCGCCGGCGCACGACCAGACCGGCCATACCTGGCAGCACTCGGATGAAGATCTGTTCCATATAACCAAATTCGGCCGTTTCCCGACAACGCCGCCGACAGTCGACTCGTTTATGCCCGCTTTCGGGCAGGCGCTCACCGACGAGGAGATTCTCGCGACCATCGCCTATATCAAGGCGACCTGGCCGCTCGGGCTGCGGGTCTCGCAGGCGCTGCTCAATCCGAATTACGCGGGCATACCGCGCAACGCCGACAAGGTACCGTGGCGGCTGCCGCCGAACTGTCAGGCCGCGCTGCAGCGTGCCGGCGCCGCGGTAGGCTTCAGCATCGAGGGCCTGCCGCGCAAGGAGCAATAAGCGGCCGAGTCGGGTTAGCCTCTGGATGCGGACTACAAATTTTCACTGATCGAGAGTAGACCCCGCCTCGGAAATCCTGCCGAAGACGGAGAAGCACGCGCTCGTCCTCGAAGAGATCGGCGAAGGCGAAATCCGCGTCAATGCAAGCGGTTGGGAGGACGCGAAGGTGATTCTCTCCGACGAGGTACTCGAGGTGCGGGCGAAGGGCAAGCAACTCTACGTGTTAAGAAAGCCGCTCCGGCCGGACGAGGTGGACGATCGCCATTTCGGTTGAGTGCGGGGGTAAGCCGGGAGGCCATTAGCGTCGGTAACTGTTATGGCATGCCATGACACGCCTCCGGCGCGAGGGCGGCCAGCGTGCCGCTTCCCATGCGCGATCGGGTGTATTTCGATACATCCGATGTAATAGCGA
>Ga0187783_10001174_pt1 | contig 19331 bp, 15 predicted proteins | sample 1015_SJ02_MP02_2_FD_132471 | JGI IMG/M metagenome (GOLD analysis project Ga0187783, IMG submission 132471) | Tropical peat soil microbial communities from peatlands in Department of Meta, Colombia - 1015_SJ02_MP02_20_MG | ecosystem: Environmental > Terrestrial > Soil > Wetlands > Peat | place...
CGAAGCGGATTCGTCAGTCTCGTCTGTGTGTGTTTGTCCTGGACCGCCGGTAAGTTCGCGCCGAAGCCTCTCAAATTCCACCCGAACCCGCCGTTTCCAGATCCTCTGCTTGGTGTTTTCGGCCACGCTCAGCGAATACCCAGCTGCTATCGCCGCATCTTTGTCGTTCAGGCCACTCAGCTTCCCAAACAAGAAGAGTCGCTGCATGTCAGTCAGACCATTCGTCAGTTCCGACCTGCGCCGCTCAAGTTTTTCCTCGGGAGTAAGCGGACTTTGGCAGACGATATGATCCAACTGAAACTCGCGCAAAAGCCTCTCGAAGACCTTCGCTTTTCTCAACACTTTCCTCCGACCTCACAGGTGACCAAACGGCCTGTTTAGCGCCTGCCTGCAGGCGCAACGACCTCCGACCTTCAGAGTGTCGATACCCTGACTTTTCCCGCTGCCTTCAGCCGAGCTGCGAAAGCGGGGGTCGCATTTCGATTTGGTTTTTCAAAAGTTGTGCCACGCCCACTCTATTGCTGCGGCGATTAGCATGAGAATCACGCCCGCAGACACGGCAACGCCCACAACGACAGCTAGGGAAACGAACATGTCCCGCAGTGCCTTTCCGGCTTTAGTCACGGGCGGGAATTCTAGCACGGGGTAGGGCAGTGCAAGACAGACGCACCGGGCCGTGTTTCGGCGAGCGGCTTAACTGGCCTGCCCCTCGCTGACTTCTTCCAATTCCAACCCAAGCTCTCCACGCAACGAATCGCTCACATTGATTCCGGGCAGGATCGCGCAGCCTTCCAGTTCGAGCTTGCGCACAGCTTCCTCGATCGCGTGCCAATATATTCTGAGCCTGTTCAATAAGTCCGTCAGGTCTGGGTGCCCAGCCAGTGGCCTGGGTTTCGATGCCGTCGTGGTCTGGAAGTTCGATCGCTTCGCCCGGTCTGTGTCGCACTTGCTGCGCGCCCTGGAAACATGCCGTAAGTGCTATCGCCGTAGCGGCGCCCCTGTAGCGATTCGCGTGTGGCACAATCATGTGTTTGTGCCCTCCGGATCAGCCATACACGTGCGAACGGCTGCTTTCAGGCGATTCTGAGTCTCGCCTACCGCCTCGCGATTAGGAACCGCAAAGCGAAGGAAAATCCCGCACGGCTCGTCCCGCACAAAACCGAGCACAACGAACGCAGGCGTTTTCTCGCGGTCGAAGAGGAAAAGAACTTGCGAGCGGCCATCATCGAGAAGTGCCCCGAAAGGCTGCCCGAGTTCGAACTCGCGCTTCATACCGGCATGCGGCTGAGCGAACAGTACACTGCGCGCTGGCAGGACGTCGACTTCGAGCACAGCACCCTCACGGTGCCCTGCGACAAGGGCGGGCGTACCAGCCATGTTCGATTGAACGCCGCGGCGATCGCTTCCCTGCTCCGCCTCCGCGAGCGGACCGAGAAAACGGGCTATGTGTGCGGTAGGGCGGCTGGCGCGACGGACTGGTTCGAGCGATGCCTCAAAGCAGCGAAGGATTCAGACTTTACCTGGCATTGCCTCCGTCACACGTTTGCGAGCCGTCTGGTCATGGCTGGCGCCGATATCCGCACCGTCGCGGAGCTCTTGCGGGACCGGACGCTGCACACGGCGATGCGATACTCACACCTTGCGCCCGACTTCACCCTTGACGCCGTGCGCCGGATGGAAGCAAAATTCCCGGTCCCGAATAGCACCACAGTAGCACCGAGGCCAACGGGTGCAGTCGGGATGGTACAGTAACTCCTGTGTTTTCTGTAATGTGCCCGGGTGGCGGAATGGCATACGCGGGGGACTTAAAATCCCCTGACGCTCGCGCGTCGTGTGGGTTCGACCCCCACCCCGGGCACCACCGGGTCGCAATTCTCCCCACTTCGTCTCCCGTTCGCCTCCTTGTACGATAGGCAGCTCGTTTTCGCTACGACCAACATCAATCACCTTCAAGCGCCCATCCAGCCATGTCACGGTCGGTACTGCTAAGGAGAACTAACGTTCGGGGACCGAAACACGAATGCAATTATGACATTGGAATTGATTGCCTTGCCCTGAAATGTGGCGGAGTTGAAGCTCCAACCATTCACGGCCGCGATGGCCGGCGAAGTCAGAGTGGGGATATCTCGGATCGTCGACACTCTCCGAATCTGATCGGACTCGCCGACGACTACGTCCAGAACGACAGCGCCTGTGGCAACACTATTCGGTGGGTAGGTTGCGAACGATACCGCCGAGAGCTCTGCCGGCAAGTATCCCTGTGGAATCGATGGCGGCGCCGGTTGAACCGCCGGCAGAGCCAAAGCCTTGGTCTGAAGAACGGCGGGATTGAATACGACACTCACATTGAGGCTGGAAGCGACCAGGTTGCCGTCGAGCTTGGCCGGGGCGAATGTCCAGTGTTTGATGGCCGTCACCGCTGGGTCTGTCAGAGAAGGTATGTCGCGCAAGACTTGCACATTCTGGAACTGGCCAGCCGCGTTCAAATTCACCGTCAACGTGACGATCCCAGACGCAACGCTTGCGAATGGATAGGGAATATCGCCGGCCGCAACGAGAACCGGCGGAATAAACTTGGGAGTTCTGGCGAAAAGCGAAGTGGTCGGTAGGACTGCGGGAATGAGTGACAACGACGACAGAAAAACAAGCGACCGATACCGTCTCATTTCGCCAGCTCCTTGAACTGCGCCCGTACCTCCAAGCCTGTTGTTGTCGGCAATCTGGTAACTGCCGAAGCTAACAGCGCCGGGCTACGCCTAATCCGCGTGTTCACGTTGGTACCCGACCGCGCACCTTCTGACCGGGGAGCTTCAACGGATCGCCGGTGGCCGCTTTTTCTACGTTTCCACCTTCATCCCGCGCAATCTGAGCGAGCAGGCGCCGACTTATGACCGAGCGCGGTTTTTCCGCCAAGATGTCTCTTGTCGACGCATGCTGGTCCCGGTGCTTGATCAAGAGCCAGGATTTGCCCTCACCGCTGCCGTAGCCACGTGTCCGCACCAGGACCCAGGAACCGCGCAGCTTCCTACCGTCGAGAGTGAACTTCAGGTCACCCTTCTCGAGGGCTCTGTCGATGTCATCGACCTCCGGCACCCAATCGCCTCGATCCCAGATCATGACAGTCCCTCCGCCGTATTCACCTTCGGGAATGACACCTTCGAAACCGCTGTATTCAAGCGGATGGTCCTCCACACGCATGGCCAAGCGCTTTACGGCGGGATCGAGTGACGGACCCTTGGGAACTGCCCAGGAGAGCAACACGCCTTTGAACTCCAAGCGAAAATCGTAGTGCAATTGCGTCGCGCGGTGTTTTTGAACAACAAACTGCAGCCGGTGCCTCCCAACCGCGGCACCGCGTACTCCGTGGGGCTCTGGCGAGAGCTGAAAGTTGCGTTTCTGCCGATATTTGTCGAGAGACATACTGGTCTGTCCGGATCGCATGCGCTACTCGTCGACGGTCCCAGGGACCCTCTGACTATATCGCTCTTAGCCGCGACAGGGCACTGCGTAACGTCTGGCGGCTTTGAAAAAACTCAGCCCACGGATCCTTCTTGTTCAAACGAGCTCGGAAACTGCCTAAATTAAAGCGCGCCGGATCCAAGGAAGCCTTCACCTCGGACCACGCCAAGGGCGTCGATATGGGTGCGTGCGGTTTGCGGCGCACAGAGTACGGACTCACCACAGTCTGGACGGAGCCATTCCGGTAAACGTCCAGGTAGACGCGGTTGCCACGGGCCGCAATTGCATTCTCGACCGTCAATTCCTTCGGATACGATGCCGCCAGCCGTCGCGCCAGGTCTCTGGCAAAATCCAGCACCTCGTCCGCGGTCGGCCCAACTCGGATGGGAATAAAAACGTGAATGCCCCGGCTCCCGGAAGTCTTCGGGAAGGAAACAAGCTCGAGTGCGTCGAGCACTTCTTTCAGGAGCAGACAGGCTTTTGCGGCGTCGGCAAACTTTCCCGACTCTGGATCGAGGTCGAAGCAGACCCAGTCAGGTCGGGGAAACGTTGTTGCCCGGCTTCCAAACACGTGGATGGGGATACAGGCGAGATTCGCCAGAGCAAGCTGCGTTGCAAGCGCGCCGCCCACAACATAATGGATCTCCTTGCCAGCGCTTTCACTGGAGATGGTTTTTGTGGGGGTATTGGGCGGCATCCCTGCGGGCTTCTCTTTCTGATAGAAGCAGGTGCCAAGCATGCCGTTCGGGCAACGTTCGAGCGTTAAAATGCGGTCGTTGATGTAAGGCTGAAGCGCTGGAAAGACATCGCGATAGAAGTTTACAAGATCCAGCTTCGAGTAGCCCTCCTCGGGCCAAAACACCTTGTCGGGATTGGAAACTCTCAGCGGTGCCGACTTTGCGTCTGTCGTCATTTACCTGGCCTGCCACACCACCTCTTTCGGGTTCTTGTCATCTCGTAACCCCATGTAGACCGGGTGCCGCAGTTTTCCCTCTTCCGTCCATTCACCATACGAGATTTGCGCAACGAGTTTAGGTGCCACAAATACCGCGCCCCTCTCGCGTGGGTCTGATGAAAAGGGAGATTCGGTTTGCATGAGCGGTTGCAGTGCTCGATACAAAGATGCCAGGGTCCTTTCATCAAAACCCGTCCCAACCTTTCCCACATAGCGCAAACGATCGCCATCGACATAGACGCCCAGCAACAACGCTCCGAAATACTGCCGCGCGCCGCTTGGCGGGGTGAAGCCCCCGATCACGAACTCGTCTTCCTGGTGCACCTTCACCTTAAGCCACTCGAAGGACCTCCCTTCCACATAGCGGGAGGAGAGATTCTTCCCAATGATTCCTTCCAGCCCTCGGCGCGACGCCGTTCGAAATGCTCTCAGTCCATCGGTGGCCAGTCGAGCCCCCCAGAGCAGCGTATCGGAAGGCTTCACCGACCGCTCCAGTGTCGCACGCCTCGCCGACAACGGCTCGCTCCGAAGGTCCTGGCCATTTCGATATAAACAGTCGAAGACCACATATTGCAGGCGGCCTCGACCCTGTTGTAAGAGTTGAAAGCGAGAGATTCCTCGCGCGTCGAACACAACGACTTCGCCATCGAGCGCAAGCGTTTCGGGTCTCAGTTTTTCCAAGGCGGCCGCGATTTCCGGATACCGCGACGTCCGCTCAATCGCATTTCTCGAGATCAGCGACACCTCCGAGCCTTCCTTGTACGCCAGGATGCGCACGCCGTCATACTTTTCTTCAAAGACCCAGTTATCCCTTGCAAAGGGCTTGTCGACGAGGCTTGCCAGCATGGGCGAAACTCGGAACGGCACTTTGGGCCTTTCTTCTTGCTGGCGAGCTGTCGAGCCTCTGGGCATGCCGTTTGCTTTGCAGCGCTCCGCCTTCGGTGGCCAAGGCATTGTCTCAAAACGGGGCTTGAGAGGTGAAGCGTGCGGTCCTAGGCGCCGATCGAATCGGAGCGTATACTCCGTTCGAATCGGACCGAGGATTACAGGAAACTCTGTATTGCCGAATTTCAACGGGAGATAGCTAATAGAACGGGCCCGGAACGTAGAGCTCACCGATTGTTACCGCTTGCATGGCCAGACCAGAGCCGGCAGCCGGGCGCAGGATGCGCTAGACGAGTCCCGTTTACGCGCTCTCTCGAGCGAAACGAGCAAGCCATGGGCCGCATGCAAACCTCTCAAAGAGTTTGTCCCTCTTGCGGGAGTCGTCATCTTTCACGTTCCCACCGACGTGGGCTCATCGAACGTTACTTTTTGACTGCCTTGCGGATCCGCCCCTATCGTTGCGGCGTGTGCGACAAACGATTCTACCGGCTGGCCCATTCCACCGATCTTTCTCCGGACGCACCTGCGAGCGGAGGATTAGGCAGGACCGCTTAGCCCGCTAGCAAAAGGCTGGACTCGGCCGAAAGACAAACACCTAGCTTGCTGCTCGCCGCCCCTCACGGGAAGCCATTCGCCGCCTCGGACCAGGAGCGCCTTCCTGTTTTTGCTTTTGACGCAGGCTCTGCCTGAGCGCATCCATCATGTCGACGACCTTGGCTCTCGCCGGTGCGCTCTTCTCGGCAAAGGCCTTGCCTTTTTTCTTGGCTTCTACGAGAGCACGCAACTGCTCTTGAAAGGTGTCGTGATACTGTTCGGGTTTGAAATCCTCCGACAGACTTTCGATGAGTTGGTGTGCCAGCTTGATTTCCTTCGGCTTCAATTGCAGGCCTCTCGGTTGTTGTCCGTAACCGGAAACCTGCCGAATCTCGTTTGCGAAGTACATGGTGTGCACGGTCAAGCCGTGATCTCGCGCCCGCACGAAGACGGTGTAATCCCGCTGGTGCATCGTAAACCGCGCGATTCCCGTCTCCTGGGTTTCTTCCAGGGCCTTGAGGAGAAGCTGATACCCCTTCTCGGCCCCCTTCTCTGGCAGGGCCAAATAGGAGGTGTCCATGTAGATTGGATCGACCTGATCTTTCTTCACGAACGCCAAAATCTCCATGGCACCGCTTGATGCGGGAGTGATTTTCTTGAGGTCTTCCGAGTCCACCACCGCGTAACGTCCCTTTTCATACTCGAAGCCCCTGACCACTTCCCTGCGATCCACCATGCGATTGCACGTGGGACAGAACAGCGGCTGCCTCAATCGGGTGTGACATTTCGCATGAAGCTGATGAAGGACGGTGCGTTCCCTTCGCGCAGCTGAGTACAACCGAATGGGGATAGACAGCAAACCAAACGTCAGCGCCCCTTTCCAAGCGGCTGTCGTCATCACGGAGCCTCCCGCGCGATTATACTGTAGCCTGGTTGCTGGGAACGACTTGCTCTTCTCGGAGCGGCCTCCGCTAGCGAGAGGACTCCGCCTCGCGTTCATCCCGGGGTAGTGTGGGGCGGCGAGCCCGAGTCAAAGGTGGTGCGCTGGTTTACGGCGTGGTTCTCTCGGGCGGTAGGTGCATGGAGGCGAGACTTGCTTTACCCGACAAACAAGAGCCTGGAGACTACCAGCAGCGCGATCAGCCGGAGACGAGAATCGTCCGGCCGCCGTGCCTATTCCGTTCGTTCGCGGTGGTCTGCTTCTGGATGCTCCCGAGCTGTACGAGCAGCTTCCGCAGCTTGGCGCGTTCCTCGATGTCCATCTCTACCACCTCAAAGGCACGCGCCTGCGTATTCGCGTCGCGCACGATGGTCCGCGCCTTGATCGTTTTCTGTGTCGCGTTCAGTCTTAGTTCCACCACGCTGCCCGGATAGAGACGCTGCTCACAGACCGCGACACCCCCGCCCAGTCCCATCTCGGCAATGTCCACGTGGCAGTTGTCCTTCAGGTTTGTCGTCGTCGCCGGAACCGGACGCTCCAGACGCAGTCGGGGATAACGCCGCTGGCGGAGGGCCGAAGAGTTTGGATCGTTGTCGAGTAGCTCAATGGAGAATTCGGAGATATTCAAGCCGCTTCGTGGCACAAAGTCGCGCATCCATTCCGGGTCGATCTTTTCAAGAGCCTGTGCGGCAACGATGCGCAGCTCCGAAGGATTCGCCCAGCGGAAGGCTTTGCGCCCCTCGGCAACTCTGCGCAGGATGGCCTCCGCTCCCGTGGTGCGCAAACGGCCGAGGGCCTCGATCGCTTTCAGGCGAAGGTAGTCGGTCGAACCCCTGGGCAGATCACCCTCCGCAATGCGTAACAAACGCATGTCGGCTGTCTTCTCACCACTCATTCCGATTTCATCGACCGCCAGGGGCCGGATCAGCAGGTCGAGAATGTCGAACAGTTGCAGCAGCAGCCGTCCGCGTTCCGGCGCTCCACTGGCTGCGAGCTGGCGGACGACTCGGTCGTGCGCCGTGCGTTTCCAGTCGCGCATTCGATCCGGCAGCACGCGCTCGAGCATATCCAAGTCCACGCGAAACAGAATTCCGATCGTGTCGATCGCTTCACTGGGGCCGCCCTGTTGAAGCTGCTTTCGCAGGTGTTCCAGACCTTCCGGTCCCAGCTGGTTCATCATCGAAATCAGCAGCTCGCAGTCCTCGCGGAATCCGACGCGACTGAACTTCCCCGCAATCTGCTCGGCGGCGGGCTGGGGCATCCGTGACATCAGTTCGGTCAATCCCGAGGGCACGCTCCCGGCCCGGAGCGCCTCGTCGATAAATTCTGGTAGCTTGTTTTCGATGTTGATCCTCGGACGCAAGCTCTTTCCGGCACCGGGCCGCTCGGTTTCGAGTTGCTCCAGCCGCTCGACGGACTTTTGTAGTCCCGCATACGAACGAGTTTTGGCAGCCTCTTGCGAGAGGCGGACGAACGCGGCACCGAGCAGACTCTGCAGCTGAGAATCCTTCTCTTGGGCCAGCTGCGTAGCCACCAGGTGAATCGTATCGGTGAAAAGCTTTTCTTCGCTCTTGGCGTAGAATCCTGCCAGCTCCGCCAAACCCAGCGCGGTCTGTCGGCGCCCCTCTGCTTCTGCGGATTGGATGCAGCTGGCATAGTTGGCCAGGACTTTGTCAACCGTCGCGGTTTCCCCCCGCGAAATCAGTGCATCGAGATATTCGCGTAGCCTCACGGGCGGAACGCACCAGGCCTCGGGCGATTCCAGCACCTCTTTCTTTTTGTCCTCGCCCACCTGCCCCCAGAACTCTTGCGCGAGCATCTCGACTGGCGATTGCACATGAATTCCCGCCCGGGACAGCTTCTCTTCGTAGACGCCGAGAATCTTGCGCAGCCCGTCGAGTTCCGCGTTCATGTCGCCCAGCACTTGCCGCACGGCATTGACCTTGACGTCGCCGCGCTCGTAACTCTCCAAAGCAAAGCGAATTGCGATGTGCTCGGCCAGCTTTAGCAACGTTGGTTTGTCCGACGCACCGGCGGGCGCTTGCGCCGCCAACGCCGAAAGGGCCTGGCTGACCGTGAATCGCGCGCGCCGCGGAAGCGTAGAAAGTCGGGACTGAAACGAACTCGGATCGAGCCTTTCTTTTCCCGCCTCGTTGGTTCGGGCGATCTGCGCCAGCACCTGCATGATTCCTTGCAGCTCGTCTTCCTGCAGCGTCATCAGGCCGGTCTCGACAGCCATGGAGCCCTCACCGCCTCGCGCCGCTCGCCCCGTCCGAATTCCCGCCGAGGCGTTGGTCCAGCGCGAAACCGGGCCGCCCGATTCCGCTCGGCCAGGAAATCTACCCCCTGGTCCCGCGTGGCCCCCAGCGCCGGGATCCCCACTCGCACTCCCGGGGCCGTCGCCCGCTGCCGCCCTCGTGCCGGTTCCTGCTGTGACGGGCTGCAGGCCCGTCCCTTCTTTCGAGAACCAGAATCCGCCCACGTTGGGGTCTATGGCCGCCCCGCCGCCAGACCCGCCCACGATGTTCCACGTGCCCGAAGCGCCGGCGGCCGACACGGGACCCTCCACGGTTCCAGCACCGCCGCTCGGGTCGGAAGGCGCGGTTGCGGTATTAGCGTCTTTAGAGAGCCAGAATCCGCCAGCGTTTGGATCGATCGGCGTACCGCCGCCGCTTCCTCCAACGATATTCCACGCGCTCGAACCCCCGGTGCCTGTTTGGACCGATCCCACGGGCCCTTCGACCGTCGGGGCCGGGCCCGAGTATCCTCCACCGGAATAGGTACCTAGGCTGCTCAAAGGCCCGCTTCCCGAGACCAGCCCGGGAGTTAGACTCTCTGCCGAGTAGGTGCCCGCGCCGCCTCCGCCGCCCGCACCGGCGCCGCCCCCGGATCCGGGTCCCGGTCCCAATCCCGGACCGAGTCCGGGTCCCTTGCCCGGCCCGTCGCCAGGGCCGCGGCCCGGCCCAGCGCCACTTTTCGCCCCATCGGCGGCTACCAGCAGTTGCAGCAGTTTCTCTGGATCGTTGAGCAACTGGTCGGTCTGCTCGGAGTTCATTCCAAGCGTTCGCGCGGCGAGTTGCGCGGCCACCGTGGTTTTTGCCACTGCCGAATCGGCAGGCACGAAGCAAACTTCGTTAACGTGTATGTGCCGATCGCCCTGTAAGGCAGCCTTCAATTGCTCGGCGACCTGCGCAGGTTTCGATCCGGAACCTGTGGGGAAGCCGCGAACAAATCGCGCTAGGCTGTGTTGCGTGATTTTCGGGGAGAAATGGATGCTCGCAATGCCAGCGGAGGAAAGCATGCGCGCAAAGCTTTTCTCCGCGGCGGCCGATTCAAGCGGCGTTCCGTCCAGCAGGAGATTATCGCCCGAAACCGCCAGCAGTAAACCGGCCTCGTCATCCGATCCCAGCGCGGTCTTCAGCTCCGTCCAGGCCGTCTCATACTGCCTCGCCGTCCGCGGATGACCGAAGTCGTACATCCGGGCGAACTTCAGTAGAATATTGAGGCTGCGGACGAAACCGCGTGCGGCGGCGGCCCTCGTATTGGCGTTGTCCGGCATACCCGACCTAAGCGGCTGAGTCCCTCATCTTCAGGCAATATTGGACTTGTACCAGGACCCCGGCAATGGTACTGGTGTCCTGTTTGCCACTAACGGAAGGAGTTACCTGGATGGTACGAACGTCGCCCTCGCCCCACTCCGCCTCAGGCGCCTGAGCCAGGTCTCCAGCTCGCGCACGTTATCCAGCAGGGCCACGGCTCCCAACCGCGCGAGCTGCTCCCCGCGGGTTCGGCGCGCTTCACTGTTTCGCGGCAACACTGCCAGGAAGGAAATCCCAGCAGCTTGTGCGGCGGTGGCATCGTCGACGTTGTCGCCGAGGTAGATGGCTTTTGATCGATCGCGACCACCCAGAATCTGGAGCAGACCTTCCGGGTCTGGCTTGGGCCGCGTGACCTCTTCCACCGTAACGATGTGTCGAAAGTAGGGGCGCACGCGGCACCGCTCCAGGGTGTAGTCCATCTCCAGTCGAACGCGTCCCGTAAAAACAGCGAGCTCCGCTCGGGCAGCCAGTCGCCGCAGATTGGCGCGAGGCAAGAGCCACTTCTCGCCGGTAACATTGCCGCGTCTGCCGTCCTTGCCCCAATAGAGCTCGACAAACTTCTTCTTTACCTCGTCGTAGCTCTGTCTGCCTCCTAACGAGCGTACCCACGCCGTCGAGAGCTTCCAATCATCGTTGAATCCGGGCTGGCTTTTCCAGTGCTGGAACTGCCTGCGAGTCACGCGCGCGCCAGTAAAGAAGCGGACGGTCTCGAGCACCGTCTTATGAAACGATTGGCGCACATCCACAAGGACACCGTCGACATCGAAGATGATGATTTCAGGATCAGCTCTCACAGGATTCCTTACCCTGGCGGGGAGCAACAAACCGGCCTACTGGGAATCATCTGATCGACTGCTGGTTCCTGACGACTCTTGGCTCGTCCCATTGCCGGCGCCCGACGCTTGAGGGTGTTCCGATGTCTCGGCCAGGGCATGCGAGGACGAGGCCTCACCAGGGGGCGGAGTCGACGGTGCGGCTTCACCCCTGTCTGCCTCTTCGGTTGCCGCGTCGGAGGACGCGACGGGCGTGGCTTCTCCGAGCGCACCAAGCCGCTGTTTGAAAACGGCCCCGAGCAATTCGACGATCAGCCTTGCTCCTGAGCCATCCGCGTCTTTCGCCGGGTTGTAGGCTGCCACGTCGATGGCGGCGAGGCGCTTTTGCTTGGCGAACACGCCCAGCGCTTCTCGCACTTCGTCGAGCGAAAGGCCGCCTGCACCCGCATCGTTCGTAGCCTCGAAATCCGCGATGACATCCACGTCGAAGTGCAAAACAAACTCGTGCCCGCCGGCGTGAATGTCCTCGATCGCAGATAGGGCCGCGGCCGCCGCCCCGCGGGCGTGGACATCGGCGGCCAAATAGCGGCGGAGGGGGGTCCGATTGAGCACTTCTTCCTCAGCGGCCTCCAGCCGCGCAACGCCGAACAGGGCCAAATCCGGCTCGCGCACCAGCGGCGGCTCTGGCCAGAACCGCACGAGCTCCGCCGCGCCGCGTCCGACCACGTGCGAAACCACCATCCCGTCCACGCAGCCGGACGAAGTCGTTGCCGGCGTATTCAAATCGGCATCGCGATCGAAGTAAACCAGGCCGACATGTCGAAAATATCGCTTCACGCCGGCCAGCGTCGCCAGAATCACCGAACAGTCGCCGCTCAAAACCAGCGGAAGTGCCCCCGATTTGACAGCCTGCTCCACGCGTGGCTTCAGCGCTTCGAGCGCCGCAATCACGCGAGGGATATTGCGAGCGCGCGGGCTCTCCTGGTCCGCTTGGTGAACCTGCCGGGGATCATCACCAAAGTCGGTGACTGAGTAACCGATCGAAGCGAGACGATCGGCCAGCCCGGCGGCTCTGAGAGCGGCGGGAGCGCCTTCGTGCCCCAGAGACATGGCGGCCGCACTCGTGGGTGAGCCCAACAGGGCAATCTTGTTCGGCTGGCGGACGATTTTGACCGCCACGGATACTCTCCTGGCAGTTGATGGGTGCCGCGGGGCTAGGACCGGCCGAACCCTAATTTGCAGTCCGACCCAACCGGGCGGCCAGCTCCGCGGGAAGGGTGAACCGCACGTCTTCGCGAATCAGTTCTAGATCGCGATGATTCGTGAATCCGAATGCCGAAAGGCGCTGGCTCACTTGTTCCACCAGCACTTCCGGAGCCGACGCTCCCGCCGTGAGGCCGATGGACTTTACGCCCTCTAGCGACGCTTCGCCAATATCGTTGGCGTCTTCAATCAGCCGCGCGGCCACGCCCACGCGCTGCGCCACCTCGACAAGGCGGTTCGAATTCGAGCTGTTCGCCGAACCAACCACAAGAATGAGTTCCACTTCGCGTGCCAGCGCCTCGACGGCCTCCTGGCGATTCTGCGTCGCATAGCAGATATCGTCCGACGCAGGCCCAACAATGGACGGAAAACGCTCGCGAAGTCGTGCCACAATCTCCTGCGTGTCGTAGAGCGACAGAGTGGTCTGCGTGAGAAACGCCAGTCGCTCGGGATTCGGCACCTCGAGTTGGTCGACTTCTTCGACGCTGCCAACGACGACGGTCTGATCCGGTGCTTCGCCGGAGGTACCCACAATCTCCTGGTGATCGCGGTGACCGATGAGAATCAGCGTGCGGCCTTCCCGCGCGAATTTCAAAGCTTCCAGGTGAACTTTCGTGACCAGCGGACAGGTCGCGTCGATCACTCTCAGCTGGCGCTCCTTCGCTTCGGCGCGTACTCGCGGCGGCACGCCATGGGCGCTGAAAACCAGCACGGCCCCGACCGGCACTTCCTCAATCGTTTCAACAAAGATGGCGCCGCGCCGGCGCAACTGATCAACCACATAGCGGTTGTGCACAATTTCATGGTGCACGTAGACCGGACTTCCATAGGCTTCCAGCGCCAGCTCGACGATGTCCACGGCACGGACTACGCCCGCGCAAAACCCGCGCGGTCGAACGCGAACCAGCGTCTTCACTCCGCTCGTGGTTCCCTGGATGTGAGCAAGCGTCAATCGAATCTCCAGAAACTTGTGTCATATTACCTTAACCCTTCTCGGGCCGCTAGATTCTTCGATGTTTCGGTGTGCTTTTCCAACCTCGTGTGCACCGCAGTGGCTTCTCCGCCAGGCGGCGGACCGGACCTTGCCGGGGTGTTTTGGGGTTGCCCCGTCGATCGCGATTCTCACACTTGAACTGTTTCGCGTGGAATAGAATGGACGGCCGGGGAGCAAGCTCGGTTGGAGCTTGCCCACTAGCGTGCACCGAAGACTAGGAGAGCGTTGCCCGGCATGGCGCCGAAGCCGGGATAGCCGGAGACGACGGCGATGACCCCCTCCGCGACGACCGGCCCGCCGACGTCGAGCGATCCCCCTGTGGCTCGCACGCCGTTTACCGAATCAAAAGAACGGGCTGTATCGAAATCCCAGATAATCCTGCCATCGTCGGCGGCGTAAGCGCGCAGATGGCCGTCGATGGAACCGGAGAAAACAGCGCCGGGAATCGCTGTAATGGCTTGCGATTGAGCCGGGCTACAGGGGCGGCGATCCCCGCAGCCGGGTGGCGGCCTCCTCCAGAGGAGTTTCCCGTCCGTGACCTGGTAGGCGGAAATTCCACCGCCCTTTGCAGGATCGGGAGCACGTCCCTGAAATGCCAGATCGGACACCGCCACATAGAGGGTGGAGCCATCGGTGGCGGGTCCCCACTGCACTCCGCCCAACAGGCCACCGGCGCCCGCGCGCGCATGCCACAGCAGCCTTCCCTTGGCATCGGGATCGACGGCGTAGACCAAACCGGATTTTTGCCCGAGCAGCAGCACACGCCGGCCACGGCCGAGTGATACCAGAATCGGAGACGCGCCCAGATCGAATTCAGGGACCGTCGGCGGTGCGCAATTCGGCGGGGGAGGATGGCCGCATTCGATTCTGTAGATATCATCCTTGTCGAACTGTGCAGACCACAAAAGCTGACCCGCTTTGAGATCGAGCGCGACAACCGCGTCGGAGGTTTCCGTGCCCGGCTCGGAGTAATTGTCGCCGGTGCCGACGTAGATGCGGCGTTTGGCGGCATCGATCGTGGGCGAGGACCAGATGGCCATGCCGGAGGGCCCGATGATCGCGCGGCCATCGGATGCCCGGCCACGCGGCCCCGGTGTTTGGGCCGCCATGTACACTTGCCAGATCATCTTGCCCGTGGCGGCGTCCAGAGCCACGACGCTCCCGCGAAACGTGCAGCATTCATAATCAGGACGCCGGCGCGCCTGCTCTTCGGTCGAGGATACGGGAACGTAGAGTCGCCCTTCGAAGTAACTCGGCGTGCCGGTAATGGTTGCCGCAGGGTGCGGATCGGCTTGCGTCCGCCACAGAAAGGTACCCGAGCGGGCGTCTAGCGCGTCCACACCGCCAGAAGCATCACCGTAGAAGACCATGGCGGTCGAGCCCACCTTTGCGATGACCAGGCCCGAGCGTACCGGTTTCCCGGTGGTTGCCCAAGCCGTGCAGCCGCTCGATGCGTCGAGTGAATAGACGGTGCCGTCGCCGCCGCCCACGTACACACGGCCACCGTAGATCACCGGCTGCGACCGCACGGCGCGAACGTTCGGAATTCCGAAGGCCCACTTCAGCTGGAGGCGCGAGAGCTCCGACGCGGAAATACCAGCCGCTGCCGCGTCCTGGAACCGCCAGTTGGTAGGATTATTGCCCCAGCCCGCCCAGCTCGCCCGAGAGGATGGGAGCTTGCTGATTGCGCCACAGCCATTCGCGAGTTGATCGCGAGGCACGGGTGATGCGAGCCGTGTCTGAGGGGATTCCTGCAACTGCTGGCCCGGCGCCAAAGCTTCGTCGGACTGTGCGTGGAGCCACGTCTGCAAACACAGGCAGGCAACAGCCGCGGCGGCGAAAAGAGAGAAACTGCGGCGCAACTTGGCGCTCCCGCGTGGCAAGCCGTTCTCGATTTCCATCTGCTTGCTTTGACGGCGGATTCGAACGCCGCGTTTCGACTCGTGGGAATACGAGATCTCCGGCGAATCGGGGTTTACACTTGTCCGCTTTTACTTTGGCTGAACCATCACCTGATTTTCAGAGAGACCCCATGCCCGATCTCGTGCACGACGGCTTGGGCAGAGCTGATGTTCGGCTAAAGTCCGCTGCCGAGGGCCGGCCCCGCGGCCGCTCTTCACCCGAAGGGGACAGGCTTACGAATCGTTGAGCGCAGCGGTCGGGTGTACAATGGCCGACGATTCAGGAGGTGCGCGCATGAATCGGCGAGCCTTGTTGTCCCTGCTCGGTGCCTCTCCGGCGCTGCTCTCGAGCCTTCCGGCCAAGGCACGACAGACTCAAAGCAGGACCCCGCTCGCGAAGCCTTCGGCCACGCAGCCCCAGGTGGTGGGTCTGAATCCCAAAGGCACCCCCCCTCCGATCCAACTCATTCCGATGGCCCCGCGCCTCGCCAGTCTCGATGGAAAGACGGTGTGGCTGGTCGATACGGGATTTGACGGCGGCGGAATGCTTCTCGATCAAATCCGGCTCTGGTTCAACCAAAACCTGCCAGCCGTGAAGGTCATCTTCCGACGAAAAGCGGGACCTTACATGGAAGACGATCCCGCGCTATGGAAAGAGATCAAAGAAAAGGGCGATGCGGCCGTCATGGCCATCGGACATTGAAGCACCTGCACGCCAGCGACCGTCGGTCACTGTATAACGGTTGAGAAAATGGGGATTCCCACCACACCTTTGGTGACCCGAGCGTTTAAGGAACTCGCTATCCTGAATGTGGCGAAACGCGGCATGCCGGAGTTGCGCATCACCTTCACGCCTCATCCCGTGGCGAGCAAAACTCCCGAGCAGCTTCGCGCATACGTCGAAGGGAACGATCCCGTCAGCGGCAAGCCCATGATGAAGGAGATCGTGGGGGCGCTGACAGACCCGCTCAGCAATGGGGAGAAGAAGACCGGGTGGGTGCATGTCTCGATCGGCCCGGAACGATATGGGCCCGATACGCCGAAAAACCTGCAGCAGTTCTATCTCGACAACGGAATGACGGACTTTCTGCCGATCATCATCCCGACGGAAGAAGAGGTCAGCGAGATGTTGAAAGGCACCAGCCATCATCCGGATGAGGTTGTTGGCAAAATGGCGGGAGGCGCGTACCCGCCTTGGTCGTATACGGTGAAGCAGGTGGCGATCAATGCGGTGATGGCGGGATGCAAGCCAGAATACTTTCCTGTGATTCTCGCGATTGCCTCGTCGGGAACGCCTTCGCTGATGAGCTCGACAAACTCGTTTGCCTATGCCGCCGTGATTAACGGGCCGATTCGGGACAAGCTGAACATGAATTACGGAATCGGTGCGCTGGGGCCATTCGCGGCGCCCAACGCCGCCATCGGGCGCGCGTGGACGCTGGTTTCGCGAAACTTGGCCAATGGCGGTGTCCCGGGCGATACGTACATGGGCTCACAGGGAAACAATCTCAACTACAACAACCTAATCATGGCGGAAAACGAAGCAGCCAGCCCATGGGTTCCGCTCCACGTTCAGAAGGGCTTCAAGGCGGAAGAAAACGTGGTGAGCCTGTTCCGCGGGCTCGGTATCGTGCCCGGCCAAGGCGCCAGAGGAACGAGCACGGACACCCCGAAATATGAAGAGCAGTTCAGCGATCTGTTCAGTGTGTTTACCGGATTCTTTGGGGGGCTGGTGGTCGCTGATCCGCTGATCGCAGCGAATTTGAAAGAGCGCGGCTACGATACAAAGGACAAGTTGATCGATTGGCTGTACAAAAACACGACCCAAACGGTAAAAGATTACAAGTCGCGCGATTTCGCCTATGGGTTCGATTACCCGCGCGCGCTCAAGGGACTTGAGCCATACAAGACGTGGTATGCCATGTCCGACGACGCCGTGATTCCGCGGTGGCCGCACCGCGACGACATCAATGTGGTTGTGCTCGGTGGACAGACGAACGCGTTTTTTCAAGGCGGCAGCCTGAGTTACACCGTGAGCGTCTCGGTCGATAAGTGGACGTAACGGTCGAAGGGATCTTTTTCTGTAAACTGGTCGCCAATTTGCAATCGCAGAGCCACAATTGCGATGGAAGGGGACTTTCATGAATCGCCGAGATTTCCTGCAAACAATGAGCGCTTTATCTGCCGGCCTGGCCTTGCCGGGAGCAGGGCAACTGCTGGCCGAAGCCGCCGCACCGAGCGGCTGGCGCAGTTTCGAAGTGACGACCCGCGTCGAGGTCCTGAAGCCTTCCGGGCCGACTCGCATCTGGGTACCGGGGGCCCTCACCATTCAGACGCCCTTTCAAAGAACCCTGGCGAATACCTGCCAGGCCGAGGGTGGATCGGTCCGCAAGGTCCAGCGCAAAGCCGACGGTCTCGAGATTCTCTTTGCTGACTTTCCCGAAGGTGTCCGGCCGGTCCTGCGTGTGACGAGCCGAGTCGCGACACGAGACTTCACCGTCGATCTTTCCCGTCGCCAGGGTGGTAGAAAAGCAAGCCGCGCCGAGCTGGATTATTTCACGCGCGCAACGAACCTTCTCCCCACGGACGGAATCGTGAAAGAGACAGCGATCGAAATCACAAAGGGGGCGACAACCGATGTCGAGAAGGCCCAGGCCATCTACCAATGGGTTGTGGAGAATACCGCCCGGAATCCGAAGACTCGTGGCTGCGGCACCGGCGACATCCGCTTCATGCTCGAGACCAAAGATCTGACCGGCAAATGCGCGGACTTGAACGCGCTCTACGTTGGCTTGGCGCGCGCCGTGGGCTTGCCCGCTCGCGATGTATATGGGATCCGCGTCGCGAGGTCGGAACTGGGATACAAAAGCCTCGGCGCGTCCTCCGACACGGTGACCAAAGCACAGCACTGCCGCGCCGAGGTGTACCTGACCGAGCACGGTTGGGTTCCGGTTGATCCCGCCGACGTACGGAAGGTTGCTCTCGAGGAGCCACCCGGAAACCGTCCGCTGGACGACGACATGGTGACGAGAGCGCGGACCCGGCTGTTCGGATCCTGGGAGATGAACTGGATGGCGTTCAATTTCGCGCATGATGTGGCGCTGCCTGGATCCAGCGGCAAGCCCGTTGCCTTTTTGATGTACCCGCAGGCGGAAACGGCCGACGGCCGGCTCGACAGCCTGGACGCGGACGGTTTCAAGTACGAGATTCGGTCGCACGAGATGGCCCAGAGCGGCTCTTGAGGCAATCCGTAGCCGGCGCTCGCGTTTTCCACGCGAAGCGTCAGTGGAGCGTCAGTGGGCAAGTTGACATCCCATTGGGATTGCGCTAATAAGGCCGTTGCCGTGGGGTGCAACGTCACGCGATCCAAGGCCTTCGATCGACTGCCGCGGAATTGATACGGGACGATTGCAACGCCTGCGTACCCGCCCGAACCGAACTTCACAATTCGCAGGAAAGGACCGGCCATCGTAACGAATCTAGTCGTGCCTAAGACAGGCGGAATGAATACGACCAAGGTCAACGTCGTCCGCTGGCTGAAGGAGGAGGGCGATGCGCTCAAGCAGGGTGAACCGGTGGTCGAGCTGGAAACAGAAAAGGTCAGTTACGAATTGGATGCGCCGATCGATGGCGTACTGCTGAAAATTGAGGCGCGGGAGCCAGCCGAGGTGGAAGTGGGCGGGTTGCTCGGTTACATCGGCCAGCCGGGTGAAAAGGCGCCCTCCCGCTGAAAGCAATTTCGAAACCGTGAGGATAACGACGATGCTACCTGCAAGCCAACTGCCCAAAGAGCGCCTCACCTGGATGTACACGCAGATGCTGCGAATCCGCGAGTTTGAAGAGCGGGTGAAGCGCACGTTTGTCGAGCATCCAGGCGTGATCCGTGGGCACGCGCATCTGGGCGACGGTGCAGAGGCCAGTATCGTCGGCGCGCTGACAACCAGGGGAGAGAACGATCCGGTGATGCCGAGCTATCGCTGTCACGGCTACCCGCTCGTGCTGGGCACGCCCGCGCGCGCGCTGATGGC
>Ga0187783_10001175_pt1 | contig 19329 bp, 19 predicted proteins | sample 1015_SJ02_MP02_2_FD_132471 | JGI IMG/M metagenome (GOLD analysis project Ga0187783, IMG submission 132471) | Tropical peat soil microbial communities from peatlands in Department of Meta, Colombia - 1015_SJ02_MP02_20_MG | ecosystem: Environmental > Terrestrial > Soil > Wetlands > Peat | place...
AACCAGCAAACCTGTTACCGCGAAGCTCTGGCCTCGGGCGCCGAGGTCGTCATCATGCTGCATCCCGACTATCAGTACACCCCGCTTCTGGTCTCGGCGATGGCCAGCATGGTGGCTTACGATGTCTATGATGTAGTGCTCGGCTCGAGGATTATTGGGGGGCAGGCACTGCGGGGAGGCATGCCAATATGGAAGTACGTTGCCAATCGCTTCCTGACCGCCTGTGAAAACTTCTTTCTGCACGTGAAGCTTTCCGAATACCATACCGGCTATCGCGCCTTCAGCCGCAAGGTGCTCGTTACCCTCCCGCTGCTAGAGAATTCCGACGATTTTGTTTTCGACAATCAGATGCTCGCGCAGTGCGTACATTTCGGTTTTCGCATCGGAGAGGTATCCTGCCCGACGAAGTATTTCGCCGAAGCGTCCTCCATCAATTTTCGTCGCAGCCTTACCTACGGGCTGGGAGTGCTCTTTACCACCCTTCAATTTGTGTTGCAGCAGTGGGGAGTCGCACGGTTTCGCATTTTTAGTTCCCAAGGGCGGAGATTAGGGACCGTGTCTTACTACGTGAGCGGCAGCGAAGTCGGAAGGCCGAGCTGAGTCCTCACTGGCCGCGTCCGGGTGCGAGTCAGCCCGCACAAATTGCGCCCCCAGTCGCGTGCACGTAGCATCTATACAGCCATGGCGACCGCCACCGTCCAAACCGCAAATGCGCAGCGCCAGCTGGTGCTGAGTGAGATTCTCAGCTTTGCCTACGACACGTTTTGTGCCAACAAGGTGCGCTTTGCCCTGACCGCGTTGGGCATGATGATCGGGACCGCCTCCCTGATTCTGGTCGTTACCATCGCCATGACCGGCAGGCAGTATGCCCTCAACCAGATTCAATCGATTGGCACAAACATGATTGATGCGGAATACCAGGGCGGGGACGGGGGCTCGACTCCCGATCTGCTTACCATCGACGATATGTACGCCGTGCTAACCCAGGTTCCGGGGATTGTGGCTGCCTCCCCTGTGGTTCCGCTCGACGACCGCATCCCGATGGGGGGCGGCAAGGTAAGCGATTTGCGCGTCCTGGGCGTTTTCCCCGAATATCGGTCAGTACGCAACCTGTTGATTCTTTCCGGGCGCTTCTTTGACGACCAGGATGAACAGGCGCGAAACAAAGTTGGCGTGATGCAGCAAAGGCTGGCGGATCAAATCTACGGATCAGTGGATAACGCCATCGGTAAGGTAGTCAAGGTGGGCGGGTTGCCCTTCACGATTATCGGAACATTCCGGGAGCGCGTGAATACCTTCGGAATGTCGGAGGTCACGAACAACAGCCTGGTGATTCCCTACACGGTATCTCGTTTCTTCACCGACTCAGGCAACGTCCGGCAGCTCTACTTTTCCGCCGCCGAACCGTCCATGGTGATTCCGGTAACCGAACAGGTAAAGAAGGTCCTCGAGGCGCGCCACCGGCCGGAGTCGATCTACGTTGTGCAGAATCTGACCGAGGTGGTTGCCGTGGCGAATCGAATTGCCATCGCCCTGACTTGGGTGTTGTTGCTGATCGCCGCCGTCACCCTCGTGGTCAGCGGCATTGGAATCATGAATATCATGCTCGCCACCGTAAGTTCGCGAATTCGCGAAATTGGCATTCGCAAGGCGATCGGAGCCACCAATCGCGAGATCCGCTTTCAGTTCTTGTCGGAGGCTATTCTTATCTCTCTGATTGGAGGGTTGATCGGTGTGGTGATTGGCCTGGCGCTGCCCTTTTCGATGCGCTTCCTGACCGAGTACCGCATCCCGATTTCCGGGCTATCGGCGATCGTAGCCATCGCCGTCTCCTCGCTGGTGGGCACGCTGTTTGGAACCGTTCCCGCCGCGCGCGCGGCCAAGCTCGATCCGGTCGAGAGCCTGCGCTACGAATAACTCATGGTTTCTCAAACCACGACAAACCATGCAATCCTGAAACGGCGGGGTTTCACAGCCCAACGGACGAAAGAGCCGGGCTGGTTGGCCCGGCTTTTCAGTCCCTCTTGAGAACCACTGCTCTCTCTCAAGATCTCTTCGATCACATCACCAGTGCAAGGTTTTCTAACTCGTGTTGCAGCACTGGCATCGAACATCCCGACATTTCCACGCGTCCGGCGGCGTCCATCGCCGCCTGGGGAGAAACTCCATAACCGCGCCCCATCAAGAACACCTGCAGCAGCTCCGCCGCATCTCTGGAATCGACGATTCCTGCTTGCAAAAGGTCATTGCGTAAGGCGGTAAGTTCTGTCACCGAGAACCGATCTTTCATGGCCTTCACCTCCGACCCTTCAGTCCTTTAGACTCCGTTCCTGCCGTCTACGTTACGTGCAATTTGCCTGCCGTAAATTTAGACCGCCCTGAGAAATCCTCGAAGGAAGTCCGTTTACTACGTTAAACCCCTTAGGATGCGATAAGTTGCGGAAGTCAGCGCAGGCGAGCGATGGCACCAAAGTGGTGTTCAAGAAATGTCTCAACGCGTGACACTGTGTGTCGTTCTGAGGCAGCAGGAAAAGGCAACCACGGTGAGAGCGAGGTCGGCAATTCTCGAGGCTTACGATGGGTCGGTGACGGCTTCATCGACCAATAGAATTGGAATGTCGTCGCGCACTGGATAAACGCGGCGACATTCGCCGCATTTCAAGCTCTCGCCACCGGACTTAACAACCAGCGGTTTCTTACAAACCGGGCAGACCAGAATGTCGAGCAATTCTTGGGAGATCATAGAGCCATTCTAGCAACGGCCACCCCTTTGGGGTGGTTGTATGAGCCGGAAACTGCATCACAGCTGGTGCCTTCTGCCACGACTTGACTGAGTCCGGGCGTTTTGATGAACGCCTCGACCGGCGGCAGAGGAACTCCCCCTCCGCACACCCATTAGGCGTGGCGGAGTAGCTTTTCGGATACTTGCCGGAATCGTGTCCCCTGAGTCTCGGCTAGGCCTTGTCTCTCAGGCCACTCTTAGTGGCGCCGGGAAGGGGAGGCTGTTTCTTGGTGGATCTCTCCGAATGATTGCCATTCTTGGAGTCGAAGAAACTGGCAAGCGGAAGCGGAGCAGGGGAGCCAAAACCCTTGTATCGGCTGCGGGCCAGGACGAGCTTCTCCAGAGCCTTTTCTTCTAAGGGTTCCTGCCGCCCCAAAATGTGGGTCACCAGGGTGATCTGGGCAAAGTGCTCCACGGTTTCCATCTTCATGTAGGCGTGCTCTAGGGTGTCGGCATAGGTCACCACGCCGTGGTTTGACATCAGAATCGCGTCATACTGCGGAATCAGTGGACGAAGAGTTTCCGACAGTTCGGGTGTTCCAGGAGTGCCGTACTTGGCTAACGGAATGGATCCCAGCCCGATGACTACCTCGCAAGCTAAAGGCTGGTCGAGGGCCAGTCCCGCCGCTGCAAAACCGGTGGCCGTAGGAGGATGCGCGTGCACGATCCCGCCAATATCAGGGCGCAGACGGTAGATCAGCAGATGCATGGCGATTTCGCTTGAGATCGGGTGACGCCCGGCCACGATCCTGCCCTCGAGATCCGCGATTACCATATCGGAAGGCCGCAAAGCGCCCTTACTCATCGCCGTCGGCGTAGAAAGAATGCGTCCGCCCTTGAGCCGCATGGAAAGATTGCCATCCGTAGCGGCGACGTAACCGCGTTCGTGCAAGAGCCTGCCAAAGTGGACCAGATCGCGTCGGTACCGAGCTTCGTTGATCATGACTTGGCTACCGTTTACACCGCCCCAGAGCGCGTTATGGTAATCTACACGGAAGCGCGAAAACAATCCATTGTTCTTCTGAGGTATTCCGGGGGGCCTGCCAGTCATCCGAGAGCCGGGTCGGTGGTATCCATCGCGTCTCTCTATAATGAGACTCCGTGCGGGCTGCCGAGTTCAACTACAACCTTCCCCGGGAACTGATCGCACAAGAACCGCTCCCCGAGCGCGCGGCCTCGCGGCTTCTCCACCTGGATCGCAGCTCCGGCACCATCCGGGATGGTTGGTTTCGCGACTTTCCCTCCCTACTTCGCTCCGATGACCTGGTGGTTTTCAACAATACCCGGGTGTTTCCCGCCCGGTTATACGGGCGACGAAGTGGCCGCAAGGCCCAGCCGATCAGCCCACGCAATCGAGCCGCGCGCAACTTTCTTGCCGGCCGCGTCGAGGTGCTGTTGACCCGCCAGATTTCCGCCCAGCCGAATGAATGGGAATGCCTGGTTCATCCCGGACGAAAAATCGATGTCGGAGAACGGCTGTTCTTTGGGAACCAGAATGAGCTTGAGGCCGACATTGTTGGCCGAGGTGGTTTTGGCAAGCGTCGCCTGCGATTTCATCCCGTGAATGACTTCGTCCGAGCCCTCGAACAGATTGGACACATACCCCTGCCGCCCTACATCGCTCGGGAGGATCGCCCCTCCGATCGGGAGCGTTATCAAACGATTTATGCACGGCATCGGGGTTCAGTGGCTGCCCCGACCGCGGGCTTGCACTTCACCGCGGAAATCCTCAACCAAATGCGCGCACGCGGCATTGAGACCGCGGAAATCACCCTGCACGTCGGTCTGGGCACGTTCCAACCGGTACGGGTCGATCAAATCGAAGATCACCGCTTAGACCGCGAGTCCTATGCGATTTCCGAGGAAGCGGCCTCGAAGCTCAATCGCGCCCGGCTCGAGCGGCGGCGAGTCGTGGCCATCGGGACGACCACGGTTCGCACCCTGGAGGATTGCTTTCGGCGCTCGGGAAAGGGCTGCCTCGAACCCGGAACCGGGGAAGCAGACCTTTTCATTTATCCCGGCTATCGGTTTGAGGTGGTGGGAGGCTTGCTCACAAATTTCCATCTCCCCCAATCCACCTTGCTCATGCTGGTATCGGCGTTCGCCGGAACCCGGGCCGTGCTCGAGGCTTATCAACACGCCGTTCGGGAAAAGTATCGATTCTATTCCTACGGAGACTGTATGTTCGTCGAGTGAGGGCCGGGGAGTCGACAAGTTCACTGCTCGACTCTCTACGGTTGGAAAGCCCAGATCTGGCTTCGGGTGGCCGGTGGCTTTTCTGCCGCGCCGGCAACCGGCGCGTTATACTGGGCGAGCGGAGCGCAACATGGGTTCACAAGCGTTGTCTAAGCGGGTTTCGATACAGGATTTTGTTGTCGAGTTGCGCAAATTTCCTGAGGCAAGCTTCGACCGAACCGACTCAATCATAGAGTTTCTTCTGAGCATGCCGGTCGCTCCCGACACTCTGGGCCCCTACTTAACCTGGGATCGCCAGCACTACACTCGCAACCTCATCGACAAAACACCTTGTTACGAGCTGATCGCGATCTGCTGGGAAATCGGACAGATCAGTTCGGTGCATAACCATCGCGACCAGAACTGCTGGATGACGGTGCCGATTGGCCGGTTGATGGTGGAGAATTATCGTGTGCTCTGGCAGGATCTGAAAAAGGGTACCTGCCAGCTCAAAACCGCCGACCGTGTCGAGATGAACTCCACCCATCCTTGCGCCGTCGATCCGCTTGAACCTGTCCATCGAGTCCTCAACCCGCGCGAGTTCGGTGAGCGAGCGGTAAGTCTGCACGTCTATTCGCGGCCTTTCGACACCTGCGTGGTCTATTCTCCCGAGCAAGGTACCTGCGGTGAGATCAAGCTGCACTACACCACGGAGTACGGGAAAGCCACAAGGTAACTTCTCCGTCGCGAAGCGGAAGCGCCATAGTCTTCTGCGGGCACGCGCGACGCACCTCGTCACCTTCTCGGCGAGAGCTTGCGTGGTTTCGGAAAGCCAATCCTTCCTGCCGCGCGTTCTCGACCGAATTCCCGGAAAGGAAGCCTCCCGGGCGGGTACGCGCCGAAATCCGTTGTCACTGCTAAACTTTAGAGTTGCTGAGCAAAAAGAGATCCGCCATGAAGGCCGACCGAGAAGTTTCGAGCCAAGAACCCGAGAGCCTTCCGCGACCACAGACGGGGAGCGCAGGCCGGGGACGCATTTTCCTGATCGATGCCATGTCGTTCATCTTTCGGGCCTATCACGCCATGGCCCGACAACGGGGGATGTCCACCAAAACCGGCTTGCCCACGGCGGCCACCTATGTGTTCGTCAACATGTTGCGCAAGTTGCGCGATGACTTTCAGCCGCCATATCTGGCAGCCGTCTTTGACGTGGCGGCACCCACTTTTCGCGATCAGCAGGCAGGGACGATTTCGACCGTTCGAAAGTTCGATTTGAAGACGCAATCGTTTCAGGAGATCGAGTACCGCGGTTACAAAGCCAATCGTACCGAGATGCCTGGCGATCTGGCGCAGCAGCTGCCCTATATACGACGGGCTTTGGAGGCCTACCGGATTCCCATCCTTGAGCTCGCTGGCTACGAAGCCGATGACGTCATCGGAACTTTGGCGCGAAAGGCTGTTGAGCAGTCGTACTCGGTGTACGTGGTTTCGAGCGACAAAGATATGCTGCAGCTGGTGAACGACCAGATTCAAGTGCTCAATCCCCCCAAGGACAATCTGATCTGCGATCGCGAAAAGGTTGTGGAAATTCTCGGGGTCCCTCCGGAGAGGGTGGTAGACGTAATGGCCTTGCGGGGGGACACGATCGATAACGTTCCCGGTGCGCCGGGAATCGGGGACAAAGGCTCGGTCGAACTGATCAAGCGTTTTGGCAGCCTCGAGCAGGCCATCGCGTCTGCCGCCGAGGTGGAAAAGAAGACTTATCGCGAGTCGCTCGAGAATAACCGTGACGTCATTCTCCTCAGCAAGAAGTTGGTGACCATCGACTGCGATGTGCCGGTGGCATTCGATGCAAGTGCTATGCAAGCCGGCGAACCGGATCTCGAGGCCCTGCGCAAGCTCTTCACGGAACTGGAATTCACTTCCTTATTGAAGGACCTGATTCCGGTCGGCGAGATACAGGAGGGGCGATACTGGGAGGCAAGGACGGCGGAGGATGTCGAAACAGTTCTCCAGGCAGTGACGGCCGGCTCTCCCCTCTCGGTCGCGCTCGAGAACACCAGCCTCGCCGGGCGTGATTCAGAAGATCAGGAAATTGAGGAGACCGAAAGCGTCATGTTGCCGCTCGACGAGGAAACTGCCCGGGAGAACGCGCCCTGGGCCATGGCGATTTCTTCCCGGTCGGGCGAGGCCGTCACGGTCACCGCCCAAAGCCAAGAAGCCATGGCACGCCTGAAATCGGCTCTGGCCGATCCTCAGCGGGTGAAAGCCATTCACGACTGGAAAACCGCCAGTCATCTCCTCGAAGCGCAAGGCATCGCCCTCTACGGGGTCGAGCACGATCCCATGCTCTATTCCTACTTGCTCGATCCAACCTACGCTTCGCATGGTTTAGCCGATGTGGCGTTGCGCCGATTCAACCTGCAGCTCAGCGGAACTTTGCCGGAGGCCGCGGACATGACCGGCCGGGTCACCAGGACGCTTCGCCAGGAGGTAGAGGCCCAGGGGCTGCTTCGGCTTTACCACCAGATTGACCTGCCGCTCGTGGGCGTACTGGCCCGTATGGAGCGAGTCGGGGTGAAGATTGACCGCCAGGCCCTCGCCGAGATGTCCGCGCGCCTCGAAGCGGCCATCGACACGAAAGCGAAAGAGATCTACGAATGCTGTGGGCAGGAATTCAATATCAGCTCGCCCAAGCAACTGGGAGACGTTTTGTTCAACCGGCTCGGTCTGCCGAGGCCGGTGAAATATGGCAAAGGCAAAACCATTTCGACTGCGGTGGATGTGCTCGAGGCGTTGGCCGCGAGTCACGAAGCGCCGCGGCGGGTGCTCGAGTATCGCCAGCTCACCAAGCTCAAATCCACTTACGTGGATGCGCTGCCGGCCCTGCTGAATCCTTCGACCGAACGCCTGCACACGACCTTCAGCCAGACCGGCACCGCCACCGGACGGTTATCCTCGGCCAATCCCAATCTGCAGAATATTCCCATTCGCACCGAACTCGGTCGCGAGATTCGGGCTGCATTCACCGCCGAGCCCGGTCATCGGTTGTTAGCGGCGGATTATTCGCAGATCGAACTGCGGCTGCTGGCGCATTTCTCCAAGGACCCTTTGCTGGTCGATGCCTTTGCCCGGGGAGAGGACATTCACACCTTGACGGCGTCGCAGATTTTTGCCGTTCCGCCGCTCATGGTAACTCCCGAACACCGGCGGCGAGCCAAGGTTGTGAACTTCGGAATCGTCTATGGGCTTTCCCCGTTTGGGCTGTCGCAGAGTCTGGGCATTGAAACCGGAGAAGCCAAAAGCTTCATTGATGCGTACTTCGAGCGGTACCGCGGGGTGCGCAAGTTCATCGATGCGACGCTCGACGAGGCTCGTCGCGAGCAGAAAGTGAGAACGCTGTTTGGACGGGTGCGCCCCATTCCCGACATTCGCAGCAAGAATGCGAATCTGCGCGGATTTGCCGAACGCACCGCGGTCAATACTCCCCTGCAAGGCACCGCCGCCGATCTGATCAAGCTGGCCATGATCCAGATTGACGCCGCGATCGAGCAACGTGGCCTGCAGTCAAAAATGACCCTCCAGGTCCATGACGAGCTGGTCTTCGAGGTGCCCGACTCCGAGATCGAGGAGATGAAAAGCCTGGTTCGTGAGCGGATGGAAAAAGTCTATCCCCTTGAGGTGCCACTGGTGGTGGAGATAGGAACTGGGCCGAGCTGGCGAGATCTGGAGTGACTGGCGCGTGTTTGACCGGCGCTGAACCCGCTTTGGCCACGACTACCGCCACGCCAAGGTCGTCAAAGAATTCGCCTTCAATTCGACCCGGGCCGCCATCTCGGCGAGCTTCAGCTCGATGATCCTCGCGTCATGCCGGTTCGTCACCACCAGGACGCTTTGGCCGTCTGGGTTCTTGAGGGCGACGTGCTTGAGGTCCACGGCCTCGCTCTCGGAATCGAAGCGGCGAGCCCCGCGGCGGATAACCCGTGAGTATTGCGCCAGGGCCCAGTACTGTCCGCTGCGACTGACCTCCCTGGTCTCGGAGTCGACGGTCACCACGCCGCCGCAGGGAAACGGTCCGATGTTCGGCCGGCCATGCTGGTCGAGAGCCAGGTTCCAAGCGGTGATCGAACGACACCAGTTGCGCAGGATCTCGCTGAAAGTACCACCCCACTTGCACCAATCCGTCCCATAACCGGGATCGGTGTAGTCCGGCCCCCCTTCGGTCCAATGCATCTCTACGTCGGGATAGATGTCATGGACCTTGCTCATCATGACCGGCGTGCCACGGTAGCCGTGCCAGGCAACGGCGTTCGAGTATTGGCGAAGCTTTTCGTCCTCCAGGGTACAGACGGCACGTCCCCACAAATCGTAGTTATGATCCAGAATCCAAATCCGGACCGGCATCCTCCTCGTTGCCAAGAGCGGACCGAGATGGTCGCGGACAAATTCGATTTCGTACTCTTGCGGCCAGATGCAGGCCGGCATTCTGCCATCCTGATCCGTATCCACTTCGTTCTGCGTGGTTACGGCTTCGACCGGCACGCCTTCGGCGCGATACCCTTCGAGAAACTTGAGGTAGTATTGCGCGTAAACCGGCAAGTAATGGTTCCGCATCGAACCACCCAGCATCGTAGCGTTGAACTTCATCCAGCCGGGGGGACTCCAGGGAGAGGAAAAGACGAACAGGTCAGGATTGACCTGTCGCGCCTGGCGCAGCACGGGAAGAATGTATTCCCGGTCGTGCTCGATCGAGAATCGCGCCAGATGCGGATCTGGTTCGCCTTCATCAAAGCTATAAAGCTTGGTCGAATAGTCGCTCGCTCCGACGCAGATGCGGCACACATTCAGACCCATTTCCGAGGGATGGAAGAGTTCGTGAAGCAATTCGTCGCGAGCGGGTGGCGCGAGTTGATGGATGGTGTAGCAAGCAGCATCGGTCAAGGAACCACCAAAACCCAAAATCTCCTGGAACTGACGCCTAGGGTCGAGGCGAATCTGATCCACCGGCATTTCCGAAGCGTGCCCCCACTGGATGGGCGGAGCCACGGCAAAGCGCCCCTGGTCAGAGGTTACCCAAATCGAAATCTGCGAGCCGACCTGGGGAACCTCCGCGCCCGGGCCGATCGTTGCGGCCGCTGGTCGCTCCTCGGAAGCCAACGCACCCACCAGCCCCAAGGTTGAAATGCCGAGAAACTCCCGCCGCGAGGTTTCCTTTGTCATCGCCGTTTCCTTCAACCCTTCCGGGCTCGAGAGGTTGAAAATCTCCCCGCGCGGACCGGGCTCTGCCTGGTTTCGAGGACAACGAGAATGGTGAGCTTAAAATTTCAGGGTGGGGGCGGTCAACGACTGGATTCAGAAGGTCCGCACTTTTCTATCTCGATTGGTTGTCGCCGGCGCGCTCCCTTTCCGCGGCTTCCCGCAGCATGCGCCGCTCCCGGGCATGGGCGATTCTTCGGGCACGAAGCAGGCGTCGCAGGAAAAAGTAAAACAGGAACCAGGCCAGGGTTCCAGCCGCCAACAGCCACAACATCAGGTTGCCGATGGCAGCAAGATTCTCGACCCATGCCCTCATGATTCGATGCCTCGAGCGGCAGATTAATCGCCTAGCGTTAGCTTGATCGCTCGAGCAATCGTCTGAGCCAACGCCTGCATGGTTTCTGCCGATTCAGCTTCCACCATGACTCTGGCGAGTGCTTCGGTGCCCGAATAGCGAACCACGATCCGTCCATTGCCATCGAGTTTGCGTTCGGCAGCTTCGATGGCTTGCTGGATCGACGGCACCTGAGCAAACGGAATTTTCTCCCGCACCGGCACGTTTTGAATCATCTGGGGAAACACCGTAAGGTCGCGAATCAGATCAGCCAGCGGCTGGCCGGTTCGGGCTATGATTTCCATCAGCCGCAAAGCGGTGAGCAAGCCGTCGCCCGTGGTCGCCTCACCATCACGAAAGATGACGTGCCCGGATTGCTCTCCCCCCAAAATGGAACCGGTCTTGAGCATCTCCTCGAGCACATACTTGTCGCCGACGTTGGCGCGTAGCATGCGAATCCCTGACTTCCGCAAAGCCAGTTCGAGCCCCATGTTCGACATGGTGGTCGCGACCACGGTCGAACCAGCCAGAAGGCCGCGCGATGCCAGGTCGCGGGCGGCCAACAAGAGGACGCCGTCGCCATTCACCACCTGGCCATTCGCATCGCAGAACAGCGCGCGATCGGCGTCGCCGTCGAACGTTACGCCCAGGTCAAATTGCCCGGCTCGTTCTCGCAGCGAGCTGGCCAAAACCTCGGGGTGCAAGGCTCCACAGTTCTCATTGATGTTTTGGCCGTCGGGCGAGGCGCATTGGAATGTCGCTTGGATGCCGCAGGCGCGAAATAGTTCCGGGGCTTCTGCCGTGGCCGCGCCGTTGGCACAATCGACTAAAATCCTGAGGCGGCTCAGATCGGTTTTCGTGTTCCCCTGCAGCCAGCCGATATAGGCATGGCGCAGGCCGGCCTCCCCCGGCAAACTTCGACTCTGCGTCCCACGCGGAATCTCGGCCCGATTCGGATCCTCGAGCAGCGCGAAGATCTCCTGCTCGATCGAGAGTTCATGAGCGTCGGGTAGCTTGTATCCGTCTCCGGAAAAAATCTTGATACCGTTATCGGTCCAGGGATTGTGGGAGGCCGAGATCACCACCCCGGCGGTGAATTTCCGCGAGCGGGCAAGATAGGCGATTCCGGGGGTGGTAATGATGCCGGCGCTCGCCACCTGGCAGCCGCCGGAGGCCAATCCTTCGCTGACCCGGTCGGCGATCCAGGAACTCGATTGCCGGGTGTCCTGTCCAATCACCACCCTGGGGTTGGAATGGATGCGCAGCAAACCATGCCCGAGAGCCCGCCCGATCAGATAGGTGCTCTCGAGGGAGAGAGGGAATTCGCCTGCCACCCCGCGAATGCCATCCGTGCCGAAAAGTTGTCGCGTTGCCGGACTCATAGTGGCTGGAGAATTAGCCTCCGTTGTTGGGAACAACCCTTTCCATGGTAATCGTGATCCGCACCGCATCGAGATTTGTCATTTGAACCAGAGGGTCGGCAATGTAGGCATGCCGGACCAGCGCCACCCGGTTCGTCACCCCGGTGATGTCCACCGGGTCTGTCGTCGCCGATTCGACAGCCTCGACTCGCTTCTCGGGGCCAACGATCAAGACGGACGACGGTTCGACCACGATCTGGCCGATCTGATAGCCCTGGGCGACGGTGCCGACTAACCGCGGTTGGATGGGAACCTGCCGGGTGGCACGAACATCGAAGGCCAGCCGAACCTGGCTGGGAATCACTTGTACCACTTGCAGATCGCGCGGATGGTGAACTTGATGGGCGGTCAGATCAAAGGTACGCTCCCCCGGTTTCGTGACATCCAACCAGAGGTCGACGGACACGTCGGATGTCTGCAGGCGGCGGATCTCCCGCTCGGGGCCGCGCAAGCGGATTTGCGCCTTGGGGATGTCGACGGAACTGATCTCGAGGTTGGCGGGCATATTCTCGAACGCGATCGGCACCTCCATGGCAACCTCTGCCGACGGCTGCCGGGTCACGGCCAGCCATAATCCCACCGCCAGCGCGAGCGAGACGAGCTTGAGCCCCAGATTATGCAAGAGGAAGCGACGGAAACGAGTGGAAGGGCCCTTAGACATCGCTTTCTTGATTGATTCTGGCATCGGCAGAACGAGTCGAGCGACTGCGTGGAATCTCGCTCTCCGCGCCTTCTAATACGGCGCCGCCATTGGTCATCTCGGTCGGCAGGGCGGCAGGGGGGACATAACGATGCAGCAGTTCTCCCAATCGATCCCGCAGCTGATCGATCGAAAGGTCGCGCTCGATTTTGCCGGCCACCGCCAAGCTGATGCTGCCGGTTTCTTCCGACACAATCACGGCGATCGCGTCCGTCTCCTCGGTAACTCCGATACCGGCGCGGTGCCGCGTGCCGAGCTGCGTCGACAACACCGGGTTCATCGATAAGGGTAAGAAGCAGGCTGCCGCTGCAATCCGGTCCTTCTGAATGATCACCGCGCCATCGTGGAGCGGAGCACTCGGGCGAAAGATGGTTGCCAGCAAATCGTAGGAGAGTCGGGCATCCAGGGGAACTCCGCTCTCAATATAGGTTCGCAAACCGATCTCGCGCTCAATCACCATCAAAGCACCCGTCTGGTTCTGATAAAACAGATTGGCGGCCAGGACAATGTCGTCATACGCCTCCGCCGCCGGATTCGTGTTGCGACCGAAGGTAAGCTTTCTGCCTAAGCGGGTCAAAGCCGCCCGAAGCTCCCCGGCGAACAGCACAATCAGGGCGAACACCGTGTACGGCAACAATGTGTTGACCAGCCAATTGAGCGCAGTCAGTTGGCCGAGCTCGGACAAATAGACGGCCAATGCAAGTGCCCCAACCCCGATTAGCATCAGGGAGGCGCGCGTGCCTTTGATCAGTGCCAGCAGCTCATAAATGATGATCGCGACCAGCAGTATGTCGACGACCGATGCAATCGACACTTGTCGGGCCGCTAGGAACTGCATCACTCCCTCGCCCCCTTTCGAGGTGACCAAGACCCGTCGGAGCCAAAGACATTGTAATCGAAGATTTCAAGATGGCAGCAAACAAGAAACCGTTGCCCCGGCTGGATGACCCTGGCTATTTCCGCGAGCTGGTCGAAACCGGTATTTCGATCTCGGTTCCCTCGGCGGCGGCGCGCACCCGAGCATAGTAGTTGCGGGCTTCCTTCACCGCCTGGTCGATGCAGGAGTCGTTGTGGTCGGGATCGTGGTGGAACAGGACGAGCTCCTTGGCGCCGCTCTCCATAGCCACGTTGACGGCCTCGCGCCAGTGGCTATGGCCCCATCCGCGCCGCCGCGCCAGATATTCGTCGGGCAGATACTGGGCATCGTAGATGAGCACATCGGCGCCGGCGGCGAGCTGACGAACGTTCCGGTCAAATACACTGTCTCCCGGCTCGTTATCCGTCGCGTAGACCATAACCCCGTCCCGGGTTTCGATGCGAAATCCCATGCATCCCTGGGGATGGTTCAACCACATCGTCTCGAGGCGCACATCGCCGAGATCGAGCGGCCCCTCGTTCAGGTTATAGAAGTCTTGGCGAGCCTGCATTTGATGCAGTCCTACGGGAAAGTAAGGAGACGCCATTTGCGCCTCGAAGACCTCTTTCAGGCTGCGGGTTCGGTTGGAGCAGTGAAACTGAAAATGATTCTCGCGGTTGTCGTAAAGCGGCCCAAAGAAGGGCAGCCCCTGGATGTGATCCCAGTGGAAATGCGAGACAAAAACGTGGGCGGAAACCGGCGCGCCGTTGAACTCCTTGCGCAGGGCCTGTCCGAGGACGCGGAATCCGGTGCCGCAATCGAGGACATAAAGCTGGTCGCCGTGGCGCACTTCGACGCAAGAGGTGTTCCCTCCGTAGCGCATGTTTTCCGGCTGCGGAGCGGGCGTGGACCCGCGAACTCCCCAGAACTTAATCCGCATAATCCTCCGCTCAGAAGCTGCCCCAGGAAACCATCTTGCGGCCTGCCGCGGGATGAGTCAATTCACTCGATGGTTACGATGGTTACGAGCGGGCATGGGGCTGCCTGCGGATGCCCAAGGGTTGAAATCTGACCGGGAAAAGATTCCCCTATAATGGGGAACCTGGCGGCCAAGCCTCATGCTCCGTCCCAACTACAAGGAATTCTCGAGCCTAGCACAAAAGGCTACCCTGGTGCCGGTGGTTAAATCGGTCATGGCTGACCTGCTGACTCCGGTGTCGGCATTCCTCACGATTGCCGAGCAGGAGCCGGCCGCCTTTCTGCTGGAGTCGGTGGAGCGCGGAGAGCAGATCGGACGCTACACCTTCTTAGGAGCACAGCCGTACATGCAGTTGCGCGCCCGCGGCCAGGATGTCTCCGTGCTCAGGGGTACCCAGCTCGATCGTAGACGCGGCAACCCCCTGGAGGTCTTAAAAGATCTGCTCCGCCGCCACCAGGCGGCAACGATCGTGGGATTGCCCCCCTTTACCGCGGGAGCCGTCGGTTATTTTGCCTACGATACGGTTCGCCACTTGGAAGATATCGGTGAGCACGCCAAGGATGATCTGGCCTTGCCCGATTGTGTGTTGATGTTTTTTGACCGCCTTCTGGCCTTCGATCACCTTCTGCACCAGATCCATATCATTGCCACGGCGGATGTATCCGACGGAAATCCCCGGCGAGCCTATGACCTTGCCGTTGCCGACATTGCGGCTCTCGAGCAGAAACTGGCCGGCGGTCTGCGGCCGAACCAGTGGCAAAAGACCGTTGGGAAGCCCCAGGGAACCCTCAAACTGCACGCCACAACCAGCCGCAAGGAGTTCGTCCAATCCGTCGAGCGGTCGAAGGAGTACATTGCGGCCGGCGATATTTTCCAGGTGGTGCTCTCGAACCGCCTGGACTTCACGCCCGAAGTGTCTGCCTTTGATATTTACCGTGCGTTGCGCACCCTGAACCCTTCGCCCTACATGTACTATCTCCGGACCGGGGAGGAGCACATCGTCGGTTCCTCTCCTGAGATGCTGGTCCGGGTCAGCGGGCGCAAGCTGGAATATCGGCCGATTGCGGGAACTCATCGCCGGGGCCGCGATGAAGAGGAAGATCAGCGCTTGGAGAGGGAAATGCTGGCCGATCACAAGGAACGCGCCGAACATGTGATGCTGGTGGACCTCGGACGCAACGACCTGGGCCGGGTATGCGATTACGGTTCGGTCAAGGTACGGGACCTGATGTACGTGGAGCGCTATTCCCACGTCATGCACATCGTCTCTGCACTCGAAGGCAGACTGCGGGACCATTTGGATGCCATCGATGCCTTTGCCGCCTGCTTCCCGGCGGGCACGCTGACTGGGGCACCCAAGGTGAGGGCGATGCAAATCATCGAAGAACTGGAGCCGGTACGCCGGGGAATCTACGGGGGATCTGTACTCTATGCCGATTTTGCCGGTAACCTTGATTCCTGCATTGCCATTCGCACCATGCTGATGAAAGGCAAACGCGCCTATTTGCAGGCAGGAGCAGGCATCGTGGCCGACTCCGACCCGCAGCGCGAATTTGAAGAATCCATGAATAAGGCGAAGGCCGTGTTGCAGGCGCTTGAGCTGGCGAGGGGGAGCGAGTCATCGATCAAAGCTTCGGCCGCCATCAAATAAGAAATAACAGCTCTCCCTAGAACCGCCAAAAATGGCCGCCTGTTTAAATGTGGAGAAAGTTGCGAATCAGTTTCCGTCCCCCTAAGGTCAATACGCTCTCGGGATGAAACTGCACGCCTTCCACACGAAATTCCTTATGCCGCAAGCCCATAATGACGCGCGAACCGTCAGCCTCATTCGTATAGGCGCTGACCTCTAGCTCATCGGGCAGGGTCTCCTCTTCAACCACCAGCGAGTGATAACGGGTCGCGACCAGCGGCATGGGCAGCCCGGCAAAAATCGTCTGATTGTCGTGGAACACTTCGCTGGTCTTTCCGTGCATGAGCTTAGGGGCACGCACAATCTCGCTTCCGAAGGCGGCCCCAATGGCCTGGTGGCCCAGGCAGACGCCTAGGATCGGCGTCTTGGCCGCCAGATGGCGGATCAACTCCACGCTGATCCCGGCCTCTTTTGGGGTGCATGGGCCGGGCGAGATAACGATGCGCTCCGGACTCATGGCTTCGATCTCCTCGACCGTGAGCTGATCATTGCGGCGCACGCAAACCTCCGCACCCAGTTCCCCTAGGTACTGAACCAGGTTATAGGTGAAGGAATCGTAATTATCGAGGACCAAGATCATTCTTAATCGCCTGAGATAGCTTATCTTAAGGCTCTCTGCCCCGCGCCCGCCCGAGCCTGGCAGGTAAATTATAGGTAACTATAGGCTTGACAGCGAACCCGCGAAGCGCCATGCTACAGTCACCTTGGAGGTTTCATGGCGGAAACCACGCAGGAGAACAAGCGGGCAACACGCCGCTTCGCCCTACGGTTACCCGTGTCGGTCACCTATTCGCAGGCCGGGGAGCAGGAAAAAGCGGCCCAAACCCGTGATGTAAGCGCTCGTGGCATCTGTTTTTATCTAGATTCGGCAATCGCCACCGGTTCCGCGATTGAATTCACCCTTACCCTACCTCCTGAGATCACTCTCACCGAAAGCATTCGCGTGAAATGCAAAGGCAGAGTCGTCCGCGTCGACGATGCTACGCCCGGAAGCAAGGTTGCAGTGGCTGCCGTAATCGACGAATATGAGTTTCTCTCCGAGCCCTGACTCGAAAGTTCCGGCCCGTACCCACAAAGCACATATCCTAGCCTGCTGTCAGATTCCCGCCGGTGATATCCTGATCGGTATCGGCAATGACATGCTCTCGTATTCGGAAGCTCGCCTGCTTGGCCTTCGCGGCGGTGCTCGCTTCCTCAGCGATATCGGAGTTATTCGCCAGAAGCGACAGCGCTGATGCCACGATTCGCTCCGTCCGCGCTTTAGACAGTGAAGGTGGCTGGGCGGTCGAGGTCATTTCCACGCGTCCCCTGGTGCCGAGCCTAAGCCGGGCTGAGAATCCGCCACGCCTGATCATTGATCTTCCGAAGGCGCATCTTTTAAACATCCAGCGGCGCCTGGCGTTTCAGAGCAGCGGCATCGCCGCCGTACGCATCAGTCAGTTTCAGATTGCGGTGGCCCGAATTGTCTTGGATCTAGCCCAACCGGTTCGCTACAGTTGGGACGCTGCCGGCAACCGCCTCACGATCCGCGTGCGCCCGGCGGAGAACACCCCTGCCGGTTCAGCTGCGGTCGCACCCGGGGCGCTCCCCACGGCCTCCACGGAACCGAGCACCAGCAGGGTGCTGCTGACAAGCCCCGTAGCCTGGTAGCCGGATCCTCGGAGCGAGGCTCAAGCTTCGAGGCGGATTCACTTCCGATTACCGGTGAATGCCCGGGTGAGCGGAGTAACCCGATCTCGCAATTCCTCCGCCAGTTCAGCTCCCCGTTCAAGAGCTTCCTCGGCCGCTCCTCTGGCCTCTTCCCTCCAGTTGTCGATGGTGTCGCGAGCCTCTTCGTACCTGCGCCGTAGATCTCTCCGCATCTGCCTGCCGGCTTTAGGAGCACACAGCAAACCGATGAGCGTACCCGCACCTAATCCAATCAGCAGGAACGTCACCGCCGTGCCGAAGCCGCCCTGCTCGGAAGCCTCATATTTGCCCTCACGCATAACCGCACTCCTCACGATGAAATCGACGAGTTGGATTCACCCTGGTTCATTTTAGCTGTCTGGCAGGCGAAAGTTTCGTCCCACCGGGAAAGCTTCATCATGCCATACCGGTCCCGATCCGGCCACTTCGCCCTCCCCGCATTTTCCATGTCGTTCCCGGCCCGTGTAAAATGGAGCTTTCAAGCCCGGTATCGGGCTGAACAAATGCCCGCCTTCGGCTGGCCCCCCGCAATCAAAAGGAGATCTTCGAGCTATGGCGATTCCCGCGACCCAGCTTCGTCCCGGCATGATCATTCGCCACAATAATGATCTGCATTCTGTTTTCAGCGTGGAACACCGAACGCCTGGAAACCTGCGTGCCTTCATCCAGGCAAAGCTGCGGAATCTGCGCACCGGGGCCATGTTCGAACATCGCTTCCGCTCGCCCGATCCGATCGACAAAATCACCGTCGACGAAGTGGAGATGGAGTATCTCTACAGTGATGCCGGCAACTACTGCTTCATGGACACTTCGACCTACGAGCAAACCCACCTGGGCAAAGACATCTTGGGTGACGCCGTCGATTACCTGATTCCCAACTTGGCCATCAAAGTAGAGTTCTTTGACGGGAAAGCCGTAGGCATCGAGTTGCCCCAGACGGTCGAACTCACGGTGGTCGAAACCGAACCTGGTCTGAAGAGCGCCACCGCATCGAGTGTGACGAAACCGGCCAAGACCGAGACCGGACTTGTGGTGCAGGTTCCTCCCTTCATCAATCAAGGGGAGAAGATCAAGGTGGATACGGCGGAAGGCGTGTATCTTTCTCGAGCCTGATCAACCGGTCGCCGAACACTGCGGTTTCGGCCGAGATCGAGAGAGGGACTCAGAAAAGTTCTTGCCGGTTAGCAAGGCCCCCACGGATCGCTCGCCGGGCGCGCTTTTGACCGCCGTCGACCTCCAGTCTGTTATTTTGAGGTGGTTGACTCTCGTGACCGGCACCATCGTTGCTCGGCGGTTCATCGTTCGCGGACGAGTGCAGGGTGTGGGCTTTCGCTGGTTTGTAGAGCGCGAGGCACACATCCTGGGCATCGCCGGATGGGTGCGGAATAACGCCGATAGCAGCGTAGAGGTGCTGGCGCAGGGCACCAAGGAACAGCTGGCGGAACTG
>Ga0187783_10001176_pt1 | contig 19321 bp, 16 predicted proteins | sample 1015_SJ02_MP02_2_FD_132471 | JGI IMG/M metagenome (GOLD analysis project Ga0187783, IMG submission 132471) | Tropical peat soil microbial communities from peatlands in Department of Meta, Colombia - 1015_SJ02_MP02_20_MG | ecosystem: Environmental > Terrestrial > Soil > Wetlands > Peat | place...
GCGCATTGTTAGGCTTGTAATGAGTAATCAAAAAGCACAATCAGGAATGCAATTCGAAACCGTGATCGATGACATCTGCGGCCTGAAGTGGCCCAATCTCGGCGAAAACGACCTCGTCGGCGTGGCATGGGTTTACTACTATTTCTCGGTGCAGTTTCGCGAGTGTCTGGAGATTGCACGCAGGCTCTATCCCGATGACGAACGACTGCTAGAACTCGACCGTGGCGAGCGGGATACCGACAACCTTTCTCCGTGGCCTGGCGTTGCTGCCGCCGGAGAGAGGATGAATCACGATGAGTTCATGCGGCGGACGCTTGAGCTCGGGAAGATTCCAGAAACCCGGCAGCGTAATCTTGCGGCCATTGGTCAAGCCTATTTGAGCGAGGTCCGTGCCATGGATCGCGACAGCAGGGCAATGGCTCTCGCGAGCTACGAGGACGGCGGTCTTGAAAGAGTGTTCCGCGCCTTTCTAACAGCTCCAAAATGGAACGGTGCGATTTTGCAGGCGTTCAAACACTTCCTCGTCAAGCATATTGAGTTCGACAGCGACCCGGAGCAAGGCCACGGAGCACTCTGCCGCCACCTCACGCCGGATGATCGGATTCTCCCACTGTGGGCGGCATTCAAACAAATGCTAATCGAAGCGGTTCCGCGATTGACGTATTCTCAGCGCGAGGGGCAATTAGATTTGGATCACGGTGAACGCCCAACGATTGAAGGCAAGGTTGTACGGTCAGGGCCTAGATTCAGGCGGGTCACATGAGTACCGATCAATGGAGGCGACCGAGCGTTCGTGGCAATCGGCGCTATTGGACACGGCGAGATTATGCTGGTGTAACGATCGTTCCGAGCTTCGGGTTGGACGAGGCGGCCAAACGCCTACTCGATATCGTAGCAGCGACCACAGGCATCATACTATTTGCGCCGACTCTTTTGATCATTGCCGTAGCAATCAAACTTGGCCTGTCACGGGTTGGGCAAATCCTAAGTGAGACCGGTATCGATGAGCTACCACAACTCTTCGATGTCTTGAGCGGTGAAATGTCCATCTTCGGGCGGCGAAACGTGCTTCGTTGGCCACGCCCCGCTGATCGTCCTCGCGACCATGATCGATTCGATTGCGGGCGATAGCAGCTGAAAATGCTCATCAGTGAAGCCTGGCTACGACAGCTACGACAGCGTGCAACTGATCGTGCAACTGATAATGACTGTACAAGATCAGGACTAGCATAAAGTTTGATCTTTGCCATTTGTTCCGGCCGCGCTTAGCGTTGAAGGGGACCCGCAGCTAAACTGCTTAGCAAATTCGAGGCGCGGCCCATCGTTGCCTCTCTAGCACAGCTGCCAGAGCTGTTGCGCGAAGCTTAGCTGGCGGTGCCACCGCTTGGCGTCCATATCCAACCGGATTCACCACCACTTGGACGGCGGCGCTCAAACAGCAGAGCCGCCAGCGAGGTTCACAAACCGACGGCTTTGCGTTGTCGCCCTCACGCCGCTATTCCCAAGCCTCAATTGGCCGGGGGCACCGCCCCACTTCGACTGTGCCTCAAAAGCGGACGTCTTACTAAGACACGATGTCCGCTAACGATCCAAAGCGGATATAGGGCCGGCGCCGGTATCCGAGCGCGCTGTGACAGACGGCACAGGTGGCACTTTATAGGCGTGCTATCTAACACGGCGCGACGCCGTCAAAAAGTAAGCAGCGCTTAATGTGCTAAACTGCTCTCGCACAATGGGGCGTGTGGCCACATCGCTAAAACAGGGAGGGGCGCAAATGATCACGAAGGGCGATCTGCTCGTCACCAGTCAAAATGACAAGACCGTCAAACAGTACAACGGAGCGACCGGTGCGTTCGTCGGTGTAGCTGCGGCCGGTGGTGCCTTGGGCGATCCGCTCGGCGTTGTTATCGGTCTTGACGGCAACCTGCTCGTCTCTGATGGCCAGACCAACCAGGTGAAGCGCTACGCCAGCGCAACGGGCACATTCATGAATGCGTTTGCGTCGACCAATCTGCTGGGGCCAATGGGCATGACTATCCACAATGGCGCCCTCTACGTAGCGAACTCAAATCCGCCTCAAGGTGTGCAAAGCTTCGACGCCACCACCGGCGTCAACACCGGTAGCTTTGTACCCTCATTAGCCAATCCCAGCCCGCGGGACGTGAAGGTCAACCCCATAAACAATCGCCTTTACGTGCTGTACTACAATGCCGCCACTGTCGAGACATTTGATCTTGCGACTAAGACTTCGTTCGGGCTGCTTATGCCGGCAAATGATCAGGCAGCCACCGGTGGTCTGTTCACTCCATCGGCCTTGGCGTTTGGTCCAGATGGCAACCTTTATGTCTCCGGTGGCACCCTCGGCAATCTTGGCGTCCGACGCTACAATCCAACGACAGGCGCGTTCATCGACTTCTTCGCCAAAGCCGGCAACAATAACTACTCTCCGATCGGCATCGCGTTTGGTCCGGACAACAACCTCTACGTCGCCACTCAGAATGCCTCTAATGTTATGCGCTTCAATTATCCGACTGGAGCCTTCATGGACTTCTTCGTCCCCGACGGCAGTGGCGGCCTATCAGAACCATTCCATCTGACGTTTGCCATAGGTCCGTCTTCAACCCTTACCTACACATTGCATCGGGATTGCTTGAACAATGTAGACGATCCTGGGATGCGCTGGCAGATCGAAGGCGGGAAAGTGCTGGTTAACGGCACGCATGTCGCTAACTATTCCAGCGTGAAGCGGGTAAGCTGCGGGACGACCGAGCAGAACACTGCCCAGTTATGGATCACGATGTTCTTTCTCGGTGCGAAACCGCCCGAAAACATGACTCTGCATGGTGCCCACGATTTCGGCAGCGGAACCGAGATCGGAAGTGTCAGTGCGGCATCACAGGCTTATTCGGCGAACATAGGTAAGCAGTTCAAACGCGTCGGAGACACCCTAACCATCGGATAAAGTGCCCGCTTATGGTGCTGTGGAGGCTCGCCAATGATGCCGCCGCGATCTGTGAGGCAGTGACGCGGCCGTCGATGCGTTTCGTGCCAATAAAATCGAACAGCAGCAATCAGGTTTGAGGTTGCATCGCAACGCATACTCGAATGCGTGTTTACGGCTGGGACCCGATTCGCGCGGAGCATTGGGGCCAGCGGTTACATCGGCCGCATTAACAGGCCGGAACGCGACCGCACCCGACCAATGCTGCAGATACGTCAGAAAGTTCTTGCTAGGGCGCTATACATATTGAACGGCAAAGAAAGCGATAACTATTTGTATTTCATGCCGAATTAGTTGCGATAATTTTTGGAATTTGGAACCATGCCGAGGTCATCAGTTGATTGTCACCAGCTACCGTGCCCAACGTCAGCTAAAAGCCGCATTCGCTCCTTATTTGCAGCGACCGCCGGGACGAAGGCGGAGCTTTTATGGGTGGGGCTTCCACGCGAAGGCATTTCACGGTTGGTCTCGCCGCTGCCGGCGTCGCTCCGCTTTTTCCAAGCCGATTGCCAATCGCTCCGGCTGACGCGGCGGTGACAAGCGCGCCCGCTGCGCCGATTGCGCCGGTCGTGCGAAAGACGTTCAAAGAATTCGGTGGTGTGCGCATCGATAATTACGACTGGTTGCGCGACCGCAGGGACCCGCGGGTCGTCGCTTATCTTACGGCAGAGAATGCTTATGCCGATGCGCGCCTTGAGCCGATCAGGCCTCTGGTGGATGAGCTCGCGGCAGAATTGAAGGTGCGCGAAGCACAAGACGATGCAAGCGTCTTCACCGCCTACAACGGCTATGTCTATCAGCGTCGCTTCACCCAGGGCGGGCAGTATCCATATATCGTGCGCCGAAAGGATGCGCCTGAAGCGGAAGAGGAAATCGTGCTCGATGTCGGCGCGCTCGCTGCCGGCCATCCGCAGCAATATCAGCTCGGCTGGTGGACCGTGAGCCCCGATAACAAGAGCGTCGCCTTCACAGTCGATTTCACTGGCGGCCGTGAATTTTGCATCTTCGTCCGAACTATTGCGAGCGGGGAGATTGTCGATCAGCATATCGATGATGCGGACTCGGACCTCGTGTTCGCCGCCGACAACAATACGTTGTTTTATGTACGCAACGAGCCAACAACTCTGCGTTCCTATCAGGTCTGGCGGCATTGCCTCGCTAGCGACCCAAAGAGTGACGTGCTGATCTACGAGGAGAGCGATCCGGCCTTTAGCGTTTCGATCGATCTGTCGCGGTCGCGCAAGTTCGTTCTGATCAACATCGATGAGGAGCGCACTAGTGAGTTTCGCTACCTGCAGGCCGATCAGCCGGCGGGAGAGCTAAAGGTCATTGAGCCACGCCGACGCGGCGTGATCTACGAGGCCGATCACCTGGGTGACCAATTTTTCATCCGCACCAATCTTGACGCACCGGACTTTCGGTTGATGAGCGCACCGCAGGCGACACCTGCGGCTCAGCATTGGAACCAAATCGTTCCAGAGGAGCCTGGGCATCATCTCAGTCAGTTCAAAGCATTCGAGACATTTGTAACCGTAGACGTGGAAAGCGAAATCGGCACGAAAATCCGCGTATTCAGCTTTCCAGACTTGCGCGAAATTCCGGTACCGCGTCCAGCCGCAATCGGCGTTGCCTCAAGCTCGTTCGTGAACGACAACGAAGCCAATCTTGACCCGGCTGCGAGGGTGCTGCGCTTCCATTTTAGTAGTCCAGTGCAGCCACAATGCGTTTATGACTTCGATGTGCCAACCGGTGCACTGACCCTGCGCAAACAGGACCCGGCAAGCCGCTGGTTTGATAGCCGTCGTTATGTGCTCGATCAACTGAGCGCGACTGCACCCGACGGCGAGCGTGTCCCGATCACAATTGTTTATCGCAAGGAGATGCTCCGACCAGGAGGGAATCCGACGTTAATCGTCGGCTATGGCGCCTATGGTTTGAGCTGGCGAGCAACTTTTGCGCGATCAGTTTTCAGCTTGATTGATCGCGGCTTCGTTTATGCCATCGCTCATGTTCGCGGCGGACACGAAAAAGGCGAGCGCTGGTACGCTGAAGGGCGCATGCTCAAGAAGCGCAACACGTTCACGGACTTCATTGCCGTGACGGAAACGCTGGTCGCTCAAGGCTACGTCGATTCGCGGGCGGTGTTCGCACAGGGCGGTAGCGCTGGCGGCCTTCTTATGGGAACGATCGCCAATCTGCGCCCCGACCTCTATGCTGGCATCGTCGCGGAAGTGCCGTTCGTGGATGTCGTTACCACGATGTCCGACGCGTCGGTCCCGCTCACGACGCTCGAGTACGACGAATGGGGCAATCCGGCCATAAAGCGCGAATACGATTACATGTTGTCTTATTCGCCATACGACAATGTTGCACGAAAGGATTATCCACCGATGTTCGTTACCGCAGGCTTTTATGACAGCCAGGTGAGTTATGCCGAACCAGCCAAGTGGGTCGCGCGGCTGCGGTCGAGCAAGACTGATACGCATGAGCTCTTGTTCAAGACTGATATGACCGCCGGCCATGAGGGACATTCTGGTCGCCTGGGTTCGATCGAGGAAAGCGCGGAGATCATGGGCTGGCTCATCGCGCGTGCCGGCTACAGGGCTTTACCGTGACGTTGCATCAGTGCTCAACCACCGTTCGGCCCCCACTCGGGGCCATAAGGGATCCATACTGGCGAAATGGTTCGATTTGCCACAAACCGTTCATGTCGCATTCATGACGCTCAAGCCATTGTCCCTTACGGTAAGGGGTAACATGGAGTAGGAGAGTCATGGCGAAGAAGAAAAAGAAGAACGCGAAAACGAAGACCTGAGGCGCGCAAGTCGCATTGAATAGGTTCTTCGGATTTACGCGAAGCGGCTGAACGAAGTTCGGCCGCTTTGTTTTAGGGGAACGATTTGTTGCTGTCAGGCACATAGCGCAGCACCGTTCCACCAAGGATGCGTCTTGGCACGACTTGACCGCAGTCGGCCCTGCGATACTTCAAAACCAAGAAAAACCCCGCCACAAGAACGGGCGGGCAGTGAGGCAGACAAAAAGGTTGTTTCTCCAGCCTTCAGACCCATCCAACATGCTAGAAGCGATTGCGGGATGCGACGGCCATCACGTTTTGTTACTAAGCCTTTTTTGATCGGTCTTTTCCACTCGCTGTTGAAGCAAGGGCGTTGCCCTGAAATCACACCCTGCGAGCCCCGCTCTCGTCCGCGTCGAAAACGCTTGAATGCATCAACACAGGCGCTATGCTTTTTCGGTCGGGTCGAGGCACCCTAGCGCACGCCGAATCCGATATGACACCCCGCCCTGCCGTCGGACACGGCAGGATTGGGGCCCAGGCGAACGCCGTTGGTCCCCTCATGACCAGCGGCTTTGTTGCTTGTGGTGTTAGGGCGACCGCTGGTGGAGGCCGGATCGAGTTTGTTCAGGAACATGCCAGTTCTCCCAACGGATCGCCGCAAGTCGGTCCAGACCTTGTCGCCGCAAATTCATTCAGGGCTGCGCGCCGAGCGTCCTGAGCTCGTTATTGATGAGCGCTAACCAGTTAATGTTTTTCGCGCAGTCCGCGGCAGCACGCCGAAACTGGTGCACAGCTTCATCTTTGGCGCTGCGCTGAAGCGCTGATTCGCCAATAAAGAAATCCGCCTCGCAGACCTGGCGCGTTTTTGTGCTGGTGTCTGGATCGTCGGCGCCGGCAAGCACAGCCTCGGGGGTTATCTGGTCGAGATAGAGCCGAATAAGGGGCGCTGGCCACTTGGTCATGTCGATCCGCGTTGTCGCCTCGGCAAGGCGGCTTGGCTGACTGTTGCGCCGATCCGCGATGTCGAGCCACAAAGCGACGTAGGCGTCTTTGGAATTGAGCTCGCCTGATCGTTCAAAATCGGCTTCGGCCTTTTGGAGCGATCCCGAATAGAGGTTAGCAAGACCGCGATTGAGATAAGTTCCTGGTTCGTCTGGATCCAGCCGGATCGCCTCGTCGTAGTCCGCGATAGCGCGGTCGAGATGGCCTTTGGCGAGGTAGGCGCTGCCACGGCTGTTGAAGGCTAGGGCGTTTTTGGAATCAAGCCGGATCACCTCGGTGTAATCGTCGATGGCGTGGTCGAGGTCACCCTTGGCGCGATAGACATTCCCGCGCCTGTTGAAGGCTTTGGTATTTCTGGGATCGAGCTGGATGACGTGGTCGAAGTCGGCGATGGCGCGGTCGTAATCATCCTTGTCGCTATAGGCGAGGCCCCGGCTATTGAAGACAAGGATGTAAGCGGGATCGAGGCGAATCGACTCGGTGTAGTCGGCGATAGCGCGGTCGAGTTCACCTTTGGCCTGATGCGCAGTGCCGCGGCCGTTGAAGGCAATGGCGTGGTTGGGATCGAGCCGGATCGCCTCGTCATAGTCCGCGACGGCGCGGTCGAAATCGTCTTTGGCGAGGTAGGCGTTGCCGCGATTGTTGAATGCTACAGCGCTTTTAGGATCGAGCTCGATGATCCGGTCGTAGTCCGCAATGGCGCGGCCGAGGTCACCCTTGAGGAAATAGGCGTAGCCGCGTCTGTTGAGGGCATTGGGGAATTTTGAGACGAGCCCGATCGCCTCATTGTAATCCGCGATAGCGTGGTCGGGATTGCCCTTGGCGAGGTAGGCGTTGCCGCGATTGTTGAGCGCTACAGCGTTCTTAGGATCGAGGGCGATGACTTGGTCGTAGTCTGCTACGGCGCGGTCAAGGTCACCATTAGCCAGGTAGGCGTTGCCGCGATTGTTGAAGGCTATCGGGTTTTTGGGATCAAGCCGGATCACTTGGTCAAAGTCGGCGACGGCGCGATCGTAATCGCCTCTGTTGCTGTAGCCGAGGCCTCGGTTATTGAAGGCAAGGATGTAAGCGGGATCGAGTCGAATCGCCTCGCTGTAATCGGCGATAGCACGGTCAAGGTCACCTTTGGCTTGCTGCGCGGTGCCGCGGCCGTTGAAAGCAACGGCGTAATGGGGATCGAACCTGATCGCCTCATTATAGTCCGCGACGGCACGGTCGAAATCGCTCTCGGCGAGGTGGGCATTGCCGCGGTTGTTGAAAATGACAGCGAGATCGTTCCCGGTATACCCTCCTGACTTGACTGCGTTGGTACATCCAATGATCTGCTGGTCCCACGGGATATCCCGATTACCCGTGCATTGCGAGTCCATTGTCGATTGCGCTGAAGCCGGTGCAGCCGTCAAAGCGGCCGTCAAGGAGAGTCCGATCGCGCCGGCCAATGTCCGCCACCCACTGAGTGTCATGGATAGCCCTCCAACGGCTGCCGGATCAATATGATAACAAGACCCGTATATCCGAAATGGTGTTGGCGCCTCTACCGCAGAGCAACAGAAACAACCAATTCTAGCCGTGTTATTGAACCGCCGCCAATCTAACGCTGGGCGATTGGTCGAGCTGATTGATCAATTCGCTCCATCGTTCGAGTGCCTTCTGCCGCGTAAAATGCGCGTCGAGCATCGTTCGCGCCCGCCTGCCCATTTCCGAGACTGTCCCTGGCGCATTCGACAGCAGCCGTAAGGCGTCGGCCAAGGTGTCGGCATCGCCTGGTGCGATGATGATGCCGCAACGGTGCTGCTGCACAAGCCGAGCAATTTCCCCGTTCTTATCGCCAATGACGATGATCGGCCTGCCGGCGGCGGCGATTCCGTAGAATTTACTCGGAACCAACAGGCCCTCGAGTTTTGGGTTGAGCGACAGCCAGTGCGCATCGGGCACCGCCAAGGAATAGGACAGCATTTTTTGCTCTTGATAGGGCATAAAACGAAATGAGCTGGTGAGCCCTTGCGCCTTGACCGCTCGGAAAAGTTCGTCGAACAGTTTGCCGCCCCCAATCATCAAGAAAATGATATGGGGCTCATTGCGCAGTCGTTTGGCGGCGGCAAGCACAGTCTCGAATTCGTGCGCGCGGCCAAGATTACCCGAATAGCCGAGGACGAATTGGCTGGCCAAGCCCCATGTCTGACGCAGCGGATTATCCGCTTGAGCGATGGGCCGGATTTCCTTGTCATTGCACCAGTTGGTAATGACGTGAACGCGCGAGGGCGGCGCGCCTAACAATTCAACCTTTTGCGCCATGAGGTCGCCGACAACAACCGTGGCCTCCGCCTGGCGGAGCGAGCGATTGCGACGCGCGGTCAGGATTGCAGCCAGTGGCCCGCGCATCAACGGCACACCCAGCTCGACGGCGGTCTCGGGGTAAATATCCTGCAACCAATTCACCAGCCGGGCGTTCTTGCGGCGCGCAGCCGCCATGGCGATGACTGCGGTGAGTGGCGGATCGGTTTTGGCGACGATAACGTCGCCAGGCCGTGCCAATGCGACCAGGCATTGCCACATCGATTGGTAGAACGAAAGATAGTCGATGGAACGACCCAGTAAGGTGCCGCGTCCAAAACCGGTCGATGGAACGCGGTGCACATGCACATCATCGATGATTTCGCTCACCGGCAAGGCGGCCTTGGCATCGTCGTAGATTTGCGTGCTGGTGACGACATGCACGTCACGTCCTGCGCTCGCCAAGTGACAGGCGAGATCGTAAAGAATTTGGCTTGTTGCCGAATGGTCGGGAAAGAAAAATCTATTGACGAAAATCAATCGTGACATCTGCACTCGAATCTCGACATCTGCACTCGATTCGTTACAGGGATAGTCTATACCGGTTACAGCCGAGATAGGTCTATCATCTCGTCTCCTGTCAGGTCTTGACCCCCATTTCGTGGATGATAGACGGACGAACGGCTTCATCCTTCAACAGATCCTCGAAATAGCCGATTGTCTTCGTGAGCCCCTCCTGCAGTGGAGTCTGCGGGGTCCATCTAAGCAGATTGTTGGCCTTGGAAATATCCGGACGACGTTGACGCGGGTCATCCTGCGGGCGCGGTCGATGCACAATACGCGAGTGCGACCCGGTGAGTTCGATCACCAGTGATGCCAGTTCGAGAATGGTAAATTCTTTAGGATTTCCGACATTGATCGGTCCGGTCACATCATCAGCGGTATCCATGAGGCGTGCCAAGCCGTCGATCAAATCGTCGACGTAACAAAAGGATCGCGTTTGCAGGCCATCACCGAACACAGTGATATCGCGGCCAAGCAAGGCTTGCACGATGAAGTTTGATACCACGCGGCCGTCGTTGGGGTGCATGCGCGGCCCATAGGTATTGAAGATCCGCGCAACCTTGATGGGCAATCTGTGCTGGCGCCAATAATCGAAGAACAATGTTTCGGCGCAGCGCTTACCCTCGTCGTAGCAAGAACGTGGACCGATCGGGTTGACGTGGCCCCAATAATCTTCGGTTTGCGGATGGACGTTGGGATCGCCGTAAACTTCGGAGGTCGAGGCCTGGAGAATCTTGGCGCGTAATCGCTTGGCCAGTCCCAACATATTGATGGCGCCGTGGACGCTAGTCTTGGTGGTCTGGACGGGATCGTGCTGATAATGGATCGGCGAGGCAGGACAAGCCAAATTGTAAATCTGATCCGCCTCGACATAGAGCGGAAACGTCACGTCGTGACGTATCAGATCGAAGCGGTGGTGGTCGATCATGCGATCGATATTGCGGCGCGTTCCGGTGAAATAATTATCGACACAGATGACGTTGGCGCCGTTTTTGAGCAAAAGCTCGCAAAGATGCGAGCCGAGAAAACCGGCGCCTCCGGTCACAATCACGCGGGTTTCGAGATGCATGTTCAACAGCCTCTAACCACGCTTGCCGCACAGGGTTTTAGCTTACGGACAATCGGCGAACCACCCCATCAGATGATACCAGTTAGCGCTTGAGTCCGTTGATGCTCACATGTTTGCGATCGGAACCGAGCTTGGTTCACCATGTCCATTAAATAAACGGGCTTTCGATGGGCGGAATAAATGGTGAACAAGTCTTGACAAATGCAAATTGAAGATAAATCATTGTAGTTTAAGAATAAACTCTTAGGGCAGACAGGCCATGCAGAGCCGGAATTTGGTGTCAGCAGCGGCGCTGGCGACACTGTTCATATTGCAGTCTACCGGTTCGAACGCGCAGACCCGAATCGGGACGGCGAACTCGGTAAAACCCGAAGCGACAGGCAGTATTGCCGGTACACTTTCGGCCGGCAGCGGCGTTCACGCGAGCGAAAATGTTCGGACCGGGAGCTCGGGCCAGGCGGATCTGCGTTTTCTGGACAACTCCAATCTGACGGTCGGACCCGGGTCAAGCGTCCGGCTCGACAAGTTTGTGTATGATCCAAACAAGGGCACCGGCGGCGTTGCTGTTGAGGCCTCACGCGGCGCTTTCCGGTTTGTCACCGGCTCGCAAAACAAGGGTTCATACAGCATCAAGACGCCTTCCGGCACCCTTGGCATTCGCGGCTGAGGCAGATCCTGGTCGTTGCAAGGCTAATCCAGCCGGAAGCACGGCTGTCCGGAGCGGGAAGCATTATGCCGCTACCAGTCTTTGTGGCGACGCTCCTGGGCAAATTCAATTGCGAGTTCAAGCAACGCTTCAGCCTGCCTGAGATATTCGCCGGTCGATCCTGCATCGAAATCCGCCAACGCCGTAACGCCAGTCATGGCGGCCAGTGCTCTCGCAATATCCTTAACGGCAATGCCAGATAATCTCGCATCCTGCAAAAGTTTGGCACGCTTGAACTCAACTATCGACACAACACAAAACTCAGCACTATGGGCACAATACCGTCAGCATCCTATTTGTTACAATTGCCGTCAAGAGATGCTCGCCTGCCAGCGCAACCGGTTATGGAAAGGCGTAGCGCTGTTCCCGAGACGTTGCGGAACGACCCAATAGGTTTCTTTATCTACTAGTGCGGTGCAGCGGAATCTGTGAATCCCCCGCCGCAACGCTGTCTTTGGTCTCTTTGCGACTCTACAAGGGACTTTGAGTTTCGCTATCGGCGGCAGCCTTATCGGAGTGTCCAAGGACAGTTGCGACTACCATTGCACCCGCCAACGCGAAGGCAATGGCGAGGATTGCGAAAATCTTTTTCATCGGCAGGTGTGGGCGGACGACAGGCGCCTGGGGAGTGGGCAGCGGATCACCGCCCACGCTCCAATGCGCGATCTAATGGCCGAACCAGTTGAAGCGCCAGGTCAAGTTGGTCACGACCGTCTGCTCCCATTTGGTCGAGGTGGTCTGGAAAGCAGGCGTTCCGGTAAGGTCAAAGATGGTGTCGGTCGCGGAGTTGAATTCCGAGAAGCGATACTCGGTTTTCCAAGTCAGGTTCGGGAACCAAGGAATGACATATTCGTAGCCGCTCCCGAGGAACCAGCCGTTGCGGTTACGACTGTCGACCGAGAAAGCCGGTGTCCCAAGCCCCCCGAAGTCGCCGGAGTTCGAGAGCACGTTATAGCCCTCGAAGTGCGCCTGGGTGTAGCCACCCGACACGAACAGCAACAGATGTTCCTGAGCAACCCAGCCCAGTCGGCCGCCGACTGACCACTGCGAGTTTAGCTTCTCGTCCGCAACGAACGGGAATGTCTCGAGCGAAAGGTCATGCGCGCCGTGGATGTCGGCCCAGTCGTAGTCTGCGAATGCACCGACTACCCAATTTACCCCAAAAGCCGGAACCTGGTAGTCGCAGCCTACCTGGGCGTCCCCGAGCCAACCTTTGCCGCCGGAGGTGGAGGTCAGGGACTCGGGATCCCCCGACAGGTCGAACTCCTGGTGATCCTGGGTCCACAAGCCGTAGCCAAAGCCAGCACCGACGTAGCAGCCAGTCCAACTATAGGCCGGCGGCGGCGGAGGCGGCGGAGCAGCCTTATAGACCGGCTGACCCAAGTCGGCCGCCAAGGCCGAAACCGGCAGTAAAGCTACGCCCGCAAAAGCGAGAAGAAGAAACCTTTTCATTTCAACCATCCCCAGAAAGACTGCGATGACTCCCTAGCATCGTAACACGCGGGGCGACTAAACGCTGTGGCGGAATAGCCACACGAAAGCCGATTCAGCGTCTGTTCCAGCGATTTGGGTCGGTCCGCACTCGAATCGATGACGAGGTCACCGTTTTGCCGGGGGCCGCAATCAAGAATGAAGCAACTTTTCCGCAGCGCCATGGCGTCAATCGCCATGGCTTAATATGGCGTTAAACGGCTCTTAATATGGCGTTAAACGGCAAAAGAACCTCCAGTCGAAGTGTTACAGAGGCTCTTGGCTTCGCAAAGTGTATTTCGCCGAGACCGTTCGAACCCACGCGAGATTACTCCTAATTGCGCTTATTTCACTGAGTGCAACCGACATATAAAAAACGGCGTGACATCCGTGCCCATTGAAAAGCGCTTTGGGGCTCTTTCGACTAACAGCGCGTTCAGAATGATGGTGTTAGCTACCATCAAAAACACTTCCGTATCAGTCTGAAAATGCGCCGCATGAGCGCTTTGCGAAATATCGAGCGCGACGCGAATGGTTCAGAGCGGGCACCTGAAATTCTCGCATTCATTGAGGAGATCAGGCTGAGCCGGAACAATGACCGCGCGCAGATTCCCGTCGCCCTAGACAGAAGATCGCCTCCCCTTCCACCAACAAGTCATCCAAGGCTAACATTGGAGCGAACTCGCGCCCCGGACGCCGCGTTGCATCGTGTTCGTAACCTGAACAAGTAGCGTTGACGACAAAAGTCAGGCATTCTTTCAAGAGCGAAAGAATTGCCTCTCGCGCCCATGAACCTAAAATTGTGGGGCAAGCCGTGTGCGCAGGAGATCTTTGTCAAATTATGCCGACTGAGGATGTTGCCAGACCGACTGGGTCAGTGGCAGTCGAGGAAAATACGGACGAATTGACACATGGTGAAGCTCCTTTTCGCGACGCCGAAAATAGTCATTCCAAACCATCAGCAGATCATCTCACTTTGTTACGTGAAGCGTCGGAAACATCGACACGCGAAATTGACGATCTCATTAATGAGCCCGAAATATTGCGTGAAAAGCTGCGGACGGATGCCAATTGCATTCAACAGGACATTCTGCGGCATGCGGAACTGAGCCGACATGTGATGCGGCTGACTGCGATTGTCTCGGAAAGTCCGGGAAAAATTCCTGGCGCTCCAGACATCACGCCTGGTTAGATCTCGCTAGCGCTCCGGAAATTTCCTCCACGTGGTCGTCCCGGCGCTGTAACGCATCGCGCATCTCAGGTTCGTATCGGGCCGCGGTGTAGATACGACACCCAGCCTTGTGACCGGAGCCGCAATTTAAAACCTTCTCAAAGCTATGCGGCCGGATTCCAAGCTCGGGCGTGCCCGACCGGCTTCCACCGAGTTAGCCGCGGGTGCTAGAAGCGTCGTTCCAGCACGGCTTGACCCTGGCCCTCCCTGCAGTACGTTGAAACTAAGAAAAAGCCCCGCCGCAGGAGTGAGGAGGGCAGTTGGGCAGACTTGAAGGTTCGTAAACCACCCATCAAGTGCCCGCTATCCCATCAAGTGCCCGCTATAATGGGTGCGCTGAACAACCATATTGCTCGGTAGCGCACAATGGCGGCAATGTCGCCCACCGGTGGTGTGAGGATGAGGTGGATGCATAGGGTGCTCCTCTATAGCGCTGCGCTGGGTACGGGCTTGCTGATCTCTGGCTGCGCCGCCAACTCGATCAGTGAGTCCCAGCAAAAAGCCGCCACCGAAGCCGCGACGGCGCCCGCAAAGCTTCAGCCAGGGGATAAAATTAGAATCACCGTCTATGGGGAAGACAAGCTCAGTGGAGATTACGAAGTCGATCAGAGTGGTCAAATTTCCTTGCCTCTGGCGGGAACCATTACGGCGCAAGGCTTGACGCAAAGCGAACTTGAGCAAGCACTGACCAAGAAATTTCGCAGCCAATATCTAAAAGATCCAAAGGTAACGGTGACGATTGCGACACTGCAGCCTTATTACATTATGGGTGAGGTCGAGAAGCCAGGCCAATATCCCTACCAGAGCGGCCTCAACGTGCTCACCGCTCTCGCCATCGCCGGCGGCCCCACCTATCGCGCGAACCGCAATACCGTTGAGATCCAGCGCCGTGGCGAGACCTCCATGCACGACTATCCGATATCGGTAACAGTTCCAATTTTGCCAGGCGATGTCATTAAAGTTCCGGAACGATACTTTTAATTGGCCTTCGTCCGCCAAAACGCTATTGGTTTCGTTCTAAGCATCAGGGCATGCACCCATGGATTCGACGGGTTTGTTCATCCACAAGGTTCGCGAAGTGCAAATGTGTGGACGGCTCCGGGCTGGCAAGGGGTAGTTTCACGTTGCGGGCTTAATCGGTGCAGCCACGTGTTCGGCCTTTGGGTGCGGCTTATGACAAGCTGACGCGGGGACTTGGTACTCCGCGCATAAAGGAGTTGAGGTTCAACCGGTGTACATGATGAAAGGATTGGTTTTGACGGTGGTCCTCATCGTTGCCTTCGGTGGCATCGCGGGAGGGACGACGGCGGATGAAGGGCTGCCACGTGTCGCGTTCTTCGGCTTTCAGCTGATCAATACCTCTCCCCAACCGACGACACCCGAAGAAACGCAGCGTATTCGCATGCTGGACGCCTTGTTTCAGCAGAAGCTGGAGGCCTCCGGTCGCTTCAAGATGGTTTCCATTCCTCCTGGGCTCCGCGACAAGATTGCTGCTGCACCGGAGATCAACAATTGCAACGGCTGCGAGCGCGATTTCGCTCTCCAAGCCGGGGCGGACTGGGCCGCCTGGGGCACCGTGCAGAAGGTCAGCAACCTCATTTTGAATATTAATGTCTATATCGAGGATGCTCGAGCAAATAAGATGGAGTTCATCAAGAGCGTCGACATCCGCGGCAACACCGACGAATCCTGGCAGCGCGGCCTCGATTACATGTTGCGCCACTATCTGTTCCAGGTGCCCTAACTCGTCCTTGGAGCACTGGCTGTCGCTAAAATATTCATTGTTTGAACAGTTGACTTTGCGCGCCACGGTTTTCGGCAGTCAAAGCGATGCCGCGACTTGAGCACGCTAGCGATTGAAAATTGAACAGTTCGGTCTCGTTACTTGCGGCGCGCTCACGACAACGGAGCCTGCCTCGGCAAGACCTGCCCCGTAAGTCAGAGCAAGGCGTGGCCCAGTGCATGGGTTTGTCGGGGGAGACGGTAAAGGGACTGGCAACCTGCTCGACATTTGCTCGCCGCAATCTCCAGGACTGCGTCTGGTAGTTCGTCAATAAGCATTTCGTCGTCATTTTCACTCATTGATCCTTTTTTCTCACTCCCATGCTGGCCGATCGCGCGTATCATTTGCGAGAGTAAAATTGAAACGACACACCTGTGTTTGAGAGAATGTGAAAATTCCCGCCGGGAGGGCCGGTTGCTTGGGGCCAGTTTGCCAGTGTGGCCCCGGCCTAGGCGCAACTTGATGGGGCCGGGGCCACGAGCCCGAGAAGCGCGAGTTCCTCGAGCCCAGAGACAGCGCCGCCCGGGAGGGTTGCGCTGCTCTGACAAAAGCTGAGCAAGCGCCGCCTCTTAATTCCAGCACGGCCTGAAATTAAGGTTACGCTGCGCGTTCGAACAATTTGACTGACCCGATTCAGCTCCTCGCAACGGTTGCGGCTTTAAGTGCGATCACGGGCGATACGAGAAAATGTGTCGAACACGACAAGGAGTAGTCAAATGAAAGCGATTATGAAGCGGTTCGTCCGCGATGATTCGGGCGCGACTGCTATCGAATACGGCCTGATCGCCGCCGGCATTTCGGTTGTGATCATCGCCACCGTGCAGGCTCTGGGAGTTAACCTGACCGGCACGTTCAACACCGTCGCAGGCGCTCTGAAGTAAATCGGTCCACTGCTGACTGTCTGACGAAGCCCCGGTTGGCTGCCGGGGCTTTTCTTTTGTGCGCAACGATGCCGGCAGGCTCGCCATGTTACACGTGAACGCATCGCACCGGCCCGAGGCGATCCAGGTAAGGGTCTGACCGATGCCGGCTCCTAGGAAGTCATCTGCGGCGACCCGGCAGGCGTTCTAATTGCGCGCGTTGTAGCGGACCGGCTTATATAAGTGGGGGCGACCTGCAATAGACCATGCGGATCCTTGTTGAATAGGCTGACATTTCGGCAGCCCACCTGGTGCGGATGACGGGCTATGCTCGTCGAGGTCCCAGGACCGCCGCGTTCGCGACCAATCTGGGGGCGGAAAGTCTCCGTGAAGATCACAGTGTAGTATTTGGACAGTTATCAAGTCATTTGAGGGTGCTCTCTGCAGGATTGCCATCGCTTTGCCCTAATTGCCGTCACCAAACGCCAATCGGAGATTTGCTCGGAGCATTAGAATCGGGTGCCACGGACGGTGGTGGGAGCGGCGAGCTCATGACAGTCCCCGTGCTTACAGCGGGTCCCGATGGTGGCGGAACCGAACTGGAGCAGCCGATAAGCGCCATGCTAAACGCAACCGCAATTAATTGCCGCATGTTTTGGCACTCCGAATGAAAGGGCCCCAACAGGGGGGCTGCTGGGGCTAGTTAGAGAAAGGCCAAAGACGTGTTGTGAGAGCAATGTTGGCTAATTACTGTGAAGATGGCACGGCGGCATTTCGACGGTTTTCGAATCATTTAGAGGCATCTTGTTCATGGAACCTACAAACCCTCGCCACTTTCCGCCGCCCTGGACCCTTGAGGAATTGACGTCCTGCTTCTTTGTGCGCGACGCGAATGGCCAGAGGCTAGGTTATTTTTATTTCGAGGAGGAGCAGGGCCGGCGTTCTGCGGCCAAGCTACTCACCAAAGATGAGGCGCGCCGGATGGCTGCGAATTTTGCCAAGCTGCCGGAGCTGTTGCGGTGAAGATGTTGGACACCCCTTCGCTTGCCACGGACGCAATTTCTAATTGGACCATAACGGCCGATGCCCAATGCTGAGCATCGCTTTCCTCATAACCAAGCTTTTGCGCCGTCTCCTGATAGCTTTGCCGGGCGGCCGCCAATGCAATCGAACGTTTTGGCTCGGGGACACCCGCGATTAACTCAACAACCTTTGGGATACCCTCAATAGCCGCGGAAAACATCTCGTCGTTCTCCAGATCTAGCGCCATGCTACTACTCCAATCCGCACTTCCTTGGCCCGTTCGACAATGTTGAGGCCGCCGTTGCTCGGAGTCTAGTCGTTTGCGCCGTTCCGGGCGCCTGTGGATAACTCGTAGCCAGTGGACGGCGGGCAAATGAGTTCTTCCGCTGCCGGCCGAAATCAGTCCAACACAAAATAATTTCTGCTGCGAAGGGGCCGCTTGAGGGCGGAAGAAAATCAGAAATGACCCCGCCCATTCGTCCAATCGGACTGGTATCCGCCCGCCGCTTTTCGCCGCCCTATTTCAGCAATTACTGGCCCTGCGGCCACGGCCTGTGCTCCTGTGCTCTTCGCGCTACAGTGCAGGATTATTTGCCGATCCGGAACGGACGTCTCCACGCTGCCGGATTTAGAAACTAATGTAAGATCGGTCACAGAGCGGAAAATAAACAAGTTGCAAAAAAGAGCGACGATCGCGCCTCCCCTTGGCGGACGGAAAGCGGTCATCGGGAGCGTTGGATGAGTTATTTGTCGAACATCGTGCACGAGCGGCCGATGCTGCGCGTTGCAGCCTCGGTCATTGTTGCGTTTTGCTGTGCCGCGCCGCTGGTGTTGCTGGTTTCCAGCCTGGTCGTATACGGCGTGCGCTTGTTCATCCCTTAGGTGTAAGATCGGTTACCGGACCGCTGCCGAACTCAGCACGGTTTTTGAACCCCTGAAGTCGTATAGCACTTCAAGCTACCGACCCCGCTCATAGAAAAAGTAGCATGAGAGCGCGTCAAGAAGATCGTGACGGTTAGCATCGCTGCCACCGCTCCCATTAATGCCATGGGTCCTAAAACGTTGGATTTCATGAGCCTCTCCCCCGAGTTGGCTGCAACGTTAGCAGTTTACCAATACGAAACGGGAGTTGCGAGCCCCTAAGTCGGCCACATATGGCGGGGTTTTTTCTCCTCACTACTATAGGTAGCGACGGCAAAGCGCCCAGTCGAAGGTTACTCGCCCAGCACTCGTTGACAGTGCTCTCCGCCATGTCGTCAGCGATGTCGTGATAAGCGCACGAGCTCGCGCATTGGGCCCACACGCGCGGCACGATAGCGCGGGAATGAGGCTCGACACGGCCGCATCGCGATGCGTCGGTAGGTCAATGCTGCTCATCGATCGGCAAGCCGGGCAACGGACCCACAGGAGCCAATAGCCTGCCGCGATCGCGGCGTTTGGATCGGCGTTCGTTAGAGCTGGCGGCGATCAGGCGCTCGCATATTTCTATTTCGAATAGAAGCCCGGCCGAGCGATAGCATTTTACCCAGGATTGAACGCCC
>Ga0187783_10001177_pt1 | contig 19311 bp, 20 predicted proteins | sample 1015_SJ02_MP02_2_FD_132471 | JGI IMG/M metagenome (GOLD analysis project Ga0187783, IMG submission 132471) | Tropical peat soil microbial communities from peatlands in Department of Meta, Colombia - 1015_SJ02_MP02_20_MG | ecosystem: Environmental > Terrestrial > Soil > Wetlands > Peat | place...
CGACAGTTACTGCGGCTGAAACGGGCTTTCGCTCCCCTTTCGAGAACTCGACTGCCGCGACCCTGCCAGCCATGGGAGTGGCATCCGAAGCTGCGGTTGGTTCCCTGCTTGGCCAACCCGCTAAGGCCTTCCCCACCGCCAAAACTTCTCTCCCCCTTCGGAAAATCCCGCCTGAAAAAACGCCCAGCGCTGCTCCAAGCTTGCGTCCCCTGCTCAGGCATTTCAGCAACAACGGACCCGGGTTCAAATCAGGAAAGTCTCTCTGGCCCTTTCCTTTCTCGAAACCAGATACGGTTGCGCGCCGTTTCTTCGGTTGCGGCGCAGATGGGCGGATTGCTCCATCGGAAGTCAGTTCGGCGATCATCTCTAGAATCGAATCCGTCTTGGCTTTGAGCTCCCAAATTGGGTGCGGCCCCATTTCCACTTCCTTGTGACTCACTGCAGGCTTCGGAGAAGCACTCGGAAGCTCGATGGCTGATTTCATGTCGTCGTGAATAAAAGGCTCGAACACCGTAGGACTCGTACTCTCCCGGACGACGGGTATTGCGTCGGGAATGGGTTTTCGCTCTTCTTCTGAGAGCTCGACCGCCGGGCTCCTTGCAGCCACGCGAGCGAATAAGCCAACAGCGGAGTCTGTGGGCAGATTTGGTTCCAGAGTGGGCCGTCCCCCTACGGGCTTCACGTCAGCGAATTGCAACTGCCTCGCGGCCTCCTCCACTAAAGAAACTGAGACAGGCCGCGTGTGTCCCAAATAAGCCTCAATCATTGCCCGTTCCGAGATCAGGTTCAGCAGACGCGGAATTCCTTGCGAATACTGATGGCAAGCATCGATCGCCTCGGACGCAAACACGTTCTCACTGATCCCGCCGGCTATGCGGACTCTCTTCTGGATGTAGCCGTGGGCTTGCTGGAGCGTCAGCGCCATGGTGCGACATCGTAAAGTTACCCGTTGGCGAATTTGGCGCAGCTCAGGCTTTTTAAGTTTCTCTTCCAACTCCGGCTGTCCTGAAAGCACGATCTGCATCAACCCTTCGCCTGCTATTTGCTGATTCAGCAACAAACGAATCTCAGTGAGCAAAGCGATCGGTAGGCCTTGTGCTTCGTCTAAAATGATGACCGCATTCATATCCCGTTGGTATCGCTCGATGGACCAGCGGTATAACAGCGTCCAAGGATTTTCCTGATGGCGCGGCTTTGTCAAAATTCCAAAACTGGCAAACAACATCTCAAACAGCTCATTCAACTCAAGGTGTGGGTTGAAGACGAATGCAGTGGCTGTCTCTCGCTGCTTCAGCAACTCGATCAGTCTGTTGACAAGAGTCGTCTTGCCTGTGCCTGGCTCGCCCGTGAGTACGATCAGTCCCTTGCGCGCATCGATCGCGCTGACCAGGTCGTCTAACACGGTTTGGATTCTTTGATCCAGGTATAGGTAGCCGGGATCGGGGTTGATGTTGAAGGGATTCTCACGAAGACCAAAAAACCGAAAGAAGGTGGTATACATGGGCGTCTTCCCAACGAGCAGTCAGCGCTGAACCGGAGGATCTGATAGTTCAGGCGACAGTTTTGCAGTTTGTCGAAGGGCTGGGCCTTCTTTTGCACCGGGGCGGAGAGTCCCGGAGGGACGACCAGTGGGCTCCTCGCCGGCGCCATTATCTAATGGCTCTCGCTTGGAATCAAGAAGCAAGGCTTTCCGATCGCCGGTCGTGCCTTTGGGACGGCCTGGCGAACGGTGCAAGCCACGAGACGAACGTTGCCAGCACCGCAAGCCACAAGCCACACCGCTGGCGCCGAACGCAGCTGTCGCACATCGGCGAACTGTTCCACGATAGGAAATGTCTTTCGCTTAGGAAGATACGAGCAGTACGTTAACGGCAAGCCCACCAGGCCGCTCGATGAGCGGCCCTGTGGCCCGCGAGGATGTCAACGTTTGGGTGTATAGTCTCTACCGTATTCAGCCCAATTGGGAGACCTAAAATGTCGACCAATCCCGCCCCCACCTCGGTCTCCGGTCTGCAGCTGCATACCTACACTTGGGACGATGCGATGGTCGTCCAGTGTGCCGGCCAACTGACCATCGGGCACACTGACGAGCTGAAGGCCCAGGTACGGAGCCTGATCCCCACTGCAAAGCGCATCATCCTCGACCTGAAGGGCATCGGGCGAATGGATAGCGCGGGACTGGGCACCCTTGTGGCGCTGTACATTTCGGCGAAGAAGGCCAACTGCCACTTTTTGCTGACGAATTACAACCCCTCCATCCGCAAGCTGCTGGGACTTTCTAACCTGCTTTCGGTATTTGAGGCTTGTGCGCAAAGCGGTATGCGCTTCCCGTAGGTCGCGGGAAAAGCTCCCGATCGCGCCCCTGGTCGGCCCGCTGGCGCTGCAAGAAACAGGGAGTCGGAATGGTTCTCCTGAAGCCTGTCGTCTACCGGGGCGGCTCTGCCGAAAACCATTCAAAGATCAAATCCGGCAAATCCGCCCGCAAGCGTTGACACGGCGCCGCCGAACCGTATAATCGTGCTTCACTTAGGTGGGTCGCGGGGATTCCTGGCAGTTCGATTCGGTAACAGACAGTTCTGGTACATGTTCGTGCCTCTCTACAATCTGGCCATGTTCGCCGTCCAGAGCGTTCCCCTTTTGCGTTACTGGCGGACGCTGGTCGATCCCACCTTTCGCGGGCTCTATCAGGTGAACGCGTTCGACCTCGGCATTATGCTGCCGTATTTTTTCGTGATGACGGTCCTAGCGATGTACGGCATCCACCGCTATCAGCTCGTTTACAACTTCTATAAGAACCGCAAGAATGTTCCCGGGCCCCCTCCGGAAATGGCGCTGTGGCCCCGGGTGACCGTCCAGCTCCCGATCTACAACGAACGCTACGTGGTCGAGCGGCTGGTCGATGCGGTTGCGCAGTTCGATTACCCGCGCGAGCTCATCGATATTCAGGTCCTCGACGATTCGACCGATCTGACGCAGGAGCTGGCGCGCGATTGCGTGGAGCGGCACCAGGCGCTCGGCGTGCACATTACCTATCTCCATCGCGACAATCGCGAGGGCTTCAAGGCCGGTGCGCTGCAGGAAGGGCTGAAGGTAGCGGCCGGCGAACTTGTGGCGATTTTCGATGCCGATTTCATTCCGCCCATCGATTTTCTCCGGCGCACCGTACCCTACTTTGCCGACGCGAACATCGCCATGGTGCAGACACGCTGGAGCTATATCAACCGCAACCATTCGAAGCTAACCGAAGTGGAAGCGATACTGCTCGACGGCCATTTCGCCATCGAGCACTCGTCACGGTATCGCAGTGGCCTGTTTTTCAACTTCAACGGCACTGCCGGTGTTTGGCGTCGCTCTGCTATCGAGGACGCAGGTGGCTGGCAGCACGACACGCTCACCGAGGACACCGATCTTTCCTATCGCGCCCAGCTTCGTGGCTGGCGCTTTCTCTATTTCCCTGAGATCGAGTGTCCGTCCGAGTTACCCGTCGAGATGAACGCCTTCAAATCGCAACAGGCGCGTTGGGCCAAGGGCCTTATGCAGACCGCTAAAAAACTCTTGTTCCGTGTGCTGCGCAGCGACGTGCCGGGCGCCGTGAAGGCCGAGGCGTTCTTTCACCTCACCGCCAACATCAGTTATCCGCTGATGGTTTTCCTTTCGATCATTTTGCTGCCCGCGATGATTGTGCGCTTTTATCAAGGATGGTTTCAGGTACTGACGATCGATCTGCCGCTGTTCATTGCTTCGACCTGCTCGATTTCGTCGTTTTATCTCGCAGCCGAGCGTGCCTTCTATCCACGGACCTGGAAGCGAACCTTCTGGTACCTGCCGTTCGTGATGGCACTGGGCATCGGGCTGTCCGTGCGCAACGCGCTCGCTGTGATGGAAGCGATCTTCGGCGTGAAATCGGAATTTGTGCGCACGCCGAAATACAGAGTCGAAGCCGACGGAGGAAATCGTAACGCGTGGGTTAACAAGAGTTATCGCAAGAGTGCGGGGCTATTGCCGTACCTCGAAGTCGCCCTCGGTGTTTATTTTGCTGCCGCGGTGGTCTATTCCGTTCAGATGGAAAATTACGCGACGGTTCCCTTCCTGATTCTTTTCGTCTGGGGCTATCTCTACACGGGAGTAATGTCGCTCGCGCAAACCCATATCGATCGCCTCTTCGCCCCGAGCACCGCCGACGCCCTCGTGCCGCTTGCCCTTGGGCACGAGGGATTTAGCCTGCGATTCCCGGCGAGGGCCGACGCTCACCTCGCCGCCCAGACCGCGCCCGCGCCCGCGAAAGTTCGTGGGGCATCGTCGGGGGCCTCCGGTTTCTGATCGGCCTATTCGCGTCCGAGACTGCTTCGCCGCACCGTTGAAAAAGCAGGATGCGACCAATTCGAACGACGCGAGAACCAGACCCTCAAACACCCCTTAAGGGCAGGCTGTCGCCAGCGACATGGTTCGTGGCGTTTCTGCTGGTGTGGGCTTGCGCGGTGGCGCAGGCGAGATTTCGTCAGCCAAACGGCGAGTATCAGGCGCGGCGGGAAAAACTGCGCGCGTCGCTCGACGGGCCGATCGTACTCTATGGCTACACCGGCCACGAGGACCTCTCCGAGGTCGCCGTCTTTTTTCAGGAGCCGAATTTCTATTACCTGAGTGGACATAACCAGCCCGGAGCGGCGCTTGTCCTAATTCCGAATTCACCCGCGGGCGCGCCGCTTGAGGGTCCGCACGAAGTTCTCTATCTCCCTCCCCGCGACCCGGCCGAAGAAAGGTGGCAAGGCCCGAAGATGGGCCCGGAGGATCCCGGTGTGGCTGAGAAAGTGGGGTTTCTGGCGGTCCGGCCCATCGCCGATTTGCACGGCGAGCTCACGAAACTCGCTAAGACCTTTCCGAACTTCTACACAATATTACCGCCGAAGGAAGAAGACGGCTATCCTCACTTCACGAATTCCGTCGCGCTCATTCGCGGCGCGATCCCGCACTCGAATCTCAAGGACCTCGCACCTACGCTATACGCCATGCGCCAGGTGAAGTCAGACGGCGAGCTGGCGCTGATCGAAAAAGCGATCGACGTCTCCATCGACGCGCATCTTGACGCAATGAGGACGATGCGTCCAGGCCTGTTCGAATATCAGATCGCTGCGCGCATGAGGGAAATTCACGCATGGGGCGGCTGTGCACGGGAGGCGTATGCTCCGATCGTCGGCGCGGGCTTTAATTCCACTGTGCTGCACTATAGCGCTCTCGATGGCGAAATCAAGGATGGCGATTTGGTTGTAATCGACGTGGGCGGCGAATACGGCGGCTACGCCGCAGATATCACGCGTACGCTGCCCGCAGACGGCAAGTTCACGGCACGTCAGCGGGAAATCTACGACATCGTCCTGGGTGCGCAAAATGCCGCGATGGCAGCGATAAAGCCCGGCGCTGTGCTATTCGGCAGCGAGGACAGTTTGCAGCAGATCGTCACCGACTACATCAATTCACACGGCAAGGATAAAGAGGGCCATCCGCTCGGGCGTTATTATCCGCACGGCGTGAGTCATCATCTGGGCCTCGAAGTGCACGATCCCGGTGAGCGCACGCGTCCGCTGGAACCGGGAATGGTGGTCACGGTCGAGCCGGGCATTTACATTGCCGAAGAGAATCTGGGCGTACGGATTGAAGATGATGTGCTCGTCACTCAAAATGGCTACCGGCTGCTGACCGCACGCCTCCCGCGCACAGCGGAGGAAATCGAAACAATCATGGCCCAGGGCCGAAGCGCTCAAAACAAGGAGGGTCTGGACCCACGCTAATACTCGGGAAAACGCGTGGCTTACTTGAAGCACCCTTGACACCCCACAGAGCCGACCCGTAGCATCGATTGGAGTGCCGGCGTAGCTCAGTGGCAGAGCGAGGGTCTCATAATCCCTAGGCCGTGGGTTCGATTCCCCCCGCCGGCACCACATCCCAAAAGACTTAGCTCGCTCTCGTGGAAACGGCCAAAGTGCCGGCGCCAGCGAATTACACCCAAGCGGCAACCGGTCCCCAACGCGACATGAATCTCTCAAATAAGGAAAGGAAGGGAAGGTCACAATGAGAACCGCCCCACGCATCGTACTGGTTGTGCTCTTTGCTTTGCTTGCTCTAGCTCCCGCTCCCGCTGCGGCGCAGCAGGCGCCGACGACAGCCACCGAACCTTTGTCACTCAGTTCCGTGCTCAACACGCACGTGAGTGTTTGCGAGTTCGAGGTGGTCGCAACCGCTCAGGCCATGCCCGAGGACAAGTATTCATTTGCGCCGACCAACGGGAATTTCAAGGGGGTGCGGACGTTCGCGCAGCAGGTGAAACACCTTGCGACGGTGAACAACAGGCTTGCGGAAGGCCTCATGGGCGAGGCACCCCCGACGGCACCGGATGAGGGCATCACGTCGAACGGGCCGGACGCGATACAAACGAAAGATCAGATTATGCAGTATCTTAAGGAATCGTTTGCCCATATGCACGAAGCCATCGGCACGATCAACGCCGACAACGGGCTGACGCCCCTCAAGGATTCGCCTGCCCCGTTTCTGAGAACTCGGGCGTCGCTTGCTATGTTTGTGTGCACGCATGCGATGGATCATTATGGGCAGATGGTCGAGTACATGCGGATGAATGGACTGACACCGCCGATGAGCGCGCCTCGTCCATCCGGCAATCCTCCCACGAACCCACCGCAAAAGCCGGGCGGGAACTAGATGGGCGCGCCTCGACAGCGTTCCTCGACCGCGCTGGGTACTGAGTTACGAGCTTCCCACATTCCGCCGCGGGACCGTAACTATTCCGTACGAGGTTGATATGCATGACATAAAGGAGCGGTTGTCTCTATTGTGGATCTTCGCTTTATTGAACTACCTGTATGCGGACGTTGTTGCCCTGTTCGATATTGCTGGCTCGCGAAATTCATTCGAGCCTCTCCCCCAATGGGTCTGATGGGTCCAGCGGTCTTGATGGAAATTCCCATCGCCATGATTCTGGTGTGTCGACTGCTTCCGTTTAGAGCGAACCAGCTAGCGAATATAATCGCGGGTGGCGTTATGACCCTTGTAAACGGTTTCCTGACCTTCGTTCCGCCTCTGGCCGGATGGGGCGGCTCCCTGTTGGGACCGATCTTGCGGCCGGGTACGCCCAATGGAACGCCGGAAACGCGACGGCGAACATCACGAAACACATCAGGCTGCCTTCGGGCCCAATGGACCCACCAGCCAGCCATCGGGGCCCATACAGACTCGAATTCAGAAGATGCCCGGTAGCCAATACGCCGCTGTCGGGAACCGAAAAGATAAATGTCTCGGCGTAATCCCCCGCTGCATGCAATCCGACGGCGAACCATAGGCTTCCTGTGCGCCTAAGCGTAAAACACGCAAACATCCCGAATACAAATACCGAAAGAGCGCCAACCCAGCCTTCTCCGGGATTCGAAAGGTGCAACGCTCCAAATGCAGCCGATAGCACGACCGCGGCAGGCCAGAAGCCTACTCCAGACGCAAGGGTGAATTGCGCGTAGCCTCGAAACAGGAATTCCTCGAACATTCCCACCACAGCAAATGCGATCGCCCACAAAATCGCATACTTCACAAGCTCAGTTCCCTTCAGCGCTAGCGGCCCAAATTTGAATCCGCCAAACTCATAAATCGCCAGCATTTCCGCCGCTTCAAAAGACACTCCCCAGACAACGCCTTGCCAAAACGTTCTCCCGAATGCCCCCGCCCACCCCATTCCGTACGCGTTGAACGGCCGCCTCTCGATCCGGCTCATGATTCCAGCAGCCAGCAACGCAATCGCAAGGGGTACCGATTCAAAAACAATTGAAAACACTGGCGTCATGACCTTTGCCTGCCGTCCCTGTTTAGCCATCATTGCCAGGCCAGGGATCAATCCCATCCCGCTTAGAACCAACAGGAGAAGTATCAGACATAACGCCAGAAACAGAGCCAGTCTCCAACCCGCCCGAATACCATTTGGCCCAACGAGCACCTTTCGGAAGCCGCTGGGCTCGACGGCGCGAGGCGCAGATTCCGGAACCGGTACCGGTGTGATCGGTTGGGTCGGAGCAGGGTCGCTCGTCATTTGTTCTGTACCTCTACCCACCTCTACCCATGAGGAAGACTAACGCCGAAGTGAAATCTATCGCAACGGCACAAATCGCGCACCTGATCTGACCCGCAAGGAACCTCTTGCGCTGCTCGGCGACTGCGCCGTGATGTTTCAGGCGGGGGCATTTGAACGATTTTTTGGTCTTTTGGACTTAGACAGCTTTGGCTCAGCTGCCGATCACTCCGAGTCCGATCTAAGGACTGAGCGACGCCAGAACGAATCGCTGGCAGTTTACTTACGGACTATTTCGTTGGTTTCGGTGGATAGTTCTTCAGCAGCTTTGCAACTGCCTTGTTTATGTTTTTCTGCTTCTTGTCCGGCTTGGCCTTTGGATCAAGAGTCTTAGACGCCACTCCACGCCAGACAAGCTCCTTCCGGACAGAGTCATACATGCTCAGGTCGAGCTGACCAACGTAGATCGTTGAGGTCGAGCCGTAAGTCGTGGTTGTGGCCATCCCGCCGTACCCGTACCATGCGCTTCCCCAGCCAGGACCATAGCCCCAACCGGTGTTGAAGGCAGTGAATTGCTTTTCGGTACCGATCGCCGTCTGGTATCCAATATACAGGTCGGCAGTGTCTGCGTCCGTCTTTGTCAGCCCCTTCTTGGCAAGTTCGGAATCAATAGCAGTGGTTAGCTGCTTGGACGTCAGCTCATCGGGTTGTTGGGCTCCCTTGATCTCCACCCACTTGTAAGTCTTGTATTTCGAAAAATCTGTGTCTCGGTCAAAGTCGTAGCGAACGTCCTGTGCAACGGCGGTACTTACACCTAATAGGAACACCGCTACGCTGAGAACCGTTAGCTTCTTCATAATCGTGTTCTCCCTGACTGTACCCCAGTATCCATCAGCGTGGTCTGCTCGCAAAGACTTAACCGAAGCAAGGATCCTAGGCTGGCAGAAACACAGAACTTTAGGCCCCCCAGTGAGGAATTGCGCCAGCATGCGCTCCAAGGCATCCCAAAATTTAGCGAGGTAACAAGTTCCCTCCCAGTTGCGTGCCTTCACCTCGTCAGGTTCCACACCGACGAACAAAGAAGCATTCGCGGCAGCTCCTCCCTCAGGATAGCGTCGTCGAGGCGCAAGATGTCCTCAAAAACACGCATGCGGTTGAACAAGATTAGTTCCCGCAAAGTAAGCGCGACCATGAGGAATGCAAACCGGAGTGCTCGTTCGGGGTCAGGCTGCTTGATCTGGTTGCGCCAGATCATGGACGTCTTCACATTGCCTCAAAAGATTGCGCTTCAGACGCCCTCATTTTGTCGATGCGCGCCAAGCTGCTGGCGTGAAAATCCACCACGCCGGCGGCCAGTTGGTTCAGTCGGCGTCACGGGTACTGGCTGATGATGGTCGTAACCCGGCCGTTGACGGTTGGATTCCGGTCGACCGCCGGGTCGCAAGCACCTGAATCCTCATTCTCGTCCATGCGGTTAAGGTCTTTGACGCGGTCCCATGTGATCGTCACACTGATGGGCTTCAGAAGCGCGACCGGATCGTCCGCCATGAGCTGAATCTGCATCTCATCGCGATTCACCATGCGGATGCGCTCAACAGCGTGAAATTCATTGCTTAGTGGCCCCACTGCGGTGACAGGCTCCGCATATGAGATTATCAGTGGTTGTTTCACCGCTACCGTGTCCACCACCAATGTATCGCCTTCCCAACGCCCGATCGAATCGCCCTGGTTCGTCGGCCACAGCTCATCTTTTGGTGGATGGGGGCGACCATCGGTGTAGATATGCCGCACCGAGCCGAGAGTTCCAATAAGCGTGGTTTCCTCTGGTGTGATCCGCCATTCAGAATATCCTGGCAGCATCGTCGCGGGAAAAGGAGGAGATACGCCGCAGCGGCCCCTCGAGGGCGGGTTGTTAGGGTCGGCGGCTATAGCCGCATCTCGCGTCTTTTCCAACTGGTCAATCTTTGGTTGCCATGCGGTGGTGTACGATGGATGCAGGGCGGCCGCGTATGCTTTCGCCTTGCGCAACCCCGCCGCGCCCAATTGCTGTCCGTCCAGTTCGTCGGCCACGACATCAAATTGCCACAATCCCGACCAGTCCGGCAGCTTGGCGAAAGCCTCGATACGCTCTTCGGAAGATTTTTGCCCCTGTGCGGCCCACCAGCAGCATGCCAGCAGGGCTGCGACCACGATCGTTCGGTGAATCATCATCGCCCTCCTGTAGCTGCGTCCTTTTCAACGTCTTCCGGCACTCTTCCGATTGGCTTTCCGTCGGGACCGATCGCGTAAACAATTTGACCGCCAGGTCGGCCATCGCGCAACGGATTGATGACTACCGTGATTTTGTCTCCTGGCTTCACGCTTTCAGGCTTCCAACCGTGACGAAAAAGCTCAAGTGGCGCTCCCATCTCGAGGCCCCATTCCACGGGCAAGGCCTTCGGGTCGTTGGCATCCGGCACCAGCAATTGAATCCAGCAGTGCGGATTGTTCCACTGAAATTCCTTCACCGTGCCGACCAGCCTCACTTGTCTTTGCGAATCGAACATCGCGTGCGAATGGTGAGCATACGCGGAGCTCGCCGTCAGCATTGCGGCGATGGCGATGAGCCCATAGTTGAGCACTTTATTCATTTGCTCCCCCGCTGGTTTGCGACCTGGAATACCGCACCCCGAGTAAAGGGCAGATGGAATGCCAACCCAGAACAACGCTAGGACAGCAGTGCGGTCTGGGGACCAAGTCGCTCATTCGAGAGAGGTTATTTCTGCAACCAAGAGGCGATTCAGCGCGATGCACTGGTGGAGATAAGCCCTTGGCGCTAACCGAACCGTTAGCGCAGCAACCTTTCGGTTAGACCTCACCCGATTGCGGAAAGCCCCTGTTCCCGAAAGCCCGGCCCGCGGTCCGCAAGTTGTTCTTTCTATGGAGGGGAGCGCAAGAGAAGGTTTCCCCCCGCCGCCGGGGCTTGTTCTGCTTCCCATCCTGCCGCGATTGGGCTGGGTGTGTTCTGGTCGGCCGGACCACCCACTCGAATGCACAACCCTGGGGTCCAGGGTTGTGCTCTTCTCTCGGAGCGGTTCTCATAGCTGGCCCAGATTCTTCGCTTTGGCGTTCTCACTGGCACCGAGCCTATGAGTTGCTGAGAAACTGCGGCTGACGTATCGTTTCGGTTAGGAGCTTCCTATGAACGAAGATATTGCCTCAACATTGCGACTGCTCGACGAAGCAGTGGCGCGCTATGTGCGCCCCGACACCTTTCCCTTAGCGATCCGTGTGCTCAAGCCGGGAGAAGCAATCCCCGAAGGCGTGAAAATTCCCAGCAAGACCATGGGCGAGCAATGGATCGTGTGCCAGTCGATCGGCGTCGCTCGACGCTACGGATGGGCCCTAGCGGTGGGTAAAGACGATGTTATCTGCCCGCTGGCCGCCATCGCCTTTGGGTTTCGCAAACCCAACGACGAGTATCTGAGAGGGTTTGTATCGGTGGGCATGTACTGCAAGGATGAGCAGGCAGCCGCCAACCTGGAAGCGAACATCTGGAGATTCGAACCCGGCATATACGACTACGTCTGTGTCGCACCCCTGAATCGAACCAACTTTGAACCACACGTCGTCGCCGTGTACGCCAACAGCGCGCAGGTGCTGCGACTGGTTCATGCATCCCTCTACGCGCGGGGCGGCCGCGTGGTCTCGACCAGCGGCGGCCGCCTGGATTGCGCCGAGATCGTCATCCAAACGCTGACCACCAACGAGCCCAAGGTTATCCTGCCATGCACCGGCGATCGCGTTTTTGGCATGGCCCAGGACAATGAAATGGCTTTCGCTTTCCCCTGGGGATACGCGCACGAGATCATCGAAGGTCTAGAAGGCACTCACAAGGGTGGGACCCGCTACCCCATAACCGTGGCCATGCGCGATACGGTGACCATGCCCAAGTCCTATCAGGAGCTGATGAAGATGTTGGCGAATCGCGAGGCTTCCGACGCAAGTAAGTGAGATCCGTGACGAGACGGTGTCACTTGCCAACGTCGCAGGTGTTCCAGAATTTGTTGGGAAAGGAACTCTGGAAGGCTGAGCTTCGACCACGGTGGCGCCACACCGATGACCTACTGACATGCCGCGATAATCACGAGGCGATTGCTACTTCGCCTGCGCAGCCTGTTTCCCGGCACTGCTCGCGTACTGTTTGCACCTGTCCTGCATGCTGCCGGCCATTTGCGCGCAGCGACTGAATGCGTCTGCCGCCTCTTTGAACCGGCTCAAATTTTCGAAGTCGGCGCCCAGAATGAACAGGTCGGTTGGATCCGGATCTGCTTCACTCTGGATGGCATTCTCGAGTTCCTTGGCGGACTCGGCGTATTTCTCCCGGCGAAAATAAACGAGCCCTAGGCCACTATAGGCTACTGCGGATTCGCCCGTCTTGAACTGGTTGAATTGCTGATCGGTCAAGCTCGCTGGCTTCTCCATCTTGCTGATCACATCGAGAGCGTGCTTTTCGTCCGTTTCCGCCTTGTCGAGCTTTTTGTCCGCATCCGGTTCGTTGGCGGTAAACGCCCGCGGAATCACCCAGCCGCGCAGGGCCAGCAGATGCACGTCGTCGGGGAAGAGCGAGAGCCCCTTGTCGGAATAGGCGTAGAAGTTCGTCAAATCCTGGTTGTCGTAATAGGCCTGAGTAAGCTCTTCGTACACCGCTTGGGTATAGGGGCCGGACGGGTACTTAGCGAGAAAAGCGTTGCCGAGTTTGATTTTCTTACTCGCATTTTGCTCCGTGGTGTTGTGAAATGCCAGGTAGGCCGCTTGTTCTTTCGGATCGCCCAGATTCTGCTTGAGTTGGGATTCTGTGACCTGATTGTTGACTTGCCTTCCGTCCATCTGTGAAAGCGGGTTACTTATAGGGCCACTGGTCGCTTGTCCACTCGCAGCCATAGGAAAAGATAAGCACGCTACCAACAACCCCGCTGCGACGGCGATGCACTTATTGGCGTCATTTGATTTCATGACCTACCCCAATTTGGCTTGAATCGACCTTCGAGCCATCCGGCACGAAGGCCTGTGGGGTGAAATGATATACCGTCGGGTGAACCTTGTCTTCTGGCTTGTGTAGGCCTTCCATCGGTTCTTAGTCCGTGTACCTGCCCTGTAACTCGCCTCGGCGTTTTCTGTCGGTTTCGCAGGACCGGGAGAGCGCGATCACAGCTTCTGTCTCGTGGGCGGTCCGCCAACGGAGGCGGAAAGCACAGCTGCCGTCACGGTTGTGGAAGGCCGACTTTGCGCACAATTCTGCAGCGAGGATTGATTGACAGCGGATCGCCCACTGTGGCAACACTGGTTAGGCCAAAGCGATGCAGTCGACTCCCCGGAAGTTGAACACACTTCAGATGGCCGTACTGATTCGCGTGCTTCGTGGGTTCGCTGACCAACAAGTCAACCTCTGCTATTACCCCCCTGCCGAAGATGCGCTCGGGTTCGCAGAGGATTTCCTGACCGTCTTCAAGGCGATTGGATGGAACGTGAAGGAGGCTGCACCGTTAGAGGTCGCCAACGGTCAATGGACTGGTTTGGCGTTTGTGGTGAGTGAGGAAGGTAGTCTCCCTCCTAGTGCAGAGGCCCTTCGAGATACGTTACGAATCTACGGAATTGAGGTCGCGACGTTCTGTGACCCCGCTTGCAACACGCAAGCCGGTGGTTTCATTCTGGCCATCGGCCCTCCGGCATGAGAATTCCTCGGAGGCCTCCGCCCTGACCCTTTCCATCGCGCCGATCGCGCACGCAACCTGCCCGTACGTGACGTCGGTTGATGATGAACGCCGATCAAACAAATGCTGAGCGGGACTTGCTCTGATTTCAACGGACCTCTTCGGGTGGCCGCAGAAACCCTTGCATTCCAGTGGGGCTGCCGACGATTGTCAACGGACATTAACGCATGATGCCGCAGCCGATGCTACCCTCGCCGCCACTTTGCCGCCCGGGCCAGATCCCTCTTCCGGGCGTGTAAGGCGGGCGCTTAACGCCCAGTTCAGCGCCTGCCTCCCCATCGCTTCGGTTTCGGCCTGCGAATCACGAACGCCGGACCCGTTCGGCTGTCGTTGACCGTAGCAACCAAGGGCGTCAGCCAACACGCTCGCGACACCCGTTCACCCTCGGGCAGCGCGGCCCCGCGGGGAGGGTGTAGACTGTGGTGGCCGGCGCGGGGTTTCGGAAAAAAGCCATTTGAGCTGGAGGAGATCGACAATGAAAAGGATCTATTCAGGTTTGTTTTTGGTCGGCCTACTTTTGTGTTTTGCTTTTCTGACTTTGGCCGGGGAAAACACATGGACGGGTCAAATCAGCGACAGCATGTGTGCCGGCAGTCACTCGAAAATGATGGCTGCGCATCCGGACGCGAAGATGACGGCTCATGATTGCACGAATGCTTGCGTGAAGGCGGGAGCCAAGTACTTGTTCATTTCCAACGGAAAGACATACAGCATCGCAAACCAGGACTTCTCCGATTTACAGGTGCATGCTGGTCACACTGTTCGGCTTACCGGAACTTTGAACGGTGACACGATTACCGTGTCCAAGATCGTGATGCCCGCCAAGTCCTGACCGATCACTACCGCGAGGCGCAAGCGTTGCCAGATTTCGAATTCAATCGGTCGTCCTAGGGGTGGAGAGAATCCTCCGGCCCGATTCTCTCCCATCGCGGTTTGTTCGGGCTGAACTCGGAGGGAACAATTCTTAAGAAACCGAGACGGGCCCGCGTTCAGACTTTTTCGGCTCGTGCATCCCGATGGTTACTGCCCGCCAAGCCACTACCGATAAACCGCTGGCCCGAAAGAACCGTCTCGATAGCCTTGACCAGTTCTGTTCCGGCTTTTGCTTTCGCCACGTAGCCGAACGCGCCCAAGCTGATGGCTTGCTGTACCACGTCGGCAGAGGTTTCCTGGGTCAGAAACAGTATCTTGGCATTGGGGGCCACCTCGCGGATCTGGCGGGCGGCCGCAATTCCATTCAGTTCCGGTAGACCGATATCAAGCAGGATCAGATCCGGATGCAGCTCCTTGGCTTTCTGGACAGCTTCCAACCCATCTGACACCTCGGCGATAATTTTCAGTTCCCGCTCACTTCGGAGCAACGAGGAAACCAATACTCGAAAGGGTTCGAAATCATCTACGACGAGCACGCCAACGGGCGCCTCTTTAAGCGCTGGCCGCGTTGCTTTGGCGCGATTTGTCATCGTCGGATGTTGCTGTACGTGTCGAGCGGCTTGTGCCAACTGCGAGCCATCGGAATTAGGTGGGGCCGGTCGAGATCGAAAAAACCTAGTTGAGGCGAGTGCCTAGCCTTGCCTCGGATAGGCAATTTCGCGCCGGCCCCCTGCGAGGTTTAGGGAGTTGCGAAACTATAATTGCCTGGCCGTCCAGTTGAAACTGTCAAAAATACCAGGGCCAGCAATGAATCGGGGCTTACGGCAAGGTCTGCAAACGAGAGCAGGGCAACGAGCGGAAGATCAAATCTCGGTTGTTCAAGCGGGTTGGACGCTTTTGCCCTTCGGCCAAAGCTCACGACTGGCCAGCCGCGCCCCTTCGACCAAAGCGTCGAATTTCGCCCACATGACCGAGGGGGCCGCGCGCTGAATGAATTGAGCCTGCGCGAAGCCACAGTCGGTGCCAGCGATTACGTTTTCCCTTCCCACTAAGCGTGCAAAGCGCAGGATGCGGTCGGCCACGAGCCGAGGATGCTCGACGGTCGTGGTGTGATGCGTCACGACGCCCGGTATCAAGATCCTTCCCGCAGGGAGCTTCGAGCCTTCCCAAACGCGCCATTCGTGTTCATGGCGCGGATTGGCCGCCTCAATCGAGTATGCCCCGGCGCGCACGGCGAGGATGAATCCGAGAATCTCTTCCAAGGGCGCGTCGGACAGATGGGGGACGTGCCAACTGCCAAAGCACACGTGATAGCGAACGCGGTCCTCCGGAATGCCCTCAAGGGCGTGATTCAGGGCCTCAATTCGCAAGCCGGCCCACTGGCGGTAGTTCTCCGGACTCTGCTCGATCAGGTGATCATACATGTTGGCCAGAACGGCGTCGTCTACTTGAACGAGCAGTCCGGAATCGTAAATCGCGCGGTATTCTTCGCGCAACGCGTCAGCGATGGCGTACACATATTCTTTTTCCGTTGAATAGTATTCGTTGACACCATCGTAGGCAGAGCTGGCCGGTGCGACGACCGGAAGAAACGCTTCCTCCACATTCACCGAGCGCAGCGCCGTCTTCAGGTTGCGTATGTCACGATCGATGGCACTGTGGTCGCGATAGCGGATGGGGCCGACGCAGGCTTCGGTGGGCACGCCGGAAGCCATCCATGGGAATTCCGCCGCCATCACTTCGGGAAATCGGTTTCGGTCGCGCCCCAGCCAGTAGACCGGCCGCAATTGATCCGGTCGGTGCTCGAAGCCGGTAATGCGTTCCAGAATGTAGTTTGACCAGCTCGATTTTCCGAATTCGCCGTCGCTCACGATGTCAATGCCGACTTTCGCTTGCGTTTTGACGACCTCGGCGACGGACTCACGCAGGAAATCTTCATAACGCTGCTGATTCGCTGCCGATTCGTGCGCGCTTTGGGCCAGATCCCGAAGTTGCTGGGGGCGAGGCATGCTGCCGACGTGAGTTGTAAGAATGCGAGTCTCACTTCGCTTCATTGGTTCAACTTTCCGATCTTCGCCAGGACCTCAGGCGCGAGAGGTCGCGGTCTCAGGCGCGACGATGGGCTCGAGGGTCGAGAGAATTTCCTCGCGGCGATCTTCGAACCAAGGAGGGAGGTGCAGCTTCGTCCCCAGTTGATCCGCCGGTTCATCTTTTTCGAACCCTCCGGGGACGTTGCAGCAGCACTCTACCAAAATGCCGCCCGGCGAGCGAACATACATGGAGTGGAAATAGAAGCGGTCCTTGATCTCCGAAGCGTCCGTATAGCCGAGCTCTTCGTAGATGGCCTTCTGGGCTCGCAGGGCCTCATCGTCGGCGACCCAAAGCGCTAGATGGTGGACCGTGCCAGCGCCGAATGTCCAACTGCCCGGAGCACGATCCGGCTCATGCAGCAGGATCAGAGTTCTGTTGGCGCCGCCGCTGCCAATCTCGAAACGGTGATACGCACCATCAACGCCGGCCTTGCGGAAACCAAGCGCTTCGATCAGGAACTTCTCTTGCTCAGTGATGTCGCGAACCGATAGCACCGTCCCGTAGAAGCCGCGAACGGACTCGCCCTGATTGATTTCCGGCGTGCTCCAGCCCTTCCTGGCGTCGTCAGGGTCCTCCAGGACCTCGAAAGTCAGGCCCGCAGGGTGGTTGAAGCGAATAAAGCGCCGCCCAAATCGCTCCTCGATAGCTCCGTGCTCGACCCGGTGACGCTTGAAGTGCTCCTGCCAGAAGGGCAATGCGCCTCTGGCGACGGTGTAGGTGATCGACTGTACCTGGCCCGATCCGCGCCGGCCCGGGAGGCGGCTATAGGGAAACGTGGTCATGATCGAGCCCGGTTCAATTCCCGCATTCGAGTAGTACAGGTGGTAGTGCGGAAAGCGGCCGTCCATCAGGACGGTTTGTTTGGCCAGACGCTGCCCCACGATCCCCGTAAAGAAATCGACGTCCTGCTGCGCACCGCCGGCACAAGCCGTGATGTGGTGATATCCCGTGGCGGGATAGTTCATTGTGTCCTCCTAGCCGGGCGACGAGGCACGACGGGAGTCACTGTGGCCCCACACTTCATCTGCAACCTCGACGACCAAACGTAGCTTTCCGAACTGTACCTGTTCGCTCAGACGATTGCCTTCGGTCGAACTGGCAAAGCCGCACTGCGGGCTCAGCGCGAGTTGATCGATGTCGATGTATTTCGAGGCTTCTTCGATGCGCCGCTTCAGCAGGTCCTTGGGTTCCGGGTGGGGAAGCTTGCTGGAAACCAGGCCCAGCACAACGGTCTTGTTTTTCGGAACAAAGCGCAACGGCTCGAAACTCCCCGCTCGCGCCGTCTCATATTCCAAGAAATACGAATCCACATGGATCTTGTTAAACAGCACATCAGCGATCGGATCATAGCCTCCCTCGCCGAACCAGCCGCTCTGGTTGTTGCCCCGGCACAGGTGCATCGCCAGATGAAGCGCGGGCGGACGATTTGCGAACGCACGGTTGATCATCTCCGGATAGAGCTCCGTCATCGCACGTCGAGGATCATCGCCGCGCGACTTCATCATCCCCTGAAACCTGGGATCGCACAGCGTGGCCATCGGTGGATCATCCACCTGTAAGTACCGGCAACCCGCATCGTAGAGAGACCGCATCTCCTTCTGGTACGCGTCGGTGATGTCGCTCCAGAAAAGGTCCATATCCGGGTAGGCAGCCTGGCAAATCGCTCGCTCCCCGCAGGTAAAATGCAAAATGATGGGAGAAGGAAGTGTAACCTTGGGAGTTCGCTTTGTCAGGGACCGCAGGAACCGGAAATGATCGGCGTATATCGGCTTGCTCCAGCGGAGGCGCGAAACCACCTGCGTCCAGGGGACGGGAATTTTGCGACCCTCATGATCAACGAAATAGGCGGCCGTGCTTTCCATCCGGACCTCGACACCGCCCAGTCCCCGAACGAAAAAATCGGTGTAGAAGTCCTCACGGCGAAACTCGCCGTCCGTGATGGATTCAAGCCCCACCTGTTCCTGTTGCGCGACAGCCTTTCGGATCGCGGCATCCTCGGCCGTCCACAGATCCTCATTTGAGATTCTTCCCGCAGCGCGGTCTTGGCGGAGCTTCTTCAGCTCCGGCGGGCGCAAAAGGCTGCCCACATGATCGGCACGAAATGGCGGATCATGCGGGGCAGCCGCGGTCATCGTTAGAAGGAGAACCTAGCCACAAGCTGGAACTGCCGCGGGTTAAACATCGTCCTCGGCAAACCAAAGACCGGATTGGGAGTCGTCGGGATAAACAACTGATAGTACGTAGTGGGAATGATCCCGACTAGACCGGCAGGCGTTGTTACGATCGGCGTGTTAGCGAAGGAGCCGCCGGGCACCACCGTCTGACCGACCGGGCACGCAGCACCCGCCGATGCAGACTGAATCGCTCGGCTTGTCGAATCATTGTATTTGCGTGGAATCACCGCCGGTGCTCCGCAAAAGACCGGCGAGCCATAGACGGAGGTCACTTCATCGATGTTCGACCGGTTCAGAAGATTGAACGCATCGCCGCTCAGGTCGAGCTTCAGGCGCTCGGTGAGGTTGAAATACCGCC
>Ga0187783_10001178_pt1 | contig 19301 bp, 12 predicted proteins | sample 1015_SJ02_MP02_2_FD_132471 | JGI IMG/M metagenome (GOLD analysis project Ga0187783, IMG submission 132471) | Tropical peat soil microbial communities from peatlands in Department of Meta, Colombia - 1015_SJ02_MP02_20_MG | ecosystem: Environmental > Terrestrial > Soil > Wetlands > Peat | place...
ATCATCATGGCGCTGTGCCGGCTCGATATTCCGGGAATGATGCTTTACGGTGGATCGATTGCGCCGGGCAAGCTGAATGGACCCGACGGCAAGAAGATCGACATCACGATCCAGAACGTGTTTGAAGGAATTGGTTCGCACGCAGCCGGCCGCATCGACGACGCAGGGCTGGAGTCGCTGGAAGCAAATGCCTGTCCTGGCGCGGGCGCGTGCGGCGGGCAGTTTACCGCCAACACCATGGCGATGAGCGGGGAGATTCTCGGCATTTCGCCGATCGAGCTTTCCGGCGTCCCCGCAACTTCGCCCGAAAAACTGGACGCGACGCGCCAGGCAGGCCACATATTGATGGATGCGGTTCGCGCCAACAGAAGGCCCTCGCAAATCATCACGCGGAAATCGCTCGAAAACACCATCGCCAGCGTGGCGGCGAGCGGCGGATCGACGAATGCGGTGCTTCATCTGCTGGCCATCGCGCGCGAGCTGGGCATTGACTTGAGCATCGACGACTTCGACAGGATTTCGACGCGCACACCGTATATCTGCAGCCTGACTCCGGCAGGCAAGTACGTAGCCAATGACTACCAGGCCGCGGGCGGCTCGCGGTTGCTGGCCAAGCGCATGATCGATGCTGGATTTGCAGATGGATCGGCGTTGACGGTCACCGGAAAGACGCTCGGGGAAGAAGCGGCTCTCGCGAAAGAGACTCCGGGGCAGGATGTCATTCACACTTTCGAGAAGCCCATCAAACCGAATGGCGGCCTGGTGATTCTCAAAGGAAACTTGGCGCCGGAAGGCTGTGTGATGAAGATTGCCGCGGCGGGCAAGTACGAACATCGCGGTCCGGCGCGCGTGTTTGACAGTGAAGAAGCCTGCTTCAAGGTCGTCCAGGAGGGCGGCATCAAGCCCGGCGATGTGGTGGTGATTCGCTACGAGGGGCCGAAGGGCGGGCCGGGCATGCGCGAGATGCTTCAGGTGACGGCGGCGATTTCGTCGAATGCGGAATTGAGCGCGCAGGTGGCGCTCCTAACCGATGGGCGATTCAGCGGAGCGACGCGCGGATTCACCGCAGGCCACGTGGCGCCTGAAGCATTCGTCGGCGGTCCGATCGCGGCGGTGCGCGAAGGAGACATCATCGCATTCAATATTCCCAGGCGCACGCTGAATGTGGAGATCAGCGAGGCGGAGATGGCGGCGCGGCTCAAAGACTTCAAGCCGCCTGCGCTGCGCTGGCCCAACGGTGTCTTCAGGAAGTATGTGGACCGGGTGAATTCGGCCGCACAAGGAGCGACGACGTGAAAGGCAGCTATCCGCTGTCAGCTTTCAGCTGCCAGCTTAATCGCGGCGAACGAGGCTGAGGTGGATTTTCGTTGACTTTCGAGGGACGCTACAACATTTGCGGGATGAAACAGATTGCATTGGCAATCGCAAACTGAAGGTTGCAGCTGAGGGCTGAAGGCTGGTTTTTGAGGAGCAGCACATGGCGACCAAGACAAACGTACCGAACACGAAGGAATCGCAGGCAAAGACGCATTCGACCGCGCCAACTCCGCTCTCGGGCGCGGAGATTATCTGGGCGACGCTGGTGGGCGAAGGCGTCGACACCGTCTTCGGCTACCCCGGCGGCACGATTCTGCCGGCTTACGATGCACTGCGGAAGTTTCCGATCAAGCACGTGCTCGTGCGGCACGAGCAAGGCGCGGCGCACATGGCAGATGGCTACGCGCGCGCATCGGGCAAGGTAGGTGTGGCCATCGCCACCAGCGGTCCTGGGTCGACGAACCTGGTCACCGGCATTGCCACCGCGATGCTCGATTCGATTCCCATCGTGTGCATCACCGCAAACGTGTCGTCAAAGTTATTGGGCACCGACGCGTTCCAGGAGATTGACATCACCGGCATCACGCTGCCGGTGACAAAACACAATTTTCTCGTCAACAAGGTTGAAGACCTCGCGCACGCGCTGCGGCACGCATTCCAGATCGCTCGTTCGGGGCGCCCCGGTCCGGTGCTGGTCGACATTACAAAAGACGCCGAGCAGACCTCGGCAATTTTCGATTTTGAAGCGGCCAAGCCGCGGCCTTACCGTCCGCACCCCATGCTGCACGTTGGCGACTCGGAGCTGAACCAGGCTGCAGAGCTGATTCGCAACTCGAAGCGGGCGGTCATCCTGGCCGGCCACGGGGTAATGGAATCGGGCGCGATGGAGCAGTTGCGTTCGCTGGCTGAACGGGCGCAGATTCCCGTGGGACTCACGTTGCTGGGACTGGGCGGTTTTCCTGCGTCGCACCCGCTCAACCTGGGCATGATGGGCATGCACGGCGAGGCGTGGCTGAACCAGGCCATTCAGGAAGCGGATCTGCTGATCGCTTGCGGCATGCGCTTTGACGATCGGGTGACCGGCAAGCTGTCTTCGTATGCGACGAAGGCCAAAAAGATTCACATCGAGGTCGACCCGTCGGAAGTGAACAAGAATGTGAAAGTGGATGTCGCGCTGGTGGGCGACCTGCGCGAAGTGCTGGAGCTGCTGCTGCCGAGGATTTCAGGCCGCGATGGGTCGGCGTGGCTCAAGACCATCGAGGCAAGCAAGGGCGCGGTTGCCGTGCGCGACATCAAAAACCTGCCCGATTCGGGGCACCTCTACGCGGCGCACGTGATGCACGATCTTTGGCGCATGACGGGCGGCGACGCGATTGTGGTGACCGATGTGGGCCAGCACCAGATGTGGGAGGCGCAGTATTTCCATCATGAGAAGCCGCGCACGCTGATTACCAGCGGCGGTTTGGGGACCATGGGATACGCGCTGCCGGCGGCAATCGGCGCAAAATTTGCGTGCCCGCAAAAAGAAGTCTGGGTTGTGGCCGGCGACGGCGGATTCCAAATGACGGCGGCGGAACTTGCGACGATTGTGCAGGAGAAGATCAAGATCAACATCGCCGTGATTAACAATGGTTACCTGGGCATGGTGCGGCAGTGGCAGGAATTCTTCTACGAAAGCAACTACGAAGCCACACCACTGGTGAGCCCGGATTTCGTGAAGCTGGCCGATGCGCACGGCATTCCCGGGCGCGCGGTGCGCACACGCGGCGAGGTTGAAGATGCCGTGAAGGCTGCGCGTTCCGCCAAGGGAGCCTATCTCGTCAACTTCCTGGTCGAGAAGGAAGATTCGGTGTATCCGATGATTCCCGCCGGCAGCGCGCTGCATGAGATGATTCGCAGGCCGGACCGGGATCCGCTGGAAGAGCGCGCGGAGGATGAGTAGAAAGACAGCGGTCAGTGATTAGTGGTCAGTGATCAGCCAATGCCGCCGGAATGTGCGCCATCCTAATCTGACCACTGTTCACTGACCACTGAGCACCGGAAAGGTTTTTATGCTGCACACATTCGTCGCATACGTTGAGGATTTGCCGGGAGTGCTGACGCGCGTGGCGTCGCTGTTCCGGCGGTTGAATATCAACATCAACTCGCTTACCGTGGGCCGCAGCGAGCGGCCGGGACTGTCGCGGCTGACGCTGGTCTGCGAGGCATCAGCGGAGGCCGGGCACCGCGTCCGCGCCAGCCTGTTTAAACTGGAGAACGTCGTGGATGTCGACGATATCGCGCAGGCGCCGAGCGTGACGCGCGAGTTGGCACTGATCAAGGTGGCCGCCAACCCGAAGAACCGGGCCCAGATCTTCGACCTGGTCGAAGTATTTCGAGCGCGCATCGTCGATCTGACCTCGGAGTCGCTGATGATTGAGATGACCGGCGTAGAAAGCAAGATCGAGGGGCTCATCGAAGTGCTGCGCGAGGACGATGGACGGATTCTGGAGATCTGCCGCAGCGGAAAGATGACCATGCGGCGCGGGCATCATCTGAGCAGCGTGGTGAAGGCGATGGGAGTGAGCGAGAACGAAGTGGAAGATGCGCGCGTGGAACAGGGAACGGAAAGCGTGGCCGAAAGTGCTGCCGACACGCCGGACTAACGGCGGGGCAAGAAAGCTGGGCGGAGCTGGAAGAGTCCTACACGAGTGCGGCGTATCGGAAATTCGTTGAAAAACAACTGCAGATCCTTCGACTTCTGGCACTTTGCGCCTACGCTCAGGATGACAGTTCATTTTTTTGGAAGCTTCAGAAACAGGACACTAGCCGAAAAAGGCAATTGGACAAACAAGCAAAGGATACGGAACGAAGATTATGGCGAAGACTCATTACGATCAGGACGCAGACCTCACGCTGATTCAGGCGAAAAAGGTGGCGATTATCGGCTACGGCTCGCAGGGCCATGCGCACGCGTTGAACCTCAAAGATTCGGGCGTGCAGGTGAAGGTGGGCCTGGCAGCGAATTCCAAGTCAGTGGCCAAGGCGCAGAAGGCCGGGTTGGAAGTCACAACGCCGGCCGAAGCCACAAAATGGGCCGACGTGGTGATGATCCTGACGCCCGACCAGACACAGGCAAAGCTCTACGCCGAAGAGATCGCACCGAACCTCAGCGCGGGCAAGCTGCTGCTGTTTGCACACGGGTTCAATATTCACTTCAAGACGATTGTGCCTGACGCGAAGATCGACGTCGGTCTTGCCGCGCCCAAGGCGCCGGGGCATCGCGTGCGCGAGGTCTTCACCGAGGGCGGAGGCGTGCCGGGATTGATTGCCGTGCACCAAAACCCGACTGGCAAGGCGCACGCTCTGGTGCTGAGCTATCTGAAGGGCATTGGCTGCACCCGCGCCGGGGCGCTCGAGACCACATTCAAGGAAGAGACCGAGACCGATCTCTTCGGCGAGCAGGCGGTGCTGTGCGGAGGCGTGAGCGCGCTGATCAAGGCGGGGTATGAGACGCTTGTCGCGGCCGGTTACCAGCCGGAGAGCGCTTATTTCGAGTGCCTGCACGAGCTGAAGCTGATCGTGGACCTCATTTATCGCGGCGGGCTGGCCTATATGCGCTACTCAATCTCCGACACTGCTGAGTACGGCGATTATGTGAGCGGACCGCGCGTCATAGGGGCTGAGAGCAAAAAGGCCATGAAGCAGATTCTCACCGAGATTCAAGACGGGACCTTTGCGAAGAAGTTTCTCGCAGACCAGAACTCGGGCAAGAAGGAGTTTCTTGCTTTCCGCGAGGCCGAGGCCAAGCATCCGGTGGAGATTGTCGGCAAGCAACTGCGCGCGCAGATGCCGTTCCTCGACCCGGTTACGGTGGAGGAAGTGGCGAAGACGCGGTAGGGGGAACTTTCCTTGGCGGGCGGACCATGGAGTCTTCAGCATCTTGCAGGCTTGGTTTGTTCCCGTTAGAAACGCACTGATGTGCTTGTGGTGCTGATCCTTTCGGAATTTGCCGTTCTAGCGTGTATCGTGCGCCGCATCCCAAGCCTCTGACGGCGATGATCGACAGATGGTGTCCCAGGTCTGCAGTTTCGCGCCTGGGAGACGAACTCCGAAGGATCAAATCTTACCCAGCCCGCTTTAACTTCCGCTCCATCTCCAATCGTTCTGCCAGGAAGACCTTGAGCAGCGATTGATAGGGTACGTCGCGCTGGTTCGCCAGGATTCTCAGATCTTCGATCATGGCGACGGGCAGCCGCACTGAGATCGTACGGAGAGTGGGCCGCAAATTGGGAAACTTCACACGCTCTGCGCGCGACCAATCAATATACTTCGTCGAGTCGGCTCCCGGGCCGGTTGATGACCAGAACTCAAACTCCTCAGCTTCGTTTTTGAATTTAGGAATCGGCTTTTTCATATCGCTCGTAGTCCTCGATTTCTCTCCGGTTCATGTTGCGCGCAGATATCACCCGAACTAGCTTCCCTCGAATCGTGAACGCCACGAATAGCCTTTGGCCGCGCCCCGTTTTCCCTAACGCCCAATATCGCCTCTCTCGTTTCGAGTGAGCCGAGTCGGAACGCATCACAAATGGGTCATGGAAGAAGATATCTTCGGCTTCCTCCGGAGTTACCTGATGGCGCTCCCAGTTCTTGACGGCATTGTCCTCATACCAATCAAAACCAGAACAAGCTGCAAGCGGATTTTTCGCGCCCATTCCCTGTATATATCACATATATACCTCTCAACCAAGTCTTTTCCCTGCGAACTTCGCGTCAATTCGGATGTAAGGGCATACCGGGCGTGAAGCAGCTGCGCGCGTCTTGATTCTCTTTCGCCCTTCGGCAACCCCTGGCCCTGTAAAATCAAGCTGAATCCCGCCTCGAATCGGTAGTGGAGGCTTCTTGCTTTACTGGCTGCTCTACGAAAAGCTGTTTCCGTTCTTCCACCCGTTCCGGATCTTCCGCTACTTAACGTTTCGCACCGCGTTTGCCTCTCTCACGGCGCTGCTCATCGCGCTGTTTATCGGTCCGTTTGTAATCCAGAAGCTGAGGGAATTCCAGATCGGCCAGTTTGTGCGCGACGACGGGCCGCAGTCGCACTTGAAAAAGTCGGGTACGCCGACCATGGGCGGCATATTGATTTGCATCGCGATTCTGGTGCCCACGGTCCTCTGGTCCGATCCGGCGAATCCTTTCGTTTGGGTGGTGGTGTTTTCGACGATTGCGTTTGGCGCCGTCGGGTTTGCCGATGACTACATCAAAGTGGTCCAGAGGCGCAGCCTGGGACTGACGGCAAGGGCCAAGCTGCTGTGGCAGGGGCTGGCCGGGTTCCTTGTTGCAGCGGCGCTGGTAGCGCTGCAACAATTCAAAGTGTTTTCGACGCGCCTGACCGTGCCATTCATCAAGTCATGGCGGCCCGATCTGGAGTGGCACCACTGGCCGGCCACGCTGCCTCATCTGGCGATTCTCGCTTTCGTACCGTTCGTGGTGTGGGTGGTGTTGTGGCTGGTGGGCACCTCAAATGCGGTCAACCTCACGGATGGGCTCGACGGGCTCGCCATCGGCTGCACCATCATCGCGGCCGCTGCGCTGACCGCGCTCACCTACGTGACTGGCAATGTTGTGTTTGCTGACTACCTCGAGATGCAGCGCATGCCGCTGGTGGGCGAGCTGGCTGTCTTTTGCGGGTCGATGGTGGGCGCGTCAATCGGTTTTCTCTGGTATAACGCTCACCCGGCCGAAATCTTCATGGGCGACGTGGGCTCGCTGGCGCTGGGCGGCGCCATCGGCACCGTCGCGATTATCATTCGCCAGGAGCTGCTGCTGCTTTTCATTGGCGGCATCTTTATCCTTGAAGCAGTTTCGGTCGTGCTGCAGGTAGGCAGCTACAAGCTGAGGAAAAAGCGGATTTTCAAAATGGCGCCGCTGCATCATCACTTCGAGCAGCTGGGCTGGAGCGAGTCGAAAGTGATCGCCCGCTTCTGGATCGGCGCGCTGGTGTTTGCATTGTTTGCACTCACAACGCTTAAATTAAGGTAGGTAAAGCTGTGCAGCGCCTGGCGCGGTGCACAATGAAATCTGTCGCGGCAGCTGTCAGGGTTGAAGACAAAGATGGAACTCAAGGGCAAGAAGGTTCTGGTCGTGGGCCTCGGCAAATCGGGACTCGCTGCAGCGCTGTTTTTGCGCCGCAAGGGCGCGCAGGTTACGGTTTCAGATGTGCGCTCAGCCGAATCGCTCGCCAAAGAAATTCCGGCGCTGCTTGAAGAGGGGATCATGGTCGAGGCGGGAGGCCATGGCCTGCTCACCTTCCGCCGCCAGGACCTGATTGTGGTGAGCCCGGGCGTTCCGCTTGACACTCCGGAGCTGGCGCAGGCAAGGAATCTGGGGCTGCCGATCATCGGCGAACTGGAGCTGGCGGGGCGTTTTCTCAAAGGGAAGATTCTCGCGATTACGGGCAGTAACGGGAAGACGACGACGACGGTGCTGACGGGCGAAATCCTGAAAGAGGCGGGTCTGAGGACTCTCGTTGCCGGCAATATCGGCTTGCCGGTCGTGGGCTTAATTGACGAGAGCACGGAAGGGACGTGGTCGGTGCTGGAAGTTTCAAGCTTTCAACTTGAAAGCACGGTGGAGTTTCATCCTGCGATCGCGGTGATTCTCAATATCACTCCCGACCATCTCGATCGCCACGGAACATTCGAGAATTATGCGCTGGCCAAGGAGCGGATCTTTGCCGCGCAGGATGCAAACGACTTTGCAGTGCTGAATGCCGATAATGCGCGCGCGGCCAAGGCTGCGGCTCACGCCCGCTCACCGGTTTTCTGGTTTTCGATCGAGCATCCGGTGTCGCAGGGCGCATGGATTGAAAATGGCTGGGTTGTCTACCGCGCTGAACAGGAGGGCGCGGTCGAACAGATCATGCCGCAGAGCAAGATTCCACTCAAGGGCGAACACAATGTTGAGAACGTGCTGGCCGCGGTTTGCGCCGCACGTCTTGCCGGCGCGCCGGCCGAGGCTCTTGCCCGCGCCATCGAGAAATTTCAGGCCGTCGAGCATCGGCTGGAATACGTGACGACCATCAACGACGTGGAGTATTACAACGACTCCAAAGCCACCAACGTTGACGCGACTGCCAAGGCAGTGGCGGCGTTTCCGGGCGGCATCCACCTGATTCTCGGCGGCAAAGACAAAGGCTCGGACTATACGACGCTCGCGCCGCTGCTACGCGCCCGGGCGCGTGCCGTTTACACCATCGGTTCGGCAGCTGCAAAGATCGAGTCGCAACTGCGCGGCGTTGTTGTGATCCACTCTTGCCATACCCTGGCGGATGCCGTGAATGCGGCGGCAAACGCGGCGCGGCCCGGCGAAGTGGTGCTGCTGGCTCCGGCTTGTTCGAGCTTCGACCAGTTTGAAAACTACGAGGAGCGAGGCCGCATTTTCAAACAGCTCGTCGGCGAACGCCGGGATTGGAAAGTATGGCAAAACTCGTAGGCGTCGACAAGTGGCTTTTCTTCACGACGCTGGTGTTGGTGGTCACCGGCCTGGCGATGGTCTTTTCTGCATCCGCGGTGGTCGATCAGGAGCGCTATCACTCGGCATATGCGTTTGTCGCCACGCAGGCGGTTTGGGCGCTGATGGGAGTTCTGGCTCTGCTGGTTCTGATGCATCTGGACGTGAGCCACTACAACTCACCGCGTTTTATCTACCCGGCGATTTGCGGGACCACGCTGCTCCTGGTGCTGGTATTCCTAATGCCCGGCTCACATCACACCCATCGCTGGATTCGCTTCGGAAACTTCTTCACATTTCAACCTTCAGAGATTGCCAAGCCGGTGTTGGTGCTTTTTCTGGCGTGGTTTCTGCATAACCGGCTCAACGCCATGCGCGACTGGCGCCAAACGCTCGTGCCGGCCGCGGTGATTCCGCTGCTATTTGTGGTGCTGATTGTGCTTCAGCCGGATCTGGGAACGGCTCTGGTGCTTGCCGGTGTCACGGCCATTGTGATGGTGCTCGCCGGGATGGATTGGAAGGTGCTGTTCGGGGCTTTCTGCGCGACGCTGCCGGCCCTTGCCGCCCTGCTCATGGTTCCCTGGCGGTTCGCGCGCCTGCTGGTTTTCCTGAATCCTGAGTCGGATCGGCAGGGCGCCGGCTACCACATTTACCAATCGCTCATCGCGGTGGGAACCGGCGGCTTTGCCGGCCGGGGCTATATGGAAGGAATGCAGAAGCTGTTTTTCCTGCCCGAGGCGTCGACGGACTTCATCTTCGCCAACATCGCCGAAGAGCTCGGATTTGTGGGCGCGATGTTCATTGTGCTGCTGTTTGCCTTCTTCGGGGTTCGTGGGCTGAGGGCTGCGTTCCGGGCCACCGACCCGTTCAGCAGGCTGGTGGCCTTCGGGATCACCATCACGATCCTGCTGCAGGCCCTCTTCAACATCAGCGTGGTGCTGTCGCTGGTGCCCAACAAGGGCATTCCGCTGCCGCTGATTTCGCACGGAGGGACTTCGCTGTTTTGCACGCTGGCAAGCATCGGAATTCTGCTGAACATCTCGCGGCAAGCCGATTGATGGAGCAGGGAGCAGGGATCGGGGATGGGAGAAATTCCTCGGTCGTCCAAGCCGGCCACTGATCTTGAGGTTGGCGCCTGAAACCGGGCACCTACGAACTGTGAACTCTGAACTGAGAATCCTGATTGCCGGCGGGGGAACGGGCGGGCACATCTTTCCCGCGCTGGCCGTGGCGCGCGAGCTCAAAAAGCGTCATAACGCCGAAGTGCTCTTTGTTGGGACGGCGCGCGGCATGGAGTCGCGCCTGGTGCCCGAGGCAGGATTCGAACTCAGGCAAATCAATGTCGGGCCGCTCAAGAGCGTGTCGCTCCTCACTCGCTTCAGGACCGTGGCACGGCTGCCACGAAGCATCATCGACTGCGAGCGGTTGATCCGCGAGTTCCGGCCAGGCGCGGTTCTGGGAGTTGGGGGCTATGCATCCGGCCCGGCGATGGCCGCGGCTTTGTGGCTCAGGATTCCGACGATGGCCTTCGAGCCAAATGCCATGCCAGGCCTCGCCAACCGTCTTGTAGGCAAGCGGGTTCAAGCCGCGGCGATCAATTTTCCCGCGGCGGCCAGTTGGTTTCGTAACGCTGAAGTCACCGGCATTCCAGTGCGGCCCGAGTTTTTCTCACTGGAGCCGCCGACCGGCCCGCCTCACCTGCTTGTTTTCGGAGGGTCGCAGGGCGCGCGGATTCTGAATGAAAATATGCCACGCGCCATTGGGCCGCTGCTCGCCGCGGTCGAAGGGCTTACGGTGCTGCATCAAAGCGGGGCGCGACACATCGAGGCGACGCGGGCCGCTTATGTCGAGAGCGGAGCGGATGGTGCGCGATGGAGGGTTGAGGCCTTCCTCGACGATATGGCGGCGCAGGTCGGGCGAGCCCACCTGGTGCTCTCGCGAAGCGGGGCTTCGACAGTGGCAGAGCTGGCGGCAGCAGGAAAGCCGGCGCTGCTGGTTCCTTTTGCCGCCGCGACCGATGAGCACCAGCGGCGCAATGCCGAAGCGATGGTACATGCGGGTGCGGCGGCCATGCTGCTCGAGAAGGATCTGGAGATTTCCGGCAGCCTGCTCGATGCTCTAGCTGGGCTCCTCACAGATCCCGCCCGGCTTAAGTCCATGGCGCAAGCGGCGCGGACCCAGGCGCATCCGGGAGCGGCGGAACGAATCGCAGATAAGTTGGTGGAATTGGCGCGCTAGCGTTGGTTCAGAAACGGCGTGCGTCCCGGGCCCCAAATCAGAATCCGGTCAGGACTTGGGCTACGGCACGATGGAACAGCCAATCGGGGGAACCTTCGCGATGGCCACAGGCTTGTCGTTCAGAATTTCATCCAGCGCTTGCCGAAGATATCGCTGCGTCGGTGCAGCGCGCCGCTTGCCGAAATCGACATACCAGTCGTCGATGCGTCCGACGTAATCTAACCGGCCGCCTGGAGCGAAGACCGCCGCCTCCGGGGTGACGGTTGCGCCGGCTCTGCGCACCAGCAAATGAGCGCTGTCATGGATCAGTGGTATACGGATGCCAAACGACGCGGCATGCTGGCGGATGGTTGACTCCGAAACTGACGGGTCTGTGTAGACAGCGAAGAATGCAATCTTCCGTGGCACATAACTTGCCACGATGCGATTGATCTCCGGCATGTAGTTATTCGTGATGGGGCAGTCATTGGTCACAAAAAACAACACGGTTGCCTTTGCTTGAGGGCCAAAGAGCTGGAATGAATGTCCGTCGATATCCCTTAGCGTTGGCGTATCGGCTGTGCTCTGGGATGCGCCAAAGGAGGTGAACAGGGCAAAGAACAAGAAAAGCGGGAAACTCGCCGACACGACAGAAGGCCATGTAGAACGAAGCATCGAGCTTACGATAGCACGCAGGCAGAGCATCCCTGATGCGCCGCTTAAAAAAATTGTCCGAAACATGGCTCCGTCGCTTACTCCGCATTCTTATACTGAGGTATGCTGCGGGGTCTTTTCGCGTGCGCCTTGGCCATGGTTGTTCTTCCCGGTCTGGTGGTTTACCGGCTGGCTGCCGATACGCGGTTCGACGCATCGCCGGCGCCGGTTACTTTCTACAAGAACGTTGCCCCGATCGTTTACAACCGATGTGCGCCATGCCATCGCGAAGGCGGACCTGGGCCGTTCCCGCTTCTGACGTATAACGACGTCCGCAAGCATGCATCCCAGATTGTCTCGGTCACGAAGCGCCGCTTCATGCCGCCGTGGCTGCCCGAGCCTGGGTATGGAGACTTTCAGAACGAAAGGCGCCTTTCGGATGAGCAGATCCGTACGATCGAGCGATGGGTGCAACAGGGAGCTCCGGCCGGATTGGCGGCCGACGCTCCACCGGCGCCCAAGTTCGTTTCCGGCTGGCAACTCGGCAAGCCGGACATGATCATCGAATCGCCCACCGCATATCACCTCGCCGCAGAAGGTCCGGACCAATACTGGAATTTCGTATTAACGCCGAACCTGCCTGGCCCACGCTGGATCAAGGCGATCGAGATTCGCCCCGGGAACATCCGCGCCGTGCATCATGCCAACATGTATATCGATGTGCACATCGATGCAAGCCGAGCGGCCGCGGCTGGCGCGAGCCGAGGATTCCCCGGCATGGACCTGACGAATGCGCCCGTTGCGTTCAATCCCGATTCCGACAGCTACTTTCTCTTCTGGAAACCCGGCGACACGACCTGGGTCGAGCCTACGGGCATGGCGTGGAAGGCGGAGCCCGGCGCCAATCTGCTACTGAATGTGCATATGCGGCCCACAGGCAAGCCTGAAGTCGTGCAGCCTTCAGTCGGTTTGTACTTCACGAGCGATCCAGGAACCATACACCCCATGCTGCTGCCGCTTGAGCGAGACGGAGCCCTGAACATCCCTCCCGGCGATGCGGACTTCAAAGTCAGCGATGATTTTGTGACTCCGGTAGATCTGAATGTGCTCGCCATCTATCCGCATGCGCACTATCTTGGCCATGTGCTGGAGGGGTACGCAACGCTGCCCGGCGGTGCGCGCAAATGGCTCATCCGGATTCCAGATTGGGATCAGAGCTGGCAGGCCTCGTACCACTACAAGGCACCTGTATTTCTGCCGAAGGGGACCGTGATTTCGATGCGTTATTCCTACGACAACTCCGCGGCCAACGTGCGCAATCCGCATCAGCCGCCGCGACGCGTCCGCGACGGGAATCAAACTACCGACGAGATGGCGCACTTGTCGCTGCAGGTCTTGTTGACGGGCCCGGAGGCCGACCGTCCGCAATTGCAAGCGGCCATCATGCAGCACCGCCTCGACAAGTATCCGGGAGACTTCACCGCGCAGTTGAACCTGGGCATTTATATGCTGCAGCAAAAACGATTTGGAGACGCTGTCCGTTATCTGCGCGGCGCGGTCGCGGCGCAACCTAGCCAGCCGCTGGCGTTGGCCTCTCTTGGCAGGGCACTGCTTGCACAAGGCGATGCGAATGACGCGACGGGTTTCCTCGAACGCGCGCTTCAGGTAAATCCTCACTACACCAACGCGCGGGCAGATTTGGCCGGTGCATACATTCTCGAACATCGCTGGGAGCAGTCGGCCGACGAGTTTCGCCAGGTACTCGCAGATCGCCCCGGCGATCAGGCAGCGCAGCATCAATTGGGCGGCGTGTTACGGCTGCTCGGCTACCAGAGCGCGACAAATCGCAACCTTGAACAGGCGGTTGGGTACTGGCGCGAGTCCGAGCATCTGGGACAGGACGACGCAGAGATGCACAACGACCTCGGTGCAACTCTGGCTCAACTGGGCCGTCCGCGTGAAGCGATCCCGGAATTCGAGGCCGCGCTGAGAGTCAATCCAAACCTGGGGGCTGCCCGCCGCAACCTCGAAGCCGCTCGCGCGCAGATGGCAAAGCATTAAGGCTGCACCCTCGGTTTTGCCGCGCAATCGCAGGATTCAGCCGGCTTTCGTGGCCGAAGGGCCGCGCACTGCTCGCGACGGGCGACGGGCTACGGGCATGCGGCGCCGTCGCAGCCCCATCCGGGAGCGGCGGAACGGATCGCCGATCGACTCGCAAAACTGGCTCGTTTTCAAGTCAGCGCGTGACTGCGCCCGGCTCGGCGCTCGCTTCACCGATCGCCGGCTCGCATAGCCGGAGCAGATGCTGCGACGGCAACCCAAACGCGTTCGCGATACGGTTGAACGCGGCGAACAACGCAGCAATATGAACCGCTTCAGTGATTTGCAGCTCGCTCCAGCCAGCTTCCATCAGCCGTTCCACATCGCCGCGGCCGATTTCGTGCGAAGCGCGAGACACCTTATCTGCCAGGGCAAGCAGCGCCCGTTCCTGAACACTGAAGACCTCCGATTCGACGGCGCAAACTTCGATTGCCGCCAGTTGCTCGGCCGAACCGCCCTGCGTGCGCAGGAAATACCCATGGCTGTCAGCGCAGTATGGGCAGGAGTTTCTCGATGAGACAAGCGTTGCAATCATCTCCTTGTGGCGGCGCATGAGCGCCCCATCGACAAAGAGGAAGCTCTCAGCCAGGCCCAACATGTGCCGCAGCAATGGAGGGTGTGTGGCAAAGCACTTTACGATGCCTGGCACCGCTGGTCTGGCGAAGTGCGAGCGGTAGCGGCGGTAGAGTTCCGCCACTTCGCCGTCCGCCTCCGCTTCTTCAATCACTGACAGATTCGCCGCAGATGAAGGCCGCGCGGCGGCCGGTCCTGTCGCCGCCATTTCGTCGGTGAACTCCTGATGGTTGCCAGTCACGGTGCCAGTCTACTCCTAGAAGTAAAACTTTCCAGCGATCTGGATGGCGCGCCCCGGCTGGGGGTCGCCGCCGGAATTGATGGGCTGATCGACGGATGTGATGACTCCGAAGACCGTCGGCCCGGCTCCGAAGTTTCCATTCGGATTCGCGAAGTTGGCATGGTTGAACGCGTTGTAGGCTTCGAGGCGCAACTGAATGTAGCGCGGACTTTCAGCTTGTCCAAAGGGAAGGTTCTTATACACCTCGAAGTTGGAATAGTTGAATCCGGGGCCGTGAAAGAAATTCCGTCTTACATTGCCGAAGGTGCCGATCGGTTCCTGCGAAAAGGTTGAAGTGTTGAACCAATAGTGGTCGGCATTTCTCGGATTCTCGGTCTGGATATGGAAGGTCGATGTCACGGGAACATCCGGGCAATTCACAAAGCTGAATTGATCGCAGTAAAGCGAGTTATACACGCCTCCATCGTAAACGGTCACCGGGAATCCACTCTGCAGCGCGGTAATGCCGGAAAGATGCCACCCACCCAGCAGATAGCGGACGGGAGCCACATCGCGCATGCTTGGGGGCAGTGGGATTCCGTAATTGTAGGTACCCACCAGCCGCTGGCGCGCGTCATAAACCGAGTTTCCATAACTTAGATATTCAAATCCGGGAACGTAGTTCATTCCGTAGCCGTTGGCCACTGAATCTTCAAGACTGGACGCGTCGTCGAGCGAATGACTATAGGTGTAGGCAAGGGAAAAGTACAACCCGTGGCTGAGCGCCTTCTGCAGCGAAACCTGAAGCGAATTGTAATTCGAGGATCCGCTCGTGTGCATACCGCCAATAGAAAGGTAGTAGGGAATACCGTTGGGAAACACGCCGGGTATCTGCGAGTCCGGGACGACTCCCGGCTGCAGCTTCTCGCCCGGAAAGTAGAGCGATTGCGATCCGATCAACTGCAGGCAGGTGAAGGTTTGTCCGCCTAGATTGATGGGTGTGCTTGATCCCGTTCCGTTCAGGCAATCGTCGTGGCCTTGCTGCGTAATGGGATCGCCCTCCCTGGCGCGAGCGAGGTTTCTGCCCAGCGAACCCACATAGCCGATGGTCAACACCATGTTGCCGGGCAGCGCGCGCTGCACATTCAGGTTGAAGTTATAGGTATAAGGCACATTGAAATCCGGGGTAAGGTTGTCCATCTCCAGCGGATAGAGAGACATGAAGTTCACATTCGCGCCCGGCGTCGGAACCGCATAGGGAAACGGATTGGAAGGAAACGAAGCGCCTGGCGTGCCGGCGATGTCGGCAAAGGGATTGGCGAAGCTGGGATTGCCGCCTAACGCTGCGGCGCCTACGCTGTTTTCAGAAAACGGCGGATCGTTCGAGTTGACCTGGGCGCCTTCGCCCTGAAGGCGGTTCCAATAAACGCCAAATCCTCCGCGAATGGCAAAGGCATGCTGGCCCGGCTCGCCGGTGAGCGCTCCGAGATTGAGATTCGGCGACCAGGCGAATCCGATGCGCGGAGAGAAATGATCCCATTTCGTAGTCGGGCTGCCGTTCTTGTTGCAGTTGGGATCGCCCGGGTAGAGCAGACCCGGAGGCGCATTGGGGAAAACCTTAGACTCGGCGTTGGTCGCCGTCCAGCAGGTTACGCCAACCCCGTTGTACTGAAGATCCGCATAAGGAGTTTCAACGTCGTAGCCCACGCCATAGGCCAGCGACAGCGTGTCGGTAGCCTTCCAGTGATCCTGCGCGTAGGCGTAATACTGCTGCGCACGCACGTCCACAAAGAATCCTGATCCCTGGAGGTACGTTGCGGGAATTCCGAGCAGGAAATCAGCCGCCGAATCGCCCGTTGTGTAAACCGCGGAATTGCTATCGAACTGGAACGCACCGCTGTTGTTCGAGTAGAACGGATTGCTGATGCCGAACCTCTCCACGTCGGCGCCGAATTTAAGGTCGTGATTGCCAATGACCTTGCTGAAGTTGTCAAAGAAGGTATAGTTTTGGTCCTTTCGCGGCTGCGGCCCGTTGGTATTGAAGCCGATTGCGAAATAACCATTCACGTAGATGTACGGCAACGTGCCGGCGGCTGCGTCCTGGGGAATAATGTTGAACCCGAACGAGGAAGGCGCGGCAAGCGTGGACGGCGCCGGTTGGAGTTCGGCGTAGTTGAAGCGGAAATATCCGGCGCGCAGCTCGTTCAACGTGGTGCTGTTGAAGACGTGCGTCCATGAAGCGTTGAAGAGCTTGGTGTGCGACGAATTGTCCGCGGCAAAACCTGGCAGCGTCGCGCCTTCGCCAGTGGATTCGGTGGAAGGGAGCGGCAGCGTATTCATGGCCGGGTTTGAGTCGAAGACCGTCGATGCCCACAACGTGTCCCTGGAGGTCAATTGATCGTCGACGCGGATGATGCCCTGGTCGTCGTCGGAAGTACTCGGGGCGTTGAAATTGTCATAGTAACTCACTGTTTGAGTGACGGGATTGGTGATGCTCAGGTTGTAAGGAGGAATGTACTGGCTCATCAAGCCTCCGGCAAGCGAATTGAAATCCGTCACCGGAATCTGCGAGCCCGTGAAGCAGCTATTCCACGGGGTGCCTTGCGGGCAGAATCCTGAAGTTCCCTGGATTCCGTTGGGAAATGGAATTGGATTGCTTGAGAACTGCTCTACGTCGGCTGAAAAGTTTCCCTCCCTTTGCTCATTCGAAAAAACGGGTGTCGACGTCGTCTGCGCCGTACGGTTTCGCAATCCTTGATAGGCGAGAAAAAAGAAGGCATGATTTTGGCGGATGGGTCCGCCCAGCGTGCCGCCGAAGACATTCTGATGAAACTGAGGTCTCGTCGTCGAAAAGTAATTGCCGTTGTTCATGAAGGTATCGCGATAGAACTCAAATCCATCGCCGTGGAATCGATTGGTGCCGCTTTTCAGCGCCTCGTCGACAATTGCGCCCGAGTTGCGGGCGAATTGGGGATCGATGGTGCTCGTGATGACGTTGACCTCCGCCAGCGCGTCCGGATTGACCACGATGCCCGGCTGGTTGAGGAGGAAGTCGTTGATGTCGGTTCCATCAAGCAGGTAAGAATTCTCCTGCGTCTGACTGCCATTGGTCGAGAATGTGGCCTCGCGGTCTGAGGCCTCTACGATTCCAGGCGCGGTCTTCTGGAGTTGGATGACATCGCGTCCAAGCGTGGGAAGCTCTTCGATCTCCTGGGCGTCGAGCACGTTCTTCAATTGGACGTCGGAGGTCTCAACCTGGACGGCATCCGAACTCACTTCAACGGTCTGCGAAGAGGTCCCAATTTGCATCTGGGCGTCGACCTCCCGCGCGGAACTGAGGTCGAGCATAATGCCTCTTACGGTGAATCGTTCGAACCCAGGGCCTTCGACCGTGACCGAATACGGGCCGCCAATGTGAAGGTCGGGGAAGATGAAGTAGCCTTTGCCGTCGGTCTTCTCAGTATTCGAGATGCCCGTGCTCGTATTGAGCGCGGTGACGGCCGCATTGGGCAACACTGCTCCGCTGCGATCGGTTACCGTGCCGTGAATTGAAGCCGTGGTCGCTTGCGCAAAAGCGCGGATTGGAAGAAAACTTGCGGCTGCGAGCAGCGTGCAGAGTCCAATGAGCCTGAAGTCGAATTTCACAATGCCTCCAATCAAGTTGTTTTGCGAATTCTTCGAGCCGGATTCGCGTGGACCGACTCGCGCTTGAGCATCGTCGTTCGGGAGGCGCAAAAAACACCGAAGCCTGCGATTGGATTCGCAAACTTCAGACGTTTTCGCGCAATTAGCCTGACATCAATCGCGGGGATCGATTGCGGCATTAATCATCGAAGAAGAGAACGGGGTTGTCGTCAGCCATCCGGACGAGGGCCGGATCAACCGAGGGAAGGGCGGGCTGATCAGCTTTGAGATGAATGGCGTCGCCACCGAAGCGCGAGTTATTCATCCAGGCAGGACAGAGGTCGACTATTGGACGAGCGAGGCTGGCGAATCACCGGCAGTCCGGAACCTTTGTCGGAGCTCCGTCGTGCGATCGTACGATTCAGTGAGCTTCCGCGGCCGGTCGGCCTGGTGATTTCCCGGCCTCATCATCGAACCGCGCCGGTAAGCTTGGGCAGGCTCTGGGCACCCATCATTGGTGCGGCATTCATGGAGTCGAGGCTAGTGCGAAGCCGGCTTTGCCGCGCCGGGTGCAGGAGTCGCGGGAAGCACGCGAGCAAATTTGATTTTGTCGATTTTGGGAAAGTTTTTGGAGATGTACGCGTCGCCCTGATCGGTAATGAGATCCTGGCGAGGCTGCTCGCCGTATCCCGCGTAGATCTTGTCGACCACGTCCATGCCTGCGACGACCTCGCCGAAAGGCGCGAAGCCCATGCCGTCGAGACGGCTGTTGTCGCCGAAATTGATGAAGAGCTGAGTGGTTCGGGTGTTGGGGCCTGCGGTGGCAAAGACGAGGGTGCCGCGCTTGTTGCTCTGCTTGACCGGGTCGTCCTGGATGTCGGCGTGCTGCCAGACTGCATTGATCTTTGGGTCGGCATTCAGGCCGAATTGCACAACGAAACCGGGAACGACGCGGAAAAAGCTCGCGTTGGTGAAATATCCGCGACGGACCAGATTGTAGAAGCGGTCGGCGCCCAGAGGCGCCCAGTCGCGATGCACCGCAACGACGAAATCGCCGGCAGAAGTTGTGAAACTGACCTTGAAGTTGGCCGGAGCTCTCGAGTTGAGC
>Ga0187783_10001179_pt1 | contig 19282 bp, 23 predicted proteins | sample 1015_SJ02_MP02_2_FD_132471 | JGI IMG/M metagenome (GOLD analysis project Ga0187783, IMG submission 132471) | Tropical peat soil microbial communities from peatlands in Department of Meta, Colombia - 1015_SJ02_MP02_20_MG | ecosystem: Environmental > Terrestrial > Soil > Wetlands > Peat | place...
CTATCCAGTCCGTCCCGCAGTCGACAAGTTCAATTCACGACCTCCCCCGCCCCACCCCACCCCACCCCGCCCCCCGCCCCAGCCAGTTTCATGATCCTGGGTCCTTTTGGGCAAATATTGCCCGTTTCGACCCACGATCACGGAAGCGTTCCGGCGCACCCCGCGCCGCAAGCACGCAGGGAGCCGGGCCAGCCGTGGCGGCGAAGCAGAGTGGCTACGGCACTAGCGGTTTCGCATCGACGATCGCCCAGGTCGAGCAGCCCGAACCTGAGGGTGACGATGCCGCTGACCGCGTTGGCGTTGTCCCGCCGCCTATCGCGCCACTGCTCGTCGGCCGGGTGCGCCGCGGTCCCGTCGAGTTCCACGCACACCAGGTAGGGCTCGTAGAGGTTGTCGAGGTACCTGTTGCCGGTGCCCTGCCTGATCCTCGCCTGGCGGCGGGCGGTGGGCAGTCCGTGCGGGCGTTCCACCCGGTGGACGTAGCGGTATTCCAGCACGGACAAGGCACCGCTCTCGGCGTCACCGAGCGCGAGAGCGACCTCCCGGCGCCAGCGCATCTTCTTGCGGGCGTCCATGGCGAGGCGTATCCGGTCCGCCGTGGTGCGCCGTCGTCCTATCGCGCGGCAAATCCACATATATGCGTCGTCGAACGTAGGCGCGATCTCGATGAGGTCGAGCACGGTGTCTTCGACCCGCGTGCATGGCGGGAGCAGGACCGGGTGCCTGGTTCGCAGGATCGCGTCTGACCTGTGGATGACGGTGCCGGGAATCTTCGCCCACCGCCCGGGATGCCTGACCGCCGGAACCGTGATCGTTATGAGCGGACTGGGTTCGTCGATCAGGCCATGGCGCTCGGCCGCCGTCTGGTGGCTAAGGACAGCACCAGGCCCAGCTCGCAGGAGAGCGGCCCACAGCATCGTCTCGCGGGCAGGGTCCCCGGAGAAGACCGCGTATACACCTCGCTGCAGCCGTTGCCACCGGCCGCTGCGTAGCCGGTTGCGCATCGTATCCGGATCGATGCCGACGGCCGCGCTCTGGCGGCGGGCAACGACGTCTGCCTGGTAGGCGAAGTGCTGTGAGGATGACACGAAAGCCTATGCTGTCGGCTGCTCACGATATGCGGCAGCTGACCCTCACGTCCTGTGGATAACACGTGCCGGTGGGTGCCCGCCTGTGGACAAGCCGAGCCAGGCTGTCACTGGCTTGGTGTAGCCTGACGCCGCGCGGACCGAGGTGAGGTCCGAGATAGGGTCGGAAGATGGCCGAAGCAGACACGGGCCAGTCCGCGAGCCTGTTCGATGAGGCGGAGCAGTCCGCCGCGAGCGCGGCCGCGCCGCTCGCCGTCCGGATGCGGCCGCGCACGCTGGACGAAGTGATCGGCCAGCAGCACCTGACCGGCGCGGGCACGCCGTTCCGCAAGCTGATCGACAACGACGCGCCGATGTCGTTGCTGCTGTGGGGTCCGCCCGGCACCGGCAAGACCACGCTGGCCTACGTCGTCAGCCAGGTGACCAGGCGACGGTTCGTGGAACTGTCGGCGGTCAGCGCCGGAGTCAAGGACGTGCGCGCGGCCGTCGACGCGGCGCGGCGTACCCTCGGCCTGAGCGGCAGGCAGACCGTGCTGTTCATCGACGAGGTGCACCGGTTCTCCAAGACCCAGCAGGACGCGCTGTTGCCGGCGGTGGAGAACCGCTGGGTTTCTTTCATCGGCGCGACCACGGAGAACCCGTTCTTCTCCGTGGTCTCGCCGCTGCTGTCCCGGTCGCTGCTGCTGACCCTGCAGCCTCTTTCCGACGCAGACATCCGTGAGGTCATCCGGCGCGCGCTGGCCGAACCCGAGCCGCGCGGGTTTGGCCGCTCGATCACCCTCGACGAGGACGCCGCTGACCATCTCGTCAGGCTGGCGGGCGGCGACGCCAGGCGAGCGCTGACCTACCTCGAGGCTGCCGCGCTCGGCCTGCCCGAGGGCGGCCACGTCGATATCCCCGCGCTGGAACGCGCGGTGGACCGGGCTGCCGTCCGCTACGACCGCGACGGCGACCAGCACTACGACGTGATCAGCGCGTTCATCAAGTCCATGCGGGGCAGCGATGTGGACGCGGCGCTGCACTATCTGGCCCGGATGATCGAGGCCGGCGAGGACCCGCGGTTCATCGCCCGGCGGATCATCGTGCACGCCAGCGAGGACGTCGGCATGGCCGACCCGACCGCGCTGCTGACCGCGGTCGCCGCGGCGCAGGCGGTTGAGTTCGTCGGCCTGCCCGAGGCCCGGATCAACCTGGCCCAGGCGGTGATCCACATCTCGCTGGCGCCCAAGTCCAACGCCGTGGTGAAGGCCATCGGCGCGGCCGACGCCGATGTGCGCAACGGGCTAATAGGGGCCGTGCCAGCGCACCTGCGCGATGCCCACTATCCTGGGGCGGGCAAGGTAGGCCACGGCGAGGGCTACCTGTACCCGCACGACTTCGACGACGGGATCGTCGCGCAGCGCTACGCTCCCGACCCGGTGGCGGACCGCATCTACTACGAGCCGTCCGGGCATGGCCAAGAGGCCAGGATCGCCGAACGCGCCGGGCGGATCCGCGCCATCCTCAGGAAAGACGGCCGGAAATACGACCAGGAAAGCAACCGGGACGGCAACGAGGAGCAGCCATGACACGCATGGCCCGGTCATGAACGCGGCGGAAGCGGCCGCGCTGATTGCCGCCGTCTTCTGGGCGGTGCTGGTCAGCGTCGGCGTGTTCGTCCTGTTCCGTCTGGGCCGGCTGCTGTCCGAGAGCAGCAAGCTGGTTGCCGACCTGCGCCAGCGCGGCGATGTGCTGCTGACCCGGGCGCAGGCGGCTGTCGACGGGGCTCAGGCCGCCGTCGATCGCGCGGGCAGCCAGCTGGACCGCACCGAATCCGTCACGGCCAGCATGGACGAACTCAGCGCCGGGATGGCCGAGCTGGCCGGGCAGGTGACCGCGCTGGCCGGGCTCGGCCGCGCCATCGCCGGGGGACCGGTGGGCCGGGTGGGTGCCCTGGCCTACGGGGTACGCCACGCCGTCAGGCTGCGCCGGGGCGGATCCAGGCGCACGCTGCCCGGTCGTGTCGTGGAACGCGGGCAGCTCGCCCGGGGGGAGGGCCCGAGATGATCCGCCGCGGCTTCTGGCTCACAGTCGGAGCCGCAGCCGGCATCTATGGATACCGGCGCGCCAGCGCCGTCGGCCGCCGCCTCTCCGCCAGCCTCAAGCCCGGGGCCAGCCTCAAGCCCGGGGCCAGCCTCAAGCCCGGGGCCAGCCTCAAGCCCCGGACCAGCCTTACCCCGAAGGCGGCGGCAGGCCTGGCGGCGGAGACCGTCCGGTTCACCCGCGACGTGCGGGAGGGCATGGAGCTGTATAGGCTTACGCATTCCGCGCCCGCAGGTTCTACCCTCATGACTGACCACGACCACGAAGAACAACCAGAGGAAGGCCGCTGATGGAGTCGGCAGAGATCGCCCGCCGCTTCCTTGCCTATTTCAAGCAGCAGGGGCACGCCATCGTGCCTTCGGCCTCCCTGGTCGCCGATGATCCCACCGTGTTGTTCGTCATCGCCGGCATGCAGCCGTTCAAGCCGTACCTGCTCGGCCAGCAGACGCCGCCGTGGCGGCGGGTGGCGGACGTGCAGAAGTGCGTGCGGACGCTGGACATCGAAGAGGTCGGCAAGACCACCCGGCACGCCACGTTCTTCCAGATGCTCGGCAACTGGTCGTTCGGCGATTACTTCAAAGAGGGAGCGATCAGGTTCGCCTGGGAGCTGCTGACCAGGTCCGAGGCCGACGGCGGTTTCGGTTTCCCGGAAAGCAGGCTGTGGGCCACGGTCCTGCACGGCGACGACGAGGCGTTCGCGATCTGGCGGGACCAGATCGGCCTGCCCGAGGACCGGATCCAGCCGCGCGGCGTGGCCGACAACTACTGGCACATGGGCGTGCCCGGCCCCGGCGGCCCGTGCTCGGAGATCTACTACGACCGCGGCCGGGAGTACGGGCGCGACGGCGGCCCCGAGGCGGACGAGGACCGATTTCTCGAGGTGTGGAACCTGGTCTTCATGCAGGACCAGCTGAGCAAGGTCCGGGCCAAGGACGACTTCGACATCGAGGGGCCGCTGCCCACCAAGAACATCGACACCGGGATGGGCCTGGAGCGGATGGCCTCGATCCTGCAGGGCGTCGACAACCTGTACGAAATCGACACCACCTGGAAGATCCTCGACCGGGCCGCGGAGTTGACCGAGCAGAGCTACGGCCGGGACCAGAGCGCCGACGTGGCCCTGCGGGTGATCGCCGATCACGTGCGCAGCGCGGTCATGCTGACCGAGGACGGGGTGCTGCCAGGCAACGAAGGCCGCGGCTACGTGCTGCGGCGCATCATGCGGCGCAGCATCAGGAACCTCCGCCTGCTGTCCGGGTCCCAGCGCGGCGGCGGATCCGCGGCCGGCGAGCACTTCATGCACGAGCTCACCACAGTCGCGATCGAGGCCATGGCGCCGCTTTATCCCGAGCTGCGACGGGACGCGCCGAACATCCACACGGTCGTCGACGCCGAGGAAGCGGCCTTCGCCAGCACGCTGCGCACCGGCACGGCGATCTTCGAGGCGGCGGTCGAGGAGAACCGGCGCAGGCGCTCGAGCACGATCTCCGGCCCGCAGGCCTTCCAGCTGCATGACACCTACGGCTTCCCGATCGACCTGACCCTGGAGATGGCGGCCGAGCAGGGCCTGTCCGTCGACGAGGACGGGTTCCGCCGCCTGATGGCCGAGCAGCGGCAGCGCGCGAAGAAGGACGCGGCCGAGAAGAAGACAGGCAACGTCGACATCTCGGTGTTCGCCGACATGCTCGAGCGGTCAGGTTCGGTCACGTTCACCGGCTACGACCAGATCTCAGGCGAGGCCACGGTCCTCGGCCTGCTGGTCGACGGCGTGCCCGTCCCCGCGGCAGGTGTCGGCACCGAACTTGACGTGGTGCTTGACCGCACCCCGTTCTACGCCGAGGGCGGCGGCCAGCTCGCCGACGCCGGGATCATCACCCTGGACGGCGGCGTGATCGACGTCACCGACGTGCAGACCCCGCTGACCGGGCTCATCGTGCACCGCGGCCGGGTCAGGTCCGGCGAGGTCATCACCGGCGCGCCCGCGCACGCGGAGATTGACATCGAGCGCCGGCGTGCGCTGTCGCGCTCGCACACCGCCACCCACCTGGTGCACCGGGCGCTGCGCAACGCGCTGGGCGAGTCGGCCGCCCAGGCCGGCTCGGAGAACTCGCCCGGCAGGCTGCGGTTCGACTTCACCGCCCAGGGCGCGGTCCCGCTCAGCGTGCTGCGCGACAGCGAGGATGAGGTCAACGCCGTGCTGGTCAACGACCTCGACGTGCACGCCTTCTACACCTCCCAGGAGGAAGCCCGCGAGATGGGCGCGCTGGCCCTGTTCGGCGAGAAGTACGGCGACCGGGTCCGGGTGGTCGAGGTCGGCGACTACTCGCGGGAGCTGTGCGGCGGCACGCACGTCCTGCGGTCCGGCCAGCTCGGACTGGTCAAGGTGCTGGGCGAGGCGTCGATCGGCTCGGGCGTGCGCCGGATCGAGGCGCTGGTGGGGCTGGACGCGTTCCGCTTCCTGGCCCGGGAGAGCGTGCTGGTCAACCAGCTAAGCGAGCAGCTGAAGGCGCCCCGCGACCAACTGCCAGAGCGCATCGCCGGCGTGCTGACCAGGCTCAGGGACGCCGAGCGTGAGCTGCAGCGGCTGCGGGCCGCCCGGCTGCTCGAATCGGCCGAGCAGATCGCCGCCGACGCCGCGGACATAAACGGAACGGCCCTGGTCACCCACCGCGTGCCCGACGGGGCCGACCCGGACGACATCCGCAAGCTCGCGCTTGACGTGCGCGGCCGGGTGCCGCGCAGCCGGCCCGCGGTGGTCGTGATCGTCGGCGTGCCCGAGGACCGGCCCGTAGTCGTCGTCGCGGTCAACGAGGCGGGCCGGGACTCCGGGCTGTCGGCCGGCTCCCTGGTCGGGATCGCCGCCCGCGCGCTCGGTGGCGGCGGCGGCGGGAAGCCCGACGTGGCCCAGGGCGGCGGCGCCCCGATGACACCCGGGTCGGCCGTGATCGATGAGGCGTTTGATGCTATCCGCGCCGCTCTGCGGGACATTCACGGGTCGGCTAGGTAACGTATTGCCATGCTGCTGCGCCCCACCGGGGTCCGCGGGTCTGAGTCGTGCCCGCCACAGACAAGCGGGAGCCCGCCGGTGAGGGAGGGCGTGCGCTTGGCGGTGGACGTCGGCTCGGTCCGGGTTGGCGTTGCCCGCAGCGATCCCGGCGGTATCCTGGCCAGCCCGCTGACGGTGGTCCGGTCCGGTCCGGGTGAGCTGGACGAACTGGCCGCCCTCGCGGCCGGCGCGGGTGCGGTCGAGGTCATCGTGGGCCTGCCCACCTCGCTGTCCGGGCGGGAGGGCGCCGCCGCGACCGCCGCCAGGAGGTTCGCCGCCGAACTGGCCGGCCGGCTCGCCCCGATCCCGGTGCGGCTCGTCGACGAGCGCTTCACCACCGCGCAGGCGCACGCCGCACTGCGCCGCGGCGGGAAGGACTCCCGCGCCCGCCGCCCCGTCGTGGACGCCGCCGCCGCCGCCGTCCTGCTGCAAGCGGCCCTTGACGCCGAACGTGCCACCGGCCGTCCCCCCGGTCATCCGGTCACGCCGACCCGCGAAGCCCCAGGCCGCGAAGCCGCAGGCCGCGAAGCCCCAGGCCACGAAGCCCCAGGCGGGGAAACCACGAGCGAGGGAGTTGGCGCGTGAGCGAGAACGGGAGCATGTGGCCGCCTGCTCGCCGCGGGCCCGCAGACTCGCTGCCGCCCGGGTACCAGCCGCTGCACCACGATCCGAGGGACCGCGATCCGCGGCGCCCCGTGGGCTCGCCGTGGCGCCGCACCCAGCGCCAGCCCCGCCCCGAGGCCATTGGATGGCGTCCCGACGCGCCCGCGCCCGCCAGCTATGACGCCGACCCCCGCGGGGGCGTCGCCGACTCTTATGACGATCCTGATCCGTACCGCCCGCATGACGAGGACGGCTACGACGACCAGGAGAACACCGGGAGCCGGTTCGTCCCAGGCTTCGGCGACTACGACGACGAGGACGAAGAAGAGGACGACCGCAGCAGCAACCGGAGCAGCCGGGACAACCGCGGCCGGACCGCCCGTCCACCGCGACGGCCCCGACCCGCAGGCCCGGCCAGGGATTCAAGGGACGCGGGGGATCCAAGATACGCAAGGGACGGAAGAGGCCCAGGAGGTCCGCGCCGCCGCCGGTTCCGCTGGCTCGCGCCGCTGGTCGCCCTGGCGGTCATCCTCGTCCCGGTTGGCATCGGCGGCTCCTACGCCTACAGCTTCTACATGCACAGGTACCACCCGGCCGACTACTCCGGGTCGGGTAGCGGCCGCATCGTGGTCCAGGTCCCCTCCGGCGCCTCGGCCAGCAGCCTGGGGCCGGAGCTGGCCAAACTCGGCGTCGTAGCCAGCGCCCGCGCCTTCGTCCTGGCCGCCGAGCACAGCTCGAACCCGAACGGCCTGCTGCCCGGCTTCTACGGCATGCACGAGCACATGAAGGCGTCGCTGGCGTACGCGTTGCTGCTGAACCCGAAGAACCTGGTGCAGGTCGCGGTGACGATCCCGGAGGGCTGGCGGCTCAGCCAGATCGTCGCGTATCTCGGCGCCAAGTCCGGCATCCCGACCAGCAATTACCAAAAGGTCCTCAAGCACCCGGCCCAGCTGAACCTGCCGGCCTACGCGGACGGCAACCCGGAGGGTTACCTGTTCCCTGCCACCTACGAGGTGCAGCCGCACGAGACCGCGCTCGGCGTCCTCACCGGGATGGTCCAGCGGTTCGACCAGGAGGCCGCGGCGATCAACCTCCCGGCCGCGGCCAAGCAGGTGCACCTGAGCGAGGCCCAGGTGATCATCATGGCCAGCCTGGTGGAAGCCGAGGGCGGCAAGATCTCCGACTACCCGAAGATCGCCCGGGTGATCTACAACCGGCTGGCCCAGGACATGCCCCTGCAGCTGGACAGCACCGTCCTGTACGGACTGAACACCTACGGCATCATCGCCAGCGACGCCGAGCTCAACAGCAGCTCCCCGTACAACACCTACCGGTACAAGGGCCTCACGCCCGGCCCCATCGACAGCCCTGGCGACGCCGCGATCCAGGCCGTGCTGCACCCGGCGTCCGGGAACTGGATCTACTTCGTGACGGTCAACCCCAAGACCGGCGAGACCCTGTTCACCAACAGCGAGGCGCAGTTCGAGCAGTACCGCGCCGAGCTGGAACACAACCTCGGCCAGGGCTGACCGTGTGCCGGGCCGCGGTCCTCGGCTCGCCCATCGAGCACTCGCTGTCGCCCGTGCTGCACACCGCCGCATACGCCGCGCTCGGCCTGGACGGCTGGACCTACACCGCGATCGAGTGCGACGAGGCCAGGCTGCCTGGCCTGCTCGCCTCGTGCGACAGTGCTGGCCAGAGGGGCCGGCCCCGCCAAGCCCCCTCGGGCGGCCGGTGGGCGGGCCTGTCCCTGACCATGCCGCTCAAGCGCGCGGTCCTGCCGCTGCTCGACCGCACCGAACCCCTCGCCACCGAGGTCGGCGGCGCCAACACGGTCGTGTTCGCGGACGGTCGGCGGCACGGGTACAACACCGACGTCCCCGGCATGGTCGCGGCCCTGGCCGAGGCCGGCGTGACCGCTCCGGCCGGCGCCACCATCCTCGGCGCGGGCGCGACCGCATGCGCCGCGCTCGCCGCCCTGCGCGCGATCGGCCTGGCCGCCGCCGTGGTCCAGGTCCGCGATCGGGCCCGGGCCGGCGACCTGCTGGCTGCCGCGCGCCGGCTGGGCATGGCGGTCGACCTGCGGCCGTTCGGCTCGCCGGTCCGCGACGGTGACCTGCTGATCTCTACCATTCCGGCCGGTGCCGCCGATTATCTGGCCGAACGGGCCGGTGATCCCCGCGCCCGCCCCAGTGCCGTGCTCGACGTGGTGTACAGCCCCTGGCCCACCCCGCTGGCCACCGCCGCCGCGAAGTCCGGCGCGATCGCGGTCAGCGGCTTCGACCTGCTCCTGCACCAGGCCGCCCGCCAGGTCGAGCTGATGACCGGGCGCCATCCCGCCCCCCTGCCCGCCATGCGCGCCGCCGGCCGGGCCGAACTGACCCGCCGCTCCGCCCTCCCGGCCCGCTGATGGGCGGCGACGCGGCCATCGGCTGGATCAGGGAAGTGGTGCTCGACTGCGCCGATCCGTGGGCGCTCGCGCGCTTCTGGGCCGGCCCGCTCGGCGGCACGCCGGTGCAGTGGTATCAGGGATGGGTCACGCTCGAGCCGCCGCCGAACGGCCAGCGGCTCTCCTTCCAGGCCAGCAGCACGCCGCTCGCCGAGCACACCTCCAAGGTTCACTTCGACATCCTGGTCGAGGACCTGGCCGCGGCCCACGACCGGGTGCTGGCCGCGGGCGCGTAATGATCGCCGAGAACGTCTCGCCCCGCCCCGGCCCGGCCGGCGAGCCCGTCCCGTGGCGGGTCTACCGCGATTCGGCCGGGCACCCGTTCTGTCTCGTTGTGCGCTAGCTAGGACGGGCCTACGCCACGGACGGGCCGGCCGTTCTCCAGGTAGACCAGGCGCTTGCCGCAGGTAGCCGCGCGGACCCGGCGCCTGATCGGCCCCCGCAGCAACTCGAGGGCCTCCGGTACGGCCGCGAACCTGAACTCGGAGATCTCCTCGGGCTGTACCACGATGCCGGCCAGCATGTCGCCGTCGATCCGGCCGCAGTCGAACAGGAACCGGATGCCGCCCGTCCGTCCGAGCCGCGGAGGGCGGAAATCCATGCAGGCCAGCCGGGCCCGGCGCACCTCGATCCCGCATTCTTCGCGTACCTCGCGCTGGCATGCCTGCCACGGCGTCTCCCCGTCCGCCTCCATGACGCCGCCCGGGATGGTCCAGCCGGTCTTATAGGTCGGCTTGAGTAGCAGCAGCCTCCCCTCGCGGTCGAAGATGAGGGCCCCGGCCGAAACGGGGACCGCCGGGAGTGTCTGCGCCCCGGCCGCCATCGCGACGACATCTGTCACGACAGCGGGCGTTCCTTCCTCGGCAGCTTGCTGACGATGGCCGCGTAGGAGGCGTCGACGGCCTCGAGGAGCTCGTCGTCCGGGATGGCGCCGCCGATCCGCAGGCTGTTCCAGCCGGAGCGGCCGATATAGGCCATCACCGTCGCGTCGCCCGGGTACCGCAGCAGCCATTCGTCCGCCGCCTCGCGGGAGGCGGCGCACTTCAGGCCAACCGAAGTCCCGGAGCCGAGAAAGGCGAAGATCTTGCCGCCGACCTTGACCACCACGTCGCCCTCCCAGGGCTCGTCCTGCCAGGCGCCCGGCTTGGCCAGGCAGTAACCGAGCAACTCCTCCCATGTCATCGCGACCGGTCCAGTCGCGGCTTGCGGACGGCCTCGTTGACCAACCGGAAATGCTCCTCGACGCGGTCGGTCACGCTCACGATTGTAGGCACCCGGCCCTGCCATCCACGGCCGTCCCCCCGCCTGCCCCGGCCGTCCCCCCGCCTGCCCCGGCCGTCTCCCCGCCTGCCAGAATGCTGAGGTGATCGATACCCGGGCGCCGCTCGGCTCGGGCCCGGTTGGCTTTGACCTGGACATGACGCTGATCGACTCGCGCCCGGCCATCCTGGCCTCGTTCGCCGGGCTCGCCCGCGACACCGGGACCGTCATCGACCTGGAGGCCGTGGACAGCCGGCTCGGGATCAAGCTGGAAGACGAACTCGCGTTCTGGTACCCGCCCGACCAGCGCACCGCCGCCGCGGCGGGCTACCGGCGGCATTACGTGCGGCTGGCCGAGCAGATGACGACCGCGCTGCCCGGCGCGCACAAGGCGCTGGCGGCGGTCCGGGCCGCGGGCCGCCGCGTGGTCATCATCACGGCCAAGCACGCGGTTTCCGTGCAGCCGAGCCTGAATGCGGCCGGGATCGCCGCCGACGAGGTATTCACCTTCGTGCACGGGCCCGAGAAGGCCGCCGTGCTGCGCCGCCTGAACGCGGCCGCCTACGTGGGCGACAGCCCACCGGACGTGGCCGCCGCGGTGGAGGCAGGCGCGCGGGCGGTCGGCGTCGCCACCGGCTCGTTCTCCCGCGCCGACCTGGCCCGCGCCGGCGCCGACGTGGTCCTCGATTCCCTCGAAAGCTTCCCCGCCTGGTACCGGTCCGCCCTTTAACACGCCTAACCGTCGGCGATCGCCGCCGCTACCCCGTAGGGCAGATGCCGCGGATACACCAGCAGCGCCCTGGCCACCTCGCGGATCCGCAGCCGCAGCGGGATCAGCACCTGCTCGCAGTACCGCCAGGCCCCAAGTTCGTCGTCGCCGAAACGCACCCGCATACCATCACGGAACCGCCGCGCGTCGCCGCCGTCGCCGTGCCAGGCCGCCAGCCACGCGCGCAGCCGGTCCTCGTCGTCCAGCATGGACCAGTCCCGCAGCCGCTCGGCGATCTGACCCGCCGCGTCGATGACGAACGACCGCTCGCTCCCGCCCGTCACCCCGTGCACCCGGCCCTGGCTGGAACACCCATGCCGGATGCTGGCCGAACTGAACCGCGCCCCGACCTCGAGCGCGGCCACGACATGGCCGGCCTCGTGCCAGGCCGTCCGCACCGCCGCGGCCCGCGCCGGCCCGTAGCTCGCCGCCGCGCCCAGGTCATACCGCTGCCTGATCCACCGCTCGTGCACGATCGACTCGTCGTCGTACCGGACGAGCCGGGCCAGGTCCGCCCGCACCGCCGCCAGGCTCCGCGACTCGGCCGGCGTCATAGCGGCGACAGCACGCAGAACTCGCTGCCCTCGGGGTCGGCCAGGACCGTCCACGAAACCTCGCCCTGGCCGACGTCGACCGGCACCGCGCCGGCCGACAGCAGCGCCGCCACCGCTGCCGCCTGGCTCTCGCCGGGCTCAGGGGCCACGTCCAGGTGCATCCGGTTCTTGGCCGTCTTCGCGTCGGCGGACGGCAGCAGCTCCAGGTACGGCCCGGTTCCCGCAGGGGAGCGCAGCGACACCCCGTCCTGAACCGAGTGGCCCGGCACCCACCCGGTGGCCAGCTCCCAGAACGCGGCCACCGTCGCGGGCTCACGGCAGTCGGCCACGACGGCCGCCACCGGCCCCAGGCCGAGGTAGACCGGCCGCGGGTCCAGGACGCAGAACTCGTTCCCCTCGGGGTCGGCCAGAACGATCCATGGCACCTCGCCCTGTCCGATATCGGCTCGCGCCGCGCCCAGGCCGAGCAGCCGCTCGACCTCGGCCTGCTGATGCGTGACCGACTCGGTGGCCAGGTCGAGGTGGACCCGGTTCCTGCCGACCTTGGCCTCAGGGACGGCCAGGATCACCAGCGGCAGCGCGGCCGGGTCGGGGTAGCGGAAGCCGCGCGGCCAGACGTTGGCCACGCCGTCTTCGTCGGCGGCTACCTCCCAGCCCAGGGCGGCCGCCCAGAACCGGGCCAGCCGGGACGGGTCGGCCGCGTCGATGACCAGATGCACGAGCCGGGTGGGCACCCCGACAGCCTGCCACCGCCGCGGACCTCCAGGCAACCCAGGCCCGGCGGGTCAGCCCAGAAGGGCCTTGACCGCCGCCACGGCCCGTTGCGGCGCGCCCGGCTGCCCGGTGTCCACCTCCACCAGCGGCCCGCCCAGCCGCAGCGGGGTCACCGTGGCCGCGAGGGAGGCGATGTGCTCGGCCGAGCCGACGCCGGCCGGGTTGATCACGTCCCGGTGGATGGGATGTCGGCCGGTCTGGTGCCGGGCCAAGGAGCGGGCCGCGGCCAGCGCCGGGTCGCACCGGCAGAAGACCTCGATCGCCCCGGCGAACTCCGCCACCGCCCGGTCCCGCCGCGCCCTCCGCCACCAGCCTTCTGCCACCGCGTCGGGGAAGTCCGCCGCCAGCCGGAACACCACCTCGGCCGCCGCCTCCCCCACCCGGTCCGACCAGTCCTCGTCCCCAAGCCCGAGGACGTCCGCCAGCGCCTCCTTGATCGGATCAAGCGAAAGCACGCAGAACCGCAGGGCGCCCCCGACCTCGCGGGCGATCGTGGACTTGCCGGTACCCGGCGCGCCCGAGACCACGATCAGGGTCAATGTCTCAGCGTGCCGCGATCTCGTAGCGACGCGGCTGCCGGGTCAGCCACTGCCAGAACGACCGGTGCGGCGGGCGCGCGATGAAGTGCCCGCTGCCCACCCTGCCCGTCGCCTCGATCCGCAGCACCTCGGGCACGTCGTGCCCCCACGGGGCGCGGATCCTCACGTGGCCGCTGCGGACCGTCACCTCGTCGGTATCGACCACGACGCCGGGCTTGGTGACCAGGATGACGTGGCCGCTGCGGACTTCCGCGTCGAGCTGCAGCACCGGCCCGGTGATGACCGCCTCGGTAAAGTCGAGCACCAGGTGACCGCTGCCGATCCGCGCCTCTATCCGCTGCGGCACGATCCACCGGCCGTTCCGCTTGGCGTGGCCGCTGCCGACATCCATCCGCACAACCTCCTTGACCCGCGGCGCGGGCTGCCCGGCCGCGGACCCGGCGGCCGGCAGGTCGACGACCAGCTTGGCCAGATCCCCGTAGGTCCGCGCCGTCATCGCAAGCTCCAGGCGCTCGTCGAGCTCCTCCGCCGTCAGCCGCCCGTCTCCGGCCGACACCCGCAACAACTCGACCACCCGGTCCCGGTCCTCGTGCGAGGCGCGCAATTCGCTCCGCGCCACCTCCCGACCCGGTTCGGAATCCGCCATGGGAAAACCTTAAAGCCCACGCCCGGCCCGGCACCACGCGCCGCCAAACCGCCGTAGCCGGCCTCTTTATACCGAACGGGCCATGGTCACCCGCTCTCGACGATGCCCCGGCCCGCCGCACTGGGCCGAACGGGCCGTGGTCACCCGCTCTTGACGGTGCCCGGCCCGCTGCACTGGGCCGAACGGGCCGTGGTCACCCGCTCTTGACGGTGCCCGGCCCGCTGCACTGGGCCGAACGGGCCGTGGTTCCCGCTCTTGACGGTGCCGGCCCGCTGCACTGGGCCGAACGGGCCGTGGTTCCCGCTCTTGACGGTGCCCGGCCCCCTGCGGTGGGCTCGGACCGTGGACGTCCCGCGCCAGCCGCCCGTTCCGCCGCGCGAGGTCGCCGGGCGGCTGCCGTCCGGCCCGGGCGTCTACCGGTTCCGCGACGCGGCCGGGCGCGTCCTGTATCTTGGCCGCGCGGTCAGCCTGCGCCGCCGCGTGACCTCGTACTGGGGCGACCTCGGCGACCGGGATCACCTGGCCGCGATGGTGGCCTCCATCGCGGCCGTGGAGGCGGTGCCGTGCGACTCCGCCCATGAGGCGGCGTGGCTGGAGCGGAACCTCCTGGAGCGCCGCAAGCCGCCGTGGAACCGCAGCCCGAGCGGCGGCCAGGAGGCCGAAGTGTGGATCCGCCTGAGCGAGTCACCGTACGCACCCGGCGTGACCGTCACCCGCCAGCCTCGGGCCGGTGACCCGGCCCGGTATTTCGGCCCGTACCTGGGCGGCCGCACCGCGCGCGACGCCGTGTCCGGGCTGGTCCGGGTGCTGCCGGTCGGCCCTGCCGCCTACTGGGCCGCCTGGGCCGGGGACAGAGCGGGGGCCGAGCGCGAAATGGCCCGGGCCCGCGGCGTCGGCCTCGTCGCCCGGAGCGACCTGGTCCGCAGCGTGACGGCGGTGCTCGACCGTGACCCGGCCGCGGTGGCGGCGCTGCGCGCGGAACTGGCCCGGCGCCGCGACGCGGCCGCGGCCGGCCTGGCCTTCGAGTTCGCGGGCCGGGTTCAGGCCGAGCTCCAGGCCTTGGACTGGATCACGGCCGAGCAGAAGGTCGCCGTGGCCGAACGGTGCGACCTCGACGTGTACGGCTGGGCGGACGAGGTCCTTGTCCGCTTCGAGGTCCGCGGCGGCCGCCTGTCCGGCTGGAGCCAGCGTGCCTGCGGTGCCCAAGCCGCCCGCCGTCACCTGGCTCCGGCCGGCCAGGACCGCGCTCCGGCCTGGACGGCTTTCGCCGCCAGGGCCGCCGAACTTGCCGCGCGCCTGCGTCAGTGATCGCGGTGGTAGAGGTGCTGCTGGGTGAAGCTGTACCAGTTGCCCGAGTCATCCCGCATGATGGCCTCGATCCCGTAGGGTCGTTCGGCCGGGGGCTGGGTGAACTCCACGCCGCGGCCGGCCAGCGTGTCGTAATCGCCCTTGCAGTCCGACGTGGCCATCACGCCAGGGGAGAGCGCTCCCTTCGCGACCAGGGCCCGGAGCTGCTGAGCCGACTCCTCGTCGAGCATGGAGTGCATCGGGTCCATCAGCAGCAGGTCCTGGCTGTCGTTGCCGGGCGGGCGCACGGTAAGCCAGCGCATCCCGCCCTCCATCTGGATGTCGTTGGTGACCGTGAAGCCCAGCTTGGACTCGTAGAAGTCCTTGGCCGATTCCTGGTCAAGGACCCAGACCGAGACGATCGAGATTCCGTTGATCATGCGGACGACTCTAGGGCGCGCGAGCCGGCGGCAGCTTCTCCTGAAGTGACATCTTCTGCGGGCCCGGAGCCGCCGGCAGCCCGGTGCGCCACATCAGGGCGAAGCACCCGGGGATGGGCGCGGGCCCGCCGCGACGGGCGGCCTCGCGCCGGTACGCGGTCGGGGACATGCCGGTCAGCTCGGCGAAGCGGGCGCTGAACGTGCCCACGCTGGTGAAACCGACCAGGTAGCAGATCTCGGTTACGGTCAGATTGGCCGAGCGGAGCAACTCGCAGGCGCGCTCCACCCGCCGCCTGGTCCGGTAACGCCCAGGTGTCTCACCGTACGCGGCCCGGAAGGCCCGGATGAAGTGCTCACGCGAGTAGCCCGCCCCCGCGGCCAGCGCCGGTATCCCGACCTCCTCGGCGTAGTCCCGGTCGATCCGGTCCCTGGCCAGGCGCAGCATTCGCAGCGAGGCGATATCGGCCGGCTTCATCCCCCTCGCCGGCCGTTCTGCCTCCCTCGTCCGCCGTTCCATCCCCTCGCCTGCAATTCCATCTCCCTCGTCCGCCGTTCCGCCAGGCGGGAACTTCTGGCTGATGTTCGCTCGTGAGGTTATTGAACCGCCGACCACTTCGTATAATCCCGGTGATGACTGACATGAGCGTCACATTTGACCGGCTGCGCCCGCGGTGACAGACAGCCTGGCGGTCCACGTTCGTGACCTGCGGATGAGCTACGGCTCGACCGAGGTGCTGCGCGGCGTGGACTTCGACGTCCGCTACGGCGAGGTGTTCTGCCTGCTCGGCCCGAACGGCGCGGGCAAGGCCACCACGCTGGAGATCCTTGAGGGCTTCCGGCCGCCGACCGGCGGCACGGTCCGCGTCCTCGGCCTCGACCCCGCGTCCCAGCCCGCCAGGCTCCGCGAGAGGGCGGGGATGGTCCTGCAGGAGTGCGGCTTCCCCCGGCAGGCGCGGGTGGCCGAGCTCATCGACATCTGGCGCAGCTACTACCCGAAGCCCCGCCCGCTGGCCGAACTGCTCGAGGTCGTGGAGCTCACCGAGGTGCGCAACAGCCAGGTCCGCAGGCTGTCCGGTGGCCAGCGACGCCGCCTTGACTTCGCCCTGGCCCTGGCGGGCGATCCCGACCTCGTCTTCCTCGATGAGCCGACCACTGGCTTCGACCCCGAGGCGCGGCGGCGGTGCTGGGCGGCGATCGAGAACCTTCGCCGGCTGGGCACCACCATCCTGCTCACCACCCACTACCTGGACGAGGCGGAGCGGCTGGCCGACCGGATCGCCATCTTGCGCGCGGGCCGGATCGAGATGGCCGGAACCACGCACGAGGTCGCCGCGCGCGCGGGCCTGGCCACCCGGATCTCCTTCACCACGCCCTCGGCCCTGCGCCGGGGGCAGGTCGCCCTGCCGGACGGGGTCGACCTGGCGGTGCGCGGGCCCCTGGCGGTCTGCCACACCGACAACGCCGCGATGACGCTGCGGCGGCTGCTTGACTGGGCGGTGGAGAACCGGCTTGGTGATCTGGACGGCCTCGCGGTCACTGCGCCCAGCCTCGAAGACACCTACCTGCAGCTCACCGGCGCCGCGCCGGACCCCGACTAGTTCAGCCGACGGAGATCGCACGTGACGAGATCGGTTCGCCTTGCCGCCAGGCAGGCGTTGCTCGAGCAGCGCAGCTTCTGGCGCAGCCCGGAGTACGCGCTGTTCACGTTCGTCTTCCCGCTGATGATCCTGCTGCTGATCGGCGCGGCCAACGTCGGCTCCTACCTGCCAGGCACGCACGTCAAGAACACCACGGTCTTCGTGCCCAGCATCCTGGCCTTCGGGGTGATCGCAGCCGCCTACGTCAACCTCGGCTCGAAGGTCGCGGTGCTGCGCCACGATGGCGTCCTCAAGCGGATCAAGACCACCCCGCTGCCGTCGGCCGCTTACCTCGGCGGCCTGCTGGCCAGCACGGTAGCGACCGTCTTCCTCATCACCGCCTGCACCGGGCTGATCGGCTGGCTGGCCTTCGGCGCGGGCCCGCGCCCCGGCGGGCTGCTGGCCCTGGCCGGCGGCCTGTTCCTTGGCATCGTGTGCTTCGCCACGCTGGGCCTGGCCATCAGCTCGGTCCTGTCAAGCGCGGAATCCGCCGGCCCGATCGCCTACGCCAGTTTCCTGCCGATCGCCATCATCTCTGGCGTCTTCGACCCCACCTTCAGCGGCCTGCCGGCCTGGCTGTCCCGCATGGTAGCCGCCTTCCCGGTCAAGGCGCTGGCCCAGCTGATGCAAGGCGCCTACACGGTGCGCCCCTTCCCCGGCTGGGACCTGGCCAACCTCGGCATGTGGACCGCGGCCGGCGTAGGCTTCGTGGCCTGGCGCTTTCGCTGGCACACCTGACCCACCCAAACCACAAGACCCACCCGGCCCACGAAACCCACTCGGCCTACGAAACCTACTCGGCCTACGAAACCCACCCAGCCCACGAGACCCACCCGGCCCACTACTGGCCCATCACGGCCCACCGCGCCGCGGCTGGAACCGGCACGTTGTGGCGCTGATCCGGTTATAACCGGCACGTTGCCGCAACGTGCCGGAGCGGACACGGCCGCGGCCTACTCGATACGCGTCGCGATGGGCGTGCCGAGCTCCACCGTCCGGCTCACGGTGCACAGGCGGTCGTGCGACTTCCGCACCGCGTCTGGCAGCACCTCCCTCGCCGCGTCGCCCTGCTCGCCAGCCGGGAAGGTGATGCGGAACGTCACCGCGGCATCGGTGAGATGATTGCCCGCCGCGTCTCGGACCTTCTCCGCGTCCACCGCGATCTCGAACGAGTCGGGTTCGGCCCGCCGCGACGTCAGGATGTCCACATCGACCGCGGTGCAGCCGCCAATCGCGGCCAGCAGCAGTTCGACCGGGGTGAAGTCGGTCCCGCCGCCTGTCCCCATGATGATCGTGCCGCCCCGCTCGTTGACAGCGGTGTACCTGCTGTTCTCGATGCGTTCCAGCCGCACGCTGCGATGCGCGGAATCTGTCGTCATGGCGTCCACACTGCCATACGCCGCGGCGGCGCCTGCCGCCCGGCGTGACAGAATAAGCCCGGTGACCGAGCGGCCGGGGCTGGACCAGGGCGGCCCGTCGGTAACCGCCAGGCGCGTGGCGGCATACCGTCTCGGATTCACCAGGGCCGAGGTTCCGTACGGTGACGCCGCCGCCGATGAGGCGCTGGCCGCAGACGTCGCGGCGGGCCATGAGCCCCCTGCAGGCGGAATGCGCGACTACCTCGCCGCTCGTACCAGGTTCTTCGACCGCGTGGTCGCCGGGGCCATAGCCCGGCGCGTCCGCCAGATCGTCATCGGCGCGGCCGGCTACGACGGCCGGGCCTTCCGGTACGGCAAGCCCGGCGTCCGCTGGTTCGAGGTCGATCATCCCGTGACCCAACGGGACAAGCGGGAACGACTGGCGCGCCTCGGCCTCGCCGCGCGCCACGTGCGGTTCGTGGCGGCGGACTTCACCCGCGACCCGATCGCGGACCTGCTGACCGGCGCCGGGCTCGACCCCGGCCAGCCCAGCCTCTTCCTGCTGGAAGGGGTGGCGGTCTACCTGGAGCCGACCGTCCTGGAGCGGGTACTCGACCAGTTCCGCCAGGTCGCGCGCGTCGGCAGCCGCCTGGCCATCAGCGTGTCCCTGTCCGCCGCCGACGGCGAAGCCAGATCCCGTTTCCAGGCCTCGGTCGCGACCCTTGGCGAGCCGGCCAGGTCCACGCTCGA
>Ga0187783_10001180_pt1 | contig 19279 bp, 21 predicted proteins | sample 1015_SJ02_MP02_2_FD_132471 | JGI IMG/M metagenome (GOLD analysis project Ga0187783, IMG submission 132471) | Tropical peat soil microbial communities from peatlands in Department of Meta, Colombia - 1015_SJ02_MP02_20_MG | ecosystem: Environmental > Terrestrial > Soil > Wetlands > Peat | place...
CGCGCCCGCAGGATCGCCGCCGGTGTAGGCGTAGTCCCAGCGGCTGGTGTGGAAGGCGTGGCCGCGGAACGTCTCGATGCCAGGGATGCCGGGCAGCTTCGCGACGTGCAGCGGCCCGGTGCCGATCCCCACGAACCGCGCGGTGAACTCGTCGTCCCGGTTGGTCCTGACGACCCACAGTGCTCGCCTCTCATCCCACTCCAGGCCGGTCACCTCGGTGTGGAACAGGGCGTTGTCCGCGAGCCCGAACTGCTTGGCGATGCGGTCGCAGTGCTCGAGGATCTCGGGCGCGTGCACGTATCGCTCCGACGGAATGTGCCCGGTCTCCTCCAGCAGCGGCATGTAGATCATCGAGGCGGTGTCGCACTGGGCGCCCGGATAGCGGTTCCAGTACCAGGTGCCGCCGAAGCCGCCGCCCTTCTCGACGATCCGGACGTCCTCGATCCCCGCTTCCCTGAGCCTGGCCCCCGTGGCCAGCCCGGCGAACCCGCCGCCGATGAACGCGAACGTCACGTGGTCATGCACGGGCTCGCGCTCGGCGCGCTCGGTGTAGGGGTCCCCGAGCAGGCGCCGGAAGCCGCCCGTCAGCTGCAGGTACTGGTCGTTGCCGTCCGGCCTGAGCCGCTTGTCCCGCTCGCGCGCGTAGTGGCGGCGCAAGGCCTCGCGGTCGATGTCGGCCATGCGGTCCTCCAGGCTGGCAGTCGAGTCCGGCCGCCGGGCAGGGCAGTTTCCCGCCGGAGCGGTCGTAGCCGGGACTACGGCAAGTGACTCACGGCCGCGAGCAGCCCGTCAAGTGTCGTCCCGGCTGCCGTCCGGGCGGCCGCCTGCGGTGTCGACAAGCATGAAGATCGCATCGGCGAACCGGCGGCTGAGCCGGGCGAACTGCGCCCGGTCGCGGCCGCTCCAGCCGGCGAACGCGTCGTCGAGCAGCTTGCGCCGGCCGTCGTTGATGGCTTCCACGAGCCGGTGCCCTGCGGGCGTGACCGCCGCTGTCTTGATCCGGCGGTCGTGTGCCGCCTCCCCGCGGCGGACCAGGCCGAGCTGCTCCAGCCTGGCCAGCGAGCGGCTGGCCTTGGGGTGGTTCTGGTCGAGCAGCTCGGCGAGCTCGAGCACCCCGGTCGGGCCGCGCATGTCCAGCAGGACCAGGTACTGGGCCAGACCGGCATCGAGCGCGACGCCGGCCCGGCTGAGCAGCAGCGCCCTGAACTGCGGCCGTGAGGTACGGCCGAGCATGTCGAGCCAGACGTCGTAGTAGTCCTCAGGCCCGCCCGGCCCGCGCTGCGGGCCGGGCGTTCCCGGTTGGTGCTGGCCTACTGGCATCCCGTTCATTATGCACGCGACTGGATGCTAGCGTATATCCGTTCATAGTGAACGGATATACGAGTCCCGGAGGGCGCCCGGATGAGTCGGCAGATGCATGCCGCGGTCTTGCACGCGGCCGGCCAGGCGCCGCGTTACGAGCCCTTTCCCGCGCCGGAGGCCGGGCCGGGCCAGGCCGTGGTGACGGTCACCGCCGCCGCGCTGAAGCCGTCCGACCGCCTGATGGCTAGCGGAGTGCACTACGGTCCGGCCGCGTTCCCGCAGGTGGCGGGACTCGACGGGATCGGCAGGCTGGCAGATGGCAGCCGGGTGGCGTTCTTCGGGCCGCAGCCGCCGTACGGCGGGATGGCCGAGCAGGCACTAGTACGTGACGGAGCGTGGCTGCCCGTGCCTGACGGCGTCGACGACGTGACGGCCGCCGCGGTCCTCAATCCGGGCGGCGCGGCCTGGAAGACGATCATGGTGGAGAGCGCGCTCGCAGCTGGCCAGAGCGCCCTGATCCTCGGGGCGACCGGCATGTCCGGCCGGATTGCCGCGCAGCTGGCGATCCGGCGCGGCGCCAGGGTCGTCGCTGCCGGCCGCAACCAGGAGCTGCTCGGCCAGCTGGCCGAGCGCGGTGCCGATCTCACCATCGCGGTTGACCGGCCGCGCGCGGAGCTGGCCGCGGCGATCGCCGCTGCCGGGCCCTACGACCTGATCGTCGACTACCTGTGGGGAGCCGCGGCTGAGGCGACCTTCGACGCGCTCGTCCTGGCCGGCCGCGGGCCCGCGCTGACCAGGTACATCCTGGTCGGCATGGCGGCCGGCCAGGTGGCAGGCCTGCCGGCCATGGCACTGCGCAAGGCGCCGGTGCAGCTCGCAGGGAGCGGCACGGGCGGCCGGGCGCCGCTGGCGGAGGCGGCGGCGGGCTACCAGAGCGTGCTGGCGCTGGTCCGGGGCGGCGAAGTCGTCATCGACTGCGAGCCCGTCCCGCTCGCGGATGTCGAGCGGGCCTGGGCACGGGCCGGCGGGGGGCGGCGGATCGTGCTGGTGCCCGGCCCGGCTGTCGGCGGCGCGTGATAGCACAGGCATGTGACAAGGCAGCCGATGCGATGCGGGGTCGTTCTGCCGGGCGGCACCGCCACCGAGCAGCTAGAGCAGGCCGTCGCAGCCGAGCGCGCGGGCTGGGACGGGGTATTCGTCTGGGAGGCCGCCTACGGCGTCGATGCGTGGAGCCTGCTGGCCGCCGCGGCGGCGCGGACGGAGCGGATCCGGCTGGGCACCATGCTTACCCCGCTGCCGTGGCGCCGGCCCTGGAAGGTGGCCAGCCAGGTCGCGACACTGGACCAGATCTCTGGCGGCCGCGCCATCCTGGGGGTCGGGGTCGGGGCTGTCGACACCGACCTGCCCGACACCGGCGAGGCGACCGACCTGCGCACCCGCGCGGACATGCTGGACGAGGGAATCGACCTGGTCCGCGCGCTCTGGGACGGGCAGCGGGGCTATGCGGGACGGCACTACCGCTACCAGACGGGGCGGATGGACCTGACTGCCGCGGCCCGGCCGGTTCAGGATCGCATCCCGATCTGGGTCGTCGGCGTCTGGCCGCGTCCGAAGTCGATGCGGCGCGTGCTGCGGTGCGACGGGCTCATCGCGCAGTATGACCTCGCCGGGCGAGAGCCGCGGCCTGGCGATGCCCGCGCAGCGCGCGCCTGGCTCGCTGAGCACGGGGCACCCGACGCGCTGGACATGATCGCCGATGGCGAGACCCCGGCGGGCGATCCGGCGGCAGCCGCCGAGCAGGTCGCGGGCTGGGCGCAGGCCGGCTGCACCTGGTGGCTGGAGACCCGGTGGGGTCAGGACGGGCGCGACCGCATGCCCGAGCGGCTGGCCGCCGGGCCGCCGCTGGCGGCTGGCTAAGCCTGATCCAGGCCGAAGCTGATGACGCGGTCCGGGTAGATCCGGATGATCTCTGGCGACATCCCCTCCAGGTAGGGCGTCTGGTCGCGCAGCGCCTCGGCGTGACCGCGGATCTCGACGCAGCGCACGCGCCATGGCTGAACCGAGGCGATGTCGTCGACGACGAAGGCCACCCTCGGGTTAGCCGCCAGGTTCCTGAACTTCCGGCTCGCGCCCATATTGCGCCCGCCGACGTCGATCGTGCCGAGGTCGGCGTTGTAGCGGAAGCCGACCGGGTTGTTCTGCGGCGCGCCTGCCGCGTCGACGGTCGCGAGCCTTCCGAGCCGCTGTGACCTCAGGTACGCAACGACGTCTGCGGTGAGCTTCCGGCCGCCCGCATCTGGCATGACCTGGCCTCCTGCCTCGGTAGCCGCCGGGTTGATAACCCGGCCGGTACTCAGCCAACCATGTCGGCGCCCGCGCTGCCGCCCGGTCGGCACTGCCGTCAGCGCGGCGTGCGCGCTGTGCGGAACAGCGCGGTCAGGTAACTGCCGAGGCTCAGCGCGAACAGCGCGGACATCAGCAGCGAGCTGTAGTTCTGGCCGAAGATTAGGAAGCTCGCGCCGTTGAAGCCCGCTCCGATGAGGAAGCAGGCGCCAAGGACGGATGCCACGATCCACGTCCGCTCCCGGCTCCTGACCGCGGCGGCTACCAGGACTATCGCGGTAACGGCTAGGGCCAGGCCCAGAGCGGCGTGCGCCGCCAGCCAGATTTCGCCGTGCCCGATCGACCAAGCCACGCTAACCGCGGCCGCCGCGAAGTAATCGCTCTCCCCGGTGCCGGGATGGTGAGTGGGCACGATGACGTAGAGATTCGTGATCATGCCAAGCACGAACTGCGCGATGAGCAGCCAGCACATGATCACTCCGTACAGGCGCAGCCGTGATCCGGCTGGCTGGGCAGATGCCATTCGGCTGTCCTCCGGTGCTCCGGGCAGCAGGCTAGGGCATCAGCCACCGCTGCCGCCACGTGCTGCCCGGCACGCTGGTCTGTGCCGGGGCCGCGGAGCGCTGCGCCAGTCCCCGCCTCCGGGCGGCTCAGAGCTGAGGGCCCGGCCGTCGCCACGTCATAAGGCCCGAATCGGTCAGCTAGCCACGGCAGGCCGCCGGGCAGGCCGAACATTCTGCCTGTTCTGTCCCGTTTGCGGCGGCGGCTCTCGCGCCGCCGAGCAGCCGACTCGGCCGTCGGCTATCCGATGGCATGTCCCGACAATGCCGCAGCAAAGTTACCCGTAAGTAGTGAGCTGGGTCTCAAGCTGAAACCGATTGCGGTGACCGTGCGTCAGACTCCCCGTTGCCCAGAGTGACGCCGACCGGGAACCCCCGTTCCCGGGCCGAGCGCCACTCAGCACCCCCGACAGGAAGGACTCCCCCTCATGCCTCGCACCACCCGCCCGACCCTCACCGGCCGCGGCAAGGTCCTGGCATTCCTGGGCACGGCCGCAGCCCTCGCCGGCGCAGGCACCGCCAGCGCTGCGAGCGCCAGCGCCGCCACCGTCGCCCACACCAACGCGCTCGGCCAGGCTCCCGTCTCGGTGAGCACCACGAGCGGCCCGTTCGACCTCGCCGGCCGCACCTCGCAGGCCAGCGGCCCGTACGACTTCGCCGGCCGGACCGCACAGGCCGGCAGCCCGCTTGCCGCCGCCGTGCGGCAGGCACCCGCCAGCCAGCACGCCGTGGTCGCCAGCGCGCAGAGCCAGCACCAGGCCGCGGCGCCCGCGCAGCCGGCCCAGCCCGCGCAGCCGGCTCAGCCGTACGAGATGTACGACTCGGTAACCCCGTCCTCGATCCCGGCCGGCCACCCCATCGCCACCTATGCGGATGGCTCCTTCGCGGTGTCGCCGTCGCAGGTGTCCGGCAAGCAGGTGACCTGGATCGACACCAACGGCTCCGACCCGAAGGCCAACGTGCTTGACGTCGAGCCCGGCGACGCGACCCCTTCGCAGGCGGCGACCTGGGCGCAGCAGCGGCTGTCCGAGCAGCCGAACGCGCTGGCCGTCATCTACACCATGCGCTCTGACTGGTCCGCCGCGCAGGCCTCGATCTCGACCCTGCCGTCCTGGATGCAGTCCCACGTCCGCTGGTGGATCGCTGACCCGACCGGGGTTCCGCACCTGGTCCCAGGCTCCAGCGCCACCCAGTGGTACTGGGGGACCAACTACGACATCTCGACGGTCACCTCCAGCTTCTGACCGGAATGCCAGACGATGCCCCGCGCCCGCCAAGGGCGCGGGGCATCGTCGTGTCCGGGGCGGCAGTTCTCAGCTGCGGTCGAGGTACTCGATCTCGAACCCGCTGAGCTGGACTGGGTCGGCCAGCAGCGTGATCCGGGCGATCTTGCCCTGGTCCAGCGTGAAGCTGAACACGACTCGCGGCAGGCCGCCCTGCGCCCACACCAGGGCCGCGGCGCCGTCGACTAGCGCGAGACGGGCGACCCCGGCCCGCCGCACTGCGAAGACCTCTGCCACCGCGGCCGCCCCGTGGGCCTCGAGGCCGCCGATGCTGACCGCGATGCCGTCCGCTCTCAGCTCCGCCGCCGGGTCGAGCAGGTCAAGCAGGGCGCCGAAGTCGCCGGCCCTGGAGGCAGCCAGGAACGCCGCGACCACCTCGCGCTGGCGGGCCTGGCCGGCCTCAGGCTCTGCTGGAGCGCCGCGGACCCGCCGCCTGCCGCGGCTGGCCAGCTGCCGGGCGGCAGCCGGCGACCGGCCCACGATCGCGCCGACGTCCTCGAACGGCACGTCGAACATGTCGTGCAGCACGAAAGCCGTGCGCTCGGCGGGCGCCAGCGTATCGAGGACCACCAGCAGGGCAAGGCCCACCGAGTCTGCGAGCATGGCCTCCTGCTCCGGCCCGGCCACCTCAGAGGCAGCCGCGACTTCGTCGGGCGGGAGCACGCCGTGCGGCTCCTCGCGCCTGGCGCGGCGTGAGCGGAGCACGTCCAGGCAGACCCTGCCGACCACGGTCGTGAGCCAGCCGCCCAGGTTGTCGATCTGGCTGTCCGCCGCGCGGCTGAGGCGCAGCCACGCCTCCTGCACGGCGTCGTCGGCCTCGGCAGCCGAGCCAAGCATCCGGTAGGCCACTGCCTGCAGATGCCCCCGGTGGTCCTCGAACCGAGCCGCCAGCCAGTCCTGCTCGGTCATTCCGCCCATTCTCCGCCTCGCTTCGTCACTAGCACTGACGTGCCGGGGCGCGGCGATGTGACCGCTAGCTCGAGACGCGCCCGGAACCGAGCAGCTGGCCGGAGGCGGCGTAGGCGGCCCACCTCACCACCTGGTCCGCCGACAGCATCGCGTAGGCGAAGAACTTGCGGCCGCCCGCGGGCACCGCGCGCACCCTGGTGGTCTGGCCGCGGGCCGTCGTCAGGATCAGGTAGGCGACCTGCGGGCTTACCTCGTTCGAGACCACCCCGAACCTGCTTTCCACCCAGGCAGTTGCATCCTGGCTGACGAGCTGGCCGGGCTTGGCTGCCCAGGAAGTTGTCGGGAAGCAGAAGTAGGAGCCGACGCCGACGAAGCAGGTCCCCCACGGTCCTATCCGTACCTCGTCCCGCCAGCTGGTGCCGTCGATGCGGCCCGAGCCGATCTCGGCGGCCGCGGGCGCCGGCAGCGCGGGCTGGCCGGGCCGCAGCCAGCGCTCGGTCAGGAGCGTTCCCTGGCCCGTGAACGGCACGGCATAACCGATCTCGCCGTGCCGCGAGTAGGCGATGATCCGGGTGACAGCCGCCGGGTACGGGGCGGGGATGCCGAAGAAGCTGGCATAGCGGCTGCCGAACACCCACTCCGGCTGAACCGTGAGCACCTGCCCGTCGGTGTAGTCGACGCGCAGGAACGTCACGTCACTGCGGGCGTAGCCCACCTCGACCTGACCCCCGGCTATCCCGCTCTCCGTGGTCATCATGAACGCGGGCGCGCCGGTGCGAGTGCTGCTCGGCGGCGGCCAGTTCGTGCAGTCGCCTGTGTAACTTGCCGCAGCGTAGCTCCAGCAGAAGACGTTGCCTGGCTGCCTGTCCACGAACAGCATCCATCGCGCGCGGCCCAGGGTCCCGTATCCGACCAGGCCGTGAGCCGAGCCGCGGGCGGGCGGGTGCACGGAGACGTGGTAGTGGCGCGGCGCCTGGGGAGCCGGCGGGCCGATGCGCACCAGGCCGAGCGGGATCGCGATCGCGGCCGCGACCAGGACCGCCACCACGGCAGCCGCTCCGGCGAGCTGGCGCCTGTGATGCACGGCGGCGCGGCGCCGCACTGCTGCGTAGCGACCGGGCGGCGCAGGCGGCTGAGCGGAGGTCATGTCCGCCAGCACCGCGCGGATCGCCGCCTCGTCGTCGATGAGCGCCATCTCACTCCCCTCCAGCCGCTGCGTGGCTGTTTTCCCCTGGCCGGTACGGGGCCAGCACCGCTTGCTCCCGCAGCCGCGCCAGGGCCCTCGCGGCCTGGCTCTTCACCGTCCCGACCGAGATGCCGAGCAGCTCGGCGACCTGTGCCTCCGACAGGTCCTGGTGGTAGCGCAGTACCACCACGGCCCGCTGGCTGGCCGGCAGGCTTGCCAGCGCGGCGCGCAGTGCCTGCCGGTGGTCAATTCCGGCGAAGCTGTCGGGCCCGGCCGCCTCCGGCAGCTGCCTGCTGGGCACTTCCCCGCGCCACTTTCGCCGCCACCACGACGCCCAGGTGTTGAGCATGATCTTGCGGACGTACGCCTCCGGATCGTCCCGCTGCACCCGCGACCAGCGCGGGTAGGCCTTGGCAAGCGAGGTTTGCAGCAAGTCCTCGGCCAGGGCCCAGTCACCTGTCAGTACGTAGCCGAAGCGCTGCAAAGCCTGGCCGCGGGCGGCCACGAACTCCTCGAACACTGCGGCTCCTGAGGCTTGGTGAGTGCCGTCTCAGCATCCACGACTGCCTGGCCACCGGAAAAGGTTGCCGGCTGCCCGATTAGGATCGCAGTGCCTCGACCAGCTCGGCCGGGCTCGCGGCCCGGATGATCCGGTCGCGGCTGGCGGGCGGCACGAAACCATGGCCGACCAGCTCATTGACGAAGCCGAGCAGCCCGTCCCAGAAGCCGTCCACGTCCAGCAGCGCAATCGGCTTACTATGCAGCCGCAGCTGCTGCCAGGTCAGCATCTCTACCAGCTCGTCCAGGGTGCCGAGCCCGCCTGGCAGCGCGGCGAACGCGTCGGCAAGCTCGGCCATCCGCGCCTTCCGCTCGTGCATCGACCCGACGATCTCCAGCCTGGTCAGCCCCTGGTGTGCTGCCTCGGCAGCGAACAGCCCGGCCGGGATGACCCCGATGACCTCGCCGCCTGCCGCCAGCGCGGCGTCGGCCAGCAGGCCCATCAGCCCGACGCTCGCGCCGCCGTAGATGATGGAAAGGCCTGCTCTTGCCATCAGTTCCCCGGTCTGCGCGGCAGCGGCTCGGAACTCCGGCCGGTGCCCGAGCGAGCTGCCCAGGTACAGTGCGACCCGCACGGCTCAGCCGGCCAGCGGCCGGTGCTGCCTGGCGGCAAAGTCCCGCAGCGCTCGCAGGAAGTCCACCTCGCGGAAGGCGGGCCAGTAGCAGTCGCAGAAGTGCAGGTAGGCGCCGGTGCCCTGCCACAGCAGGAAGTTGGACAGCCGCTGCTCGCCGCTGCTCCTGATGATCAGGTCTGGCTCCGGCTGCCCGGCCCCGGCAAGGTGCCTGGCGATGTCGGCAGGCTCGAGCGCCTGCGCGAGGTCAGCCAGAGTGCTGCCAGCGGCCGCCCCCTCCTCCAGCAGGGCACGGACTGCTTCCACGATCTCCTGGCGGCCGCCGTATCCGACACACAGGGTGATGTGCGCACCGCTCGGGCAGCCGCGCGTGACCTCCATGGCGTCCTTGAGCGCTCGCGCCGTGCTGTCCGGAAGCATGTCGACCAGCCCGGCGACGTGCACCTGCCAGGCCGGATCCCGGGTGGCGATCCTGGGCACCAGGACGTGCTCGATGATCTCCATGAGCGTGGCAACCTCACCGTCGTCGCGCCTGGCCAGGTTCTCGGCGGAACACAGGAAGACGGTGACGTGCCGGATTCCCATTGCCTGGCACCACGACAGCGCCTCCCAGAGGTGCTCGGCACCTCGCCGGTGGCCCTCGCTCGGGCTGGCCAGGCCCGCCTGCCTGGCCCACCGCCGGTTGCCGTCGACGATAAGGCCGATGTGCCTGGGCAGCGGCCCGCCCTGCAGGCGTCGCCGCAGCCGGCGGCTGTAGAGGCGGTAGGCGAGGTCGCGTGGTGGCACGCCGGTGAATGTACTGCACTTTCCTCCAGGTTCGCCGAAGATCACCCTCGGGCGGGCTGCAGGGTTGCAGGAGATCAGCGGGTGGGTGACCAGTCAGCGCTGCGCCGGCGATGTTCGGACCGGTCAGCCGACCGTGCGGCTGCGGCCACGGAACTCCGCGACGACCTCCTCGCCCCGGCGCACGGTCACGTCGTAGATGCCGCTGCGGCCGTGCCTGGCGCGTTGCGTCGCCGTTGCGGTCAGCACGTCGCCCTCCAGGACCGGCGCGAGGAAGCTAATGTCGGCGCCGGCCGCGACGGTGGCCACGCCGTCGCTGTTGCACGCGCACGCGAACGCGGTGTCCGCGAGCATGAAGACGTAGCCGCCGTGCGCGACGGCGTGACCGTTGAGCATCTGCATCGCGATGCGCATCCTGACCACGGCCGTGCCCTGGCCGGCATGGATCAGTTCCATCCCGACGCCGCGCGAGGCCTGGTCGGCGGCGAACATGATCGCGCCGGGCCCGCGCGGGAGGTCGTGGCTCTCGCCGGCCGCGGAGTTCAGTCCTGGCATGGGGCTCCTTCGGCGGCCGGCCTGCGTCAGTCCGGGCCGCCAGGGTGATCATCCTAATGCGCGGCTGTCCGCGCTGCCCGCCACCTGCCTGGGCCGGGCCGGGCTAGGGTGCACTTCATGTCCACCTACCGCCAGCCAGGCACGGTGCTGACCGACCGCGTCTTCAGCGTGCCGCTGGACCATTCCCGGCCAGACGGGGAGCAGATCGAGGTGTTCGGCCGGGAGGTGGCGGCCGCCGCGGACGGCGCCAGGCGGCTGCCCTGGCTGCTGTTCCTGCAGGGCGGCCCCGGCATGGGGGCGCAGCGGCCGGTCGGCCGCGATGGCTGGCTCGACCGCGCGCTGCGCGACTTCCGGGTGCTGCTGCTGGACCAGCGGGGCACTGGCCGGTCCACTCCCGCCACCAGGCAGACCCTGGCCAGGTTCCCGACCGCGGTGGCGCAGGCCGACTACCTCGCGCATTTCCGGGCCGACTCGATCGTCGCCGACGCCGAGCTGATACGCAGGCAGGTCACCGGCGGCGAGCCGTGGTCGGTGCTGGGGCAGAGCTTTGGCGGGTTCTGCACCGTTGCCTACCTGTCGCGGGCACCGGCGGGGATCCGCGAGGCGCTGATCGCAGGCGGGCTGCCGGGGCTGACCGCGACCGCTGACGAGGTGTACCGGCTGACCTACGGTCACGTCGAGGCCAAGAACCGGGCGCACTACCAGCGCTACCCGATGGACGTCGAGCGCGCTCGGCAGGTCGCCCGCGCGCTGGCCGAGCGGCCCGCCGAGCTGCCTGGCGGCGGGACGCTAACGGTCGAGCGGTTCCAGTCGGCCGGCATCCAGCTCGGCTCAGGCTCTGGCAGCCATGTGCTGCACTACCTGCTCGAGGACGCGTTTGCCGGCCCGGAGCTCAGCGATGACTTCCTGCACCGGATGCAGGCATTGCTGAGCTTCGCGGCAGCACCCCTGTATGCGGTGCTGCAGGAGTCGTGCTACGCGCAGGGCGCGGCCACCCGGTGGTCGGCGCAGCGGATCAGGGCCGAGTTCGGCGCCTTCGACGCCGCGGCCTCGCTGCCCGCGGGCGGGCCGGTGATGTTCACCGGGGAGATGGTGTACCCGTGGGCGTTCCAGCTCGACCCGGCACTCCGGCCGCTGGCAGAGTGCGCCGAGCTGCTTGCAGCCCGCCAGGACTGGCCGCGGCTGTATGATCCCGAGCGGCTCGCGCGCAACGAGGTGCCAGCCGCCGCCGCGCTGTACTTCGATGACATGTACGTGCCGAGGGAGCTATCGCTGCGGACCGCGGCAGCGATCGGCAGCCTGCGCTGCTGGGTAACGAACGAGTACGAGCACGACGGCCTGCGGGTTAGCGACGGCGCGGTGCTGGACCGGCTGATCGCGCTGGCTCGCGGCGAGGCGTGAAACGACGGGAACCTAATGGCCACCTAGGCGCGTCATAGGGAGTGCCTGGCCATTCGCGGAACGGCTCATGTCAGCCGTCATCGCATTGCGGGAAGGCGAAATGACGAGGGAACGCTGGGACGAGAATGTCACCACGGTGGTGGCGCTCAGCCTTGGCGCGGTGCTCGTGGCGGTGGTCGCCACCCTGATCGCGACGGTCTGGACCGCGGCCGGTGGCGGCGCGCCCGCCAGCGGGCCGGTGCACCACGACGTGCAGGCTTCGCCGCCAGGGAAGACTGCGGCCGCTACCGTGACCGAGGCGACCGTGCACGGCGGCCTCGGGTTGCTGCTGTCGCAGGGTCCGGCCGGCCATGCCAGCAGCGGGCTGGCGCCCGGCGCCAGCACGACTGGCATCGGCAACCCCGGCCGGTCCTTCGCCCCGCCGCTGCCGGCCTGCGGAACTGACCAGACCGCTGTCGGGTACGCCGGGGTGGTCCGCGCCGGGCAGGCCGCCGCCGCGCGGCAGGCGCTGGGGTCAGCCCTGCTGGCGCAGGTTCGCGACGACACGGCCGGGCAGGTGCTCGACATCGCCCGTACCTCAGGCGGCCTGAGCCGCGCCGAGCTGGCCAGGTACTTCAGCCGCTGGCGCGCGATCTACCCGGTCGCCAGGCAGCGGCAGCTGCGATCGTGCAGCTACCTTCCGACCGAAACGCCAGCCGAGAGGCAGGTGCTGTCGGCCGCCACGGCCGCGGTCGTCAGGGCGGGATTCTTCAGGTCGGCGGCCCGCCTGCGCTCAGTGCTGCAGATCGTGCTGATCTCCGACAACCCGGTGGCGAGCCATTCGCTGATCGTCACTCTGATGGTCCCAGGGCCGGCCGAGAACCCGACGCTGCACGGCCGCCAGGGCCGCCATCCGACCCTGCACAGCCTGGTCAGCGATACCGTCCTGATGACCTGGCCGCAGTCCGTCGTGACCGGGACCGCCAGGGGCGGCCTGTAGCGGTGCCGCGTCCGGCCGGCGCGCCATAAGCGGTCACGCCGCGCAGATGCCCTGCCAACGCGCGGGCGGCCGCTAGGCTGTGCCGATGATGACGCGGACATGCCTGTGCCTGATCAGGCGGCATACAGCCAGCGGGCCGGAGGTGCTGCTCGGCCTGAAGAAGGCCGGCTTCGGTGCCGGGAAATGGGTCGGACTCGGCGGGCATATCGAGGATGGCGAGAAGCCCGAGTGCGCCGCCGTCCGCGAGGTCATGGAGGAGGCCAGCCTGGCGGTGCCGGCCGACGCGCTGCAGCACATGGCCAGCATCGAGTTCCTGTTCCCGTCCAGGCCGTCGTGGGACCAGACGGCCCAGGTCTACCAGACGTGGGTTTTCGACGGGGAGCCTGCCGAGTCCGACGAGGTCAGGTCCCAGTGGTTCAGCGAGGATGAGCTGCCGCTCGGCCTGATGTGGGATGACGCCAAGCACTGGCTGCCTGCGGTGCTGGCCGGCCAGCACCTGGATCTGACGATCACGTTCGCCGACGACTGCGCCACCGTGGCGAGCATCGACCAGCACTAGCCCTGCGGCGGGTACCGGGGCTGCCTGGCCGCTTTCCTGAAGCTGCCGGTCATGGCCGTCGCGCAGCATGTGCATGCCCGCGGCCTGCTGGCTGAGCATCCGCATCGCCATCACGGTTCGCTAGGTAAGTAGTTGCGATCAAGCAAACTTTTCCCGGTAAGCTGGTTGAACGTGGGAGCGATGAGGCAAGGGCAGGTAACGCAGGCGGAGGCAGCGGAGCAGCAGCGGCCGGACAGGTACAGGTGGATAGCCCTGTCCAACACGACGCTGAGCATCACCATGGCCACGATCGACGGCTCGATCGTGATCATCTCGATGCCCGCCATCTTCCGCGGCATCCACCTCAGCCCGCTCGCGCCCGGCAACATCACCTACGTGCTGTGGATGATCATGGGCTACCTGCTGGTGCAGGCGGTGCTCGTGGTGACCCTCGGCCGGCTCGGCGACATGTTCGGCCGGGTCAAGATCTACAACCTCGGCTTCGTGGTCTTCACCCTGGCCTCGATCGCCCTGTCCCTCGATCCGTTCACCGGCGGCGACGGGGCGCTCTGGCTCATCCTGTGGCGCGTTGGCCAGGCCTTCGGCGGGGCCATGCTGATGGCCAATTCCGCCGCGATCCTGACCGACGCGTTCCCGGCCAACCAGCGCGGGATGGCGCTCGGCATCAACCAGATCGCGGGCATCTCCGGCCAGTTCGTCGGGCTGCTGCTCGGCGGCCTGCTGGCGGCCTGGGACTGGCGCGCGGTGTTCTGGGTCAACGTGCCGATCGGCGTCTGGGGCACCATCTGGGCCTACCGAAGCCTGCGCGAGATCGCCACCACGAGGCGCGCCAGGGTCGACTGGGTGGGCAACGTCCTGTTCGCGGTCGGCGCCACCAGCCTGCTGGCCGCCATCACCTTCGGCATCCAGCCCTACGGCGGGCACGCTACGGGCTGGACCAATCCCAAGGTCGTCACCGGCCTGGCGGCTGGTGTCGTGCTGCTCGTCACGTTCTGCATCGTGGAAACCAAGATCGCCGAGCCGATGTTCAGGATGAGCCTGTTCAAGATCAGGGCCTTTGCGGCCGGGAACGCGGCCAGCCTGATGAGTTCCATGGCCCGCGGCGGACTGCAGTTCATGCTGGTCATCTGGCTGGCGGGAATCTGGCTGCCACTGCACGGCTACGACTTCACCGTCACGCCGTTGTGGGCTGGCATCTACATGCTGCCGCTTACGGCGGGCTTCCTGATCGCCGGGCCAGTCTCCGGCTACCTCTCGGACCGGTACGGGTCGCGGCCGTTTGCGACCGCCGGCCTGCTGGTGGCGGCGGCCGCCTTCACCTGCCTCATGCTGCTGCCGGTGGACTTTCCCTACTGGGCGTTCGCCTGCATCATCTTCTGCAACGGGGTGGGCTCTGGCCTGTTCGCCTCGCCCAACACCTCCTCGATCATGAGCAGCGTGCCGGCCAGGCACCGCGGCGCTGCCTCAGGCATGCGGTCGGTGTTCCAGAACTCCGGTATGTCGCTGTCGATCGGCTTCTTCTTCTCGCTGATGATCGCCGGCCTGGCGAACACCCTGCCGAGGACGCTCAGCAAGGGACTGGAGGCCCAGGGCGTGCCCGCGGCCGCCGCTAGCCATGTCGCGCACCTACCGCCGGTCAGCACGCTGTTCTCCGCGCTGCTCGGGTACAACCCCATCGCGGGCCTGCTCGGCCCGACCGGCGTGCTGGCCAAGCTGCCCAGGCACAACGTGGCGGTGCTCACCGGCCACGAGTTCTTCCCCAACCTGATCGCGGCGCCGTTCCACCACGGCCTGGACATCGTGTTCACCGCGGCGATCGCGATGTCGATTCTCGGCGCCCTGATCTCGCTGCTGCGCGGCAAGCAGTTCTACTACACCGAGCCCGAGCCGGCGGTCGTGGTCAGCCAGCCGGCGGCTGCAGCGCCCTCCCCCGTTTCCGACTGAGGATTCCGTCGCGCCGGAGGCGCGCCAGCAAGCACGCAGCCGGAGGCTGGCGTTTCCGCGAGTGTGCTAACGCCCGTGCGGCTCAGTGGGATAACCGTGGTGAGGTCGTTGCCAGAGGGGCTGGTGTGACCATTAGGAAACGGACGATTCCATGAAACTGTCATCATCCAGGCGTGCGCGGGTGCTGGTGGCTGCCGCCGCGAGTTGCGGGGCGGCAGCTGCGGTCTTCGCGGCCGCCGCCGGTTCCGCGACGGCCGCTCCCGCAGCGCGGCCGGTCGTAATCGTGACCTGCGCCGGCAAGGCCGTGGTAAGGCCTTCCTCCTACGTGCTGGCCTGCGCAGACGCCGACACCTACCTGTCCAGGCTGCACTGGCCTACCTGGACGGGCGTGGCCTTCGGCATCGGAATCCTGCGGATCGATGCCTGCTTCCCGTCGTGCGCCGCTGGGAAGTACTACAGCTTCCCGGTGCTGGTGAACCTCTGGCGGGCACGGCTATGGCCGGGTCACGGCGGGCGCCTGTACTTCAGCAGGCTGACGCTGGTCCAGACCGGCAGCCTGAAGCTGCCGCACAACCCAGACCTGCCGCGGACGCAGACCTACGACCTCTCGCCGAGCGGCGGCCTCTGATGACCTGGCGGGCGGGCGGCGGGAGCGCCTGAGCGCGATCAGCGCCGCCCGCCCGCCCGGGTCTGGGGGCTGAAAAGGCGGCCGTGCCGGGTATCATCACGGCATGCCTCGATACGAGTACCGCTGCCGTGCATGCGGCGACACTTTCGAGCAGACTCGGCCGATGAGCCAGGCGTCTGACCCGGCGACGTGCCCGCAGGGCCACGACGACACGGTCAAGCTGCTGTCGACGGTTGCGGTCGGGGGCCGCGCCGGCTCGGCATCCCGGCCGACGGCCGGCGGCGGGTGCTGCGGCGGGGCGTGCGGCTGCGGCTGAATCGGCAGCCGCCTGCAGAGCGGACGCTGGCAGGCTCGCCGCGGCAGGCCCTGGCTCAGGCAGAGAAGCGCTCGACCTGACGCATCTTGTTGGTGGCGTCGAGTGCCGCCACTTTGTAGGACTCGGCCAGCGTCGGGTAGTTGAAGACCGCGTCCACCAGGTAGTCGACGGTCCCTCCGCAGCCCATCACGGCCTGCCCGATGTGCACTAGCTCGGTCGCCCCGGTGCCGAAGACGTGCACGCCCAGCAGGGTGTGGTCCACCGGCGAGACCAGCAGCTTGAGCACGCCGTAGGAGTCGCCGATGATCTGCCCCCTGGCCAGCTCGCGATAGCGCGACACGCCGACCTCGAACGGCACGCACTCCTGGGTGAGCTGGTCTTCGGTCTGCCCGATGAAGCTGATCTCCGGCAGGCTGTAGATGCCGATCGGCTGCAGCAGGTGCGCGGTATGCGCGGGCTCGCCGCAGGCATGGTGCGCGGCTAGCCTGCCCTGCTCCATCGACGTCGCCGCCAGCGCCGGGAAGCCGATCACGTCGCCCACCGCGTAGATCGAAGGCACTGCGGTGCGGAAGCACTCATCCACGCTGATCCGGCCGCGGGCGTCGGCGGTCAGGCCGGCGGCTTGCAGGTTCAGGTTGTCGGTCATGCCCTGCCGTCCGGCCGAGTACATGACGGTCTCCGCGGGGATCCGCTTCCCGCTGGCCAGCGCCGCGATCGCTCCCTCCGGCCGGGACTCGACCGCCGATACCGTCTCGCCGAAGCGGAACGTGACGGCCAGGTCGCGGAGGTGGTACTTGAGCGCCTCGACCACTTCCAGGTCACAGAACTCCAGCATCCGGTCGCGCTGCTCGATGACCGTCACCTTGGTGCCGAGGGCGGCAAACATGGATGCGTACTCGATCCCGATGACCCCTGCGCCCGCCACGACCATGGACCGGGGAATCCGCTCCAGCTTCAGGATCCCGTCGGAGTCGATGATGGTCCGGTCGTCGAACTCGACGCTGGGCGGACGGGCCGGCTTGGTGCCGGTTGCGACGATGATCTTGTCGGCGGCGACGTCGCGGCTGCGGCCTTCCGCATCGATCACCTCGACCGAGGTCGGGCCGGTGAAGTGGGCTGTGCCGGTGAGGATCGCCACCCGGTTCCTGGTGAGCTGGCTGCGCACCACGTCTGCTTCCCGGCTGACCACATGGTGCGTCCGCGCGGTGAGGTCGCCGATGGTGATCTCGTCCTTGACGTGGTAGCTCTGCCCGTACATCTCGCGCTGGTCGAGCCCGGTGAGGTAGAGCACGGCCTCGCGGAGTGTCTTGGACGGAATCGTGCCGGTGTTCAGGCACACGCCGCCGAGCATGGCGGGCCGCTCGACGATGGCCACACTGCGGTCGAGCTTGGCCGCCGCGATGGCCGCCTTCTGTCCGCCGGGACCCGACCCGATGACCAGAACGTCGAAGTCCTGCATGTGCCCAGTGTGGGGGACACTACGTTAACGGCGAAAGGGCCCGGCTGTCCTAACGCTGACGGCCTGACAATGTGAGCCCGGCGATGACGAGCAGGATCCCGAGCAGCGTCGCGTCTGCCATCAGCATCGCGCGGCTGCTCTGGACCGAGGAGCCCGCGAGCACCCTGAGCACGATGCCCGCTACCGTCAGCGCGGCTCCGAGTACTAATAACGCAGTGGCGACTCGGTTCGACGGCCGGCCAGGACAGGCCCAGTCGGCTCCGTGTACCGACCTTGGCAGGTGGCAGCGCTCGCATCTGTCGACGTTCGAGGGCTGCCGCACCCAGCTGTAGAACTGGCGGGCGATATCCGTGGAACTCGTCATGTGGACCTCCCAGGCACTGCCCGGTACAGGCTAAAGCCAGCTAACCCTGGCGCTGGCCAGTTCGCTACTTCCGTCGGGCGCCGTCCCGAGCTCGCCGGCCTTGACCCGGTCGAGCATGCTGCTCACGGCGGTCTTGATCTCCGGCACGCTGGCGCGCAGCCGCTCGGCATCGGCTTTGAGTTCGGAGTCAACCTCGATGCCGGCCCGGCTGAGCAGCCCCTCAAGGTCGGCGAGCGTCGCGGCGACCCACGCCACGGGATCAGACGACAGGTCGCGGTCGAAGACGCGCTTGCCCGGCTCCCAGCCGTGCATGCCCGGATGGTGGTGCGCGCGGTTCAGGCTTCCCGGCGGCCCGTCCGCCGCCTCGAGCAGGTCCGCACGCCATACCGGCTCAGCAATCGTGATCGGCCGGGAGGAGTAGATGGACCCGGTCAGCTCACCGGGGCGAAGCATCCTCAGCTCGAGCCTGACGCCGCGCTCTGCGCCCTCCTGGCCCTTCGCCGGTGCCGGGTCGATGAAGTAGATGTCGCCGATGACCACGCCGATCCGGTCGAATCCAAATACCTGCAGCATGCTGACGTCCTAACTGTTTCCGGCTCTGTCCCCATCATCGCCCAGCCTGCTGCGGGCAGCCAGAGCAGCGCGTCGCTGGTTCGGGCGGGCCGGCTAGCGAGGGTCGGGCCGGTCGATGTTCCAGTGCCGGACGACCGAGGCCACCCACACTCGTTCCTGGTTGTCGCCGTGCCCCTGCATCGGCTGCAGCGTGAACCTGCTGATCGCGCGCTGACCGCCCTCGTGGTCGCCGTAGAGCACGTCAATGCTCAGCAGCTCGCCGGACTGGACGGCAGCGACGGCGTTCTCGTACTGCGGGTCGGCGGGATCACGGAACGCGCCCTGCCAGAACCCGATGTCGCCAGGAGCAATCAGCAGGTCCCGCTGCTGCGGATGGAAGTCGGCAAGGTCCGGGTGACCGTCGATGGTCTCCCGCCCGGCCCGGAACCGCCAGCCGTGCAGCACCCCGATGCCCCGGCCGGCGTTCCGCAGCGAGATCGCAAGGTAGACGATGCCGCCCTCGACCTCCGCCGCGCCCCGTCCACCGAGCAGCACCTGGAACTTCGCGTCGCCGTAGAAGATCTTCTGCGAGGTGTCGTCGAGCCGGGACGGCACCATGAGCGGCCGCACGCCGACCAGCAGCGCCTGCTCGGCGACCCTGGCCGCGCGGTTCGCGGAGCGGACCGCGCTGAAGGTAGCCACCGCCAGCACCAGAGTGCCAAAGCCCGTCACGAGCGACGAGACCGTGTCCCAGTTGACCATCGGCTGCCACGGTACCGGAAGGCGGCGGGACGTCACCCGACCGCACCGTATCGTCTGGCCGGCCAGGCACCCGAATGCTAGCGTGAGTTAACGCTGGATTAACACAGGATGTCTGTTTATTTGTAATTGCTCAGATTCACCTTATACGAGGTCAATATAGTGCAAAATGGCTCCCGCGAGTTCGTGCTCGAAGGCGCCGGAGCCAGACCGGATCTCCTGGACTCGCTAGCTCAGGGCACTGGGCACGCGTTCACGTGCGGCGAG
>Ga0187783_10001181_pt1 | contig 19267 bp, 18 predicted proteins | sample 1015_SJ02_MP02_2_FD_132471 | JGI IMG/M metagenome (GOLD analysis project Ga0187783, IMG submission 132471) | Tropical peat soil microbial communities from peatlands in Department of Meta, Colombia - 1015_SJ02_MP02_20_MG | ecosystem: Environmental > Terrestrial > Soil > Wetlands > Peat | place...
ATTTTCATCATCGCCGGTATTCTGATCACCTACGGTCTGGCCGGTCTGTTCGGCATCGCCATCGCGGTGACAACCATGCTGGCACTGGCCGGAATGGTGGTGGCTCTAGACGCGTTCGGACCGGTGACCGACAACGCCGGAGGCATCGCCGAGATGTCGGGCTTGCCCAAGGAAGTCCGCAAGTCGACCGATGCGCTCGACGCGGTCGGCAACACGACCAAGGCGATCACCAAGGGCTATGCGATCGGGTCAGCGGGGCTCGGCGCCCTGGTTTTGTTTGCAGCCTACAACGAAGATCTGAAATTCTTCACGACCAATTCGGCGACACATCCGTATTTTAAGGGTGTCACGCTCGATTTCTCACTTAACAATCCGTACGTGGTCGCTGGCTTGTTGTTTGGCGGCTTGCTGCCTTATCTGTTCGGGGCGCTCGGCATGACAGCGGTAGGACGCGCCGCAAGCGCCATCGTCGAGGAGGTACGTCGGCAATTCCGCGAGAAGCCGGGTATCATGACCTACAAGGACAAGCCCGACTATGGCCGTGCAGTCGACATGCTTACCAAAGCGGCCATCAAGGAGATGATCGTTCCCTCGCTGCTGCCGGTACTCTCGCCGATCGTCGTCTATTTCGTCATCTACTTCGTCGCCGGGGGTGGTGACGCCGGTAAGTCGGCGGCATTCTCCGCCGTAGGCGCAATGTTGCTTGGCGTGATCGTAACTGGGCTGTTTGTCGCGATTTCGATGACCTCCGGCGGAGGCGCGTGGGACAACGCCAAGAAGTACATCGAGGATGGTCACTACGGTGGCAAGGGTTCAGAGGCTCACAAGGCGGCCGTCACCGGTGATACTGTCGGCGATCCCTACAAGGACACGGCCGGACCCGCAGTCAACCCCATGATCAAGATCACCAACATCGTGGCGCTGCTGCTGCTTGCCGTTCTGGCCCGTTGACGCTGATGCTGATTGGTCGGGGGCGTGACGCACACCACGGACCGCGAGGCGCGTCCCCGACCACCGGCCTCAGCCGGCGCCTCTTCGCTGCTATTTGCCGAAGATCTTGAAGATGTAGCTCAGATATGAAAGTTCCTGGCCTGAGGTCGGGGTGGTGCGACTGACATAGTCGAATATCCGGCCGTCCTGCAGACCATAATCAGCGAGCCGCTGAACGCGGCGGTTCTTGTCGAAATAGACCGCAACGACCCGCTGGTCAGTTATCTTCTGCGGCAGAAAGGACGTCTGTTCGGTACGTTGCGAAATGTAGTAGAAGACCTCGCCGCTGATGGTCGCCACGGTCGAGGGCGTTCCCAAAACGATCAACACCTGTTCCTGGGTAGCGCCGAGCGGTATTTGCTCAAGCGCTCCCTCCTGCAGCACGTAACCGTGCTGGTAGCTTTGGGTGAACAAGCACCCGCCCAAAAAGAGGCCGAGGGTCAAAACGCTGACGGCCCGTGCCAATTGCCGCCACCGTGCCGCAAGCACCGGATCGCTATCCATTCGATGTCCCGACCGTCCCCTCTTGCCTTGGAGTGGCTGCTGGCGTACCCCGCAGCGCCACGAATTGCAACGGCGCATTGGTGCGCCGACCACGGCACTCAAGAGGCAATCGCATAGAAATGATTGGCCTGTTCCGCCGAACGCCCTCAGCTGAAACGATTCGCGCGCTCTATGGCGCGATCGTGGCGCAGGCGCGTCGGCCGGTCTTTTACACTGCGTACCATGTGCCGGACACTGTGGCCGGACGGTTCGACATGATTGCCCTACATGCCATCCTCCTCCTGCGCCGAGTTCGGGATCCGGGCGATTCGCTGCGCGAGGTGGGACAGGGCGTATTCGATTTGTTCTGTTACGACCTCGACCATAATCTGCGCGAAAGGGGGGTCGGGGACCTTGCGGTACCCCGGCAAATGCGTGGCCTCGCGGAGGCATTCTACGGCCGAGCTGCCGCCTATGATCAGGCGCTGGCCCAAAATGACGACAGGGAACTTGCGGCCGCCCTGGGCCGCAATGTATTCGGCGTCGCCGGATCGCCACCACCATGGGCAGGCCCGCTGGCCTCCTATGTGCGGGCCGCGGAGGTAGACCTCGCCCGCCAAGAAGCAGCGGCCTTGCATCGCGGCATGCTGCAGTTTCCGGTGCCAGAGGCCATATTGGATGAGGAGGCGACGGCAGATCTGAGATCGGGTGATGGAGTAATTTGATGACCGTTTCACCGCAGGCGATATCCGAGTGGCCCTGGTCGGTGCCGATCAGAGTCGATGAGATTCCCGAGACCGGCCAGCGGGTGACGGTGATTGCCGATGAACGGACTCGTATGGCGCTTGCGCCAATCGTCGGGGTCGACGCCGTGCTCCAGCTCGAGGCCATCTTCGAACTGTTGCGTCGGGGCCGCGATGGCGTCCAAGTGATCGGGACGGTTACGGGGCGGGTTGGTCAGACTTGTGTGGTCACTCTCGAGCCGATCGAGAACGATATCAGCGAGGCCGTGGACTTAACTTTCGTTCCGCGTGGCGCGGAGGCGACGGTCGATCGCGTTCAAGGCATCGTCCTGCATGGCACCGAGGAGCCCGAGCCGCCAGAGGCTCTCAACCATGGCACCGTCGACCTCGGCAAGATCGCCACGGAGTTTTTCCTACTCGGCATTGATCGCTATCCCCGCAAGCCGGGGGCGCAATTCGCGTCGCCTGCAACGGAAGAGGCGGGGACAAAACCATTCGCGGCACTGGCAGCCTTGCGCGACAGCGTGGGCAAAGCTAGGAGCTAGCAGGATTTTCATGGAGGTCTGTTGTGTCGGGCCGCCGACGGGTTATGGTGGTGGGCGGCGCAGCTAGCCTTCAGCCCCTTGAAGGATCTCACTGCTTCGGCGCGACGACGAAACCCGCCGGCAAGGTTCCCCCATGCCCCAGAAGGTTCGCATCGCGCTCGACGCTATGGGAGGTGACATTGGTGCGAGCGTTGTCGTCCCCGGGGCGGACCTTTCGCTACTGCGACATCCCGATATGGAGTTCGTGCTGTTTGGCGACCGTAAGGTGATTGAGCCGCTGCTTGATGCCCATCCGCGGTTCAAGGCGGCTACGCGTTTCGTTCACACGGACGTAGCCGTACGCATGGATGCCAAACCCAGTCAGGCATTGCGCAGTGGCCGCTGGAAATCTTCGATGTGGCTTGCCATCGACGCCGTCAAGAAGGGTGAGGCCGATGCCGCGGTATCCGCCGGCAACACCGGCGCTTTGATGGCCATGGCGAAGTTTAATCTGCGGACCATGGCCGGAATCGACCGACCGGCGATCGCTGCGCTGTGGCCAACATTGCGGGGGGAGTCGATCGTCCTCGACGTGGGCGCGTCGATCGGAGCCGACGCGGCACATCTTGTCGAGTTGGCCGTCATGGGCAGCGCCATGGCTCGGGTCTTGTTCGACCTGGAGCGCCCGACCGTCGGTCTACTCAACATCGGTGTGGAAGAAGTCAAGGGGCTGGAAGCCGTGCGCGAGGCCGGTCAGATCCTGCGTGGGGCCAAGCTTGCCAATCTTGAATATATCGGGTTCGTCGAGGGGACCGATATTGGCGAGGGTACGGTCGACGTGGTGGTCACCGAAGGTTTCGCGGGCAACATCGCACTCAAGGCAGCCGAAGGCACAGCGCGTCAGCTCGCCCAATACCTGAAGGCAGCAATGAGCCGAACGTGGCGGGCGCGGCTGGGCTATCTGTTGGCCAGGCAGGCCTTCGAGGTCTTGCGCGACAAAATGGATCCCAGCAAAGTCAATGGCGGCGTCTTTCTCGGGCTCAATGGTATCGTGATTAAGAGCCATGGCGGTGCCGATTCAGAAGGTTTCGCGGCGGCCGTCGACGTCGGCTATGACATGGTGCGTTACGAACTGCTTGCCAAAATCACCCAATCGTTAGGGCACGCCGACGAGGTCGCCTCGTGACCGCCACGCGATCCGTCGTCCTCGGGTGTGGCAGCTATCTGCCGGAGCGCATTCTCACCAACGCCGAACTCGCTCGGATGGTCGACACCTCCGACGAATGGATTGTGCAGCGCACTGGAATTCGTGCGCGCCATATCGCGGCGCCGCGTGAATTGACCTCTGATCTCGGCATTGCGGCCGCACGCGCAGCCATTGCTGATGCCGAGATCGATCCCCAATCGATCGACCTGATCGTCCTCGCAACCTCAACGCCGGACAACACGTTTCCGGCGACAGCAGTCTCTATTCAGGCTGGACTGGGCCTAACCCATGGGGCTGCTTTCGATCTGCAGGCGGTCTGTTCAGGTTTCATCTACGCGCTGGCGACTGCCGAAGGTTTGCTCAGATCCGGCGGCTTCAAGCGGGCCCTGGTGATCGGTTCGGAAACCTTCTCGCGAATTCTGGACTGGAATGACCGAGGTACCTGTGTGCTGTTCGGCGACGGTGCCGGGGCGGTCGTGCTGGAGGCGCAGCCTCAACCGGGCTTGAGCAGCGATCGGGGCATCCTGTTTGCCTGTCTGCGATCGGACGGTCGCCACAAATCAAAGCTCTATGTCGACGGCGGTCCCTCGTCGACCGGCACCGTCGGCCACCTGCGGATGGAAGGACGCGAAGTTTTCCGTCATGCGGTCGCCATGATATCTGACGTCATTGAGTGCGCCTTCGAGGCAACCGGCTATACGTCCGCCGATCTCGACTGGTTCGTGCCGCACCAGGCCAACAAGCGAATCATCGATGGTTCGGCCCACAAACTGGGCATCGACCCTGGCAAGGTCGTCACCACCGTGGATCGGCACGGCAATACGTCTGCGGCCTCCATTCCGCTGGCGCTCGACGTGGCGCGGAGCGATGGGCGGATCAAGAGGGGTGACCTGGTCCTGCTCGAGGCGATGGGCGGCGGCTTTACCTGGGGTGCCATCCTACTGCGGTGGTGAGCCGCCTGGCTGGGGATCGCAAAGTCAGCCCGTTGACCCTGCGGCAACATGTGAATATCGTTGAAAATTCATTAGGATAGATTGGCCGCCGGAGCGGGGCGAGGGGCGATGACTGGGAAGACGGTAACACGCGCGGATCTGTGTGAGGCGGTCTATCAAAAGGTCGGTCTGTCACGCACGGAATCCGCCACCTTGGTTGAATTGGTGTTGAAAGAGATTACCGACTGCCTCGAGCGCGGTGAGACCGTGAAGCTCTCCTCCTTTGGATCGTTTGTGGTCCGCAAGAAGGGGCAACGGATCGGCCGTAATCCCAAGACGGGCCGGGAAGTCCCCATTTCGCCGCGGCGCGTGATGGTTTTCAAACCTTCGGCTATTCTAAAGACGCGAATCAATTGCGGCCTCGACGGCAAAGGCAAATGATCGGCAGTCCTCATGACGGCGGTGGACAAGGCGCCCGACGCATTCCGCACGATCAGTGAAGTAGCGGAAGAACTCGATCTACCGCAACACGTTCTGCGGTTCTGGGAAACTCGTTTTTCGCAAATCAGGCCGATGAAACGCGGCGGTGGTCGGCGTTACTACCGACCCGAGGACATCAACCTGCTGCGAGGTATCAAGCATCTGTTATATGGCGAGGGTTACACGATTCGCGGGGTGCAGCGAATTCTCAAGGACGACGGTATCAAGTTCGTCCAGAGTGTATGGATTAGCGGGGCTCCGCAGCCCGAGCGCTCAGCCGTGGAACTGTCCAGCGCAAATGAAGACGGTACCCCACACGAGCCAGCTCTTACGATTGGCGAGGGTGCGCGCGTCCGCGGATTGTTTGGACTATTGCCGCCGCTGCTTGGCGCAGCCGACGACCCCGAACCGATCGCCGACGGCATATCGGAACGCATCGAGCCGGTGAGTGATCTTGCTCGCTCACTGCCATCACGATCCCGCATCGATCATGATCAGACTAATTCGCTCGAGGCTTCGATGTCTGCCGCTGTGCCTTTGTCCGGTATCGACGTGGGGTCGATGACATCGAGGCCGTCCGAGCGGGCGGCCAACCAGTCAGATCATCACTTCGATCGCAAGGACCTCCTCGTGCTGCAAACGGCGCTTGATGAGCTCAGCGAATGCCGCAGACTGCTCGACTCGGCCCTGACCGATGAGGTCTAGAGCCGTCGCCGAGATATGCTGACCGTAATTTCTTCAGATTTAGACCAGGCGCCAGCCAGACTCGGCGGTCCCGGAGTGGTCGCAGGATGTGTTCAAATGCCAGGGACACGATGACGGGCGCTCAGGGTCCGCGCGGCCATTCGATCAATCAAGGTTAACATATCCTCGACCGTCTCGCGACCGATGCCTTCGGTAATAAAAACAATTCGAGTACGATGATCAGCATCAGGCCAGCGATCCAGCCATGACATCGTGTGGATGAGCTGTTGGGCGCCCTGGATCACCGCGGGGCGTCCTTCCTGTTCGGCAACACACACCAGGCCCTTGACACGTAACAGCTTGGCTCCGAAATTTTGTGCCAATGCGTCAAGAAAGAGTTCAAGAGTGGCGCGAGGCATCGGATCGTTACGAAGAATGCAAAAGGACTCGATGGCTCGGTCAGACGTTTGCTCATGGCTGTGTGAGTGATCGTGATGGACATCAGCGTGGTTGTGTTGGTAGACATCGGCGTTAAGCCAGGCACGGGGGTCGCCACCTTCGCGGGGATCAAAGCCTCGATCGTCAAGCAGGCTGCAGAGTTCGAGCCGACGATCACTCACCGGGATGACGCGCGCCGTCGCATTGAGGCTGCGCAGGTGTTCAGTGAGTAACGCCGTCGCCTGCTCCGAAGGAGCAGCAAGCAGATCGAGCTTGGTGATGACCAGGCAATCGGCGAGGGCAGCCTGACGCACCGACTCCCGATGGCGGCTCAGGGTGTGTGCCGCGTTGACGGCGTCGATCGTTGCCACCACCGAGCCGACGCGATAACGCGCCGCCAGCGCCGGCTGGGAGAGGAACAACTGGATGACGGGGCCGGGTTCGGCCAGTCCGGACGACTCGATGATGACCCGATCCAGGGAGCTGGCGCTGTCAGAGCTCATCCTGCGGTAGAGATCCTCAAAGGTCGCCTCGAGGTCGCCGCGGATTTGGCAGCACAGGCAGCCGTTTTCCAGAAGCACAACACCATCGTGGCTCGCGCTCACAAGATGATGATCGATGCCGATTTCACCAAATTCGTTGATGACGACGGCGGTGCGCGCCATGCCGGATGCACCAAGCAGCCGATTAAGCAGCGTGGTCTTGCCGCTGCCCAGGAAACCGGTAAGGAGTACGACCGGAATGCGCGCCATCGGCTGGTCCGTCCGCCGACGCCGTGTTGCGGATATCAGAACACGTCGCAGCCCGGGAGCCCGCACGATATCAGGCGGTCCGCCGGGAAGTTGGTGATAACCTCACAGCCGTTGTCGGTCACTACCACCTCTTCCTCAATGCGCGCGGCGCCAGAGCCGTCCTCCGCACCCTTCCAACACTCGACGGCAAATACCATGCCCGGTTTGAGAACGGTATTTTGCCCCTGGAAGCGTTTGGTGAAGATTGGTCGTTCCCACAGCGACAGGCCAATTCCGTGGCCGTACTGCAGCAAAAAGGCTTCCTCTTCGTCCTTGTAGCCAAATTCCTGCGCGCCTGGCCAAACGGACGCCACCTGGTCAACCGTGACGCCGGGCCTGATCATGTCGATCGAGGCACTGACCCATTTTGAGCACGTCTCATAGGCATCTATCTGATACTTGTTGGGTTCGCCGCAGATGAAAGTGCGGTAGTAGCAGGTCCGGTAGCCGTTGAACGAATGCATGATGTCGAGGAATACCATGTCCCCCGGCTGAATCATGCGGTCAGAAAAGGTGTGCGAGTGCGGCTTGCCGCGGGGACCAGCGACCGAGTTGACACATTCAACACGTTCGGACCCAAACCGAAACAACCGATCATGGGCGATCGCTACCAGTTCGTTCTCGCGAGTTCCCGGCCGGATCGCTCTGGACACATCGACGTAAGTCGCATCGACCATTGCGGCAGCGAGCTTCAACAGTTCGATCTCGTCGGGCGTCTTGATTTCGCGGGCATCGAGCAGCGCTTGCTGGCCGTCGACCACCTCAATGCCCTCGGCCTCAAGCGCGCGCAGCATGGGTAGCTCGAGAATATCGATGCCGAGCGGCTCCTTCTCGAGTCCGCAATCAACCAGGGCCTTCATGATCTGGCGCGCGAAGGCTTTCTCGACCTGCATGCGCGGCGGCAGCGCTCCCTGCATGATGCTCACCGGTGCCGCAACATTGTCGGCGATCCAGGGTGAGGAGATGCGTTTTGCGGGTGGTGCGGGGTCCCACAGATGGGGGGCGCCCTCGCGTGGACAGAGCGCATAACGGTCGAACTTGTCGCGTGCCCATTCACCGATATGGGTACCGGTCACATAGCGAATATTGTCGAAGTTGAAGCACAACACGCTACCGAGGCCGGCATGACGAATGGCTTGCTGCGCGCGTTTGAGACGGTCCACCACGAGGCGCTGATAGTCTACGCCGCGCTCCCAGTCCTTGCCCATGGTGCCCCATGCGGCCGTTGCGTGCGGGCGGTTGTACTTCATGGTCAATTCCTTGAGGTGGGCGCGGGGGGCGCTGGATCGTGCAACCCCGGTCGGTTGGCCAAAAAACCAATATCGGCCGGTCGGCCCGATCGATATCACACGTATTAGGTCACTCCATCGATCGAACCGCAACAGTTCCGTTCAAGTTTGGACCGGTCAATGGGCGGGTTTCTGCCGGTTTGGGAACACCTGCGGCCGCAAAGAGGGATGACACGGCATGGTCTTGGGCGCATAGGGGGTCTCGGCGCCGAGCTCCTCGGCAGCGTGCCAGGCCCAGCGCGGATCCCACATCGCACCACGCGCGAGACAGACCATGTCGGCCTCGCCCGTCGAGATGATCTCTTCCGCCTGTCGAGCGCTCGTAATGAGGCCGACCGACATTGTGGGGATGCCGACTTCGCGCCGCACTTTGGCAGCGAACGGCACCTGGTAGCCGGGGCTAAGCGGAATCTTCTGGGCCGGGTCGAGGCCGCCGCTCGATACATCGATATAGTCGCAGCCCAGCGTCTTGAGCTCGCGCCCCAGTATTACGGTCTCCTCCGGTGACCAGCCGCCTTCGACCCAGTCGGTAGCGGACAGACGAATGCCAAGCGGTTTCTCACCGGGCCAAGCGGCTCGCACGGCCGCAAAGATCTCGATCACCAGTCGCATTCGGTTCTCAAGGCTGCCGCCATATTCGTCGGTCCGATGGTTGGATAACGGCGAGAGAAACTGATGGAGCAGATAGCCGTGCCCGCCATGCAGCTCGATCAGGTCATAGCCAATGCGGTCGGCCCGTTTGGTCGCGTCGACAAAATCGGCAATCAGCTGCCGGATATCGCTCTTCTCCATTGCCCGCGGAGGAGGGCCATCGGCATCAAAAGGAATGGCCGATGGCGCGATGGTCTGCCACGCCCCTTCTTCCGGTTTGAGTGGCTTGCCGCCGGCAGCCGGCGGTTGCATCGAGCCCTTGCGGCCCGCGTGAGCGAGCTCCACGCCGAGTTTAGCAACGCCGAAGGTCTTGCAAAAATCGATGACCCGCTTCAACGCCACCTCGTTAGCGTCGGAATAAAGGCCCGCGCATCTAAGACTAATCCGTCCGACCGGGCTGACATTGGTCATCTCGGTCATGACCAATCCGGCACAGCCAAGCGAAAAGCTGCCGAGATGCATCAAATGCCAGTCGGTCGCGCTGCCATCGTTGGAGATGTACTGACACATGGGTGACACCACGACACGGTTGGGCAGCGTTAGTCCGCGCAACGTGATCGGCGAGAAGAGAGCGCTAGTCATCGGTCCTCCATTTGCATCGCAGCGGGGGCTGGTCGCAATCGGTCGCGACAACTAACCCAGCCGCTTGCTTGGCCACAAGCATTTACTCGACCGGTATTGAAGTCCGACCATCGCGACCGCCATTAACCAGCCAGGCCCGGCCGCCGCGGTCGAATTCCCCACCAGGGGCGGATCTGGACTCAAGCAATCTGCTTCGCGCCGTGATGAGCAACGGGATGGGATTGCTGCGGGTCATGGCGGCCAGCGGCCGGCGCTGAACAGAAACCCCGCCGTCAGACAAGCCCACTGGCGCGGGCCTGATCTTTGGCCATGACCGCCCAGTCAAATTCAGATTCACCGTGGGCCACGGCCCCAATAAGCCGATCGCGCCAGACGTTGCCGCTCGGCAGCGGCACCCCGACCGCGCCAGCCGCGGCGAGGGCGAGATCGGCATCCTTCAGTCCGAGCACAGCGCGTTGGCCGGCCGGCCAATAGCGCTCCTCCGCAATGATCTTGCCATAGACCCGGTACGCCGGCGCTGCAAATAAACCGTCGGTCATCACATCATAGAAAACCTCAGGCGCGACACCGTATTTTCGGGTCAGTGAAAATCCCTCGCCCATCGCCTCGATGGCACATCCCAGCACGAAATTGTTGGCGATCTTGATTGCTGCCGCAGCTGCCGGACTGGCGCCGGCCTCGAAGGTGCGCCGGGCAATTGCATCGAAAAGGGGCCGGCAATGCTCGAGGCTTGGCGGCGGGCCGGCGATCACCATGCGGGCCTCACCGGAGGTCACGGCATCCGGCCTGCCGAGCATGGGGGTGGCGAGCAGGATGCCACCTCGCACGGCATGCGCGGCTTCGAGCCTGCGGATGATCGCGACACTGTGGGTGCCGGCGCACAGGTGGATGCCGGCATCGGGCAACGACGCCACAAGTCCGTCATGACCGCAGGCAACGTCCTCAAGCGCCGCGTCGTCGGCGAGCATGGTGAAGACGGCTTCGCCGTACTGCGCCGCCTCGGCAACCGAGCTCACCACCCGAGCGCCGGCCGCCGCCAGGCCCTTGGTTCGCTCGGCGGTACGGTTGTAGACCGCGAGATCATGTCCGGCCATGAGCAGGCGCAGCGCCATGGCCTCACCCATGCGTCCGGTACCAATAAAAGCTACCTTCATGGGCTGCTGCTTTCCCAATTGCGAGCGAAAGTGCTCCGGATTGCCAGTTTGATCATGGTGAATTTCCGCAGGAGGCCAAGCCGGATAACCGTGCCGATGATTGGCCTTCAGCGAGCCCCCCTTACAAGAGCTGACCGCGCACCCATTCGAGTTCGCGACAGACATACTCGACAATGTCACCGGATTTGAGGTTTTCGGGTAGCACGTCCCAGGTATAGGTCTCGATTTCGAGCTGGCCGGACAGCGGGCGCGACTTATGAAAACGCAGGGCCTCCTCAATCGCAAATCGCGTCGTTCGGAACGGCCCGAGATCATCGAGAAAGACCGGTACGTGAAAATGGGTGCGCCATTCGCGCGGACCGGGATCTTTATCAAAGGCCGCAAATGCGTCCTCCAGATTCAGGAAGCGATTTAGACGACCGTCCTTACGCTCGATGGTTTGCGTGAGATAAATGGTCTTCGCATAACGTTTGAGAGTGTCGACAATGTCCTGGGTGACCTCGGGAATATGCAGGGCGGCTGCCTCCTGCAATTTGAAAATCGGTATGCCGGCGTCGACGAGCTTTTGCAGAACTTCGGCAATGTTCTCGTACTCGACCGCTTGGTGACAAATATCGAACACGATACCAAGATGGCGGCGCAGCGCCCCGTGCGCCTCTGATATCGGTATGCCGGCAAGCGTTGCGAGCTTAGCGGCCGCCTCGCCGGAATAGAGATGGTTGGTGAAATAGGCGATGGTTTCGTCGGTGGTTTCCAAGAAGCAGTACGGTTCAGGTTCGAGCGCCAGCGTCACCCTGCGGCCGGTCCGCGCCTCGACTGCAACCAGATACGCGACCACTGTGAGGACATGATCTGTGTAGCTTGCGACCACGTCAGAGCTTGTCACACGCGGCTTGAAGCCGAGCGGTGCGGTCTGGATCGAGGGCGCGATATGGCTCGGCACCACGTCGGCCAGAACCTCGGCGACGTTGATAGTATATTGCGTCCGCTCCCGCGATCGCCAATCGGGCTCGTAGACCTGTTCCTTGACCAGGGTGCCCTTGAAGGCGCCATACGGAAATGCGTTCACGGTATAGAGATACATGTCGTGCTGATCGAGAAACCGTTTGAGCTTATCGCGTTCGGCCTGGTGTTCCGCCAGTGTTGCAGCGGAGGCTGCAGAGAGTCGTAAGGATACCCCGAAGGATTGGTACGGCGACAATCGCGCCTTCACCTTGGGAAGGTAGGTCGAAAGCGATTCGTACATCTGCTTCCAATCATCGCCGGGGTGAACCAGCGTCGAGTAAGTCAGATGCCCGAGGCCTTGGCCGAGATCCATGGATGGCTCCTGGTTGTTTGTTTGTGGAGTGTCAGGCGACACTCTCCACTTTGCCGGAGACAGACGAGCGGATGATCGCCTCGGTCACCGCGCAACCGTGTATCATCTCATCAGTCGGGATGGGGAATGGCTGCCCGGATTCGGCTGCCTTGGCAAATGCCTCGAGCGCGACGCGCGATACATCGAGGGTTTCGGCCTGCCAGATCTCGGCTTCGCCCTTAGTCGGTTGGAACCTGCATGTGCCGAACAGGCGGGTGCGCCGTTCTTCCGAAGACGCCCCCGCGACGTGGGTGACGCCTTCCAGCCGTTGCCAACCCTTCGAACCGAAGACTTGAAAGCTGAAACCCGGACCGGTAGCCGTCATGGTGCCCAGGTAACCGGTCATGCCGTCCCGCATCCGCAACAGAATTGAGGTCGTGTCGTCGGCATCGACGGCCACCGAGCGGCGGATGCTCTGGCAATACACATGATCGATGGGGCCGAACAGGTCGATCATGCCATCGATGGCATGCACGCCCATCGGGGTGAGGCCGCCGCAGGGGGTCTCCTCTTTGTCGGCGCGCCAATGCTTCGGATCGATCAGGAGCGCGTTGGGGAAGGTCATCGTCGCCTCGACATGAAGGATGGTGCCGAGTTCACCTGAGCGGACCCTCTGGCGCAGCCTGATCATTTCCGGGTGGAAACGCCGATTATAGCCGAGTCCGAGCGCAACGCCATTTGCGTGCGCGGCTGCGACTGCGTCCTCGCCGTCCTTCTTGGTGAGGGCGAACGGCTTCTCACAAAAGACGTGCTTCTTGGCGCGGGCGGCGGCCATGACCTGGGCGGCGTGCAGCGAGTGGGGCGTCGCCAATACGACGGCGTCCACTGATCCGTCATCGAGAACAGCCTCGTAGCTGGGCACGAGGGGGATCCCCATTCGTTCAGCAAAAGCAGCGACTTCAGGCGATACGCTGCGGGTGGCGGCAGTCTTGAAACTTATCGCGTCACTGCCGCGCGCCGATTCCACCAGCGTCCTTCCCCACCAGCCGAGTCCAACAATTGCGGCATTGATCATGAATGGCTCCTGCTCCTGGTCATCGTCCTGCCGCGCGCTCGGGGCCGAACAGCCGATCGTCTCACATGATTTTGGCTGGTGCCCTACGCTTAGCCGTGCATCGCAACCACGATGCAGCAGATCAGCCAGAATGCGCAATATTCATAGCCGCCCAGATTCCAGAACCAACGCCCCCCGGACACCCGGTAGACGGCTCCTGCCGCGACGGCAAGATGGATCGCCGCCAGCGAGCCCGCGATGGTGGTGTAGATGCCAAGGATCAGAGCCACCGCCAGGATCGTCTCCACAATGAGAGCAATCCAGATATAGAGCTCCGGCGGCTTGAAGCCGGCCTTGGTGAAAAAACCGAGCGTGAATTCTCGCTCGACATACTTGCCGAAGATATGGGGGATGAAGAAAGCACCGCAGATGATACGGAGAATATTGAACTCGTTCGAAAGATTGAGCTTTTCGTAAAGATTGGACATGATCCTCCCACCTAATGCTACGGCTCCCGCACTGAGCGTGAAGTTGGCCCTTTGAGACGCATCACTTGATGAGGCGACAAGCAGGATCCCGGTGCCATTTCGCATGCCCCCGATCCGGCGACGCCGCCGATTTAGCGGGAGCACCGGACATTGGCCAGCGGCCACATAGTGCCACTCGCCGGAGGGCGGCGAAAGCCCGTCCGGGGCGACTAATTCGGCCCGGCCGAGGCCAATCACATGCCAGCCATTACCAGCGAGAAGTGTGGGTCCGCCGCCAGACATCTGGCTGGCGGTAACCCGAGTTCACGACGCACGATATTGGTGCCCAGCACCAAGGCGACCATTTTATAGAAGGCGTGGCGTCGGCTCATGCCCTCGCGGCCCATGCCACAGTCCGAACTGATGACCAGCCGCTCCGCCGGTATGTGCTTCAGTGCGCGGCGGATGTGGTCGGCGATGTCGTCCGGCCGCTCGACTTGCAGAGTATGGTGATCGATGACCCCGATGGCAATTTTCTTGTCGGTGATGATCCTGCCGAAGTCCTCAAGGTCCATTCCGCCTGCACTGCAGGATTCAAACGTGATGACATCGGCGTCGACGGAATTGAGTAGTTCGAGTGATGACTTGTAACTCTGCACCTGGGCAAACATGCGCTGCTGGGATGGATTGCCCCAACAGGTGTGGCACCACACTTCAGTCTTGCTGCGCAAGCCCTTTACGGTGTTGTTGAATACCTCGACGCTGAAAGCCGGGTTGATCACCTCATCGACTATTCTGCGCACTGCCAGCAAATGGATCTGGGGTTCTTCGAACTGAATGACCGGGCAGCCGGCATCGGCAAGGTCGTGCAGTTCCAGGTTCAGGGCGTCGCTGATCGCCAGGATTCGGTCGCGGATCGTCTTGTAGTGATGATCGGCGACCGCAAAGGCCACCAATTCGGGACCGATGGTGCCGAATTTCACCGGCTTCTCAGTAAGGCGCTGGGCCACTTTCCACATGGCAGCATATTGCAAATCCCCCCGCGTCACCGGTCCGACGATGCTCGGCATGACGCGCGCCTCAAGATAATCGTGCAGAATATGGCCCGGGGGGAATGCCAAGCCACCCTTGCCGGCGGGGGTCGGTCGCGGATTAAGCCGGTCGAAGCCGCCCATATGCCGTGGCGGATAGTTGGTCCAACTCTGGCCGCCAACATCGGAATCAAAGTGGGCATCACCATCGGTAACGATATCAAGGCCGGCGACCTCCTGCTCGTGCAGATAGATTGCGACCGTGTCGACATACTGTTCGCGGAACCGATTGTTGACCATCGCGTCAAGGAAGCTGCGCGCTCCGAGGTTCTCGGTGTACCAGCTCGGACGTGGCAACGAACCGGTGATCGTGGTTGGAAGAGTAATGTCCTTGGTCGCGCGCAGCATGGCTAAAGTCCCCTGACTTGATTATCTCGGAACGATGCAAGGCAAAGCGGCTCAGGGCCCCAAAGCTCACAGGTTCAGCTTTGCAGAGTAAGGCGCAAAGAGAAGTCAGGGAAGTCGTTGGGCCGATCCATCAGATTGGCCCACTATGGCGTGTGAAGGGGGGCTCATGTCGCACCAGTGGGCAGTTGGGCACCCAAACCGCTCGCGATGATGAGGCCGGTCTCCCGCCTGATGGTTCACGCCGGGTGCAACTTGCGGTGCTCCTCGCAAGTGCCTGGCTCGAGGGATCGTACGCGGCGTAGCGGTGGAGACCTTCTCCTCACGCGTCGGGCCGGGCCGCACTCGATCAACCGCCCGGCCCACGTCCGCGCACGCTCAGCGGCTCACCACGCGGATTCGGGGCGCTACTTTCGCTGCCGGGCGTTGCCGGTTGGCCGGCCACGAGCCCTGCTGATAGGCCCGTTCGGCATGGGCGTCGCAGTAAGGTCCTCCATGCACCGATCGAGGTCGACCACAGTAGGTCGCAAGTCCGTCTTCGCCCTCGCCAAGTACCCACCGACAATCATTGGCGCCGAGGTCGATCAGCGATATGCCAACGCCGTGATCGGTATCGGTCTGCGATGCCGGACTGGGCGCGCCGAGCGGCTCGCTTTCTGTCTCGTCACCTGACGGATCAGCCAACGGGGGCGCGGCGGGTTGTACGGCCGCCACTTCATCTTGATCGTCGCGCACGGTGTCAGTCATCTGTCTTGCGGCCGGTCTCTGTGACTTGGTACGATTGGCGGCATCATCGCGGCCACGCCCGGATACCAACTTCACTGCAGGGCGTGAGCGACCCGCGCGTCGCTTGTCCGCGCGATCCGTTATGTCGGTGGCCACCTCTGCCGATGGCTCAGCACAAGCAGGCTCGGTCTCCTGCGGTTGTGCGGACTGTGTTCTCATCGCGTGTTCCAAACCAAGCCGGTGCAGCTTGCCGATTACTGCACTTCGTGTCAGTCCACCGAGTTCAGCTGCTATCTGCCTTGCTGATCGGCCGCTTTCCCAGAGACGCTTGAGAATTTCGCTGCGTTTCGCGCTCCACATCGTCAACCTCATCCGTGCTGCGTCGATGGTCGATCGACCGTACGATTGGGGTGGTCTGAGCCGTAACTTGCCGAACCAGTTTAGTTGCAATGCTGGCGCTGTCCAGCACATGCGGCAACATAATGAGTGACAGTGCTTCACCGAAACACTTCGTCACTGTGTTCAATTCATGACAGCGACGCGAGCGATGAGGTGCGTAAGAGTGCGGACGCTGCGATCGTGTCGTCGCCAACCCGCATGAGGGCGCAAGACGTCCGCGATGCTTTCAAGCTCTCGACAAATGACGATGCAACACCGTGACAGAAAGCCAACTTGATCGGGAGCATTTCTGCCTGACGGCAATCGCGATGCGCTGGGCGGGATGCCACAATTCGCCGCGTAACACGCGGCGAAGCCGAAGTGCCGACGGCGCACGATCGAATGACTAAAAAGTTGTCTTGGTTGCTATACGAAGAGACGGACAACCGAGCCCGCGGTCAGCATACCGCCCCAAGCGACAAACAGCCAAGCCAGCCACTTTGGCTTGCTTGGGTCGCGATCGCTCGGCGCCGACTTTCGTGCTTCCCTCGACCGAATTTGGGGCGCCTCAGCCGCCGCCTTTGACGCCGGCCGATCATTCGCGGCGGGCCTTGCGAGCTCGCCCGGGGCAAGGCCTGCGGCGCGGTCAATCTCCTTCATCTCCTCCGGAGAGATGGTACGAGCGGCCGGAATTGCGGCAGATGCATTGGTGTCAATGGTTGTCTGCCACAACGGCGAAACCGCCGGGGCCGAGTTCGCCGGTTTGTCATCATCCGATGCCTCGGTCGGATGGGATGGCGATTTTTCATTCTTCCGGCTGACGTGCGAAGAGCTATGCGCATCATGGCCGTGCCGGCTGGTTGGCGCGTTCGCCCCATCAGTGCGATTGAGCGATGCCGCATCAGGACGACCATCGGACTGAATGGAGAGAGCGGCGCTAGCCTCAGGATCGGTCGGCTCGTCGGCTGCGGGAGAACTGTTCGTCTCACACGTCCACGCATAACGCTCATCGCACGCCCAAACCGGACTGGAAGGCATGGCCAATCCGGTCAGTACAAAAGCACTGGCTACTATGATGGTCAGGCGCGCCATAGCGTTCCCCGGCCGCATGGACAACCCATCTCGCATCGACGTCTGTCGGAATGACATCCGAAATTGGCGAGAATTGGGAAATTCAGTGCCATTATGGCCCAATCGCCAGGGAGTAGGCCCCCGCATCGAGGCCAGCCTGTCCTCCTGCGTGCGACGGTCGACCGAGGCAACCCGATCGACTACCCTGTGCAACGTGCTGACCGATAAGGGAGGCGCCTGCGGTCGCGACTTCGTTCGATCGCTCTTGGGCCGGCATGTGCTTCGATCAACACAGGACCTCCACCAAAACGCCTAAACCGAACGCAGGCCTCGTAAGCCGCGGCGATCAGTGGGGTACGACTGTCGTGTTGAGTTGAAATGCGCCATCGAAATCAATTGAGGAAGCGATCATGAGGCGGCCGATCCAGCATTTTGCCGGCATCGCATTGATGTGCGCCGCCTGGGCTTGCCCGGTCACTGTGGTGGCGTCCGAAACGAAGCTTGCTGTGATAATCTTCCAGGGGGTTCAAAATCTGCCGCTGCTGGCTGCACAAGCGCAAGGGTTTTTTGGTCAACGCCACCTTTCGATTGATCTGCGGATCGCAGGCAGTTCGGAGGAGATGCGCGATGGGCTCGCCAGGGGCCATTACCAGATCGCACATGGTGCGGTCGACAATGCCGTTGCGATGGTCGAGAGCACACATTTGGACATCGCCGTCATTATTGGGGGCGACAACGGCTTCAATCACCTTTTCGTACAACCATGCATCAAGTCCTATCAGGATCTTAGCGGCAAAACCGTCATCGTCGATGCGCCGGACACCGCCTATGCATTCCAGCTCTATGCGATCCTCAAGCAACACGGCGTATCAGTGGCCGAGTATGAAGTGAGGCCGGTTGGTGCGAGCTCCAAGCGGCTTGAGGCGATGTTGCAGGACAGGTCTCTCATGGCCTCGATGTTGAATCTTCCGTTTACGGTACGCGCGCAGCGTGCCGGGCTGAGGGACATGGGAGCCGCAATCGATCTGCTCGGTCCCTATCAGGGCACTGCCGGATTTGTGCTTCGCTCATGGGCGCGAGCAAATTCCGATCTGCTGGTCAGTTACATACAGGCCTATATAGACGGACTGCGCTTTGTACTGGACCAATCCAATAAGCCGGCCGCGATCAAGATGCTAATGGACGAGCTAAATCTCCCCGTCGATGTCGCCTCACAAAGCTATGAGACCGCCCTTGACCCCGAGCAGGGCTTGGCCAGGGATGCCAAGTTCGATCTCGAAGGGTTCGAGAATGTACTGCGGCTTCGCGCCGAATTCCGCCACTTCGGTGAGAGCCTCCCGCCACCCCAGAAGTACCTCGACCTTAGCTTCTATCAACGGGCATTGGCAGGTTTGTGATTGTCGCAAATATTGCGCCGGGATTGATCGGTCGTGCATCGCGCCGATCGAGTGAGGACGTCGAGCGGCCATCGCATTTTGGATTGCGAGCGGGAACTTGTCTCATGACGTCAAGGTATTTCGATAGCGTCCGCGCCACCGGACGGTATTCGTTACGTGCCGATCCGCAGTGGGCTTGCTACCTTGCGCAACGCCGCAAGCACAGATAGTGCGGTAATCCTGCCGGTTCGGGGATTTTCCGACGGCACGTTCTCAATCGTCATGTGCATGCGCGCGGCGTCGGCGTCGACATCGATTGAGTGACAATTACGGGTCACGGTCGGATCAGCCCAGATATCGATAATGGTGCGATCCGGACCGATCCCCGCGAGCGCCAGCGCGGCGACGACGTTGAGGTTCGACGGGAAGCCGGCCGCCGCCTCGCGGGCAGTGCCCGTGAACACGCGAAGCGGTTCGCGCAAGCTCATTAGGTCGATTGGCTTATCTTCAAAAT
>Ga0187783_10001182_pt1 | contig 19263 bp, 12 predicted proteins | sample 1015_SJ02_MP02_2_FD_132471 | JGI IMG/M metagenome (GOLD analysis project Ga0187783, IMG submission 132471) | Tropical peat soil microbial communities from peatlands in Department of Meta, Colombia - 1015_SJ02_MP02_20_MG | ecosystem: Environmental > Terrestrial > Soil > Wetlands > Peat | place...
CGGTAAGTCTTTTACCATCCAGATGGTCACTCCCCTAGGCATCGGCTCCCCTGGGTCACGCCTCGAGCGGCACTGTTTTCATCCAGGCTTTGACTCACACCCTCGACTAGATTTTTTCCTCGTCTCAATACCGCCTGTGATCGATGAATGCCCGAGCCCCGGGCTCACGGTGCTAAAACACGATACTCCGATGGCTGGCGCTGCCCAGTTCGACGGCCCGATTCATCCCCCGAAATTGAATGGACAGAAGGGTTCGCGTGCCGCTTTTCCCCTTGGTGTACATGATCGCGTTGTACTCGCTTTTGGCTGGCAGCTTGACCCACTTTCCCGCCACCGTGCGCGTCACCTTGTCAGCCTGCACGAATTTCACGCTGGCGTCCGCGCTGTAGGCCTCCCAGGTGACGATGAAATCGTCCCTCTCTTCTGGTCCGCCGTTGGGATTCACCCACGGCACGACCACATTCAGCTCCCGCGAATGCTTGCCAAGCGAGCGCGGCTTATACCCTTGGGCCTGCAGATTTCGGCGCGCGCTCTGTGCGTCCTGCTCGTCGTGATACGGGCCGACAAGCACCTCGTACGACTTCATCCACAATAAACTCTTGGGAAGCACGACTGCCTGGAACTCAAGCTTGTTCAGGCCACTCAGGATCTGACTTGCCGCCAATTCGTCTTTGAACTTTCCAACCTCGAAGTACTTTCCCAACGGCATGTCAGAGTTGATCTCAAGCGCATCTTCGGCGTTCTCCGTTTCGCTCGCTCGATCTGCAGCCGTCGCGGCCAGCACTTTCTCACCGCTCGCGGCGTCACGGGAAGCCGCAAGCGCACCCTGCGCGGTCTCCGGCGAAACGGGAACGGCAGTAGGTGCGACCGGGGTAAGTGGCAGGGACTCGACGGCAGAGAACGCAACAGCGGGCGCGGGAGTGATCGCCACTGCGGGTTTGGAACGATCGCGAGGAGCGGCCTTCGTCACGGTCGCCAGCAGAGGCTCTTGCGCTCCGGGGCGCGCCATTGGCCGCGTCGTTGATACGGATGACGCTGCTGCAGCGGCAATTACCGGCGCGCGAAACTGAAGGGCCTCCCCAGCAGGCGATGCCACAGACGGCCGAGCCGCGGAGGACGCGGCGCGTTCCTTCGCCGTTGGCTCAAACCGTTCGCCGAGCCAGATCAGCGCATCGCCGATTCGTTGCCGCGCGTGAAACGAGAATAGCATCGCCACAAAAACAGCAATCAGCAAACCCGCAGCCAACCCGCGCGAAAACCCGCTCCAGCGCGACGCCCCCCGCGCCCACTGCGAAAAAGATTGCGCCATAACTGCCCTTGTCGCATTCGCAGCGAGTGCAGCGCTTCGGGATCGGGGCACCGGCCCCTCAACTTTCGTCGGGCTCGCCAACGGCTTCGAGCTTTGGTTGATACAGATGCGCACTTGCCGCCGCGCTTCAGGAGAAAGCCGATGGAAGCGTAAGCCTCCCGTTTTGCCGCTGGGGTATGTCCACACCGGGAAGCCTTCCGCCGGGATACTCGCCCCGCCCACGGAAAAAGAGAACGAGATCTTGCGATTGACTTCCAGCGGAGCAACCGCGTGAAAGCAAATCCCTTCTTCGGACATATTCAGGACGATCCCGCCGTTGTCTGGTTCGAAATGGATGTAGACTAGCCTTTCCAGTTCGACCCGTGGAAATCGGCGTCGGTCGGGCTTCATGGCAGGTAGCGACATGCGGGCGCACCCCCCGGGAGGCCTCAGGCCAAACAAGACCTTACGTCATGGAACCGAGCAGAACGATGAATCAAATCGCCGGGAGGGCTGGAACGGCGAGATACGTCAAAACGGGCAGAAGGGTACACGAGAGGCGAAAGCTTGGCAATAGTACCTGAATAGTATGTCCGACATAGTACCTGAATAGCACCTGGATAGTCCGCGGAAACGCCGCGACAAATGGTCCGCCCGTGCCGGAACCGCGATCCTGCAAACGACGCTTCAATTCCCCGAAGAGGTCCTCCAATAGAGGGCACCTATCCGCCTCGGACATTCAAGCGCTTCCCGATGGCCCTAATCCCAATTCCCTCTAACGATGTTGATCCTCAGTTCCCCTGTCGAGTTCTGACATAAACTTGCCCTCCCCGGCGTCACGCTTCGATCACTCATACCGGAGGGCGACCATGGGATCGACGCGCATGGCCCGTCGTGCTGGGATATAGCTGGCACCCAGCGCCAGCACGGCAAGTAATACCGGCACACCGGCGAATGTCAGAGAGTCGGTGGGGTCCACGCCGAACAGAAGGCTCGCCACCAGGCGCGTCAGGGCGAATGCGACAGCGACGCCGACCGCTAGCCCGGCGCCGATCGTGACCATCCCGTCGCGCAGTATCAACCGCACCACCTCGCTCGGCTGAGCGCCAAGAGCCATTCGTACGCCAAGCTCATGTGTGCGCGAGCTCACCCAGTAGACGACCAGCCCATAGAGCCCCACGCCGGCTATGACCACGGCCAACAGGGAAAACAGACCCAGCAATACAGCACGGAAGCGGGGCTGCGCAGCGAGTTCTCCCAAAATCTCGTCCATGGTTCGGACATGGGCGATCGGTTGATCCTTGTCGAGCGCGAGGATCGCCCGTCGAATCGGGTCGGTAAGGCTGGATGGCTGTACCCGCGTGCGGACGAGATAGGCGACGTTCGGCGGTATCCATGCCTGTGCGAGCGGCACGTAAACCTCCGGGTCTGCCTCCTTCATGACTCCTTCCTGTCTGACATTCCGAGCTACTCCCACAATGTCGCGCCACTTCGGCTCTCCGCCCCAACTGAGATTGATTCGTTTCCCGATCGGATCTTCGTGCGGCATGTACTGCCGAACAAAAGCTTGGTTGACGACGGCCACCATCGGAGTTCCCGCTCGATCGCCGCTCGTGAAAGCTCGTCCCGAGATAAATCGAATCCCCATCACCTGAAAATAGTCAGGCGTAATTGCTTTGTACTCGGTCTCGAGCTCATGGCCGGGCTTTGCCGCCCCGTCGATCCTTAGCCCAGTCGCAGCGCCGCCCTCCACGGCCAAGAAGTTCGCGAGCGCCGCCCCTTCGACGCCAGGCAATGCCCCGATTCGCTCAAGTGTTCTTTGATAGAAGGCCATTCGCTCCGCCGGTTGCGCGTACTTCGGGTTCGAAGGATTGATCCAGAAGGTAAGCAGTCGGTGCGGCTCGAACCCCAAACTGACCGACGTTAGCCGCAGAAAGCTGCGGACCATCAGCCCCGCACCGATCATCAGAACCAGCGATGCTGCCAGTTGGGCCGCGACCAGAACGCCGGGACGGCCGCGTTGATGACCGAGAGTCGTCTGAATTCCCTGCGCTTCCCGCAGGCCACCCTCGAGAGAGGGCCCACACGCGTGCAGTGCTGGCAGCAGGCCGAACGCGAGCCCCACCAGAATGGAGGTCGCCGCTGCGAACAGCAATACTGGGGTGTTGACGGTGACCTCGGACAGCCGCGGAATGTCCTGCGGTGCTGCGGCAATTATCAAAGGAACGCCCGCAAAGGCGAGAGCGACGCCGGCGACTCCCCCACAAACCGAGAGCATGCCGCACTCGGTCAATAGTTGACCGATGATGCGGGCCCGGCTTGCGCCCAGTGCAGCGCGCACAGCGATCTCTGCCCGCCGTCGTGTCCCCCGCGCTAACAGCAGACCCCCAACATTGGCGCAAGCTACGAGCAACACGAATCCAACCGAGCCAAAAATCGCCAGAATCGGTGACCGAACGTTCCGGTTCGCATCGGCTTGCAAGGGAGTCAAATTCAGTGACCAGCCCCCGTCCAGCGGATTTGCCCGGACAATCTGGTCATAGGTCAGCGCGATGTTTGTGCGCGCCTGCTCGAGCGTTACTCCCGCTTGCAGCCGTGCAACCGCCGCTACGTCCCGATTCGCTCCGGCATGGTTGATCGGCTCTGTCCAGGGTAGCCAGACGTCGGTGAGGACCGGAGGTTCGCTGTCGGGAAAATGAAACCCTTCGGGCATGACCCCCACGACCGTGAACGTTTTCCCGTCCAGCGTAATCCTTTGTGCCGTCGCAATTCCGCCCCGGAAAAGACGCCGCATCAGCGGATGACTGACCACCACGGCCTGAGCGCGTCCGGGCTTGAATTCGTCTGTGATGAACGTGCGACCTTCGAGTGGTTTAATGCCAAACACCGAGAAAAAATCCTGGGAGACCGTAACGGTCTCGACTTGTTCGGGCTCCGTCAGTCCGGTGAGCGTCGCATGGCCTTCTTGAAAGAACGCGGTCGCAGCGAAGACGTCGTTCCGACTGCGAACCTCATCGATATCGCCAGGCGAGCTCATAAAGTGGTCCGAGCCCATCTCGATGTTGAGAGGTCTAGAGAGCTTGCTGGCCGAATACACACGCAGGATGCGATCGGGATGCTCGTACGGCAGAGGCTCGAGTAGGACCTTGTTGACCACGCTGAAGATGAGGGTGTTCGCGCCAATGCCCAGCGCCAGCGTCAGCACCGCAACAATCGAGAAACCGGGAGACTTACGCAGCATGCGCGCCCCGTAGCGAACGTCCTGGCAGAAGTGATCCCAGCAGAGGAGGCGCCCGGATTCGTAGAAACGCTCCCGGGCCCTCGTGACGTTGCCGAACGCGCGCTGGGAGGTGGCTCGTGCTTCGTCCTCCGAGAGGCCTTGTTCGCGCAGGCGATCGATCTCACACTGCAGATGAGCCTCAATTTCGGCGCTGAAATCTTCGATCTTTCGCTTGCCTCCGAACACGGCTAGACCTCCCGTAGGGTCATGTCCCGGAACCCGCGCGAGGCGCCGCAGCACAGGACAGCTGCGTCCTTTCGACGAGCCGTTCTTCCTCGCCATTTGCTCGAGGGCGGGTGCCATCCCTTGCCCGAACGATCAGCCTGCTGAGACTCCCTCGATCGAGTGTGCCCTCGAGACCCGCGAGCCTTTCTCCCGGGTCTTGGGTAGACATTTAACCTGAGGATGAGCGCGCCCGGGTAAAATGTCAACCCGAAAGTACATGGCCTCCATCAGCGGCTGTGGCGCGTTCCGTGATTCAGGATCGCTCTGCGCGAAGCGTGACGAGGTCACAGGCGCGGACGGGTACGGTGTCTCCTGCTGGCGCGATCGGATTCTCAGTCAAATCGCTGATCCAGACCTTTGCGGGCTTAGGCGACGCCCAGAAGAGCTGAACTTCGCGATCCTGGCCGGACGCGCCGAAGAGGCGAATGATCCAAGCCCGGCCGTCGTCGCTAGGCTTCAGACTCATGACGAGCACGTCGTCCGGTGCAACGCGCAACAGTGGCGAGCGCGGGCGATTTGGGCCTGCGGCGGGCGTCGCGATCAGAGGTTGGCTGAGACTGGTGGCGAAGCGAGCCGCAGCAGCAGGATCGTAGCCGTTATGTGGGCGCAAGGCATAGCGAAACGCTACCGGGCCTTCCTGGTAGGCGCGGTAGTTTGTTCCCCAGTGGTTGTTCATCACCCACGAGTAGAATTTCTGCGTCGGCTCAATGCGCTTGCGCCACACGTTCGGATCGCGCTGCGAGCCGAGCAGGTTTGCGCTGATCTCGCCGATCTCAACGAGCGGTGCGTCGAGAGTGGCCCAGGTGATGCCGTAGAACTCGTTCGCGACGTCAATCCAGCGCCCGACCGGCATCCAATTCTTGCACGCGCCGGGCAATTGATCCGTTTCCGGCCGCAGGACGGCGAGCGGCAGGTCCATGCGGATCTGGCCGTGCTCGACGTTGAATGGAAAGGCAAACTGGAGGCTCTCTTTTCCGCCGCGCTGGGCCCAGTCGCCGCCGGGACCCGCCTCTCCCGGAGAGGGATTCAGGGGGGCGCGCGTTTTGTCAACAATATTAATCAGCTCAACGAAATCGCTTCCTGCCACGAGGCGGATTTTGCGCACGAGCTTACGGCAGCCGGGCGCGTCGGAGTTGATGCGGAGCGTGGCGACCAGGGGACCCGGTTCTTCGATGCCGAGTTCCGCAGGGCCATTGCTCTCGAGGTCGGCCAGATTGTTGCCGGGCAGAAACAGATACTGATTGATTTGCTCGGCGCTCCTCTCGCTCGCCAGGTTCCTGCCCGTGGAGTAGTGAAAGAGCTCAGTAATCCCGCCGGTCTTGGGGTCTACGCGAACACGCACGAGGCCGTTATCGATCGTGTTCTCCCCGATCGTCACCGGGCGATTTGGGCTGTGCGCACCGCCTGGTGAGACGGCGTAACTCGCGGAACAAAATGGCGGCACCCGACTGGCCCACATCGCCAACTCGCCGGTCGAGAGCCGCTGTGACGGCACGGGCTCACTTGCAGCAGTGGCGCGATCGCCGGTCATCAAAAGTTCTTTCCCGAGGATGACCAATCCCGCGCGCGGCCACGAGTTCGTGTTGTAAACGTCCACGGCGCCAAAGCCATTCCTGGTCGCGGGGTCGGCCACACGGCGAAGTGAACGATCGAGCAGGTCGCGCGATTCGCGTGCAGCTTCAATGGCGAACGACCGCTTGATCTCCCACTGTTCTCTTACGGATTGTTGTTCCGGATCGGAAACACTGTTCCATGCCCCCCAGGTGTGTTCGGAGTAGAGCAAGACGTTGCGCCAGGCGTCCCCGAAGGCGGCTGCCGGATAACTGCCGAAGCTGCTGATGGCGAACAGCGCCTGAGCCTGAACGAGGCGGTCCGCCGTGTTGCGGTTCATGGCCGTTTCCAGGGCGGACGATCCGGCGCCGTCCTCCCAGTACGGTGTCAGGTCTCCCTTGAATTCTGGCAGTTGTCTTCCGTGCCGTGCTTCGAAGGCGGAAAAAGCATGGCTCGTCGAAGAGATATAAAACTTCGGCCAGACATACTTTGCGTTCCAGGCACGGATGTCTTCGCAAATCGCCGGATCCGGTTCTGCGTTATCGCCGTGTCCGGACCACCGGATATAAGAAATCTCGTACGGGAAATTCAGTTGTTCAAGGCGATCCTGGTACTTGGCAATCCAATCTGGCGTGATTTTCTGAAACACGTGGGACATCGCGTAGCCGGTCCACGGCACCCACACGAGCAGACGCTCGCGACCAGAGGGTGAAACCAACCAGAAGGGCCTGTCTTGCCAAGCTTGCATCAGCGCCCCGATACGATCGAACCAGTTCGGCGCGACGGAAAAATAGCGGATGCCGGCCTGTGACATGGCGGTTACCGCGCCCCAGGTGAAGCCGGGAACGTCGCTGATCATCGCTGAGTCCACTTTTACTCGGCAGCGCTCGCCGAGCTGTGTTCCGCAGCGGAACGCCTCGAGCAACTCCTCGGGCCGGCACAGGCCTGTCAATTCATTCGCGTACATCCCGTTCAGGGCCACCCAGCCTTTCCGTACGGCTTCGACGAACTCAGCTTGATCCGATGCCGATGTCTGCCGCATCCACAGGTCGGCGGCCCAGCAGCCTTCCAGATTCCAGACAAAGCGCGAACCTTCCGGATAGGCCTCGGTGCGGCGCGCCAGATCCATCCCCATCTGAATATTGCGCACTTGCTTCCGCTCGATATTGGCCTGAAGGTCCGTGTAGCCAATGTCGTTGTGCGAGTGCGGCAAGACGAATATGAGAACCTTGCGCACGGGCTTGAGCGTGGTCGAGCCAGATACAATTGTCGCTCCCGCGATTTCGACGCTTACGTCCGCTGCACGTTCGGTTCCGACCTCCGGAACCAGCATTTCGATGATCCTCGTCTCGGACGCGACCGCTTGGGAAGCGTGCACATCGCCGATGCGAATCAGCGCCGTTGCGCCTTCGGAGGGCACTCGATAGTCAGACGGCACCGCAATCTGCACCGGCTGAAACAGCGTTCCGTGTTTTCCGATCAATCCGCGAATAGGTGTGATTTCGGGCGGAGAACCCTCCGGCGGCTGCGGTTGCTGTAATGGGCATCGAGCCTTGAGCGCAAGGAGCCCGGTGCCCCCCATGGCGGCTTGCCTCAGGAATTCACGCCTTCTCATCAGGGAATCTCATACATCGGGGGGCATACGCCAGGGAAGTCCAAATTCGATCACGGTTTCCTCGGGTGTCTTTGCCGAAGAGGCTGGCATGAGATCGCCCGTGCGCGGCGAACCTAGACAATGCGGTTACTGTTTCTTGCCACCGACTCGGGAGGGGGAGTGAAATCTGCGCGACATTCCGTTTTTGGCTCGGTTGCCATCTCCGTCCATCCTAGCCGACGCGTCTTCGCCTTGCGGCGCGGTCATGCCTAAACTAGAACAATTTCATGAGCGCCAACCTTCCGCCGCCAGTGGCCATGATGACCAGGTTCATGACGATCAGCATTGTGTCGTAGCTCCAGCCGATCGTCCCCGCGGAGCCCCAGAACCCGGTATGCCAGAGGAAGACTTTCTTCTCGATCGCGCCGAGCATGACCAGAATCAACCCGAACGCGGCAATCTGCGGCAACACCCCGAAGGCTACGCCCAGTCCCCCCGCCAACTCCGTTGCGCCCAGAAAAATCGTGAATGACTTGCTCATTCCGATGCTCTTGCTGCGCGCCTCGGGGTTCCTGAGATGGCTCCAGCCGCTCTTCACAAATACAATGGCCACCATTAGGCGCAAGAGCAGCAAAGCCAGATCGGTGAACTGCGCAAGCTGCGGGAATGTCATGCGATCGCTCCGTAGAATATTGGAACAGTGTTGCTCTATCGGCGGACGGATTGCAACCGATTTGCCGCGCACAACGCACACATGCATTCGGCAGAAACAACCGTTCGTCCGGGATCACCGGCCGTTTACGGTGTTTGACACGGCGTCGGGCGGTTGTTAGCCTCGACTAGGCGGCGCTCATTCTCTTTGCCAACCCGTCAGCCGGGATCGATGGCACCGTGGGGTGTTATCTGGCCCGGACCAGCGCCCGCCCATCCTCATGGACGGCCACTCTGAGCGCGAGCCCATCATCGAGTTTCGCAACGTCACCTACGCGCTCGAAAACGGCGCCGGCCAGAGGGAAAATCTCCTCGATTCCCTGAGCTTCACCGTTTTTCGCGGAGAGACGCTCGTCCTGCTCGGCCGCAGCGGTGCCGGAAAGACCACGGCCCTTAAGCTGATCAACCGGTTGCTCGAGCCGTCCGCGGGTGAAGTGCTCGTCGAAGGCAGATCCACCCTCGCCTGGGACACCATCGGGCTGCGCCGCCGGATCGGCTACGTCATCCAAGAAACGGGCCTTTTTCCCCATTACACGGTGGCGGAAAACGTCGCGCTCATCCCGCGGCTCGAACGCTGGCCACCGGAGCGCATCGGAAAGCGCGTCGACGAGCTCCTGGACCTGGTGGGCCTTGCCGCGCCGCAATTCCGCCGCCGCTATCCGCACGAGCTTTCCGGCGGACAGCGACAGCGCGTGGGCCTGGCGCGCGCCCTCGCCGCCGATCCCGCGATTCTGCTTATGGACGAGCCGTTCGGTGCGCTCGACCCACTCACGCGCGCAGAGGTTCGCGGCGAATTTCAGTCGCTCAAGCAGCGGCTTGATAAGACCATCGTCATCGTCACCCACGACATCCATGAGGCCATCATCCTCGCGACACGAATTGCGCTGATTGATTCCGGCAGGCTTTGCGCCAATTTTTCCTCTGAGGAATTTCTGCGCTCTAGCGAGCCCGCCGCCCTGGCTTTTGCCGCCCAGCTTCGCGATCTCGAAATACTTCGCGCCCGTCAGGCGCCCAGCGAAGGGAATCGCCCATCTCGTGACGAGGTGGGCCAGGGCTCGCCTCGACCGGCGGAGATTGAACATGGGCCTCGCTGAATTTTTTGCCCGCCATGCCGGCGAAATCCTGGAATCGACGGGCGAGCACATTTGGCTCGTCGCCTGGACAATGTTCTTTGCCATCGGCATGGGCGTTCCTTTGGGAATTCTGGTGACACGCAGGCCGTGGCTTGCCAAACCGATCATCGGGGGAGCGAACGTGGCCGAAACGATTCCGAGCCTCGCCCTGTTCGGCTTTCTGCTGGCCATGCCCTGGGTCGGCAATCGCGCCGACCGCCTGGCCATCGTCGCACTCACGCTCTACGCGCTGCTGCCCATCATTCGCAATACCTCTGCGGGAATTTCCGGAGTCGACCCTGCCGTGAGGGAAGCCGCGCGCGGAATGGGCATGACCGACGGGCAGGTCCTCTGGCGCGTCGAACTGCCGCTCTCGATGCCGACGGTGATTGCCGGCGTTCGCGTGGCCACCGTGTTGACCATCGGCATCGCTACCATTGCCGCCGCCGTCGGCGCCGGCGGCCTCGGCGAGTTCATCTTTCGCGGCCTAGCCATGGTCGACGACCGCGTGATTCTCGCCGGCGCGATTCCTGCCGCGCTCCTTGCCCTGGCCGCCGATTTCCTGTTAACCCTCCTCGAACGCCGCCTGCGACCCGGCCCGGCAGGCGTTCGCTAACGTCGAATGCCTCGGGCCTGGCTGCTTCGCGCGACTCGGCTGCTGGTACTGTGCGGGGCTGCGGTTGGCGGCCTAGCGGGGTGCGGAGCTTCCCGCTCGGACGCGATCGTCATCGGCTCGAAGAATTTCCCCGAGCAGGCACTCCTTGGCGAGATTCTCGCGCAGCAAATCGAGTCGCGCACCCATCTGCGCGTCATCCGACACTTCTATCTGGCCGGATCGTACATCTGCCAGCAGGCTCTGCTTTCCGGGCGCATCGACGCCTATGTCGAATACACGGGGACCGCGCTGACAGCCATCCTACACGATGCGGTTGGCGACGATCCAGCCGATCGCCGGCCCGCCGCCGTGTTCGGCCGCGTCGAGCGCGAATACAAGCAGCGTTTTGGAATCGACGTCTTGCCATCGCTCGGATTTAGCAACGCCTTTGCCATTGTCGTTCGCGGAGAGGACGCCCGTCACCTGCACCTCGGAACGATCAGCGACGCCGCCCGCTACACGCCCGGGTGGCGCGCCGGCTTTGGCTACGAGTTCATGGAGCGCCCGGACGGCTTCCCGGGACTTGCGCGCGTATATGGGCTGCGTTTCGCAAAGCCGCCCGAAATCCTCGATCTGGGTCTCTTGTATCGGGCGCTGCTCGATCGTCAAGTGGATGTCGTGGCCGGGAACTCGACCGATGGAGTGCTCGCCGCTCGCGACCTGACCATGCTCGAAGACGACAAGCACTACTTCCCTCCCTACGAAGCGGTGCCCGTCGTGCGCGGTGGCGTTTTCGCGCGTCATCCCGACGTCCACGCGGCCATGGTCGACCTCACCGGCAAGATTTCCGATGCCGATATGCGCCGCATGAATTACGAAATCGACGCCAACCACCGCGACATCTCAGTCGTTGCGCGCACCTTCCTGCTCGCCCAGAAGCACTGACGCGCGCCGCCCCGGCGCGTCCGAGAGGGAGAGGGTCAGCAGCGCTACCGTACTGTGGATGATCTGAACAAGATCATTCCTGACGCAGGGTGATCATGGGATCGACGCGAGAGGCTCTCCGCGCCGGGAGGTAGCAGGCACCGCAGGCGACCAGGGTCAATAGAATCGCGACCCCCAGGAAGGTCAGCGGATCGGTTGCCGCGACTCCAAAGAGAAGACTCGACATCAGCCGCGTCAATCCCGCCGAGGCGATTCCCCCGATGGCGATCCCCACGACCACAAGTTCGACGCCTCGTTTAACCACCAGCCCCATTACGTCCCGCTGCTGCGCGCCGAGGGCCATACGCAGGCCAATCTCGTGCGAGCGTTGGCGCACGGTGTAGGAAGTGACGCCATAAATTCCAACGGCGGCCAGGGTCAGGGCGAGAAACGCAAACGCTCCGAGCATCAGAGATGCCAGGCGCTCGGCGGAGAGAACCCCGGAGACGATTTCGTCCATGGTTCGCACATTGAAAACGGGCTGGTCTTTATCGACCGACCAGATCGCGCGCTTGATTTCCGGCAGGGCGACCCCCACGGGCAGCGCCGTGCGCACCACCAAGCTCATCGTCTGATCGGAGGTTTGATGGCTAGGGAAGTAGATGGTGGGACGCGGCTCGGCAGCAAAGCCCGTGTCGCGAACCCCGCCGACCGTCCCGACGACTTCTCGCGGCTTCTGCCCTGCATCCGGTATCTCGAGGTGCAGGCCGATCGGATTTTGGCCCCGGAAAAAACGCCGAGCGAGTGTTTCGTCGATGATGACCACTCGAGGGTGATCGAGATCGTCCTGGTCGGTGAACACTCGGCCCTTGATCAAGCGAATTCCCATGGTGGCAAAAAAGCTCGGACTCACGTCCCTGTAATCGGCAGCCAAGTGCTGGCCAGGCGGCAGGGGAGGCTGCTCCTTGACCACGAAGAAACCCATGTCCATGTCGTCCTGACTAAGGGGGACGATCTCCGCCAGCGCCGCAGCCTGAATGCCCGGGGCAGTTTCGACACGCCCGAGGAACCTCTGAAACTCAGCCATCTGCTCCTTAGGCTCTCTGTACCTGGAATCCGGTCGATCGTTCGGCAACTTGATTCGCACGGTCAAGAGGTGGTCGGGGTGGAAGCCGGGGTTCGCCGCCAGTAGATGTGAAAAGCTCTTGATCATAAGGCCGGCCCCGAAGACCAGAGCGACCGCCAGGGCGCTCTCGACGATGACCAAGATGGCTCGCGTTCGCTCTCCCCGAGGGCTCTCGAGGAATCCCCGTCCGCCCTCTTTTAATGTTTCGTTCACGTCCGACCGGAAGCTATGAAACACGGGCACCAGGCCAAAAACCACGCCGGTCAGCAGGGAGACGAGAAAGGTGAAGAGGAAGACGGTCGCGCTCAAATGGATTCTTGGCAGCAGCACCGCATCGGCCGCGTTGGGCACGGGAATTCGCGAAGGCATGTAGCGGGTCAGCAGGAGGGTTGACCACACGCCCAAAATCGACCCCGCGACGCAGCCGAGAAGCGCAAGCAGCGTGCTTTCGGCCAAAAATTGTCGGATGAGGCGCGCGCGTCCGGCGCCGAGGGCCATGCGCACGGCGACTTCCCGATGCCGCCCGACGGCGCGAGCGAGCGTCAAATTCGCCACGTTTACGCAAGCGATCAGCAGCACGAGCACGACCGCACAGAAAACCACAAGCAGCGCGGGCCGGAGATATTCGGTGCGGGCCGCTTCGAGTGGCACGAGCAACGCCCCATAATCTTTTCTCTGAGGGCGTCGTTCCGCCATCCGTTCCATGATCACGTTCATCTCCGACGATGCTTGGCCGAGAGTCGTGCCGCGGCGGAGCCGTCCAAACACGCCCAGATCGGATTCCGCGCGCTTGAGCCATTCGCGATCGAAGGGAACGACAACATCTACGGGGAACAAGACATCGAGTCGCGCGGGCAAGACTCCGATGATCGTGTATTCCTCGCCGTTCAGAGTCATGCTTCGCCCCACGACGCCGGGATCTGCGCCAAACTTGAGCTGCCAATAGCGGTAGGCCAAGACCGCGAAATTGTGACGCGACTCGCCCTCGCCGACTCGAAAGGTCCGGCCGAGGACCGGCTTGATTCCGAAAAAGTCCCCGAAATTGGTGGTGACGCGCAGGCCGGCGACCTGCTGGGGTTCGCCGCTGCCCGTAACGGTTCCCGTGCCATGCTCGAACAGGAAGAGATCCTCGAACGATTTGCTCTCTTCCTTCCAATCCAGATAGTCCTGCCCGGTCGGTCCGATCCGGGCCCATCCGCTCTTGTGGTTGGTGACCCAAATGACCACAATACGGTTCGCCGCGCGCACGGGCAGCGACTCGAGCAGAACCGTATTCACCACGGCAAAGATCGAGGCATTCGCGCCAATGCCGAGGGCGAGGGTCAGGACGGCGACGGTCGAAAAGGCAGGGGACTTGCGCAGCATGCGCAGGCCGTAGCGCAGGTCCCGGGCGAGATCCTGAAGCCAGGAGACGCGGCGCACGTCGCGGCACTCTTCCTTGGCCCGTTCGAGTCCGCGGAGCTCAACGAGAGCGGCACGGCGCGCCGCGTCGGGAGACATGCCACGGGCGACCTCTTCTTCGGCCTTGCACTCGATGTGGTAGCGGAGTTCGTCATCGAGTTCCAGGTCGACCTGCTCCCGGCGAAGAAGCGAACGGAGTCTGAGAGGAATCGTGTAGAGCCATTTTTCAGCTCGCATGGTTTGCCTCCGTAGGCTCTTTGGCCCACCCCCCCGCAATGCGGGAAATACCGTCCTATTCCTGGCGAAGCGCGACGATCGGATCGACACGCATGGCTCGTCGTGCGGGCACCGCGCATCCAACGAGAGCGGCCGCAATCAAAACCGAAACTGCTCCCGCGAACGTGGCGGGATCGGTCGGCGACACGCCCACGAGCAAAGTCCGCAGAAGCCGAGTCAGGCCCAAGGCCAGCGCGAGGCCAGCGACGAGCCCCGGAACCAGGGGCCGAATGCCTTGCCCGAAGACGAGCCGGGCAATATCTCGACGTGTTGCGCCGAGAGCGAAACGCAGGCCGATTTCCTGCCTGCGCCTGTTCACCGCGTGAGCGATGACGGCGTAGAGACCCGTCGCAGCGAGCACAGTGGCAATCCCGGCGAACACCGAGCAGATCCCTCCGAATAGATTGACGGTCAGCCGGTTCTGAGCGATGTGCTCGTCGAGCGTGCGCACGTCGTAGAGAGGAAGACCCGCATCCATCTTCTGGACTTCACGCCGGATTGCGTCTGTCACGGTCTGGGGCGGCACGCTGGTTCGCACCATGAGGAGCGTCCGTCGGTCGGGCCTTTGGGCAAAGGGCAAATAGATCAGCGGATCACGTTCCAGATTTTGCGGGAAATTCTGCAGGATGTCGGGCACGACGCCAACCACCGTCAGCCAGGTTCCCGCAGAATGTTCATCGACGATCCGCAACCTTCCTCCCAGTACGTCGCGCAGGGGCCAAAACTTGGCGGCAAAGCTCTGGTTGACAATGACTGCCGGCGGCCCCGATTTGCCGTCCGTATCCAGGAACAACCGGCCGCGCAGCGGGCGGACTTGCATCAGCTCGAAATAATCGGTGCTGACCACCAAACCTCCCGCCTCGGGCCTGTCGATCGGATTGACGCTCCGTCCCTCGAACTCGAAGGCAAACGGGATCCACCCGCTCAAGGGCAAGTTCGACGCTAGGCCGGAGAGCCCTACACCGGGCAGGGATCCGAGCCGCTTCGCCAACTCGCTGTGAAAGGCGACCCAGCTCTCCTCGGTCGCATATTTCGCTTCGGGGAGATTGACCTGCATGGTGAGGACGCCGGCTGTCCTCACGCCCACGGGCGCGCTGTACAGTTTCACAGCACTGCGAACCATCAGTCCTGCTCCGGCGAGCAAGACCACGCAGAGGGCCGTTTGCATGCCGACCAGGACATGCGAGAGCCGCAAGCTGGGTTTTCCCGGGACGAGGCCGCCGGCCTGTTTCAACGCAGCATGCACGTCTGATTTCGCCAGGCGCAAGGCCGGCGCCAGGCCAAAGAGAATCCCGGTGGCCACCGAGATCGCGCTCAGATACACGAGCGCACCGCGATCGAGCGAGAGGTGCAGCCATTCGGGTTTGGGAATGACGCTCACGCCGCTCTGAAACCAGCGAAGCCCGGCTTTGGCCACCACCCAGCCCAATACGCCGCCCGAAAGCGAAAGCCCCACGCTTTCGACCAGGAGTTGCCGCAGGATCGCGGCTTTCCCCGCTCCAATCGCCACACGAATCGAGATTTCTCGGGCACGCTCGGTGGCTCTGGCCAGCAACATGTTCGCAACGTCGGCGCAGGCAATCAACAGAACGAAGCCGACCGCAACAAACAGCTCGAGGAACAAGGGTTCCATGTAATACAAGCCGTAGAGCTGCTTGACGGGCATGACGACCGCGGTAATGCCTTTGTTCGTGTTGGGGTATTGAGCGGCGAGGGCCCCGGCGAGCGAGGTCATTTCGGCGCGAACGGAGGCAAGGGGCACGCCCTTGCGCAATCGCCCGAACAGCATGAGGCTACGACTCTCACGCCGCTCGCGAGCGGCGTCGGGAACCAGCGGGACCCAAAGGTCCGTTTCCTCCGGGAAGCGCCGGCCGGGCGGCATCACGCCGATGACCGTGTGCGGAATCTCGTCGATGGTGATGGCTTTTCCAACGATGGCTCGATCGCCCCCGTAACGATCGCGCCAAACGTGGTAGCCGAGGATCACGACGGCCCGCGCGCCGGGCTTCTCGTCCCCGGCGATGAACGTGCGCCCCAGCAGCGGCCTTTGCCCAATCAGCGAAAAGCCATTCGCCGACATTCGAACGCAGTCATAACGTTCCGGCAGCGCGCTGCCGTCCGTGAGGTTCGCCGGCTCGAACTCGTACGCGGCAAGTCCCATGAGCGATTTCACGCGCGTGCGATAGTCGCGAAAATCCGGATAGGACGTCGACCATTGCTCACCATGAGCGGCGCTGGTCGAAGTGACCGCCACGATCTCGTTTGGGTTGTCGAGCCCCAGGTCCCAGCAGAGCGCTCCCTGCGCGATGGTATACATGGCGGTGTCGGCTCCGATCCCGAGGGCCAGCGCCGTGACGGCAACCGAGGTGAACGCCGGGTTCTTCGCCAGCATGCGCAGGGCATAGCGGACGTCTCGACGGACGTGGTCCAGCCAGCGGAGCGGCAGGACATCTTGACACTCCTGTTTTGTGCGCTCGAGGCCGCGCAACTCGAGCAGGGCGTCGCGACGCGCGGCCTCGGGAGCCATTCCCCGCGCGATGTTCTCTTCCGTCCTGCGCTCGATGTGGTAGCGCAATTCATCATCGAGTTCCTGGTCGACGCGGCCAGGCTCGAGCAGCGAACGCACTCGCAGCGGAAATGTGTAGAGCCATTTCTCAGGTCGCATCGCCCACCTCCCGCTGGACGGGCCTTCCGGCCACAGGTGCCGAAACCGCGGACGAGACCAACGGGAGCGACTCGCGAATGGTTTCCGTCGGGTCGAGAGCGGAACTCAGAAGGCAACTCATCTGCACTTGGCGTCCCCCTGCGGCTTCGAATTCCTTGCCGCGGCGAATTATGCTTGCTCGAGTTTTACGACATGCGAGATAGCCGCCGACAGACGGTTCCAATTCTCCGCTTCGCGCTCGAGGTGGCGGCGGCCGAGGCGTGTGAGAGAATAGAACTTCGCCCGGCGATTGTTTTCCGTCGTCCTCCACTCAGCCTTGATCCAGCCCTCCTGTTCGAGCTTATGCAGCGCGGGATAGAGCGATCCGTCGCTCACCTGCAAAACGTCTTTTGAGATTTGCCTCAGGCGCTGGCTGACGGCGAAACCGTTCATGGGTTCGAGGGCCAGAATTTTCAACAGAAGCATGTCCAGAGTGCCTTGCACCAGATCGGAAGGTTTGCTCATTCTCCTCTCACCTCGGTAACCGAGAGAATATAACCGCTTTTCCACTCGGTAAGCAAGGGGAAAATGGCGATTCCTGCTTTGCGCCTCGGCTCCGGGTTATTCTGCGGCGGCGTGACGGAAGGCGCGCAGGATGTCGTCGAGCGCGATGATGCCTTCGAGCTTGCCGAGGTCGGCGCGGTTCACCACGGGAACGATGGGCCATTCGGCAACCCAGCGGAGGACCTCGTCAAGGGATTCGTCGGGAAAAACCAACGGCAGCGGACCTTTGAAATCGAGGTCGGCGGCGGTGAGCGGGGCTTGCTGCGGAGCGGGCCCCAACGGGCCCGCGGCGCGTTCTGGCGGGAAATCTAAATTCTGCGAAGCCATGGTTTGCTCGCGCGGGGGCGAGGCAGAGGGACCGGTCTCGGACGCGCGGCGCATCAAGCGGACAATTCGGTCGCGGTCAAGCAGCCGCCATTCCCCAATCTTCATGCGGCAGAGCACGGGAGCTTCCGGCCTACGCTCCATCGTTCCCGTCTGGATCCCTTCGGCATTCGCCCTAATCTCCGGCGCTTTTCCCGTCGGCGCGGAGGGGGGACGAAATTCCTCTACGCGCCGGGCGATTTCGCCGATCGAGTCGGCGGGCCCGACAACGATAACGGCGGCCGGCGGGCGCATCGCATCTTCAATGGTGAACGCGACTTGATCCCGGCGTTCTTCAATCGAGGGCAGGAAGATGCCGTCCTGACGGGCGAGGAGATCGAACAAGGGGACTTTCTGATAGCTGCGTGAAATGACATAGGCCACCATGGTCGAAATAATTACCGGAAGAATCGCCGTGTAGCTGCTGGTCAGTTCGATGACCATAAAGACGGAGGTGATGGGGACGCGCAAGAAACCGGCGAAGAACGTACCCATGCCGACGAACGCAAAAGTGGCCACGGTTCCGGTGAGGTGAGGGAAGAAGTGCTGCTCGACCCCGCCGACCGCACCGCCGAGCATGGCGCCGATGAACAGCGACGGCGCAAACATTCCCCCGGGAGTGCCGCTCAGGAAGGAGATGCCCGTCGTCAGGATTTTCAGCAGGCCGAGAATCAGCAAGAGGTGCCAGGTGAACTGGCCGTGCAGGGCCTCATCGATCACGGCATAGCCGGCGCCCATCACTTGCGGCAGTTTGATGGCCACCACTCCGATCATGAGTCCGGCAACGGCAGGCTGGAAACTACGGGTCCAGCGGGGAAGGGCCTGGATGCGCGGGCGCGCATAGGCGATCCATTTCAGAAACAGGAGAGAGGTCAGACCGCCGACGATGCCGAGAACGATGTAGGCCAGGATCTCCCAGGGATGGACAAGCTGGAATGCCGGAACGCGGAAAAGGGATTCCGGGCCGAGAAACCAGCGCATGGTGACCACGCTTGAAAACGCAGCAAGAACGATGGCTCCGAGAACGCCGGCGCTCCAGGTGCCGATCACTTCTTCAATAACGAACAGCGTGGCGGAGATGGGGGCGTTGAAGGCGGCAGCCAGGCCAGCGGCCGCACCGACCGGTGCGATCATGCGGATTTTCCGTTGCGAAAGCCGCAGCCCGCGGCCGATCGCCGAGGCGATGCCCGCCCCCATCTGCAGTGACGGGTCCTCAGGGCCTAGGGACTGCCCGCTGCCGATGGCGAGCGCACACATGACGAATTTCGAGATGACCGTACGGAAGGATATGTAGCCGTTCAGTACGTACACGGCGAGTTTGGTCTGATTTACGCCGCTCCCGCGGGACCTCGGGAACACCCGGATGGCCAGCAGGCCTAGTGCCAAACCTGCCAGTGTGGGCGCGAGCAGCACGCGCAAGATGCTCGGGGTCAGCGATGAACCGAGCAGCACAAAGGTCGTGAACTCGATGGCGATACGGAAGCAAACGACAGCAAGGCCCGAAAAGATTCCGATCAGAACGGCCAGAAGAAGGAACAGCCGCTCTTCGCCCAAGGCGAAGAACCTGCCCATCCAAGCCTCCCAGAACCGGTCCCGCGTCTTTCCGGAC